>Ga0209806_1000700_pt1 | contig 22784 bp, 16 predicted proteins | sample GraSoiAngelo_152_FD_186166 | JGI IMG/M metagenome (GOLD analysis project Ga0209806, IMG submission 186166) | Grasslands soil microbial communities from the Angelo Coastal Reserve, California, USA - 14_1009_12_30cm (SPAdes) (version 2) | ecosystem: Environmental > Terrestrial > Soil > Grasslands ... | reverse complement strand
GACGTGCGCTCGGGCAATGTGGTCATGCCACGCGTTGGCGACGGCGCCGGGATTCAAGCCCACCGGCTCGATCGCGAGATCAACCTGGTACCGGTCGAGGACACCGATGAGACCGTCGGCGTGATCGGCGTGCGCGTGGGTGAGGGCGACGACGTCGATCCGCCGGGCCCAGGGAGGGAGGCTCGCCCCGAGCTCGGCGAGGAGCCGCGCCGGATCAGGACCGCCGTCGACGAGCAGCGTTCGACCGTCGAACTCGACGAGGAAGGCGTCACCCTGGCCGACGTCGAGCGCCCGCACGCGTAATCCGGACGGCGCTGGCCAGAAGCTCGCGGCCGCCGACGCGACCACAAGGATGATCGCGAGTGCGCCACCCGCCCAGAGCGCTGGCCGCGCGAACCGAGATCCCAAGGCCGACTGGAGGCTCCCGAGACGAGGCGGTCGGATGCGTCCGCCGATGGCCCGCGTCAGGCGCACGACGGCCGCTGGCCCGATGAAGAGCGCGAGCGCGACGGTCGCGCCGTAGGCGACGCCAGCGAGAGGGCCATCCGGGACAGCGACCGATGCGAGCGGCAGCGCCGCGGTGGTCTCGACGACGAGCCGCAGTAGGAACGCGAGGGCGTACGCGAGCAGACCCGGCACCTGCGCCAGCTCGAGCGAGACGGCGCCGAGCGCGGCCGTCGCCGCACCCGCGAGCATGAGCGGCGGGAACAGCGGAACTGCGGCGAGGTTCGCGAGCGGCGACACAAGCGATACCCGACCGAAGACCGCGGCGATGATCGGGATCGTGGGCAGCGTCGCCGCCAGCGTCGTGGCAAGCCCCTGTCGGATGGCGTCCGGCAGAAACGCAAGCCGTCGCGCCAGAGGATCACCGAGATAAAGAAGACCTGCGGTCGCCGTCGCCGATAGCAGGAAGCCAACGTCACCGATGGCCGACGCGTCGATCCCGACCATGGTCGCCACCGCGAGTGCGAGGGCGTTGTCGGTGGCCGCGCGCCGCCCGAAGGCGAGACCGAGCGACGCGACGACCGCCATGACAGCCGCGCGTGCCACGCTCGGCGCGAGTCCGACGAGGACGCTGTACGTGAGAACGCACGCGACCGTGAGCGATGCCGTGATCGCCGGCCGCACCCGCCCGCGCGCGACGAGCGCCACGGCTGTCGCGACCAGGGTCATGTTGAATCCCGATATCGCGAGGAGATGCGACGTGCCGCTGCGCGCGAACGCTGTCGCCAAGTCGGCGTCGACGGCGGCGCGCTCGCCGAGGACTATCCCGCGCACGATGCCGCCCTCGGGCTCTGGGAGGAGACGGCGAAGCGGCTCCGCCAGCGCTTCGCGCAGTCCGTCCAGCGGTCCGGCGTGACGCAGATCGAAGCCGGGAAGGGGCCCGAAGAGTGTGGCCAGAGTGGAGATCGAAGCGACGAGCGCCGCCGCACTCCAGCAGAGTCGGCGCGCCCGGTCGGCGCTCGCGACGGCCAGGATCGCGAAGACGCAGGTGAGCGCGGCCGCGAAAACGACACCGACGAGCGGTGCCACCTGGACGACGAGCGCGACGCCGACCGCCCCAGCCGCGGCCGGCAGGAGCGGCGCTCTGAGGACTGACGTCACCGCGTGGTGACCAGGTCCCTGATATCGGCAAAGACGCGCGCCGTCACCAGGCCGCGTGTCTGGAGGTCCTCGATCCGCGCGAAGGGGTGACCGCCTCGCGAGCGAACGATCCTCGCCGCGGTGGTGGGTCCGATCCCAGGCAGCGCTTCGAGCTCCGCGGCGGTCGCGTGGTTCACATCGATCTTGAGCTGCGCGTCGCTCCCCGCGCTCCCCGCGGGAACCGTTTCACCGGGACGGGGTACGTAGATTCGCTGGCCGTCCCGGATCGGCGCGGCCTTGTTGAGCGCGCCAAGGTCGGCCTCGCCCGTCATCCCGCCCGCGGCGAGCAGCGCGTCCACGATTCGGGACGTCGCCGCGAGGCGGTAGACGCCGGGATGGGCGACCGCGCCCGCGACGTCCACGACGAGTAGCGGATCGGGCGTTCGCGTGGGCGCTGGGGTGTCCTCGACGATCGCGACCGGCTGGCCGTCGCCTCCGTGGAGGCGCACCGCGGTCAGAACGGCGATCGCCACGGCGGCGATCCCGAGAAGGATGAGGATCGGTCTGCGCATACCCGGACGTTGAGTGACACGAGCCGTCGTGCATAGGGCCGCGACGCGTCAATCCTGTCGTCAATTCTGACGACAGGCTGTCGTCAATTCGTGCGGCGGCCCTGTTGCTGCTGCTGCATTTGGACGATCGCGACCGGTAACCCCCCGATGGAGCTGCCGTCGACCTCAAGATCGAACTTGTGCGTTCCGTAGCTGGTGAAACTCATGTTGTTGAGCTCGACGATCACATTCACGTCCTGACCGGCGACCGCGTGGACCGAGATCTCGGGCGGGTTGGGCATGGCCTGCTGACCGTCCGGGCGCAGGAGACGCACCTTCACCGTGTGCGCGCCGACCTCGAGCCCCAGGATCGCCACGACGAACATTCGGGGGTGCTGGGCCGGCAGCCCGCTCACGGAGATGTTGCGGAAGATGCCCATGAGGCTGACCTTGCCGTCCTGACCCACGAGGGCGTGGTCGCACAACGCCGCGAGGCGGATTTCCGCGGTCACGAGCGACGCAGCGTAACGAAATTCACCAAACGGTCACGCACGAAGATCGTCCGCGCCAGCTCGCGACCGTCGAGCGCCGCCTTCACCTTCGGACTGGCGAGCGCGAGCTGCTCCGCGGCCGACTGCGAGATACCCGCGGCCACAGTCATGCGGTCACGCACCTTCCCGTCGACTTGAATGACGAGCGTGACTTCGTTTGCCGCCGCGACTGCCGGATCGAACGCGGGCCAGCTCTGGCGGTGGATCGAGCCCCGACCGCCGCGCCGCTCCCAGAGCTCCTCGGTCATGTACGGCGCGAACGGCGCGAGGACCAGCAGCAGGCTCGCCACACCCTCGTCGCGACTCGGACCGGTCGCGTGCTGCAGCGTGTTCGACAACTCCATCATCGCGGCGACCGCCGTGTTGAACGAATACGTCTGCAGGTCGTCGGTGACCTTCGCGATCGTGCGGTGCACGGCGCGGTCCACGTCCCTATCGCGCGAACCCGGCGGCTCCGCCTCGGATTGGGCCATGTCCCAGACGCGGCGCAGGAACCGATACACGCCCTCGATGCCCGAGGCGTCCCAGTCCGCGCCGTCCACCCAGGGACCCATGAACATCATGAAAAGACGGAGCGTGTCGGCCCCGTACCTCTCGACATACGCGTCGGGAGTCTCGACGTTCCCGCGCGACTTCGACATCTTGCGGCCCTTGAACACGATCGTGCCTTGATATCGGAAGCGCAGCGCCGGCTCGTCGAACCAGAGCTCACCCAGATCCCGCAGCGCCTTCGTTATGAAGCGCATGTACAGGAGGTGCAGGATCGCGTGCTCGACGCCGCCCGTGTACTGCTGCACCGGCAGCCACTTCTTGCCGATCTCCTTATTCATGAATGCCTGGTCGTACTTCGGATCGACGTAGCGGTACATGTACCAGGACGAATCGACGAAGGTGTCCATCGTGTCTGTGTCGCGGCGTGCTGGGCCACCGCACTTCGGGCAGCTCGTGTTGACGAAGGAGGCGACGTGCGCGAGCGGCGACCCACCTCGTCCGGTGAACTCGACGTCGCGCGGCAGCACGACCGGGAGCTGGTCGTAGGGCACCGGCACGACACCGCACGTGTCGCAATGAACCACGGGGATCGGCGTGCCCCAGTAGCGCTGGCGTGAGATGAGCCAGTCGCGCAGCCGATAGGTCACCGAGGGTCCGCCGATCCCGCGCTTCTTCGCCTCGGCGGCGACCGCTCCCTTCCCCGCCTCGCTGCGCGTGCCGGTGAACGGGCCGCTCCGCACCATCACACCTTCGCCGACATAGGGCGCGTCGAGGGTGGCATGCTCCAAGCCGTCAGGGCTGATGACCTCGCGGATCTCCAGACGGTGCTTCCTCGCGAAGGCGAAATCGCGCTCGTCGTGGCCGGGCACCGCCATGATCGCGCCCGATCCGTATGTGGCGAGCACGTAGTCGGCGACCCAGATCGGGATGCGCTCCCCGGTGAACACGTTGCGCGCGAACGCGCCTGTGTCGACGCCGGTCTTCTCACGTTCCGCCGCGGCGCGCTCGATTTCGGCCATGTTGCGCGCGTGTTGCACGTAACGCTCGACCTCGGCGCGACGCTTCGGTGCGACGATCTTCGCGACGAGCGGATGCTCCGGGGCCAGCACCATGAAAGTCGCGCCGTAGATCGTGTCAGGACGCGTCGTGAAGAACCGGATCTCCTCGCCGGGGTGGCCCTCGACCGGGAACGCGATCTCGGCTCCCTCGGACCGGCCGATCCAGTTCGTCTGCAAGACCCGCACGCGCTCCGGCCAATCCAGACCGTCGAAGCGCAGGAGCTCATCGGCGTACTTCGTGATCCGATAGAACCACTGCGTCATCTGGCGCTTTACGACGGGCGTGTCGCAGCGTTCGCACCGGCCATTGATGACCTGCTCGTTGGCGAGCACGGTCTCGTCGCGCGGGCACCAGTTGACCGGGGCGTCGGCCCGGTACGCAAGACCCTTCTCGAAGAGCTTCAGGAACATCCACTGGTTCCAGCGGTAGTACTCCGGGTAGCACGTCACGACCTCGCGGCGCCAGTCGATGGCCGCGCCCATCCGATTGAATTGGTCGCGCATGTGCGCCATGTTCTTTTCGGTCCACACCGCCGGATGGATCTTCCGATCGATCGCCGCGTTCTCGGCGTTGATTCCGAAAGCGTCAAAACCCATCGGGAACAGGACGTTGTGCCCGCTCATCCGAAGGAAACGCGCGGCGGCGTCAGGGGGCGCGAAAGCATACCAATGGCCGACATGAATCTCACCCGACGGGTACGGGAACATCGTCAGGAAGTAGAAGTTCGGCCTGTCCGATTCGTCGGGAGTGTTGTGGAGGCCGGATGAGGCCCAGCGCTCGCGCCACTTCGCTTCGAAGGCCGCGGGCACGTAGCGATCGATTTTCTTCTGCACTTCGCTCGTCATGTCGACCTCCTTTCAAAACAAAAGGCCTTTCGTCCGCGCTTGCGCGCTCAGGGACCTTGCCCTGGGGACGAAAGACCTCCGTGGTACCACCCCACTTGAGAGCCGCTCGACTGGTGGAGCTGGCGGGATTCGAACCCGCGACCCCCACACTGCCAGTGTGATGCGCTCCCACTGCGCCACAGCCCCGATGCTCTCCGCTCGAGCACGTTGATAACGGGCGTGACCCCGGCGAGGGCTAGCCGGCTACCGGTTCACTCTCGCGGCTCCCGGGCGAGTTCCGCGCTCCCGCAACGCCGGCTCGCACCTGCCGCCGGTTCTCTTCTGTCGAGGGATTGCGCGTACTGCTCCCGTTCGTGGCCGTTCGCTGAAAAGTATACGGACTACGGCCCCTCGGGCTCGCGACGCATCGAGATCGATTGGAGCACGCCGAGGGCGAAGCAGATCGAAACGAGCGAGCTCCCGCCGTGGGAGATGAACGGGAGCGGGATACCGGTCACCGGCATGAGCGAGATGGCCATCCCGACGTTCACCATGATCTGGCAGAGCAGCATCGTCGCGACACCCGCGCCGATCAGCATCCCGAAGGGATCCTTCGCGCGAAACGCGACGCGCAGCGCGGCGACCAGCAAGACGATGTAGAGCGCGAAGAGGATCACAGCGCCTGCGAAACCCAGATCCTCGGCCAGGCCAGAGAACACAAAGTCGGACTCCGCGATCGGGAGATAACCAAGGGGCGACTGCGTGCCAGCGGTAAGGCCCTTCCCGGTGGCCCCGCCCGAACCGACCGCGATGAGCGACTGGATGATGTTCCAGCCCGCCCCCTGCGGGTCGGCGTACGGATTGAGGAACGCGGAGAGCCGCGCGCGCTGGTAGTCCTTGAGCAACGACCACACGATGGGGAACGACGCCGCGGCGATCGCGACGAGCGCGACGAGCTGCCAGATCCGTGCACCGGCAAGGAACGCGATGCCGAAGAAGATCGCGATGAATACGAGACTCGTCCCGAGGTCCGGCTGCCGGTAAACGAGGAACACGGCCGGCGCGAGCAGCACGAGACCGAGCAGCATCGTGAGCGGGGACCCGATCGACGCGCGCCGGTCGGCGAAGAATTTCGCGAGGACGATGATCATCAGGACCTTCGCGACCTCGCTGAACTGAAACGACAGCCCTCCGAGGTTGACCGATCGCTGCGCGCCCAGGCTCGACGTTCCGATCGCGAGCACCACCGAGAGCAGCCCCAGAGTGAAAACATAGAGCAGGGGCGCGAACGCGCCGAGCCACGCGTAGTCGAAGAGCGCGACCGCCGCCATTGCGGCGAGCCCGACTGCGGCCCAGATCGCGCCGCGTACCACGAACTGCATCGGGTCGCCGGTGAACGTCCGGGTCTCGGCCGTCGTCGAGTACGTCATGACGAGGCCGTACCCGATGAGCAGCAGCGTGACGATCAGCAGGATCGGGTCGATCTGGATCCAGCGCCGCGGGGCCGGCCGGTCGTGCAGCGGCGTCGCGGGTCGGCGCAGCGACATCGCTCTGACGCTCACTTGTTGGCACCGAGGTAGCGCTCGAGGATCCGCTGAGTCATCCCGACGGCCGGGTTCAGGCAGAGCTCGCAGAGCGACTTCGATGAGTCGTACGTGAAGATCACCATCGCGATCTGAGCCGTCGGGTCCGTGTTGTCGGCTTGCGGCACGAACGAAACGAACCAGTTGTGGAAGCCAAGCTTGTTGCGGCCGGCGCTGTCCTTTCCGGTCGATGCCCCGAACTCGGCCGTGCCGGTCTTACCCGCGATCGGGATCTTCAGATTCGGCATGTACGCGTGGCCGATCGTCACGACCCGGCGGGCGGACTCGCGGATCAGGCGGAGGTTGTCCTGGGTCATCGCGAGCTTCTGTGAAGTCCACTCGGGGATCGGCACGTTCTTGCCCGCGGCGTCGGTCACCTGTTTCAGAAGATGGGGTTGCCATAAGGTCCCGCCGTTCGCGACGGCCGCGTACGCGTTCAAGAGCTGCAGCGGAGTGACGGCTACGAAGCCCTGCCCGATGGCCTCCTGGTATGTGTTGCCGATCGTCCATGGCTCGTCGAAGGTGGCGAGCTTCCACTGCGGGTCAGGCATGATCCCGCCGTCCTCGTTCGGAAGGTCGATGCCGGTAGGCGACCCGAAACCGAGCATCCGGGCGTACTTCGCGATCGCGTCAGGTCCGACGCCGTGAACGTTCGGCGCGAACTGAGTTCCTCCGGCGAGTGTGTAGAAGTAGATATCGCTTGAATGCGCGAACCCATGGACGAAGTCCAGAGAGCCATGCTGGCGCCAGTCGTAGAACGTAGTGCCGCTGACGCTGAACGAGCTAGCCGAGACATTCACGACGGTCTCCCTCGTGGCGGTGCCCTCCGATAGTGCCGAGAGCCCGGTGACCATCTTGAAGGTGGAGCCCGCCGGGTAGCGATCGCCGATCGCTTTGTTCACGAGGGGATGCCGATCGTCCCCGTTCAGTGCCGCGAGCTCAGCCGTGGTGATCCCCCGCGCGAACATGTTGTTGTCGTACCCGGGGATGGAGACCATCGCGAGGATCTCGCCGTTCTGCGGATTCATCGCGACGCCGACCGCTTGCGTGAACTTGTCGTCGTCGACTCCCTTCCGGAGCTCGGCGTCGAGAAGCTTCTGCAAACGGTCGTCGATGGTGAGCGAGACCGTGTCGCCGACGGTTGCCCGCTGCAGCGCGAGCGTCTTGATCTCGCGCAGCGCGGCGTCACGCTCGATCTCGCGCCACCCGTACGTGCCGCGGAGATATTGCTCGTAGATGCTTTCGATCCCGGTCCGGCCGATGTCGTCGTTCCCGAGGTAGCCGGACTGCTTGAGCTTCTCGAACTCCTGCTCCGTGATCGGCCCGGTGTACCCCATGACGGGCGCGTAGAGAGTGCCATCGACATAGAAGCGGATGCTCTCGGGGTCGACGCGGACGCCGGGGAAGAGCTCGGCGCGCTCGGTGACGGCGAGGGCGATCTCGCGCGGCACAGGCGTCTTGCTGATGCGGACCGGCTCGTACGGATTGCGGATCCGCTGCGCACGGATGGTTTCGTCGACGGAGTCGCTCGGAAGCGTGAGGAGCGACCCGAGTCGCTGCGAGAGCTCCTCCTCGCGGGTGCGCGGCAGGTCGACCGGAATCACGCTGATCGCGAAACCCGGGATGTTTCGAGCAAGGACATACCCGGTCCGGTCGACGATGCCACCGCGCTCCGCCGGCACCGGCAGTCGAACGATCCGGTTCTGCTCGGAGAGCACGTGGTAGTAATCCCCGCGCAGAATCTCGAGGTCGTACAGCCGGACGGTGAGCGTCGAGAAGACCAGGAAGATCGCAATGCCGAAAGCGATGAAGCGCCGGACCGGTATGAATCCGCGCGAATCCTGTCTCACCAGACCCCTAACGCTCCCTGCTTCTCAGTGACGCGGCGCAGAAGTCGCGCAACGGGATAGATCGCGAGCGCCAGTAGTCCGGTGTAGACGGCGCTCGCCGCGGTCGTCCCCGCGGCCAGGGGTACGGATGAGACGGCCGCGCCGGTGACCGCGAGGATGGCGATGTAGATGAATCCGGCCGCCAGGGCCGCGAGCCCAACCAGAACCGCTCCGGCGACCACCGGCGTCGGACGGCTGGGCCCCGCTTCGTGGAGACCCACCGCCGCAACCGGCGGCAATGACGCGAGCGCGAACGCGCCAAGCGGCCCCCCCGAAATCAGGTCCGAGACGAGCCCACCAAGGAAGGCCCACCAGACTCCTTCGCGCGCCCCAGCGGCCACGGACCAGGAGGCTGCTACCAATATTGGTAATGACGGACGCGCGCCGCCGACGGCGATCAGCGGCGCGACGGTGCCCTGAAGGAGAGCCGCGGCCAACGGGACCAGGATGCCTAACAGGAGACGCATCGTCCCCCCTTCGCGGGACCAGACGGCGGTGGACATCGCTTCGTTCGGCTCGTCCGCTCAGGAGGGCGCGCGCCGACCTACGGCGCGGGTCGCCGGCGTAGCCGTCGGATGCGGGACCTCGAGCTCCTGCTCGAGCTGCGGGAACGGGTCCTCGTCTCGAAGTTTTGCGCCCAGGTAGATGAGCACCAGCCGAAGGGTCGCCGCCACCGGCACGGCCACGAGGACACCCAGCAGGCCGTACAACGCGCCGCCCGTGAGAAGCGAGAAGATCACGATCGCGGGATGCAGCTTCACGATCCGGCCTATGACGAGTGGGATCACGAAATAGTCCTCGGCATGCCGCAGGACCGTGTACATGGCGGCGACGATCGCGACGTACCAAATCTGCGATAGCCCCCACGGCGCGGGATGCCCGAGCGCGACGAGGCAGGCGATCGCGCCGGCGGTTATCGGTCCGACAATTGGGATCACCTCAAGGACGCCGGTCATGATCGCGAGGAGCAAGACGAACGGCACTTGCAAGATCGACAGACCGATAAACGTGACCGTCGACATCACGCCGATGAGAAACATTTGACCGCGGACATATCGCCCCAGGAGCGCATTCACTTGACCGATGAGCGGGATGAGCTCGTTCCGCTGGCTCGCGGGCAGCACTCGACGGAACCACTGGAAGAGCCGCGGCGCGTCGCGCAACAGGAAGAACGTCGCGATCAGAAACACCAAGAGCTCGAGGAGGAAGTGACCGAGACCGACTATGAAGGGCACTGCTCCCCGCGCGACCATCTGCGACAGGTCGGTGACGCCGGTGAAGCCGACGATAAGCGCATTGAGATCCCCGAGTCCGACCTGATCAGCGGTCTCGGCCAGCGTGTTTTGCGCGTTCGCGACCAGCGTTGGAAGGGTGCGCTGCAGGTCTCGGACTTGATCGATCGCGAGCGGCACCAAGATCCGTCCGCCACCAATTATGGCAGCGAGTAGGCCGAGGAACACGATTGCCGCCGCTGCGGTGCGGGGCAGAGACAAACGGCGCTCGAGTAGGCCGACAACTGGGAGCAGCACAAACGCCAGCACCCCGGCCCAGACGAACGGCCGGACGATGTCTCCGGCTCGATAGACGATGTAGAGCGACGCAACCGCGAACAAAGCGACCACGACGCGCTTGGTTGTGCTGCTCCAACGTGCTCCCATGGCTGTGGACCGATTATCAGGCCGCCGCAGCGCTGAATCGGGGTCCGATCGGTCGCTACCTCGCTATCTAAAATAGTATCGGTCGTCATGACTCAAGAGGGTCGCGAAACGTCCTGGACAGGTGGTCGGCGAGGCCCGCCTCGGATAGAATGGAGGTACGAACACCTCCCTTCTGTTCCCAGGTTTACCCCCATTTCCGCCGGGTGTTTCACGTGTGACAGGGCTGACGGCTTGACGGTTCTTGTCGTGAGCAATCAGAAAGGTGGAGTTGGAAAAACCACGACCGCGATTAGTGTTGGCGCGGCTCTCGTAGAGCACGGTCAGAGAGTCCTGATTGTTGATCTCGACCCACAAGCCAACGCGACCAGCGGTCTTGGGATCAGCAAGGCCCCGCCGAACCATATTTACGGCCTGATCTTGAAGGAGCAACCAATCGACGACTCGATCATCGCAACTGCCGTTCCCGGTCTCGACCTCATCCCATCCGGTCCCGACATGGCTGGGGCGGAGGTCGAGCTCGTCCCACTGATGGCGCGGGAATATCGACTTCGACAGGCCCTGCGCGCGACGCACGACTACGACACCATCCTCGTCGACTGTCCCCCGTCGCTCGGCCTGCTCACCATAAATGCTCTGACCGCCGGAGACGCTGTCGTGATCCCCGTGCAGTGCGAGTACTACGCCCTGGAGGGCCTGGCCCAGCTCCTGGCAACGATCGAGGCGGTTCGTGCGCGCCTAAACAGCCGCCTCGAAGTGCTCGCGATCGTGCTCACGATGGAGGACCGTCGCAATCGACTTTCGCTCCAGGTCATCGACGAGGTGCGGAACCACTTTCCCACCCTGGTCGCGGACGCGCGTATTCCCCGCGCCGTTCGGCTCGCGGAAGCCCCCAGCCACGGTCTCCCAATCTCCGTCTACGACCGGCGATCGGCCGGCGCCCAGGCCTACGACGATCTCGCCAGGGAGCTCTCGGCGCGCCTTAGGGCCAAGGCGCCAATCGCTCTCGGTGGGGCGATCGCCTGATGGCGCGAAGTGGTCTCGGTCGCGGTCTCGACGTCCTCCTCGGTCAAGCTGGGGCTACCGAGCGAGGACCGGCGGACCGACCTGCGGCGACCGACATTCCCCTCGAGCGCGTTCGGCCGAACCGCCACCAGCCGCGCAGGGCCTTTGACCCCGAGGGTTTGTCTGAGCTCGCCGCCTCGATCGCTCGGCACGGCGTACTGCAACCAATAGTGGTATCGGCCGATGGCGACAACTACGAGCTCGTCGCCGGGCACAGGCGGGTCCTTGCGGCCCGGCTGGCTGGCCGGACCACGATTCCGGCCGTCGTTCGCGACGAGGTGGGGGATCGCCTCGAGCTCGCGCTCGTCGAGAATCTTCAACGCTCCGACCTCAACGCCATCGAGGCCGCGCGGGCCTACAAACTCCTGATGGAGACGTACGAGCTGACGCAGGAGCAGCTCGCCGAACGACTCGGCAAGTCGCGTTCGTCTGTTGCCAACACGCTGCGCACCCTGACCGCGCCACAGGCGCTTCAGGACGCAGTGAGCGAAGGAAAGATCGGCGAGGGCCACCTCCGAGCTCTTCTTCCGCTACCGCTTTCGGAAGCGCTTCAGGCGCTCGCCACTGTCATCGCCAAGAGTCTTTCGGTCCGGGAGGCCGAGGCTCTCGCCCGAAAGATGGTCCGCCCGACTCGTCGCGGGAGGTCCCGCCCGCGGCTCCGCGGTGGCGACCCTGATCTGGCTCAGTTCACCACGGAGTTGCGAGCGGCGCTCGGAACGAAGGTCGAGATCCTCCGTGGTCGACGCGGCGGACGCATCGCGATCCAGTTCTATTCCGACGAGGACTTCGAGCGGCTCTACGAGATTCTCATCCGATCCGGGAAGGCCTGAGCGTGGCGGTAAGAAAAGCCATGCCCGACGACGAGAAGCGCAAGCGCCGCCCCGGCGCGGCTCCCTCCTACAGCGCGAAGGACATCCAGGTTCTCGAAGGTCTCGAGGCGGTCCGGCGCCGCCCGGGCATGTATATCGGCACGACCGATCTGCGCGGGCTTCACCACCTCGTCCGCGAGGTACTCGACAACTCCATCGACGAGGCGATGAATGGGACGTGCGATCGCATCGATCTCTGGATCCATAAGACGAACGAGATCACCGTCGCCGACAACGGCCGCGGTATTCCCGTGGGCCCGCACCCGACCCAGAAAGACCCGCGCGGCAAGCCGATGGACGCGCTGCAGGTCGTCATGACGATCCTCCATGCGGGAGGAAAGTTCGGTGGCGCAGGGTACAAGGTGACCGGCGGTTTGCATGGGGTGGGGGTGTCGGTCGTGAACGCCCTCGCCTCGGAAATGGTCGTCGAAGTCCACCGCGACGGAAAGATCTTCACCCAGTCCTACGAGCGCGGAAAGCCGACGAGCGCGGTGCGCGCCATTACCAAGCCGCAGCTCCCGCTTCCCCCGTCTATCCCGTGGCGCGAGTCGTCCCGAGTCACCGGGACAGTCACCCGCTTCGCGCCGGACAAAGAGATGTTCCCGGTCATCGAGTGGGACATCGTGATCATCACTCAGTGGCTCCGCGAGACCGCGTACCTCAACAAGCGTCTGTGGCTCGCGCTCCACGACGAGCGGACCGGGGCCGAGGAGAGCTACTACTTCGACGGGGGTGTCATCAGCTTCGTACGACACCTAAATAGGGCGCACGAGAACCTGCATCCTAAGCCGGTCTATGTCGAGCGCACGTTCGAGAACGATACGATCGCGGAGGTCGCGCTCCAGTACAACGACAGCTTCGCCGAAAAGGTCTACACGTTTGCCAACAACATCAACACGATCGACGGTGGAGCGCACCTCACCGGCTTCCGAACCGCTCTCACCCGCACCATCAACGCCTACGCCCGCAAGGCCGGAGCGCTCAAGGATTCTGACCCGAACCTGACCTCGGACGACGTGCGTGAGGGTCTGACCGCGGTCATCAGCGTGAAGATCCGCGAGCCGCAGTTCGAAGGTCAGACAAAGACGAGACTCGGCAACGCCGAGGTCGCGGGGCAGGTCGCGACCGCGGTGAACGACGCGCTCGGCCAGTACCTCGACGAAAATCCACCGGACGGGCGTCGCATCGTCGAAAAGTGCCTCACCGCCTTCCGTGCGCGTGAGGCGGCGCGTAAGGCACGCGACCTCGTCCTGCGCAAGGGCGCGCTCGATGGATTCTCGCTGCCGGGCAAGCTCGCGGACTGCTCCGAGCGCGACCCCGAAAAGTGCGAGCTCTTCATCGTCGAGGGCCCCTCCGCCGGTGGGAGCGCGAAGGCAGGCCGTGATCGGCGGACCCAGGCGATTCTGCCACTCAAGGGGAAGATTCTGAACGTCGAGAAAGCGCGCGCCGACAAGATGCTCGGAAACGAGGAGATCAAGGCGCTCATCACCGCGCTCGGCACGGGCATCGGCGACTACTTCGACGTCAAGAAGATCCGCTACGGCCGCACGATCCTGCTCTGCGACGCGGATGTAGACGGATCGCATATCCGCACCTTGCTGCTCACGCTCCTCTACCGACATTTCCGCCCGCTCGTCGAGGACGGCCGAATCTATATCGGCCAGCCGCCCCTGTACCGGTTGCAGCTCGGCAAGGAGATCCGCTGGGCATACTCGGACAACGAGCGAGACAAGGCGATCAAAGAGCTCAAAGCTTCCGCGAAGACCAAGCGCGATGACCGAAAGAAAGCTGCCGGCGAGAAGGCCGCCGCCGACGGCGACAAGGCCACGGCGCGCTCCCGCCGTCGCGCCGCGGAAGAAGCGGAAGACCAGGCAGAGGTCGCGTCCACGAACACCGATGAGGGTACCGACGACGGGAAGGGCGGCCGCGAACCCGCAATCGCGCGCTACAAGGGACTCGGTGAGATGAACGCGGAACAGCTCTGGGACACAACGCTCAACCCGGCGACGCGCACTCTCAAGCGGGTGACCCTCGAAGATGCCGAGCAGGCCGACCTCGTGTTCGATGAGCTCATGGGGAGCGAGGTCGAAGGCCGCAAGAAATGGATCATGGCGAACGCAGACAAGGCGGCCCTCGACATCTAGTGGCGAGGCTTTCAGAGCTCGGCGTGGATTTTCAGCACTGGTGCTTCGCCTGCGGCCAGCTGAATCCGGGCGGCCTGCGCCTAGATTTCGAGGTCGCCCGCGATCGTGCCGAGGCGCGCTACACGGCGCTCCAGCGTCATCAGGGCTACGACGGCCTGCTGCATGGTGGCGTGGTAACGGCGCTCCTCGACGAGGCGATGGGTTGGGCGATCTTCCACCAGGGGATCTGGGGCGTAACCGCCAGGATTGGCGTCACGTTCCGGCAACCCGTCCCGATCGGCGAGGAACTGCGAGTCGTGGGTGAGATCACCCGCGACCGCGGGCGAGTGATCGAGACGCACGGCACGGTCGAGCGCGCAGTGGACGGCGCGGTCCTCGCCGAGGCCGAGGCCACCTTTCTGCGGATGCCCGACGGCCGGCGCCGCGAGCTCGAGCGGCGCTACGCGGGCACCGAAGGAGCCTTCACGCGAGTGAGAGAAGCCGTCGAGAACGAGGAGCACGCGAGGGAGCACGGTCGGACCTAGATGAGGGAACGGAAGTGATCGAAGAACCGCGCAACGATCGGGTGATCGGCGTCGAGCTCGAGCAGGAGATGCGTCAGGCGTATCTCGACTACTCGATGAGCGTCATCGTCGCGCGCGCGCTCCCAGATGTCCGCGACGGCCTCAAGCCGGTGCAGCGGCGGATCCTCTACACGATGCACGAGGAAGGTCTGCGGAGCGATCGACCTTTCCGCAAGTCAGCGAACGTCGTTGGCGTCGTGATGGCGAAGTACCACCCGCACGGCGATGTCCCGATCTACGACGCCCTCGTCCGTCTCGCGCAGGATTTCGCGGCGCGGTACCCGCTCGTCCAAGGCCAGGGGAACTTCGGCTGCTTCACTGGCGACACGAAGGTGGAGCTCTATAGCGGCGAGCAGAAACCGTTCACAGAGCTGGTCGAGATGGCCCACAAGGGTCTGCGGGCCGAGATCTTCACGGTTGACCCGCACCGCAACGTTCGCATCAAGCCGCTGCGCGCGCCGCGTTTGGTGCGCCGCAACGATCCCGTCGTGAAGATCACGCTCGAGTCAGGCGCCGAGATCGTGTGCACACCTGACCACCGCTTCATGCTTCGCGACGGCACCTACCGCGAAGCGCAGCAGCTCAGGGCGAAGGACCAGCTCATGCCGTTCTCCCGGAGCGCGATCCCAGAGCGGCTGCATCGGACGGGTGCGTTCCCAATCCCGGCCAGCCTGACTCAGAAGGTGAGCAAGGTCGAGCCAGCGGGCCGCGCCGACGTCTATGACCTCACCGTCGACCTTACTCAGAACTTCGCGCTCGCGGCCGGCGTCTTCGTGCACAACTCCATCGATGACGATCCGCCCGCGCACATGCGGTACACCGAAGCGCGGCTCGCGGCGATCTCGAACGAGATGCTCGCGGATATCGACAAGGAAACCGTCGACTGGATGCCGAACTACGACAACCGGCACCAGCAACCCATCGTGCTCCCGGCGCGAGTTCCCAACCTCATCGTCAACGGGTCGGCCGGCATCGCGGTCGGCATGGCGACCAACATTCCGCCGCACAACCTGCGCGAGATCGTCGCCGCCACCAAGCGGCTCATCGACGACCCCGAGCTGACCACCGACGACCTCTGTGAGACCGTCATCGGACCCGATTTCCCAGGCGGAGGCGTGATCTACCGTTTTGACGAGCAACGAAACGTCGAGACGGGCGCCGCGGAGCGAGTCGATGCGATTCGCCGGGCCTACGCACAGGGCCGCGGCAGGATCGTCGCCCGCGCGAAGGCGCACAACGAGCAGCTCCGCGGTAACCGCGACGCGATCGTCGTGACCGAGCTGCCGTACGCGGTGAACAAGGCCTCGCTCATCGAGAAGATCGCGGACCTCGTTCAGAACAAGAAGCTCGCCGGGATCTCCGACATCCGCGACGAGAGCGACCGCGAGGGGATGCGCATCGTCATCGAGATCAAGCGCGACGACGACGCGACGCTCGTCCTCAACAACCTGTACAAGCACACCGCGATGCAGTCGGCGTTCAACTTCAACATGCTCGCCCTCGTCGACCAGCACCCGCGCACCCTCTCGCTGAAAGAGATCCTCCAGCACCACATCGACCACCGCCGCGAGGTCATCCGGCGCCGGACCGACCACGATCTCCGTAAAGCTAAAGAGCGCGCGCACATCCTCGAGGGCCTGAAGATCGCGCACGACCACATCGACGAGATCATCAAGCTCATCCGCGCGCACAAGGGCCAGGAGACGCTTCTCGTCGGAAAGCTCCGGGAAGGATTCGGGCTCACCGAAGCGCAGGCCAAGGCCATTCTCGAGATGCAGCTGCGCCGGCTCTCCGGCCTCGAGCGCCAGAAGCTGGACGACGACTACCGCGAGACGATCAAGCTGATATCGGAGCTCGAGTCGATCCTCGCTAGCCCGCGCCGGATCCTCTCTCTCATCAAGCAGGACCTCGACGAGATCGCTACGAAGTACGGCGACGACCGCCGTACTGAGGTGGTGGACGACACGCCGCGCCAGCTCTCGGCGGAGGAGCTCGTCGCCGATGAGGACGTCGTCATCACCGTATCGAGCCGCAACTACGTGAAGCGCATGCCGCTTTCGACCTATCGCGCTCAGCACCGGGGAGGGCGCGGCGTGATCGGGATGGCGACGCGCGACGAGGACGACGTCGAGCATCTTGTCGTCGCACGGAGTCACGATCGCCTGTACGTCTTCACCGACCGCGGCCGCGTGTTCGCGCTGAAAGTCTTCGAGCTACCCGACGCGAGCCGGACCGCGAAGGGCACGCCCATCCAGAACATCCTGGAGGCGATGCAGGCGAACGAGCGCGTGTCGGCGCTCGTGGCGCTCCGAGACGGCGCCGCGTCTGAGCATCTCGTGATGGCGACACGCAAAGGGTTCATCAAGAAGACCCCGCTCTCCGAATACGCGAACGTTCGGCGGGCGGGGCTCATCGCGATCGCCCTTCGCAAGGGCGACCAGCTCGCTTGGGTGGCTCCGTGCACGTCGCAGGACCGCATCCTCCTCGCGACGAGGAAGGGAAAGGCGATCACCTTCAAGGCAACCGATGCCCGGCCGATGGGCAGGCAAACGCAGGGAGTCACCGGCATCCGGCTGCAGAAGGGCGACGAGGTCGTCGGGATGGGCATCGCTCGGCCTCGGACCGAGGCGCTGTCGGTCACGGAGAACGGATTTGGGAAGCGCACCGCCGTCGCCGAGTTTCCGACGCAGGGCCGCGGCGGTCAGGGGGTGATCCTCGCGGCGCTCTCGCCGAAGACCGGGAACGTCGCGGCGATCCAGATGGTGGACGAGGGCACGCAGGAGATCCTCCTCATCACGTCGAACGGCGTCGTCATCCGCACGCCGCTCGAACAGGTGCGAGCGCTCGGCCGCGCCACGATGGGCGTCAAGGTCATGGCCGTCGGGGACACGAAGATCGCGTCGATTGCGACGTTCACCATGACTCGCCCGGCGCAGACGCAGCTCGATCTACCCCGCTGAGCCGCCGGCCGGCGCTGGCACTGCACCCAAGCCGGGTTGCAATCACGGCGCATGCTTGTCCGGGGTGCGTAGCAAAGAGGCCCCAACGGTACTTTTTTCGACCGTTTTGACGTTGTCCCGAGAGACAGCCCCGGTATGGTGGCGATCCTTGGGAGGGGCAACGAACTGATCACGCTCGATGGGGTCAGCAAGCGTTATCCGAACGGTACCGACGCGCTTCGCGACGTGGACCTCGAGATCGACTCGGGAGATTTCGTCTTTCTCGTCGGCTCGTCCGGCGCCGGCAAGTCGAGCCTCATCCGCCTTCTCATCCGTGAGGAGCTTCCGTCATCGGGCCGCGTGTGGGTCGACGGCCAGGACGTGGTCCGCATGCGCCGCTCCGCGGTCCCGAAGCTTCGGCGGCGCGTCGGCGTCGTGTTCCAGGACTTCAAGCTGCTGCCACGGAAGACGGTCACCGAGAACGTCAGCTTCGCGCTCCTCGTCACTGGGCACTCCGGCGAAGAAGCACGGGAGGAGACCGAGCGCGCCCTCGCGCTTGTCGGCCTCTCGCAGCGGCGCGAACACTTCCCGGACCAGCTCTCGGGTGGCGAGAAGCAACGGACGGCAATCGCGCGCGCCCTGGTGAGCCGACCGAAAATACTCATCGCCGACGAGCCGACAGGGAACCTCGACCCGGTCACGAGCTGGGAGATCATCAAGCTGCTCGTTCGCGTCAACGAGCTCGGCACGACGCTGCTCATGGCGACGCACAACGCCGAGATCGTCAACGCACTCCGCCGGCGCGTCGTCCACCTCGACCATGGGATGGTCGTGCGCGACGAGCGCGAGGGCCAGTACGCCGCATGAGGCGACTCGAGTACATCGGTACAACCGCCGCGCAGGGCTTCTGGCGCAACCCCGTCATGAGCGTCGCGTCGACGTTCACCGTCGGACTGATGCTCCTGCTCTTCGCGTTCTTCCTCGCCACCGACCGAGGCCTTCAGGCTGCGGTCGGCGTCCTCGAATCGAAGGTCGAGCTCGCGCTCTTCCTGGAGGACGACGCGCGGGTGTCGGATGTCTTGGCGCTCCGTGCGCGCATCGAGGCCGACCCCGCCGTGTCGCGGGTCGATTACATCACCAAAGAGCAGGCCATGGCGCGCCTCCTCGACATCGCCGCGCGGCGTCCTGACATCCAGATCATCGACACGTCCTCGAACCCGCTCCAGAACTCTCTCGAGATCAAGCTGGCCCACGCGCAGGACGCGCCCCGCGTGGCCGCCGCGTTGCGCCAGGAGGTCGGAAACGGTGTCGTCAGCGACATCGTGGACAACCCCCAGGTCGTCGACAAGCTGTTGACCGTCACACGGGTCCTATCGATCGGCGGGCTCGCCGTGCTCGCGATGATGCTCATCGTCGCCCTATTCGTGATCGTGAACACCATCCGCATCGCGGTGCACGCCCGGCGCGACGAGATCGAAATCATGAAGCTGGTCGGCGCAACCGACTGGTTCGTGAGGTGGCCCTTCATCCTCGAGGGGATGCTCGTGGGCGCGCTTGGCGCGGTCGCCGCGACCGTCGTCGTCCTCATCGCGGCCGGACCCGTCATGAACGCCATGGTCGGCTTCATCGAGATCCTTCCGCTCTCGTTCGGAACCACCTTCGTCTGGCAACTCGTGGGCAGCGTGTTCGCCCTCGCCCTCGCCGTCGGCGGAGGGGGGGCCATGCTCTCGGTGCGGGCGCACCTCGCCAAATGAGTCTGCGAAAAGCCTTGACCCCGACCGCGGGCCGGTGCGACGATGCGCCACGCATGGGAACTCCCCGGCAACCCGCTCGGGGAGGTGGGGTATGGAGGACGCGTGCGGCGCGTGCGACTACGGTCGCGCTGGTCGTCGGCGCGTTCCTTGGCTCGTTTGCGCAGCCCGCGTATGCCGATGACCCGATCACGGCGGCCCTAAAGCGCAAGGAAGAGCTCGAGCGGGCCGTTCAGATCTCCCGCGCGAACGCCGAGCGCTACCACGCCGTCGCCAACCAGTTCCAGGCGGTCGTGAATCAGACAAACACGAGGATCGCAACTCTCGCCGAGAAGCAGGCGAACGCGCAGTCCGAAGCCGATCAGCTCTTCTACCAGATCCAGATCGCCGAAGAGCAGCTCGCGCTCGTCACCTTCCAACTCGACGAGACGCGCGCGTTGACCGATTCCCTGAAGGCCGAGGCCGCCCAGGAGACAAAGCAGCTCGCGACACGGGAGGACCTCTACGCGCGCCATCTCCGCACGACGTACCGACAGGCGCTGATCAGTCCGCTCGAAATGCTTCTCTCGTCCGCGTCGCTCACGGAATTCGCGAACCGCCTGCAGGCCATGATCTTCATCAACCGTCAGGACGTTCAGCTCGCGAACGAGATCCGGACCCTCCGGTCGGACACGCAGCAGAAGCAAGACGAGGCTTCCACAAAAGAGAAGGAGATCCTGGGACTCGCCGACCAGATCACGACCCAGCGGACCCAGCTCGCGACCGCAAAAGAGCGCTACGACAAGCTCGTCGCCGAGGCGCAGACGGCGATCGACTTGGAGGCAGGAGCTCGCGCCGTCGCGGCGCAGAGCCGGCAGTCCGCCCAGGGGCAGGTGATCCAGACCAACCGCACGACCGCGGACCTGCAGCGGCAGCTCGACCAAGCCGAGGCGCAGTACGAAGCCCTGGCCGCGCAGGCTGCGGGTGGCAGCGGACTCGGCGTGTTCAACGGTTCCAAGCTTTCGATGTGGCCACTCCGCGGACCGATCACCTCCGGCTTTGGCCCGCGCTGGGGCGGATTCCATAACGGCATCGACATTGCGCAGCCGAAGTACACCCCGATCCGCGCGGCGTCGGCTGGCAAGGTGGTCACCGTCGGGCGCCCGTACCTCGCCTACGGCGACACGGCCGTCGTCGTAATCATCGCCCACGGCTTCAATTTCTCGACGCTCTACGGCCACCTCGACGACCTGCACTGGCCGATCGTGTCCGTGGGGCAGACGGTCTCGGCGGGACAGATCATCGCGTACGTCGGAATGACCGGATTCACGACCGGTCCACACCTTCACTTCATGACGATCCTGGACGGACGCGCGGTCAGCCCTCTGAACTACTTGCCGTAGCGGCCTCGCCGCTAGCGCTTTTATCGCTTACGCAGTTCCGAGCAGACGGGACTGTCGCGTACTCCGAGTGCGTCCCTGGCGACATTGACGGTAAATGGCCGCCATGTAGCATCAACCTCGAAAGAAAGGAGGTGATGTGGAGTGGGCGATGCCAGTGGGAATCCAAAGACCCATGACAGCTCACTTCAGCCTTTCGGGATGAATCCAACTGAGGTGATCGCGCACTAACGCGTTGGGTCTTTGGTGACCCGGCAAAGGAGAGCGGCGGCAGAGATGCCGCCGCTCTTCGTTTTCACCGCCTAGTCTCCTCGTCATGCCAGCCCAAAAGACCGCTCCGCCGACGGAGCCAGAGCGTCAGGTCCAGCTCGCCGAAAACCGCAAGGCGCGCTTCGACTATCAGATCGAGGGTCGTCTCGAGGCAGGTATCGCCCTACGCGGTACCGAGATCAAATCGCTGCGGGCCGGCCACGCCAACCTGCGCGATGGGTACGCGCGGGTCGAGAACGGCGAGGTGTGGCTGCGCAACGTGCATATCGCGCCATGGGCCAACTCTCCGTACGACAATCACGATCCCCTGCGTCCCCGAAAGCTCTTGCTGCACAAGGACGAGATCGGCCAGCTCGTCGGGACAGTGGCGCAGAAGGGCTACACGCTCGTCCCGCTGCGGATCTACATCAAACACGGCCGGGCCAAGGTCGAGCTCGGTATCGCGCGCGGGCGCAAGCGCTACGACAAGCGGCAGGTGATCAAAGAGCGCGAGGCGACTCGCGAGATGGACGCGGCGATTCGACGGCGGGTCGGACGCGGGTAACCCGGCTTACCCCGCCGGTTGGAGGATCGGGACCTTCGCGCGGCCGGCGGTGTCTACGCCCACGGTCTCCGCGAACTGGCTCTGGTAGAGGTCGTAGTAGAAGCCCTGCTTCCGCAGGAGCCCGGCATGATCGCCCTGCTCCACGATTCGGCCGGCGTCCATGACGACGATCTCGTCGGCATTGCGAATCGTCGATAGGCGGTGCGCGATGACGAAGGACGTGCGGCCGTGACGGAGCCGCGCCATCGCCTGCTGGATGAGCACCTCGGTGCGGGTGTCTACGTTGCTCGTCGCTTCGTCGAGGATGAGGATGCTTGGATCCGCCAGGAACGCGCGGGCGATGGTGATGAGCTGCCGCTGGCCGGCCGAGATGTTCGACGCTTCCTCTTCGAGCAGCGTGTCGTACCCCTGGGGCAGCGTGCGCACGAACGAATCGACGTGCGCGGCCGTCGCGGCGGCGACGATCTCATCCAGCGAGGCACCTTCCTTGCCGTAGGCGATGTTGTCCCGGATCGTGCCGGCGAAGAGCCAGCTGTCCTGGAGCACCATCCCGAAAGTCCGCCGAACCGCGTCCCGCGGCAGCTCGCGCGTCTCCGTCCCGTCGAGGCGGATGGCACCGCCATCGATGTCGTAGAACCGCATCAGGAGATTCACGATCGTGGTCTTCCCGGCGCCGGTCGGGCCGACGATCGCGACGGTCTCACCGGGACGCACGTCGAGCGAGAAGTCCTCGATCAGCGGCTTGTCCGGCAGGTACCGGAAGGAGACGTGGTCGAACTCGACGTGACCACCCGCCGTTCGGGGCCCCATAGCGCCGATCCGATCGGGCGTCTCCTCAGGCGCGCCAAGGAACTCGAAGACGCGCTCCGCCGAGGCGAGGCCCGACTGCAGTAGGTTCAGCTGCGAAGCGATCTGCAAGAGGGGCATCGTGAATTGGCGCGAGTACGCGATGAACGCCGTCACGTCCCCGAGGCTCATCGCCCCCGACGCGACGCGGTACCCGCCGATCACCGCCACGCCGACGTAGTTCAGGTTGGAGAGGAACTGCATCGCGGGCTGGATGATCCCGGAG
>Ga0209806_1000699_pt1 | contig 22785 bp, 19 predicted proteins | sample GraSoiAngelo_152_FD_186166 | JGI IMG/M metagenome (GOLD analysis project Ga0209806, IMG submission 186166) | Grasslands soil microbial communities from the Angelo Coastal Reserve, California, USA - 14_1009_12_30cm (SPAdes) (version 2) | ecosystem: Environmental > Terrestrial > Soil > Grasslands ... | reverse complement strand
GTTTGTGACACTGGAGCCCGGAGACATAGCGCGACTTGGAGAGGCGCGCGGGTTGCGACGGCATGATTGAACAGTAACCGATAACTCGCTACCGGACGTGTACTTCCCCCCTGGTGTGACGCAGGCCCGCTTGACCCGTGCCGGGTCGCTCCGTATAGAGGAGCCCGGACCTGCGGAGGAACGATGTCGCTACGCGTAGTGCTGGCCGACGACCACCTCGTGCTCCGGCAAGGCGTGCGCGCCCTGCTCGAGCGCCACGGCCTCGAGGTGGTGGCCGAGGCGTCCGACGGCAGGGCGGCGATCGAGGTCGCACGCGAGCTCGAGCCGGACGTCGCGGTGCTCGACATCATGATGCCGCTGCTCAACGGCATCGATGCTGCGCGCCAGATCGTCGAGGCGTGCCCCCACACGCAGGTCGTCATGCTGACGGCGCTCGAGCAGGAGCGCCTGGTGACGGACGCGGTCCGGGCGGGCGTACGCGGGTTCGTGCTCAAGACACAGGCGGGAGAAGACCTCGCCCAGGCCATCGAGCAAGTGTCGCGCGGCGGGTTCTACGTCGGGGCGGGCGTGTCGCAGGCCGTCGTGGAGGCCTGCCGCGCCGCCGCCGCCGCGGACCACGGCCGGCTGACCTCCCGGGAGCGCCAGGTCGTGCAGCTCGTGGCCGAGGGGAAGTCGACGAAACAGGTCGCCGCGCTGCTCGCGATCACCCCCAAGACGGCCGAGTTCCACCGCGCGCGCGTGATGAAGAAACTGAACCTGCACGACGTCGCCGGTCTGGTGCGGTATGCGATCCGCGAGGGTCTCATCCAGCCTTGACGCCCCCGGGTCTTCTCCCCGCCTGATCTAGGGTTTCGCCCGGTTTCTCCCCAGGGCCCCGGCGGCCACATTTTGGAGCACACGGCAGCACGGGGCGCCCTAGGGTGTAACGCACGCCTCATTTCGAAAGCACGAGCTTGCCTCAGCGCGCGCCTTTCATCCGCATACCTGTTGTCCTCGTCGCCCACACCGGCACGTGGCTCACGCGGGCGCTCGACAGCATGCTCGCCCCGCTGGGATACAGGGTCCTCGCCGTGACGAGCGGGCGCGAGCTGCTGGAGCAGGCAGCGGACATGCGGCCCGACGTGGTCCTCATGGACGCGAACCTTCAGGACCTGGACAGCATCGTCGTGTGCCGCAAGCTGCGGCAGCTCCGGGCGGTGTCGTGGCATACACCCGTCATCATGATCACCTCGACTCCGGCGACCAAGCAGCAGCGGCTCGCGGCCCTCGAGGCCGGGGCGTGGGACTACCTCAGCCTCGGGCTCAACGCGGAGGAGCTGCTGCTGAAGGTCGACGCGTACACTCGCGTCAAGCTCGAAACCGACCACCTGTTGGAAGAGGATACGGAGCCGGCGAGCGGCCTGTACACGAAACGGGGACTCGAGCGACGCGCGCGCGAGCTGGTCTCCGACGCGTTTCGCCGGCATGCGCCGCTTGCCTGCGTGGCGTTGTCCGTGGAGCCGGACGCGGCCCGGGCCCCGTCGGGGGCCGCGGCAGCTTCGCCCGGCGTCGTCGATTTCGCCTCGCGGCTGCTCCAGGCGAGCGGCCGTGCCTCGGACGCCATCGGGCGTGCCGCCGCCGGCGAATTCCTGGTGCTCGCTCCCTCCACCGCTCCCGCTGGAGCCGAGCAGATGGCCCGCCGGCTGTCGCGCGTCATCGAGGGTGCCGCCGCCAGACCCGCCGGTCTGCCGCCCCTGCGGGTGCGCGCGGGGTTCGAGGCGGTCGGGGATCTGCACGAGACGCCGCTCGACCCCGCCAGCCTGCTCGCGCACGCCAGCACGGCACTGCTCCGGGCCCGTGCCACCGATAACGGGTCGCGGATTCAGCGCTACGAAGCGTAGGCGATTGCTGCTAAGGCACGGCGAGCGTGACCTGCACGACGGTCTCGCCCCAGTGCAGGTTCAGGAGGGCCCGCTCCGCGTCTGCGGCGGGAAAGTAGAACGCCAGTGCTTCCATGAACGGTCCCGCCTGCGGCTTCACGGTGATACGGAGCGCGTCCTGTGCCGGACCGGGGTAGGGGATGTGGAAGACGTCCGCCGCCTTGCTGAAGATCAGCGTCCACTCAGCGGGGCCGGGAACCGCCCAGATGCTGTACTTGCCGGCGGCGAGTCGCTGACCCGCGACCAGCGCATCTTTGGTGATGGCGATGGTCGTGGCCTCGTCGGCGCCCGGACACCACACCTTGCCCCAGGGCACCAGCTCGCCGAACAGCTTGCGGCCGCGTGCGCGCGGCCGGTTGTAGACGATGGTCACTTCGGTCGCGCCGATCGCCTGCATCACCGTCGCGTGCTGACTCCAGCGGACCTGGGCGTGGAGCGCCGCCCAGGGGAGCGCGAGTAACAGCGCGAGCCGTCGGATCATCGGCGGACGAGGTCGATCAGCGCCGCGACCGCGGCATCGAGCTCGTCTTCCGTGTTGTAGTAGTGGGGTGAGAAGCGGAGCACCGTGGCCGCGCGCTTGTCGTCCATGTCGAGCACACCCGACTTGCGGTCGGCCGAGCTGGTGTTGATGCCGCGCTCGCGGAGACGGAGCTCGAGCTCGGCGGCGTCCCGACCCCGGACGTCGAGCGTGACGATGGCGCACCGTTCCGGGCCGCGGTCGAGCACCCGCCCCTCGGGCACAGCGTCGAGTCGCTCGCGCAGCCGCGCCGCGAGCCGCCAGGCCCGCTCGTGCCCCAGCCGCCCGGCCGCGAGCGCGTAGCGGGCGGCGGCGCCGAGGCCGACGATGAGGGCGTAGGCGAACTCCCAGTTCTCGAAGCGGCGCGCACCGTCCGCCAGGCGGAACGCGTCGGGGTCGATCCAGTCGGCGCCGCGCATGTCGAGGAACAGTGGGAACGCCCCGCGCTCGAGCATCCGGTCGGACACGTACAGGAACCCGATGCCGCGCGGGCCCCGCAGGAACTTGCGCCCCGTTGCGGCGAGGAAGTCGCACCGCAGCGCGTTCACGTCGATCGCCATCTGTCCTACCGTCTGGCAGGCGTCGACCAGGTACGGCACACCCAGCTCGGCACAGACCTCGCCAACGGCACGTGCATCCTGCACCAGCCCCGAATTGGTCGGCACCCACGACAGGGCGACCAGCCGGGTGCGTGGATCACGCGCCAGGCGGCGGACACTCTCCGGGTCGACGCCGCCCTGGGGGAGATCGTCGGCGCGCACGGTTTGGACGCCGGTGCGCTGCGCCAGGGACAGGTACATCAGCTGATTCGACGGGTAGTCGGTGCGGGTGGTGACGATACGGTCGCCGGGGCGGAAGTCGAACGCGGAGAGGGCCTGGGAGAACGCGACGGTCGCGTTCTCGACGAGCGCGATGTTCCCGGGCCGCGCGCCGACGAGCTGCGCCACGAGGGCGTACGTCTCGCGCACGCGGGGCTCCGCTTCGTCGGCCGCCTCGTAGCCGCCGATCGCCGCCTCCCGCGCCAGGTGCTGCATGAGCGCGTCGAGCACGGGGCGAGGCATGAGCCCCGCGCCAGCGTTATTCAGGTGGATGCGGTCCCGGCATCCGGGCGTGTCGCGACGCCAGCGGTCGAGCTCTACGGGGGCGGAGGTCAGTGTGTGCGTGACCATCGATGAGAAAACAGGTCCCTACTAACCCCGGGCGCAAGCCCGGGCATCACCCCACCAGGTGCCTTACCACAAACCACACATTCGCCGGTCGCTCGGCGAGCCGCCGCATGTACCACGGAAACCAGTGCGTCCCGTAGCTGATGAGCACGCGCACCGCCACGCCTTGCTGTGCGAGGGCGCGCTGCGCGGCGGCCCGGATGCCGTACAGCATATGCACCTCGTAGCCACCCGCCCCGTCGCCACCCGTGAGACCGAGCGCCAGCGCCCGGTCGGAGAGCCGCGCAACGAGGTCCAGGTCGTGCGTTCCGAACACCGCCCGCGCCCCGCCTCGCGCCGCAAGCTCGAGCAGGCGTCCGCCAAGCACGGCGTAGGCCGCATCCACGTCCCGCTTTCGCGGAAACGCCGCCGCCGGCGACTCGTTGTAGGCGCCCTTCACGAGGCGGATCGCCGGCGCGAGGGACGAGAGCGTCTCCAGGTCGTCCGGAGTGCGACGCAGGTACGCCTGCAGGCACACGCCCACTCCCGGATGGGCGGCACGCGCGGCTTGATAGAGCTCGAGCGTGGCATCGACGTAGCGTGACTCCTCCATGTCGATCCACAGGAAGGACCGGGCATCCGCCGCCCGGGCGGCGAGCGCGAGCACATGCTGGAGGCACGCCTTGGGATTCAGCTCGAGGCCGAGGTGGGTGAGTTTGACCGAGATCTCGGCCGGCAGTTGGCGCAGCCGGATCTCATCGAATACGCGGAGATACTGATCGCGCACGCCGGCCGCTTCGTCGCGGCTCGTGACCTGCTCGCCCAGGTGCGTGAGCACGCTGCCGAGCCCCGCCTGCGCGAGGCCGGCCGCGGCGGCCAACGCGGCGGAGAGGTCCTCCCCCGGCATGAAGCGGCGTACGGCGCGGCCGAAGAAGGCGCGTTCCCGGAGGGTGCGGGCCAGCCAGGCGCTGCGCGAGGCGCGAAGCAGCAGGCGGCGGGCGAGGGACATGGGGGACGATGCAATGGTGGTCGTCGGACAGCGCCGTGCCCGACGACCAGTGGGAACGCTCGGCGATCTAGACGGCCGGGGTCAGCCGGCCCGGGCCCAGCTCGGCGCTTCCAGCCGCCGATCGTTACCCGCGCGGCGTTCGGGTCCGTCCCACGCCGTCGCCCCGACGAGCGCGAGCCGGCGGCGGTCCACCGTGCGGCGGCGATCGGCCGTGGCCCGCGCCAGCACCTCGCCGGTCACCACCTCCGGGGGCAGCGGCCGGAACGACGACCACTCGTCGCGGAACCACTCGCGCGACGCGCCTACGGCGGCCTGGACGGCTTCCTCCGTCTCGAGCAGCGCCATCCAGGTGAGCACGTCGTTCCCCTCGTCCAGCAGATGCGAGGAAACGAAGCCCGGAATGCCCCGCAGGATGGGCAAGAACCCCTTCTCGGTGTAGCGTGCCGCCTGTGCTACCGTGCCCAGCCGCACGCGATACCGCCTGATCACACCATGCATGAGTCCCCCTCGCGTCAGTCGTACGTCGGCGTCTGGAACCTGTCGCAAATCCCGCGCCCTGCAGGTCGGCACCGGGTCAGGGCTCGGGGCGCCGGGCGCTTGCGGGGGAAAACAGGTCGTTGCGTGTGAGCTACAACAAAATCGTAAGGAACGGCCTACATGGGAAGGGTAGGGCCGGGGGTGCGATGTCCGCACCCCCGGTCCGCCCGTCGGGTCAGCCTTCGACGATGATGAGGTATTTCGAGTTGGCCCAGAAGCGCGCCGTGTCCGAGATCTTCACGGCGTGCCCCGACAGCTTGCCGTCGTGGTCGGGCGGCGTTTCGAGCGCCGAGGTATCCTGGCGCGACACGATGCGGTATTCCTTGTCCGACTGCGGCAACGGCAGCTCGGTGAGGTGGCGCCGGTCGGCCTGGGTGAACTCGCCGGGATCGAGGTTGCGCGCGGGCACGAGCGTCTTGCCGCTCTTCCACAAGACGAACAGGAACCGAGCGCCGCCTTCCTCCTGAATGACGCCCTTGCGCTCGAGCTCGTCCTTGGTCCCCACCACGTAATAGACCGTGTTGGAGATCGTGGACATGTTCTCCAGCGTGTCCTTCAGGGCCAAGTTCTCCGCGGTGAGCGTCTCCACTTGCTGGTTGAGCGCGTCGATCGTCTCCTTCTGATTGTCGATCACGCCCTGGAGGTTTTGCATGGTCGCCGCCAGGTCGTTGCGCAGGCTGTCGGAGATCGTGGTGAGCTCTTTGATCCGCGTTTCGCTCTCCTTGAGACGGGGCTCGAGCTCACGCACCCGCGAGGTCACGTAGCGGATCTTCTGGATGAGCGTGTCGCGCGAGGCCCGCAGCGGCGACTCCGCCGAGATCTTGAGCTGCCGCGCCGGAACGTTGACCTTCGAGATCTCCCGGCTCACCTCGCTCACGAGACGCGTGTTCTCCGCCACCTCCTGCATGAGGCGATCACGCTCGCTCGACGCCTGCGACAGGCTGTCGATGCGCGCCTGCACCTCCGGTGACGGTCCCTGCTTGCAGCCCGCCGCGACGAGCAACGCGAGGGGAACCCACGCGCTGCGGGCCAGGAGACGGCTGGTGCGGATCATGTTTCAAACCTCCTCAACGTGACATGGCTCACTAAGTCTGATGCGGGAGTGCTACACCGGAAGGCTCGGTACGGTTCGCCGCGGACGTGTTCCCTCAATTAGTATAGGCCCCCATCTTGGGGCACAACGATGGACATCACCGAGGCTTGGGCCACGCGTCCGGTGGTCCCCCCCGTCTACCTGCTCTCCCGCTGGCTGTTCCTTCGTCTGCTCGGCGCCGTCTACCTGATCGCCTTTGTGTCGCTGGCGGTGCAAGTCTCGGGCCTCCTCGGCGAACGCGGAATCCTGCCCGCCGGGTCGTTCCTCGAGCGGGCGCATGCGCTGTACGGCAGCGCGGCCTACCGCCTCTTTCCCACCCTCTGCTGGTTCGGCGCGGGCGACGCCATACTGAGACTGCTCGCGTGGGGTGGCGCCGCCCTCGCGGTCCTGCTCATCGCCGGCGTCGCGCCCGCCCCGGTTCTCCTGCTCCTTTGGATCTGCTATCTGTCGCTCAGCGTCGCCGGCCAGACCTTCCTCTGGTTCCAGTGGGACGGGCTGCTGCTCGAGACCGGGTTGTTGGCGGTGCTGTACGCGCCGGGCCGGCTCTCCCCCAGCCTAGTCAGGGACCAGGCGCCCTCGACCTGGATGCGCTGGCTCCTGTGGTGGCTGTTGTTCCGCCTCATGTTCCTCTCGGGTGTCACGAAGCTCGTGAGCGGTGATGCTGCGTGGCGCCATCTCACCGCGCTCGACTACCACTTCTGGACGCAGCCGCTCCCCACCTGGCCAGCCTGGTACGCCCAATGGACTCCCGTCTGGGTGCACCGGACCATGACACTCGTGATCCTCGCCATCGAGCTCCTCGTGCCGTGGCTCATTTTCGTTCCCGAGCGGTTGCGCCGGGCGCGGTATGCCGCCTGCGCACTGCTCGTCCTGGGCCAGCTCGCGATCGCCCTCACCGGAAACTACGGCTTCTTCAACCTGCTCGCGATCGTGCTGTGCGTCCCGCTGCTCGACGACGCCGTCCTGGAGCGTGTGCTGCCGCTGCGGCTCGCGGCCACGGAACCCGAGCCGCGGTGGCAGCGCCACGCGATCCGCGGACTGGCGCCCGTGCTCGCGCTGCTCTCGCTGCTCGCGTTCGCCCGCGAGATCGTGCAGACGCTCCCGAATACGCAGGGAGGGCTCGACAATCCATTGCTCGGTGCCGTCGAGCCGTTGCGCTCGGTGAACGGGTACGGGTTGTTCCGCGTGATGACGACGGAGCGGGCCGAGATCGTCATCGAAGGCAGTCGCGACGGCGTGCAATGGAGCGAGTATGGGTTCCGCTGGAAGCCGGGCGATGTGCGCCGGCGACCGGCGTTCGTGGCGCCGCACATGCCGCGGCTCGATTGGCAGATGTGGTTCGCGGCGCTCAACCCCGAGGGCGCCCGGGACTGGCTCCTGTCGTTGCTGCGGCACGTGCTGGCAGGGACGCCCGAGGTGATCGCCCTGCTCGGCGACGACCCGTTTCCGGACGCCCCACCGCACTACGTGCGGCTCGCCTATTACCGCTACCGTTTCAGCACGCCGCGCGAGCGGGCCACGAGCGGCGCGTGGTGGCAGCGGGAGCGCATGGGCGACCTGACCAAGCCGCTCTCGCTGGGGGATCTTGCGACGCCCCGTTGACCTCGCCCCCACGCGGTTTATCTTCCCGCCTCTTGAAGAAGGGCATTCTGAAATGAAAGCCACCGACATTCGCCGCGGCCACGTCATAATGATCGACGGGCAGCCGTGCCGCGTGATGGACTTCACCCACCGCACTCCCGGCAACCTCCGGGCGTTCGTGCAGGTGCGGCTCCGCAACCTCGTCACGGGGAACACTTTCGATACGCGCCTCGCCGCCACCGACTTCGTGGACGAGGCGCCGCTCGAGACCAAGGAGTTCCAGGTCCTGTACCGCGACCAGGGCGGCGTGCACCTGATGGATACGACGAGCTACGAGCAGCACACCCTCGACGCCGAAGCCATCGGCGATAACGGCGACTGGCTGCAGCCCGAGATGCACATCCAGGTGGAGTGGCTGAATGGGCGACCCGTCGGGATCGAGCTGCCATCCGTGGTCGAGTTGACCGTCGTGCAGACGTCTCCCGTCATGCGGGGGGCCACGAAGACCGCGAGCACCAAGCCCGCCAAGCTCTCGAACGGCGTCACCATCCAGGTGCCGGAGTTCATCAGCGAGGGCGAGAAGGTGCGGGTGGACCCGCGCGAGGGCGTGTATCTGGAACGCGCCAAGTAGGCCTCCGTCCCCCGCTCCCCCGTTCGGGTAGGCACGGCGCGGGGCGCACGCATAGATTCCATGAGAACCCAACCCCGGAGCCTCGCTCCGGGGTTCGTTTGTCACCCAGGGGAAGGTCTATGCATCCGGCCGCACGACTCGATACGCTCGGTACCGAACAGGCCTATGTGGTGCTCGCCGCGGCGCGACGGCTCGAGGCCGCGGGGCACAAGGTCGTACACCTGGAGATCGGCGAGCCGGATATGCCGACGCCGCCGCATGTGGTGGAAGCGGGCGTGCGCGCGTTACGCGACGGCCTCACGCGCTACGCGTTGGCCGCAGGCGTCCCGGAGTTGCGCGAGGCGATCGCCCGCTCGCTCGCCGCGCGCGGCGTGCGCGCCGGGCCGGAGAACGTCGTCGTCACGCCCGGCGCGAAGCCGATGTTGTTCTGCGCGGCGCTGGCGCTGATCGAGCCGGGCGCCGACGTGCTGACGCCCAACCCGGGTTTCCCGATCTACGAGTCGGTGGTGCGGTTCACGGGCGGGCGGCCCGTGTACTACCCGCTCGACGAGACGCGGGACTTCGCCCCGGACGTCGCGACGATCGCGCAGCGGATCACCCCGCGCACCCGCGTGCTGATCCTCAATCTGCCGCACAACCCCACCGGCGGCGTCGCCGCGACGCCCGATCTGGAAGCGCTCGCCGAGCTGGCGCTGAAGCACGACCTGTGGGTGATCTCGGACGAGGTGTACGGACAGATCCGCTACGACGGGCGGCGTGACAGCATCGCCGCCCTGTCGGGGATGTCGGAGCGGACGGTGATCGTGGACGGATTCTCCAAGGGTTATTCGATGACCGGGTGGCGGCTCGGGTTCGGCGTGATGCCCGCGGCGCTCACCGGTGCCATGACCACGCTGCTGATCAACAACGTCTCGTGCACGGCGACGTTCGTGCAATACGCGGGGCTGGCGGCGCTCACCGGTTCGCAGGAGCCGGTCGCCCGCATGGTAGCGGGGCTCAAGCTGAAGCGCGACCAGCTGGCGCGCGGCCTGAACGCGATCGAGGGCGTCCGCTGTGCCACTCCCGCGGGCGCGTTCTACTGCTTCCCCGACATCGGCGGCGTACTCGAGCGCACGGGGCTCACCTGCGAGGCGTTCGCACAGCGGCTGCTCGCCGAGCAGCACGTGGCGGTGCTCGCGGGGACGGCGTTCGGGCCCGGGGGCGCGGCGCACCTGCGGATGTGTTATGCCACCGAGCCGGCGGAGCTGGAGCGGGCGTTGGGCGCGCTGCGCCGCTTTGTGGGTGCCTTGACGCCGGCGGCGGCGGGGCTAACTTGAAGGGCGACAATCGAAATAGTCGTGGTGCTTTGCCGCGTATTGCCGCCACGTAAAACAAGGTGCTAAAAAGCGACTGCCCGCGGCGTTTGTTGCCCGGGTTTTTTGTTGAGGTTCACGCATGACGCAGGCCTCCATCGCTTCGCCGCCGCTCACCGCGCGACCGCTCCGCTGCCGCAACTGCGGCGCCGAGGGCCCACCCGCTCCCGTCGCCATCTGCGGGCAATGTCTCGGCCCGCTCGATCCCGTGTACGATCCGGACCGCCCGCTCCCCGACCGCGAGACGATCGCCGGCCGGGCGCCCTCCCTGTGGCGCTACCGGGAGTGGCTGCCGTTCGATGGCGAGCCGACGCTGTCGCTCGACACGGGCTTCACGCCGCTCGTCGACGCCCCTGCGCTGGCGCGCCGACTCGGCGTAGGGCGGGTCTGGATCAAGAACGACACTGTGTCGCATCCGTCGCTCTCGTTCAAGGACCGGGTTGTCGCCGTCGCCATCAACGCGGCCGCCGCCTTCGGCCTCGACACGATCGGCTGCGCGTCGACGGGCAACCTCGCGAACGCCGTCGCCGCCCACGCGGCCCGCGCCGGGCTCACGGCCTGGATCTTCGTCCCCGAGGAGCTCGAAACGGCGAAGGTCGTCGGGACGAGCGTGTACGGGTCCCGCCTGGTGCGCGTGCGGGGGACGTACGACGACGTCAACCGGCTGTGCGCGCAGGTGGCGGACCGATTCGGCTGGGGAATCGTGAACGTCAACTTGCGCGCCTACTACGGCGAGGGCTCGAAGACCGTGGCCCACGAGATCGCGGAGCAGCTCGGCTGGCGTCTGCCCAGTGCCGTGGTGGCGCCGATGGCGGGCGGCTCGCTGCTCACCAAGCTCCGCAAAGGATTCGGCGAGTTCATCGCCGCAGGCCTCGTGGCGGAGAAGGTGCCCCGGCTGTACGGCGCCCAGGCGTCGGGCTGCGCCCCGATCGTGCGCCTGGTCGAGCGTGGCGGGGGCGAGCTCCAGCCGGAGCTGCCGCGCACCATCTGCCGCTCGCTCGCGATCGGCAACCCCGCGGACGGGGGATTCGCCGCGCGGGCAATTCGGGAGACGGGCGGCTGGGCCGCCGCGGTGAGCGACGCCGAGCTCGTGGACGGCATCCGCTGGCTCGCGCAAGACGCCGGGGTCTTCGCGGAGACGGCGGGCGGCGTCACCGCCGCGGCCGCCCTGGCGCTCGCGCGGAGCGGCCGGCTCGGGCCCGAGGACGAGGTGGTCCTGTGCGTGACGGGGCACGGGCTGAAGACGCTCGAGGCGGTGCGCGACGCGCTCCCCGAGACGCCGGTGATCGCGCCCCGGCTGCGAGAGGTCGCCGCCCTGGTGCAGCAGTGATCAACCGGCATGACGTGGAGGAGCTGATATGGCGATCACGGTGAATCTGCCCTCGGTGCTCGCGGCCCACGCGGGCGGGGCGCGCACCATCGAAGCCGCGGGCCGGACGCTGGGCGAGGCGGTCGCCGACGTGGCGGCCCGCTTCCCCGCGCTCGGGCCCCGGCTCCGGGACAAAGACGGCAAGCCCTATCCGTTCGTGAACTTCTACCTGAACGACGAGGACGTGCGCTTCCGTGGCGGCTTCGCGGCGCCGGTGCAGGACGGCGACGAGGTGACGGTCATCCCGGCGATCGCGGGGGGGTGAACTGTCTCCAGGCGTGGACGTCCCGATGAAGGCGATCCGGGTGCACGCGCCGGGCGGGCCTGAGGCGCTGCGCTACGAGGACGTGCCGCGGCCCACTCCCGGCCCAGGCCAGGTCCTCGTGAGGATCGAGGCCGCGGGCCTGAACTTCATCGACGTCTATCAGCGCAACGGGCACTACAAGGTCCCGGTGCCGTTCACCCTGGGACAGGAAGCGGCCGGCAACGTGGCCGCGGTTGGCTCCGGTGTTGCCGAGCCCAACGTCGGGGCCCGCGTCGCCTACACTACGATTCTCGGTGCCTACGCGGAGTACGCGGTGGTGCCGGCCGACCGGGTCGTGGTGCTGCCGGACGGCGTGAGCACGAAGCAGGGCGCCGCGGCGATGCTCCAGGGTTTGACGGCGCACTACCTCGCGACGTCGACCTACCCCCTCAAGTCCGGGGACGCGTGTCTCGTGCACGCGGCCGCAGGGGGTGTGGGCCTGCTGTTGTGTCAGGTGGCGGCGCTTCGGGGCGCCCGCGTGGTGGGCACGGTCTCGACCCGCGAGAAGGCCGCGCTGGCGCGCGCGGCGGGCGCCGCCGACGTGATCCTGTACACGGAACAGGACTTCGAGGCGGAAGTGAAGCGGCTCCTGGGCGGCGCCGGCCTCCAGGTGATCTACGACTCCGTCGGCAAGACGACGTTCGAAAAGGGGCTGAATTGCCTGGCTGCCCGGGGCATGATGGTGCTGTACGGCCAGTCGAGCGGACCGGTGGGACCGTTCGACCCGCAGGTGCTGAACCAGAAAGGGTCGCTCTTCCTCACGCGCCCCACGCTGGCGCACCACATCCTCACACGCGCCGAGCTGGTCGCGCGGGCGGGGGAGGTGCTGGGCTGGATCGAGAGCGGCAAGCTGCAGGTGCGCATCGAGCGCGAGCTCCCACTCGCGCAGGCGGCGGAGGCGCACCGGCTACTCGAGGGACGCAAGACCACGGGGAAAGTGCTGCTGGTTCCTTGACCTCCAGGCGTAGAGAGACGTCCGTATGACGTTGCCCACCCGTCCGCTCGGCTCGAGCGGACTCGATATCACGACCGTCGGCTTCGGCGCGTGGGCGATCGGCGGCGGTGGCTGGGCGTTCGGCTGGGGCCCGCAGGACGATGCCGACTCGCTCGCCGCGATGGGTCGCGCACTCGAGCTGGGAATCAACTGGATCGATACCGCCGCGGTGTACGGTCTCGGCCACTCGGAGGAGGTGGTCGGTCGTCTGCTGCGGGAGCTGCCGGCCGGCGAACGACCGCTCGTGTTCACCAAGTGCGGCCTGGTGTGGGACGAGCGCAACCGCATGGCGGAAGCGCGGCGCGTGCTCCGACCCGATTCCATCCGGAAGGAGTGCGAGGCGTCGCTCCGCCGGCTCCGGATCGAGCAGATCGACCTCTATCAGTTCCATTGGCCCGACGAGACGGGGACGCCGGTAGAGGATTCGTGGCAGGCGATGGTGCGGCTCGTCGACGCAGGCAAAGTGCGGGCCGTGGGTGTGTCGAACTTCGCTGTCACGCTGCTCGACCGCTGCGAGGCGATCCGCCACGTGCATTCGCTGCAGCCGCCCTTTTCCTTGATCCGGCGGGAGGCCGCCGAACGCGAGATCCCCTGGTGCGCCGAGCACGGTACCGGGGTCATCGTCTACAGTCCGATGCAGTCGGGCCTGTTGACGGACACGTTCACGGACTCGCGCGTGGCGGCGCTCGCCGTGGACGACTGGCGCCGCCGCAGCCTCCAGTTCCAGCAGCCGGCCCTCGGCAGGAATCTCGCGCTGCGCGACGCGCTCGAGCCGATCGCGCGGCGGCACGGCGCTACCGTGTCGGCCGTCGCGGTGGCGTGGACGCTCGCGTGGCCCGGGGTGACGGGGGCGATCGTCGGCGCCCGCACGCCGTCGCAGGTGGACGGCTGGATCGGCGCCGCGACACTCGAGCTCAGCGCGGCCGATCTCGACGAGATCGCCGCCGCCATCTCGCGGACCGGGGCGGGGACGGGACCGGTCCGGCCTACCGCTGGGGTTGCGGGTGGTGGCTGAGGCGGGTCGCGGCGTCCGCTTCACTTTGTGCCGCCCGCACCCACACCCGCACCTCGGCGGGCGTGGGCCGGGGGCCGTCCCGCACCAGACGCCACACCGTGTCGGGGTCCGCGGCCGCCAGCGCTTCCACGCTGCCAATCCCGTTGCCGATCAGGGCGGCCGCGTGCGCGCTCCCGATGCCGCGCAGCGTCACGAGGCGCGCCGCCGCGCGGGCCGCGCGGGCTTCGCCCGGGCTCAGGTTGGCGCGGTACGCGAGCTCTGCGACGGGGGTGCGGGCCACCCGGAACACGTCGTCCCATCCGGCGCTCCGGAGGCGCTCGTGCACGGCGTTGGTGACGCCCGGCAGATCGGCCAGCCGTGGCGCCGTCGAGCTCACGGTCCACCGATCGATCCCCGCAAGCGCCAGCAGCACGAACACCGCGGTGCCGACGAGCGCGCGCGGCGTCGTGCGCGGCGCGAGCAGATGATACAGTGACCACAGCTCGAGTGCGAAGAACGGAAACCCGATGAACCCCACGGGCGGCATTTCGAAGATCTTCGAGTGTTCCAGGAATGGAACCGTGTAAATCCACCGTCCCCGCGCCATCGCGTTGAACGATTCCCACAATGCTCCGGCCACGAGGCCCGCCGTCATGAGGCGCGCGATCCGCCCCCACGCACCGCGCGCCACGTCGCCGAGCAGGGAGTGCTCCGGGTCGAGCCGGTACAAGAGTGGCTCGGTGACGAGCCACACCGCACCCCAGGTGAGGGGATAGAGGTACCGCGGAAACGCGAGCACCAGCGCGAGCGTGGCCCAGCCGGCCCACCAGGCGGCTCGCAGGTGCGCGGGCGTGAGCGAGACGGGCCGCGCACGCAGGTCGTGCCACACGCCCAGCCGGTCGAGCATGCGCTCCGGAAGCAGGACGGCAGGCACGACCGTGGCGAGCGAGATGGTGATGCCGGCCCAACGGTCCAGGCGATGCGGCGGCAGGAACACGTAGTACCAGTTCTGGAGGCGGAAGTTGACCACCTCGAACAGGAACCAGATGACGGCCGACCACCACAGCATCGCCGCCAGCTCGGGCGGCCGGGCGAGCAGCGACTCGCCGCCCAGCAGCACCACGATCTGATCGAACACGACCAGGGTGGGATACCAGGCGAGGACGTAGAACCAGGTGGGGACCGGGGCGATGTCATAGTGGAGCAGCGCGACGGCGGCGATCAGCACGGCCACCGCCGTCGCGAGCCTGGCCCGGGCTTTCCGTAGGGGCGGGACCATCGGACGCTTACAAGATCGTCACGACCCGGCGCCCCGCACAACCGTGGAGCGCCACTACGGTTTCAACGGCCGAAATTCGAGGTCCTGGTAGTCGAAGCTGAAATCAGCGACCGGCGAGACGGCCGCCATCCGGAAGCGGTCGATCGATCCGTCGGGGTTCAGGGCGAACGCGACGTACGCATCCTCGAGGTGCGGCGCGCGCCAGCGCGCTATGAACGTGTCGTACTGCCAGTGCTCGAGATCTCCGACGAACGCAGGCGAGCGTCCGAAGCGGAGCACGAGTCGCCCGCCTTCCAGCGCGACGCCCGCGTCGCCGTACAGCTCGTCGTGGTACCGGCCGGCGTAGCGCTCGAGGGGCAGGGACGGCTTCGACAGCGAATCGCGCGCGGCGCGGTTCGCGCGGACGGTCGAATCAGCCAGCGCGCGGTCGAGCTGCGCCGCCCGCACGAACGCGGCCACCCAGTCGGTGCGCGGGCCCGCGCCCAGAAAGTCGTCGAGCAGACGATAGCTGAGCGCCGCCATCAGGTCCGCCTCGGAGTTCGTCAGGATCACGATCCCGAGTTTTTCTGACGGCACCAGCGTGATTTGCGAGGACATGCCGGCCAAGCCGCCGGTGTGCGTCACGAGCTTACGCCCCCGGTAGTCGCGCAGCCGCCACCCCAGGGCATACTCGGCAAAGCTCGGCCGCAGCCCGGCGAGGGGCGGCTCGGGATCGGTGATCGGTAGAATCGTCTGTCCCGACCACAGCTCCCGCGCCTGCCGCTCGCTGAACAGACGACCTCCCGCGTAGCGTCCCGAGTCGAGCCGACAGATCAGCCATTTCGCGAGATCGGTGACGTTGGACACGATGCCGCCGGCGGGGGCGGTGTTGTCCACGGAATCGATGGGCACGATCTGCAGCGTGCCGCGCTCCACCGCGTGGGGTGCGGCGGCGTTGCGGCTCGAGGTGAAGGACGCGATCGTCGTGCCCGTCTCCGCCATCCCGAGCGGGAGGAAGATGCGCCGCGTCACGAAGTCGTCCCACGTGAGCGCCGCGACGGCCGGGACGATCTCGCCCGCCACGATGTACAGCACGTTGTCGTAGGCGTACGCGCTGCGGAAGCTCGAGGCCGGCCTGGCGAACCGGATGCGGTAGGCGATCTCGGCTCGGGTGTAGCTCGAGTGGAACCACAGGAGATCCCCGGCGCCCAAGCCCAGACCACTGCGGTGCGTGACCAGGTCGCGCACCGTGAGCTCGCGCGTCACGTACGGATCGTACAGGGCGAAGCCCGGAAGGAACTTCGTGACCGGATCGTCCCAGGAGAGCTTGACCTCGTCCGCGAGGATGGCCAGCGCCGCGGTGGTGAACGCCTTGGTGTTGGAGGCGATCTGGAACAGCGTGTGCGCGTCCACGCGCCCCGTGTCGCCCAGGGCGCGCACGCCGTAACCCTTCGCGAACACCACGCGGCCGTCCTTGACGACGGCGATGGCGGCGCCGGGCGTCTGCAACCGGTCGAGCCCGCGGGCGACGTAGGCGTCGAAGTCCCGTTGGCGAAAGCCCTGCGCCGCAAGCCGCGGAGAGGCGACGAGTGCCAGGGCGGCAGCGACGAGAGGCGTCCTCATTCCCTGAACCGCCCGCTAATACAGCAGCTCGTACGTGAGACGGACCGCCCGTCCTGGCTGTGGCAAGAAATCCTTGACAAGCGAAAGGTGGTCGCGATACACGGTGTTGAACACGTTGTCGCAGTGGATGCCGACATTGTGCACCAGGCCGTGCTGCACCAGCCGAACCGAGAGCCCAACGTCCATCACGGCATATCCGTTCGTGGGCGTATCTCCATCACCGAGGCGGTCCTGGCGGGCGGCCAGGCGCCAGGCGAGCACTCCGAAATACTTGCCGTCCTGGTAGCTGCCCCGGAGCAGCGCTCGCAGGGGCGGCGTGAAAGGAAGCGGCACGTCCCGCCGCGTGTCCTGCGCGTTCACGTAGTCGGCGCTCGCCCGCAGGGCGACGCGCGGGACGGGCGCGACAGAGACGCTTCCTTCCACCCCCCCCAAGCGCGCCCGCGTCGCGGCGAACTGCCGGACGGGAAAGTTCTCTATCGTATCGCCGCGCAGAAACGCGTAGATGTAGTGGTCGATCGTGTTCAGGTACGGAGAGATCTCGAACGTCGCGTCGGCAAAAGTGCCCTTCAGCGAGGCATCGAGGCCGACCCCCGTCTCGGGGCCGAGCGTCGCGCTGCCGATCGAGTACGTACCGCTGGCCGCATCGAGCCCGTTCGCGAAGAGCTCTTGCACGGTGGGCGCTCGGAACGACCGTGCGACGCTGACGGAGCCCGTGAGATTGGCCGTGAATCGATGAATCGCACCCAGTGACGCGGTCACCGCGTTCGCCAGCCGCGACGCGTTGATGGTACGAAAGACCGAGTCGGACGACTGCGGATACGGCCGGGTCTGAATCTTGTCGTAGTCGAAGCGCAGGCCTGCCTGCAGACGGGTCCTGGCCGAAGCGTGATACTCTTCGTACGCGTACGCCGCCAACCCGGTGGTCCGCGAGTTCGGGCCGAGCGGTTGATCGCCCTCGATGGTGAGGTCCTGGACGTCGACCCACAACCCGATCGCGCCTGTGACCGTCTTCAGGGGCGTGTGCCGCGCCTGCAAGACGCCATTGAACTCGCGCTTGTGGAAATGGTTCGCCTGCGGGGCCGACACGCCAGCCGAATCTTCGACGGTCGGGAACTCCGAATGTCCGTAGTCGTTGTAGCTCGCGTCCAGCTTCCAGTTGCTGATGAACGAGCCACCGGTGCTCAGGAACCCCCGAAGTTCGACGGTATTCCTGTCCTGGGAGATGCGCGACGTGGTCGGCGGAACGGTCGACCAATCAGGATTGGGCGGCACGCCCGGGATGCCGTAGTTCATTTCGTAGTGCTTCGCCCCGATGCCGAGCGAGCCCAGAACTCCCTGATAGGCATAGCCGAGACCCACTTCGCTGCTGCGGTCGAACGCCTGCGGCATCCGGTCGAGTGAGAACGGCATGCCGCTGGCCGGGTCCACATAGGTCCCGGAGGGAATCCGGATATCCTCCGCGTGGACGCCGCCCGCCGAGACATGAAAAGCGTGGGTCGGGCCGCTGAACACGCTATTGACGTACCCGGCGTACTGATTGTTCACCGAGTTGATGTCGACGACGGCGGTGCCGGAGATCGGACGGTCTGCGACCGTCGGGACAATATCCGTGAGCACGTTCACGAGACCGCCGATTGCGTTGGGGCCGTACAAGATCGTCGCCGGGCCCCTCACGATGTCGATCCGAGAGATCGCCGCCGCGGCGATCGGCGTGGCATGCGCCGGGTCGAACGTCGCGAGGTCCCCGGTGCGCAGGCCGTTCTCGAGCACCAGCACTTCGTTGTCGCCCAGGCCTCTCAGGATCGGCCGGGCCGACGCGGCTCCGTTGAAGCGGGTCGCAACGCCGGGGAGGTCGGATATCTTCTCGGCGAAACTCGTACCCGCGCTGTTCAATAGCTCGACCCGCGGTCTGGACGCGGCGGACTGGTACTCGTTGCTCGCCGTTCGCCCGACGGGGGTAGCCGAGACGACGACCGGATCGAGCGCGAAGGCCGATGGCCGCACGTCGAACACCAGCGTCGTCGTGTCACCCTGCACGTGCACCGTGCGCGTCGCCGCGAGGTAGCCGACGACCTCGACCGACACGGTGCACCAACCGCTGGGAACGTGCGAGAATGCGAACTGCCCGCGGGCGCCCGAGCGAACGACGCGATCGAGCTCGAGCACCCGCACGACGGCGCCGACGATCGGTTCGCCCCCACTCCGCACCGTTCCAGCGATGGTCTGCGCCGCGACGGTGACTTCGCAAAGCATCGTCGCTGCACACGCGAGCGCAGTCGCTCTGAGGGCGGTGGAGGCTCGGCGGTTCCCGTCGAGTCGTGCGATCATCTTTTCTCCCCCACGGTTCCCACCGCTGGTACGTTGAGGTCGCGCAGCAACTTGTTGAACGCCGCGAGGTCGCCCGCCTCGAGGGCGCGCCACCCCGCGAGCTCGCGGTCGAGCCGCCCCGAGAGCTCCGCGAACACCTCCCGCTCCTGCCGGGTCGGCGCCGCGTCTGCGCTTTGCACCATGGCGTTGAGCGACAGAAGCTGGTTGTAGATCTGGATTGGCCAGTGCAGCGTGGATTCGTCGGCGTGCGCGTGCGGCTCGCTCAGACGGGAACGCACCGCCTCCAGGCTCCGCTTCACAGAGTCGGCTTGCGATTTGATACGGGCGCCTTCGGGTCGATTCTTGGTCCAGTCCGTCCAGCTGGTGAGCTGCGACTCGGCCTGCTCCACCCGCTCCACCGCGGACACGAGGGTGTCGATGCGGTCGTGAATCTGGCGTGCGAGGGCGTACTGGGCCGCGAGGTCCGCCGGCGACGTGGTCACGCGCGGGTCGCGCACCACCGTGAACGGCTGCGTGGCGCTCTGTCCCGCCACGGTGATTGTCACGCTGTACCGGCCGGGGGGCACGATGGGTCCCTCGATCATCCCCTCGTCGACGACGACGTCCTTGGCTTTCTTGGCGTCGGGCGCACGCAGGTTCCAGACGAAGCGGTTGGTACCGGCGCGAGCCGGGACGGCCGAATCGCTCGGCGCGTAGGTCGCACTGTCGACTCTCGCGCTCGAGTCGGCCTTGCCCGAATACGTGCGAATCACGGTCCCGGCGCTGTCGAGGAACGTGAGGGCGACGTCACCCGCGGGCTTGTCCTGAAGCCAGTAGGTCACAGCCGCGCCCGGAAGGGGGTTCTCCCCGGCCGAGGGGGTCGGTCCGGCGCTCCGACCGCCGAGAAAGCGCAACGCCGGCTCGGGCGCGAACAGGTGCAGGCGCTCGCCCGAGAGCGTGGGTGTGAGCTGTCGCAGCGGGGAGATGTCGTCGAGCACCCAGAACGCCCGTCCGTGCGTCGCGACGATCAGGTCGCTCCCGTGGACCGCGATGTCGCGCACCGAGCTGCGCGGCAGGTTGAGCTGCAGCGGCTGCCAGCGCCCGCCGTCGTCGAACGTCACGTAGATGCCGATCTCGGTGCCGGCGAACAGCAAGCCCCGTCGCACCGGATCCTCGCGGATCGCGCGTGTGTATGCGGCCGCCGGAATGCCCGTAACGATTTTCGTCCACGTCTTGCCGTAGTCCGCCGTCTTGAACAGGTAGGGCGCGAAGTCGTCCTGCTGGTAGCGGTTGGCGGCGAGATAGGCGACGGCGGCGTCGAAGTGGGAGGGCTCGAGCAGACTCACGCGGGTGAACCTGCCCAGGGCCTTGGGGGTGACGTCGTCCCACGTCGCGCCGCCGTCGCGCGACAGGTGGACCATGCCGTCGTCCGATCCGGCCCACAGCACGCCTGCCTTCACGGGGGATTCGGCGAAGGCGAAGATCGTGCCGTACCACTCCGTGCCGGTCATGTCACGGGTGATCGGTCCGCCCACAGGGCCGAGGGTGGCGGGATCGTGAACGGTCAAGTCGGGGCTGATCGCCTGCCAGCTGGCGCCGCCGTCGCTGGTCTTGAGCACTTTTTGCGCCGTGACATACAGCGTGTTCCGGTCGTGCGGCGAGAAGACGATCGGGAAGGTCCACTGGAACCGGTAAGGCACGTCGGCTGCCGCGTAGCCGTCGTAATTGTTGAGCCACACGGACACGTCGCGGGCCTGTCTCGTGCGATGGTCGTAGCGGGTCAGCGTGCCCATGTAGGTGCCTGCAAACACGACGCCCGGATCGCCCGGCTGCGGCGCGATGTAACCCGACTCGCCGCCCGCCACGGCGTACCAGTCGCGTAGCGTGATCGCGCCGTCGTCCGAGCGGGTGGGGATCGAGACGGTGCTGTTGTCCTGCTGGGCGCCGTATATGCGGTAGGGGAATTGGTCGTCGGTCGCGACGTGGTAGAACTGCGCCGTAGGCTGGTTGTTCACGGTGGACCACGTCGTGCCGCCATCGAACGACACGGTGGCGCCGCCGTCGTTCCCCTCGATCATGCGGCGCGGATCCTTCGAGTCGATCCACAGGATGTGGCAGTCACCGTGGGGGACGCGGATGCGCGAGAACGACTTGCCGCCGTCCACCGAGCGCCAGGTCCCCAGGTTCAGGACGTACATGGTGTTCTCGTCCGTGGGATCGGCGGCGACGGACGAGAAGTACCACGGCCGCACCATGAACTTCTGGTCCGCGTTGACGCGCTCCCAGCTCGCCCCGGCGTCGTCGGAGCGGAAGATGCCGCCGCTCGAGTCGGCGGCAGGGCCTTCGACGCTCGCCCACAGCCGCGACGGGTTGGCGGGCGACACGGCGATCCCGGTGCGGCCCAGGGGGCGCGCGGGGAGGCCCCGGCTCGCCGTGATGTCGGTCCAGGTGTCGCCGCCGTCGCCGCTCTTCCACAGTCCGCTCTTGCCGCCCCCCGCCGAAAAGCCCCAGGGGAACCGTTGGCTCTTCCACAGGGCGGCGTAGAGCACGCGCGGGTTCCTGGCGTCCAGGGCCAGGTCGATCGCGCCCGTCGAATCGTCGACGTACAGCACCTTGCTCCAGCTCCGGCCGCCGTCGGTCGACCGGAACACACCGCGCGTCGGATTGGGCCCGAAGGCGTGCCCCATCGCGGCGACGTACACGACGTCGGGGTTGGCCGGATCCACCCGCACCGCGGCGATGTGGCGCGTGTCCGCGAGTCCGAGGTGGCGCCACGTCTCGGCGCCATCGGTCGAGCGCCACATGCCCTCGCCATCGGTGAGATCCTCGCGCCAATCGGCTTCGCCGGCGCCCACGTAGATCACATTGGGGTCGGATGGAGCGACGGCGATCGCCCCCACCGAGGCGATGTCGGCGCGGCCGTCGGTCACGTTGCTCCACGTCGCACCGCCGTTGGCGGTCTTCCACACGCCGCCGTCCACGGCGCCGAAGTAGAAGACGAGCGGCCGCGCGGGATCGCCCGCCACCGCCACGGCCCGCCCGCCCCGGAACGGCCCCACCAGCCGCCAGTGCAGCGCGCGCAGGGCCGGGTCGCTCGGCTCCGGTGTCTCGCGCGTCGAGTCCGGACGGGCAGGCGCCCGTTTTGCCTTTTGAGCGACGAGCGGCCCCGCGACCAGGAGCCCGGCGGTCACGCGGGTGATGAGCGGGATGGTTCGCAGGGGCGACATGAGCGACTCCGGGTGGTGGAACGGCACGCAGCATATCGCGCGCCACCACCCATGGCAAGCTGTCGGCTAGCGTCGGTCTCCCCACTTCTTGAACAGGCGGTACTCCGGTCCGGCGAACTCTTCGGGCCAATCCGCGAAATGCTCTTCGCCGCGCCAGTCTTCCGAGTGCGGCATCGCCGACCACGGCTCGGCGTCGTCCGGCGAAGGACCCCGCCAGGCCTCGCGGTCGGCTGTGAACAGCTGTTCGAGCTCGTCGTCTCCCGGATCGCCGGGCAGCCACGCGCGTGCCATGCATCGCTCCTCGTCGGCACCCCATTCCAGGATCGCAAGCTGCGTGCCGGTCTCGGGGATGCGATACAACCCACCGCGTGCTATGTGGATAGGACTCCGGGCTCGCGAAACACAAGCCGCCGGACGCCGCGCGCGCCCGGGCGGGACGCGGGCGGAGTGACACAACGCTCCAGGTGACCGGGATCACGATTCCGCGATAGCTTGATCGCGTGAGCCTCCAGTCGGTCAACCCCGCTACTGGCGCGCTGCTCGAAACCTTCGAGGAGACGTCGCCCGCCGAGCTGGACCGGATCATCGCGCGCGCGGACGCGGCGTCGCGCGATTGGCGCGGGCTCCCCGTCGCCGCGCGCGCCGAGCGGCTGCGCGCCGCGGGCCGCATCCTGCGCGAGCGACAGGATGCCTACGCCCGCACGATGGCGCTCGAGATGGGGAAGCCGCTCACGCAGGGCGTGGCGGAAGCGGAAAAGTGCGCCTGGGCGTGCGACTATTACGCGGAGCAGGCCGCCGCCATGCTGGCGGACCAGCCGCGCCGGACGGACGCGGCGCGGAGCTACGTCCGCTTCGAGGCGATCGGGCCCGTGCTCGCGATCATGCCGTGGAATTTCCCCTTCTGGCAGGTGTTCCGGTTCGCGGC
>Ga0209806_1000698_pt1 | contig 22786 bp, 22 predicted proteins | sample GraSoiAngelo_152_FD_186166 | JGI IMG/M metagenome (GOLD analysis project Ga0209806, IMG submission 186166) | Grasslands soil microbial communities from the Angelo Coastal Reserve, California, USA - 14_1009_12_30cm (SPAdes) (version 2) | ecosystem: Environmental > Terrestrial > Soil > Grasslands ... | reverse complement strand
GCCCCAGCCCCGCGACCTGCTGCGGCTCGCACTACCCTTCATAGGCTCGCCTCGCACGGCGGGGCCCCAGCCCCGCGACCTGCTGCGGCTCGCACTACCTGGCACTGCCGCGCTCCAGGAGCCGCGCCGCGTCGCGCGCGAAGTAGGTGATCACCACATCGGCGCCCGCCCGCCGGATCGCGACGAGGGCCTCCAGCATGGCGCGCTCCTCGTCGAGCCACCCGAGCCGGCCCGCCGCCCGGATCATCGAGTACTCGCCGGAGACCGAGTAGGCGGCCAGGGGCACGCCGAACTCGGCCTTCGCGCGCGAGATGATGTCCAGATACGGCAGCGCGGGCTTGACCATGACGATGTCCGCGCCCTCGTCGAGGTCGAGCGCGATCTCGCGCAGAGCCTCCAGCGCGTTGGCCGGGTCCATCTGGTACGAGCGCCGGTCGCCGAACTGCGGCGCCGAGTCGGCGGCCTCCCGGAAAGGCCCGTAGAAGCTCGAGGCGTACTTCGCCGAGTAGGCCAGGATGGGCGTGTCGGCGAAGGTCGCCTCGTCGAGCGCCTCGCGGATCGCGCCCACGCGGCCATCCATCATGTCCGACGGCGCGACCATGTCGGCGCCCGCCTCGGCTTGCGAGACCGCGACCCGCGCGAGCAGCTCGACCGTCGGATCGTTGCGGATGCTCCCCCCCTCGACGATCCCGCAGTGGCCGTGGCTCGTGTACTGGCACAGGCACACGTCGGTGACGACCAGGAGATCGGGCACGACGTCCTTCACCGCACGGACCGCCTGCTGGACGATGCCGTCCTCGGCGTAGGCCTCGGAGCCCCGCGGGTCCTTCTCCGCCGGCACGCCGAAGAGGAGCACCGCGGGAATCCCCATCCCCGCGGTGTCCTTGACCTCCTTGACCAGCTCGTCGATGGACAGCCGGAACTGGCCCGGCATGGACGCGATCGGCTCGCGCACGCCGCGCCCGTGGACCGCGAAGAGCGGGTAGACCAGGTCGTCGACGGCCAACGCCGTCTCACGCACGAGCGTGCGCAGCAGGGGCTTCTCCCGGAGCCGCCTCGGACGGAACATCGCATGTGCCATCACGCACTCCTCCTGCTCCGGCGCCCCGCGCGTGTCGGGACCCGGGAAAAGTAGTCGGCGAGCGCCCGCGCGAGCGCCGGAATCGTGTACTCGCTCGGCATGACATCGGTTGTCAGACCGTACTCGGCCGCCGTGGCCGCCGTGATCGGGCCGATGGAGGCGATGGTCACGCGGCCGCGCCAGGCGCGGCGCTCCTCCTCGGTGAAGAGCTCGGCGAAGTTGCGCGCAGTGGACGAGCTCGTGAACGTCACGGCGTCGATCGCGCCCGCGGCGAGCGCCTCCCGCAGGCGGCCGGCGCCGTTCTCGACGCGCCGGGTCTGGTAGGCCGGCACCTCGGTTACCGACGCCCCGAGCCTCCGGAGCTCGACCACCAGCACATCGCGCGTCTCCTTCGCGCGCGGCAGCAGCACCCGGTCGCCCGGCGCCAGCGCCCCTCGCAGCCGCTCCACGAGCGCTTCGGCGCGGTACTCGTCCGGGACCACCTCTACGCGCACGTCGTGCTCGGCCAGCGCCTCGGCCGTCGCCGGGCCGATCGCGGCGACGCGCTTGCGCCCGACGGCCGCCCAGCCGAGCCCGCGCGCGGAGAGCCGGCGATCCACCATCACGACACCGTTCACGCTCGTGAAGACCACCCACGTGAACGTGTCGAGCGCGTCGAGCGCCGCGTCGAGCGGCTCCCAGGACTGGGGCGGCTCGATCGCGATCGTCGGCGCCTGCAGCACGCGCGCGCCGGCCTCCTCGAGGAGCTGCACGAAGCGCTGGGCCTGCGGGGCCGCCCGGGTGACGACGATCGTCCGCCGCTGGAGCGGGCGCGTTCCGCCGACTCGCGTCACCCTATTCACAGACTCGCCTCGCCTACGGCTGCGGCTCGCACTACCACCGCCACCTCACACCCTCAGCGCGGTCACGGTGGCCGCGCCTCTGGCGAGCAGCGTCTCGGCGAGGCGTCGCCCCAGGTCCTCGCTCTCGAGCGGCGTCCCGCTCTCCGCGCCGCGGAGCACCCGCCGACCGTCCTCGCTCGCCACGAACGCCGTCATGCGCAGGCGCGCCCCGTCCAGCACCGCGTGGGCCGCCATCGGCGTGTTGCACGAGGCGCCGAGCCGGCCGAGGTACGCGCGCTCGGCGAGCGCGCAGACCCGCGTGGGGGCATGGTCGATACGCTCGATCCACGCGCGCGTCGTCGGGTCGGCGGCGCGCATCTCGACCGCGACGATCCCCTGCCCAACGGCGGGCACGAAAACCGTCGGGTCCAGCGGCCGCGCGAACGGGGGCCTGAGCCCGAGACGGCTCAGGCCCGCGGCGGCGAGGATCAGGGCGTCCCAGAGTCCGCTCTCGAGCTTCCTCAGGCGCGTGTCCACGTTGCCTCGGATCGGCTCGAGGACGAGGTCGGGCCGGAGTGCCCGCGCCAGGGCACGCCGGCGCGGGCTCGACGTCCCGACCACCGCCCCCGCCCGTAAGTCCTCGAAGGACGCCCCCGACCGGCTCACCAAGACGTCACGCGGATCCTCGCGCTCGGTGAACGCCCCGAGCGTGAGCCCCGCAGGCAGCTCGGCGGGAAGGTCCTTGAGACTGTGGACCGCGCCGTCGATGTGTCCCTCGCGCAGCGCCTCCTCGATCTCCCGGACGAACAGGCCCTTGCCCCCGACCGCGGCCAGATGCGCGTCGACCAGCCGGTCGCCCTCGGTCCGCATCGGGACGACCTCGACGTCTGCGCCGAGCGCGCGCAGGCGAGCCGCCACGGCGCGGGCCTGCGCCAGCGCGAGCGGGCTCCCCCGCGTGCCGAGCTTCATTGGAGCGAGCTCCGCGAGGCCGCTACACTTCGTGGGTGGCCCGAGCAAGGCGCAACCCGGCTCCGTTCCCCGGGCGCCATCGTGTTGCGGACCCCCGGGGCCGGTAGACGGCGTGGGTGGCGGGCTGTCGGTGTAGCGTGGCCCCGTGCCGCCAAGGCCCATCGCATCATCGTCACCCGCCTCACCATCGCGTCAAGCGCCCCCACGATCATCTCCTGCCAAGGCCGAAGAGCTCGTGGACGAGCTCGAGCCACGAGCGGCTCGAGCCCGCGCGCGAGGATTCGCGCAGCTTGTTGATCGGCGCGTGCAAAATCTTCTTCACGATCGCCGACGAGAGCATCTCGATGGTCTCGCGCGTCTCGGCCGTCGCGCCCGGCAGCCGTGCCAGCGCCTTCCGTACCTCGCCGACGCGGATCTCCTCGAGCCGCTCGCGGAGCGAGACGATCGTCGGAATCACTTCGACGTCGCCCCGGCGGGCGAGGAACTTCGCCACCTCGCGCTCGACCAGCGCCTCCGCGCGCTGCGCTTCCCGGAGCCGCTCGCGGATGTTCGCCTCGACGACCTGCTTCAGGTCGTCGATGTCGTAGCAGTACACGGCGTCGAGCGTGTTCACGCTGCCCTCGACGTCGCGCGGCACCGCGATGTCGATGAAGAACAAGGGTCGCGCGCGCCGTCCGTGCATCACCCGCTGGACCATCGCGCGCGTGACGACCGGCTCGGGAGCGCCCGTCGAGGTGATCACGATGTCCACCCCCGCGAGCGCCGCCTCGAGCTCGGCGAACGGCACCGCCGCGCCCGAGAGCGCCCGAGCCATCTCCTGGGCGCGCTGCCACGTCCGGTTGGCGACGTAGATCGGGAAGGCCCCGTGCTCGACGAGATGACGCGCCGCCAGCTCGCCCATCTTGCCGGCGCCGACGAGAAGGACGGCCCGGCCGCCGAGCCCTGCGAAAATCTTCTTCGCGAGCTCGACGGCGGCGAACGACACCGACACCGCATGGCGGGCGATCTCCGTCTCGCTCCGGACTCTCTTGCCGACGGCGAACGCCTGGGTGAAGAGCGTGTGGAGCGCCGGCCCGACGGTCTCGCACGCCTGGGCGAGGGCAAACGCGTCCTTCACCTGACCCAGGATCTGGGGCTCGCCGATCAGCATCGAGTCGAGGCTCGCGGCGACCCGAAAGGCGTGGCGAACGGCGTCGTCGTCCACGTGCGTGTACAGGAGCGGCTCGATCGACGCGTGGCTGAGGCCGCGGTGGCGGCAGAGGTGGCGGAACACGACGGCCCGCGCCTCGCCCGGCGCCTCGGCGACCCCGTACACCTCGACCCGGTTGCACGTGGAGAGGATCAGCGTCTCCTGCACGGCGCCGGTGGCCGCGACGTCGCGCAGGAGCTCCCGGAGCTTGTCCTCCTCCACCGCCAATTGCTCGCGCAGCTCGACGGGCGCGTTCTTGTGCGAGAGCCCGGCGACGAACAGCGTCATCGACGCTCCTTGCGTGACGGCATCCGTCGGCGCGCCATCTAGGAGCCGTGCCTCCCCGGCAGGAACAGCCCGGCGCCCAGCGTGAGCACGAGCGTCGCGAAGCCGATGATCGCGAAGTACGCCGCGCGCCGCCCGCGCCAGCCCGCGGCCGCACGCCCCGCGAGCGTCCCCGCGTAGATCACCCAGGCGACGAACGACAGGAGCGCGAGCGGATCGTAGGCGAAGACGCTTCCCCACGCGCGGCCGGCCCAGAGGACGCCCAGGATCAGGCCCGTGGTGAGGAAGGGGAATCCGAGCGCGAGGGTGCGATAGGTCAGCCGGTCCAGCGTCTCGAGGTCAGGCAGCCGGTAGTAGAGCTTGCCCGGACGCTTCGCCTTGAGCTGGCGCTCCTGGAGCACATACATCAAGGCCCCGGCGAAGTTCAGGACGAATGCCGCGATGCCGAGCAGGACCAACCCGATGTGCACCCAGATCCATGCGCCGCCGAGCGCGCGCTCGATGCCGGGAATGGCGAGCGGTCGTGTCGTCGTCGAGTTGATGCCAAACACGAGGACGACGGGCAGGACGAACGCGCCCAGAACCTTGACGCCGTACTGACGCTCCACCCAGAGAGCCCACAGCACCGCAACCCACACCGCCACCGACACGGCCTCGCTCAGGCTGCCGAGCGGCGGCCGGCCCAGCCGGACGGCGAGGGCGAGAAGCGACACAGCGTGGAGGACCCAGCCGGCGATCGTCGCTACGGACGCGAGCCGATGGAGCCACTCCTCCCGCTGGACCAGATAGGCGAGCGAGAGCCCCGTGGCGGCGATGTAGCCGAAAATCGCTAGATCGAGCAGAGTCGGGTACATGGCGTCAAAAACGGTAAATGCAGCGAGAGTTTACCACATTTCCGATGCTGATTTGCCCAACGCGAGTCAGGGGCGTCGGGCGAGCTGGATCAGCGAGGCGATGGGGCGCCGGTATCCCTCGCGAAGGGCGACCATGTCGAAGTGGGGTGAGCCCCAGTCCTCGACGAGCGCCGAGCCGGCGTTCCAGCGTATCCGCCGGTCGAGCTCTTTGACATACACCCTGCACTGCCTGCACGCGGAGATGAAGTAGCCTTCCTCCTTCTCCTCCGCCTCGAGACGTACGAGATCCTTTGCGGACTGCGCGCCGCAGAACGGGCAGCGCAGTCGGGGAAAGACCCAGCCCCCGCCGCACACGTGGCACGCGAGCCGTCGCTGGCCGGTGTCGGTCAGGTCGCCGAAGCCCGGCGGGGCGCCGCAGAAGGGACAGACGCCGAGATCCCAGTGACGCTCGGCGAGATGGACCCGGCAGGCGGCGAAGTACCGATCGAGCACCGGGCGTAGCGCGCCGCACGCCAGGAAACTCACGGACTCGGCACGGACACCGAGATCCGCAGACAACGAGGCGAGCCCGATGCGTCCCGGCGCCGGAAGGAATGCCGTCGGGCCGATCTCACCCCGGTCCCATGCCTCGGCGAGCCTCCTCAACTCCTCCTCGGGCTCACCAACTGCCGCCAGGAAGTCGAGAGAGGAACCGAGGAGATCCTCTATATCTTGAGGGTGTATAGATAGTGGGCCCTCAGAGAGTAGAGGAACCCCGCGGCGCCAGCGCTCCTCGCACTCCGCGGCCGTCCACGTGAGCGGCGCCACCCGCTCCGTCGGCCATTGCGCCCAGGCGTCCAGCAGGGGGAGGTACGGCGCCAACGGCTCGCGAAAGGTCGGCCGGCGCGTCAGGAGGTCGCGCCACTCCTCGCGGAGCTTCGCGTAGCTCAGGTCGCCTGACCGGCGGCGATGATCACGTACTTGACGACGAACCCGCCCACCAGGATGAGGACAGAGACAAGCGCCGTCATGGCCGGCGCCGTCTTCCGGATGACGCCCGCGAACTGGAGCGCCAACGGCACCACGATCCCGATGACGACCGCCCCTAGCCAGAACGGGACACCATACGGTCCGGCGACGAGGTGTGACAGCGAGCGGGCGATCCCGGCGGAGCCCGACGTGGAAACCGTCAGCATGAACAGCGCCAGCGCAGCGAGTTGCACGATCAGCGCGAACGCGGTGAACCGCATGAGCCGCGAGAGCGCGTCGCCCCGCTGCCCGCCGGAGAGGCTCAGGACGAAGGCGATGGCCGCGCCGCCTGTCGATGCGCCGATGGCGAGGAACAGGGCGCCCAGCCAGTGAGCCCCGATGAACAGCGGGCGTGCCGTGGCGCCGAGGAGGACCCCGGGGTAGGCGGCGAGGAAGAACCCGAAGAACCCGCCGATGACGCCCACGACGACGCGGAGGGTCCGCATGCTCCGGCCGCCCCGGCCCTCGAGGAAGACGTCCAGCGCCGCGAGGAACGCGAAGAGGCTGAACCCGAGCAACGCCCACGCGCCCGCGTTCATCGGCGAGAAGGGCTTGAGGTGGAACGGGCCGATGGTGATGGCGTCCATGCCGATGGCGTCGGATGGCTTGGCCACCATCAGCATGTGGAGAAACCGCGTCGGGAGGCCGAGGTCCACGGTCAGCAGAACCGGCCCGGGAATCACGGCCAGGAACGCGACGTAATACCCGATCCGGACGATATCGCGGTAGCGCTCGCGGTCGAGGAGGTTGGCGACCGTGGCGATCACGAACGCCCCACCCGCCATCCCACCGAGGAAGAAGTAGACGTCGATCAGGGCCGGCCAGTCCGCGCTCTTGAGGAGACCGGGTTCCATCACGCGTCCCCCTGCCCGCCCCGCCCCCTGAACGCGACCAGCGCGCCCAGCCCGACGATCAGGGCGGAGCCGATCGACAGGAGCGAGTCGACGACGACGTTCTTCTGCGGGAGCTTGGGCTTCTCGGGGAGCCCGTAGATCGACGGCTTGCCGAGGAGCAGGAAGAACGCGTTGAGGCCGCCCAGGTCACCCGCCGTGTCCTCGCCGTAGAGCCGGGCGTCCTTGTAGCCGAGCGTCTTCAGCTCGTCGACCCGCTTCCTGGCGACGACCGCCAGCTCGTCGCGAAAGCCGAACTTGATCGACTGGGTCGGGCACGCCTTCGCGCAGGCCGGCCCGAGGCCGTTGTGGATCCGGTCGTTGCAGAAGGTGCACTTCGTCGCGGTACCGGTGTCGTGGTTGAACGCCACGACGCCGAACGGACAGGCAGACACGCAGTACCGGCAGCCGTTGCAGATGTCCTGGTTGATGTTGACGGTCCCGTACTCCGTTCGATAGATCGCGCCCGTCGGGCACGCCTCGAGACAGCCGGCCTGGGCGCAGTGCTTGCATACGTCGGACATCATGTGCCACTGCTTGATCTGCCCCTTGTCGTCGGTTTCCTCGAAGAACCGCACGAGCCGATAGCTCTTGTCCGTGAAGTGGTGATGGTTCTGGTACGTCCCCGTCCACTCCGGCTCCTCGGGCGCGAGTTGGTTCCACTGCTTGCAGGCGACCTGGCAGGCGCGGCACCCGATGCACAACGACACATCCGTGAACATCGCGAGCGTGCGGGCCATCGCTACGCCTCCTTCCGGACGTTGCAGAGGAGGGCTTTCGACTCCTGGATGAACGTCGTCGGGTCGCCGAGGCTCGCGACCAGGTCGTTCGTGACGTCACCGCGCGCGGACTGCATGACACCCTGGTAACCCCAGTGCCACGGGATGCCGACCTGGTAGACCTTCTTGTCGTTGATCATGAAGGGCTGGATCCGCTCGGTGACGAGCGCCCGCACCTTGATCTTGGCGCGCGGCGTCTCGACGGTGACCATGTCACCGTTCCGGATGCCGAGCTCCTTGGCCATCTCGGGCCCGATCTCCGCGAAGTGACCGAAGAAGAGCTCGGAGAGCCACGGCACGTGGCGCGACATGCCGGCCGCGTGGTGCTCGGTGAGCCGATACGTGGTCAGGATGTAGGGGTACCGGTCGGGTGTGCCGAGCTTGTTCAGGTCGCCGATGTTGTACACCTTCGCCAAGGGGTTGGTCTGCACCTTGGACAGGAGATTCTGCGTCGGCGACTCGAACGGCTCGTAGTGCTCGGGGAACGGGCCGTCCACGATCGACGCGAAGAACTGACCGAGGCCGTGAGGGTTCATGATGAAGGCGTCCGTCCCGCTGACCCCCTTGAACGGGCCGTCCTTCGCCCGCGGCGCGTCCGGCGCCATCGTCGGGCTGAAGTCCGGCACGTCGTTGCCCACCCACTTCTTCGCTTCCGCGTCCCACCAGATGAGCTTCTTCTTCTCGCTCCATGGTTTGCCCGAGGGATCGGCGGAGGCGCGATTGTAGATGATCCGTCGGTTCGCCGGCCAGGCGAAGCCCCAACCGTGGCCGAGGTAGTCGCCCGCCTTGGGCTTCTCGCGTCGGAGGGCCATGTTCTTGCCCTCCTCGGGGTAGATGCCGGTGTAGATCCAGTTGCCGCACGCGGTGGACCCGTCGTCGCGCAGGTGGCCGAACGTCTTGAGCGGCTCGCCCTTCTTGTAGAGGGGCGCGCCGTCCTTGTCCGTGAGGTCCTCGGTCGTGTAGCCGTTGCACTCCTTCAGCACCAGCTCCATGTTGGGCTCCTGCTTGGGCCCCTGGGGCTGGTAGTCCCACACCAGATCGAGAACCGGCCGATCCCTCCTGGCCTTGGAGCCCGCGTAGAGCGCCTTGAGGCGAGTGCCCACGTCGACGATGAACGCCGCGTCGGAGCGCGCATCGCCGGGCGGCTCGACGGCCCTCACGTGCCACTGGGCCATCCGCATCGTGTTGGTGATCGAGCCGTCCTTCTCGGCGGCCGGCGCGCCCGGGATGTAGAAGACCTCGACCTGCGAGGACTTCGGATCGATCCCCGGCTCCTTCCAGACGGCGGCGGTGTCGGTCTCGAAGAGGTCGACCACGACCATCCACTCCAGATTTCGGAGCGCCTGCCGCGCCATCTTGGCGTTCGGGCTGTCCACCGCCGGGTTCTGGCCCATGCAGATGAACCCCTTCACCTTCTTCTCGTACATCCCGACGACGAAGTGCTGGTGGGAGTACGCGTCGGCCTTCTCGCGCTTCGGGAGATAGTCGTAGGCGTAGTCGTTCGCCGTCGTCGCCGCCGGCCCCCACCACGCCTTGAGCAGGCTGACGACGAACTTCGGGTTGTTGACCCAGTAGCCGCCCTTCGGCGTCGTCTTCTCGAGGTAATCGGTGAGCGTCGGGTGCGGCCCCTGGAGCGGCGCCGCCGGGTAGCCCGGCAGCATGTGGTAGAGGGTGCCGAAGTCGGTGGCGCCCTGCACGTTCGAGTGGCCGCGGAGGGCGACGACGCCGCCGCCCGGGCGCCCGATATTCCCCAGGATGAGCTGCAGCATGCAGAGGGCACGGATCTGCTGCACGCCGTTCGTCGACTGGTTGAGCTGCAGCGCGTACGAGACCGTCGCCGTCTTGTCGGGCCCCGAGGCCGAGCAGTAGATGTCGGCGACCTTGAGGAACAGCTCCTTCGGGATGCCGCAGACCCGCTCGACCATCTCCGGGGTGTAGCGGCTGTACTGCCGGCGCAGGCGCTGGAACACGCAGTTCGGATCGCGAAGCGTCGGGTCCTTCTTCGGATAGCCGTCGGCGTCCAGCTGGAACTTCCACGTGGACTGGTCGTAGCTCCGGATGGCGGGGTTGAATCCGCTGAAGAGCCCGTCCAGGTCCGTCGGGGTCTTGAACTGGGGGTCGAGGACCAGGGAGGCGTTCGTGTACGCCACGACGTAATCGTGGAAGTATTTCTTGCTCTCGATCGCGTAGTGGATCAGGCCGCCGAAGAACACGATGTTGGTGCCCGATCGGATCGGCACCCAGATGTCCGCCGTGGCCGAGGTCCGGGTGAAGCGCGGGTCGACGTGGATGATCTTCGCGCCGCGCTCCTTGGCCTTCATCACCCACTTGTAGCTGACCGGGTGACACTCGGCCCAGTTCGAGGTCGGCATGATCACGTCCGCGTGCTGGACGTCGATGAGGTTGGTCGTCATCGCGCCGCGGCCGAAGGTCGCCCCGAGGGCGGGCACCGTGGCCGAGTGGCAGAGACGGGCGGAGTTCTCTAGATTCACGAGCCCCAGGCCCCGCGCGAGCTTGGCGATCAGGTAGTTTTCCTCGTTGTCGAGCACCGACGACCCGAGCCAGGCGATACCCTCGCACCGGTTCACGGTGACGTCCCGCGCGCCGACCCGCACCTTCTCGACGAAGCTCGCGTCGCGCGTCTTCTTCACGCGCTGGGCGATCTCGGCCATCATCCAGTCGAGCGGCTTCTCCTCCCACGTGGTCTCGCCCGGCGCGCGGTAGAGGCACTTGGTGATCCGCCGCTCGTTCAGCGACAGCTGGTACGTCGACGAGCCCTTCGGACAGAGCGCGCCCTCGGTGTGGGGCGCGTCGGGGTCACCCTCGATATCGACGATCTTGCCGTCCTTGACGTAGATGAGCTGGGCGCAGCCGACCGCGCAATACGGGCACACACCGGGAAACGCCTTGGCTTCCTTGATCCGTAGCGACGTCGCGGCCGCCTCCACGGGGCTCAGATCGATGGCCCCGGAGGCGACCGCGGTCGAGGCCGCGGCCATGCCGTATCTCAGGAAGTCGCGTCGCGACAGACTCATAGCGACACTCCTCTGCGCACGCAGGATTGGAGGGTCAGATCGGACAGCGTCCCCGACTCGGCCCTAGACCTCGGGGCTCGCCAGTTCATCCCATGCCCGGCGCAGCAGGACGATCCTGTCGGGACGCCCGCCCGCCGGTTCGATCTTGATGATGTCCCCAGGGTGCAGCGTGTCGAGACCCGCCTTGGCGTCCTCGTCCGTGACCACGAGCGTCTCTTCGGAACACGAGAGCTCGGCACAGACGTCGGCTTCACCCCTCACGCGCAGTCGGCCCTCGGCGCGCTTGACCTCGACGACCACGAGGCGGGAACTCTGTATGTGCTCGGTGAGGCTTTGGGTCATCGCCTGAACCTCCTGGACAGGAGTTGGGCGCAGAAATCGCGGGCATCCTAGGCATGGTCCGACCACCCGTCAAGCCGCACCGCGTCTAACCTGGCTCGCCCGGTAACGGCAGCTCACCCGGCTCGCGCGGCGACATCTTCGGGGGGGCGTCGGGCGGGGCGTAGCGAGCCAGGCAGGAGGCGAGGAGCGCCTGCGCCTCCTCGCGCTGGCCCGCCTCGAGGGCCTCGACGATGGCACGGCGGGTGGCCAGGTCCACGATCGGCGCGTTCGTGAGTGGGTTGTAGCAGCGGCCGAGCTCGAGGAGCATCCGGTCGACGGCGCGGATGTCGACGAGATTCGTCTCGATCCGCCGGAACAGATCGAGGGCGTGGTCGTCTCGCCGACGGGATCGAAGGCCGCGCCGGAGGCTCTTGTACTTGGCGTCGAGGGAATTGTCCTCGCTCACGGGTTCCTCACCGGGCACGCGCGCTCGGGACGCGCTCGAGGCTCTCGAGCGGGTCGGCCTCGAGCGCGGGGTTCTCCGCGACGTAGTGCATAATCACCTCGAGGACCTGGGCGCGTCCGAGCTCCTCCGACGACAAGCGCTGCACGCCCCCGGGCCGTGTCGCGTCAGCGCCGCGTCGCCATGGCCTCCTCCCCCAGCAGGAGCGCGCTCCCGGCGTAGAGGTTGAGGCTGTCCCCCCGGACGTACCCACAGACGGTGACGTTGAGCTGCTCGGCGAGCGCGACCGCCATCTCCGTGGGCGACGTCCGCGACGCGACGAGCGGCACGCCCATTCGCGCGGCCTTGAGCAGCATCTCGGAGGAGACGCGGCCAGTGGACAGGAGGATGCGGCCCTCGGTGGGGATCCCGCGCGTGAGCGCCTCGCCTTTGACCTTGTCCACCGCGTTGTGGCGCCCGACGTCCTCGGCGACGACGAGCAGCCGCTCCCCGTCGGACAGCGCCGCGCCGTGGATCCCGCGCGAGACCCTGTAGTGGACCGCGGCGGCGAAGAGCTCCTTCATCCTGAGCGCCAGCGTCTCCGGCGCTACGCGGAGCGTCGCGCGGAGCCTGGGAAACAGCCGGTGGTCGATGCGGAACGTGATGCCGCCGCCGCACCCGGAGGTCAGGATCCGCTCGGTCGGCAGCGTCACCGGACGGGCCAGCGTGACGTCGGCGCGACCGTCCACGGCGGACACGTCGAGCCGGGTGATGTCGGCAGCATCCTCGATCACCTTCTCCATCCAGAGGTAGCCAACGACGAGCGCCTCGAGCTTGATCGGCGAGCAGAGGAGGGTGAGGAACTTCTCGCCGTTCACCCAGAGCGTGAGCGGCTGCTCGCGCACGACCTCGCCGGTGACCTCGTCGGCGCGATTGGCCCGGACTCGGAGGTAGGTTCGCATCGGAACGTCCCCGCGCGATTCTAGCGCGGATCTGGCGGGCCCGCACCTCCCTCCTGCGAAATCAAGAAGTTCCAGTCCGCCAAGTGCGCCGGGTACGGTGCAGAATCCGGGGAGTTCGTCTGCGTATGGCACCAAACATGGCACCAACAACCCGGCCGAGCCTCAGCTCGAACTGGACCTCGGGCTGGACCGGCGGACACCGCGGAAAGAAGTTCGCTCGGCAACCGGCCACGCTCCACAGGATTCGTAGTCGGCATGGCTGCCAATCCAGAACCATACTGGCCCCTCAGCGACCTCCACCGCGAGTGCGCGATGATCGCCGCCGAACCCTCGCAGACCAGAAGGGCCCGATCTTCTTGAAGTGAAGCGACGGGTGACTGTGCTACGCTCTGTGTGCCTGCACCTCGGCCTCAAGGGTTGACGTTCGGGGCGTCGGGACCCCGGTGAATCTGGCGTTGTTCCGTTGGCCCTGCTTACCCGCGAGGCCACATGGACCTGCAAGCCCTCCTGCTCCTCATCCGGGACAAGCTCCAGGACGGTCGTCTGCCATATGAGAGCATCGCAAGGGTTTGGAGCAGCCCAAGCGACGGGGAAACGTGCGACGCCTGCGAGACGCGCATTGCGAAGGATCAGTCGGTGACTGAGGTTACTCTGGCGGGTGACAGCCGAGGAGGGGCGGCCATTCCGTTTCACGTCGTCTGTTTCCAGCTCTGGGATGCTGAGAGACGCGCTGTGTAGCTGCCAGCGCGGGCCAGAGGCGAGCGGCGGTCGCGCTCGTCGTTGGCACCGGCTCTTGCATCACTTCCCCTTCGCCCTGCGCGGGTCCACGGTGTCGGGGAGGCAGACATTCATGTCGGACCTTCCTCCCGTCGACCGGGACGACCGTTGAATACCCGTCAGCGACAAGCAGCGAGGCCCTTCGTGTGAGTCGCGTCGTCGGCTGACCTCCTCCACGCGGGTCTTGTTGGGGCTGGCGTAGAGTGTTGGAGTAGAGTCCAAGGACGCTAATCGGCATGGCACGGAAAAACCAGAAAGAGCGCGAGCCGCGCCTGGCCAAGGCGAAGACCGGAATCGACGGGGTCGACGAAATCACCGGCGGAGGGTTGCCGCGTGGCCGCACGACATTGCTGGCCGGCCCGGCGGGGTCCGGCAAGACGGTGTTGGCTCTCCAGACGTTGGTGAACGGCGCCCGGCGGTTCGACGAGCCCGGCATTTTCGTCGCTTTCGAGGAAGGTTTCCAGCAGGTCGCGGCCAACGCCGCGTCCTTCGGCTGGGAAATCCCCAGTCTCGTCCAGAAGCGGGGGCGGAGGAGCCCGCGGCTGGCGTTCGTCGACGGCCGGCTGTCTCCGGGGGCAGTGCAGGCTGGCACGTTCGATCTGAGCGGCCTGGTCGCCGCGGTCGAGTTCCGGGCCAAGGAGATCGGCGCCAAGCGGATCGTGTTCGACGGGATCGACGTCCTCCTCGTGATGCTGAACGATCCGCGAGTCGAGCGCGGGGAGATGTGCCGCATCCACGACCTCCTCGAACGCGCCGGCGTGGCGGGCGTCGTCACCATGTCGACGGCAGGACTCGAGCCCCCCGGCAGTTTCATGCTGTCGCTATCCGACTGCATCATCCAGCTGACCCACCGTCTGGCGGAGCGCGCCTCGATCCGCGGCTTCAGGGTCGTCAAGTACCGCGGCTCCGCATTCATCGCCAACGAGTTCCCCTTCGCCATCGCGTCCCAGGGCATCGAGGTCGCCGACTTCGGCACTCGGCCGAAGTACCGCGTCTTCACCGAGCGGGTTTCGAGCGGTATTCCGCGTCTCGACCACATGCTGGCCGGCGGATACTTCCGGGGAAGCACGGTGCTGGTGACCGGCATGCCCGGAACCGCCAAGACCACGCTCGCCGGCGCCTTCGTCGCCGCGGCTTGCGCTCGCGGTGAGCGTGCGCTCTACATCAGTCTGGACGAGCAGCCCGCCGAGATTCTCCGCAACCTGGCGTCGGTGAGCATTCGCCTCGAGCGGTACGTGCGGTCGCGACTGCTGGAGATCTATGCGGATCATCCCCAGGAGACGAGCCCGGAGGAGCAGTTCGTGCGCATGCGGCAGCGGATCCGCGCGCACCGACCCAGCACGCTGGTCATCGATCCTATCTCGGCGGCGATCAGGATGGGAGGGCAATCGACCGTGTTGGGGGTGGCTGAGCGGCTGCTCGCGATGGCGAAGTCCGAGGGGATCACGACGCTGTGGACCAGCCTCTACCAGGGGAGCGAAGAGGCGATGGAAGCCACGCCGCTCCACGTCTCGACCGTGGCCGACACATGGATTCACCTCTCGTACCGAGCCGGGCGAGGAGAACGCAACCGCTCGTTGACGGTCATCAAGTCGCGCGGCACCGGACACTCGCACCAGGTGCGCGAGCTGATCCTCGATGATCGGGGGGTCGATCTGGCCGACGTGTACACCGTTGGCGGCGAGGCGTTGATGGGCACCGCGCGCTGGGAAGGGGAACGCGCCGAGGTTGCCACGCAGCGGGACGTCGAGGCGGAAGAAGCGCGGAAGCGCCGAGAGCTAGAAATCTTGGCGGCGGAGATCCGGGCGCAAACGGAGGGGCTGGAGCGCCGCCGGGAGAGTCTGGCCGCCGAGATGCGATTGTTGGACCAGAATGTAACGCGCCGCCAGCAGAATGAATCACGACGGCAACAGGAAGTCCGCGCACGGCGTGGCGGGGAACCGGCGTCCCGCGCCGGACGCAGGAAGGGCCGCAGCGCCCCAACCGAGGACTGACGATGGGGAAGAGACCCGACCGACGCGAGTCCTTCGTGGTACGCCTGTACGTGGCGGATCGCGAGGCGACAGCCGTACGCGCGATCGCCAACCTCGAGGCCTTGTGCCGCGAGTTCCTACCCAGTGGTTGTGAGCTCGAGATCATCGACATCCTGCGGGAGCCGCAGCGCGGCCTGGACGACAGCATCATGGTCACGCCCACCCTGATCAAGCTCGCCCCCCCGCCGGTCCGCCGGATCTTCGGCGACTTGAGCAATCGGGGGAGGCTGCTCGACGCGCTGGGGCTTACCGGGTTGGAGCTCTCGCCACCACGGCCATAAGATCCAATCAACTTCGCGCGGGTGAACCGCTTTAAGTTAACTTAGACCTGGATCAGACCCTGACGAATCGCGTACCGGACGATGCCGGCGGTGTTCGGCGTGTCGAGCTTCTTCATGATCCGCGTCCGGTAGGACTCAACGGTCTTGGCGGCTACGCGAGCCACATGGCGAACGGGATCGCCCCGATCCAGCGCGTCAGCTCCCAGCTCGGCCACCGGCGCACATCCATGACCCACGACGTCTACGTCCACCCGATGGCGCCCGACCGTTCCTATATCAGCGCGCTTGAGCATGCCCGTCAGGCCGTTCATGGCACCAGTCCTGGCACTTATCCACAAGCCGGTCGCCAACCCATCGAAAACATGTCGCTCGCGACCGCAGGGGCGTCTAGCGCGGATAGAGGACCCGGACCAGCGTGAGCCCGTGCGCCGGGGCCGTCGCCCCTGCGAGGCGCCGGTCGCGCGAGTCCAACACCGCGCGGAGCCAGTCGGGCTCGCGGGCGCCGCGACCGACGGCGACCGCGCTGCCGACGAGGTTCCGCGCCATATGATGGAGAAAGCGGTCGGCCGAAACGAGCACGGCGATCCGGTCCCGGCGCCGCACGACGTGGAGCGCCCGCACGCGGCACATGGGATCCTTCGCCCGTCCCGGCGCTGCGCAGAAGGCGCCGAAGTCGCGCCGGCCGCGCAGGGGAGCGAGCGCCCGGCGCATCGCCCCGACGTCGAGGGCGCCGGGCAGGTGCCACGCGTAGCGCGCGAGGAACGGGTCCGGGATCGCCCCGTTGTCGATGAGGTAGGCGTAGCGCTTGCCGAGCGCCGCGCGGCGCGCGTCGAACCCGGGCGGGGCCTCCCGAGCCTCGCGCACGCGGACGTCACGGGGCAACGTCGCGTTGAGCGCTCGCAGGACGACCCCAGGAGCGCGCCGGCCGGACAGCGTCAGCGAGACGACCTGGCGGAGGGCGTGGACGCCGGCGTCGGTTCGGCTCGCCCCCGTCACTCGAGCGTCGGGCGCGAGCCGTCGGGCGGCGTCGCGCAGGACGCCCTGGACGGTGCGTGAGTCAGGCTGGATCTGCCAGCCTCGGTAGTCGGTGCCATCGTAGGCCAGCACCAGGAGGAACGTGGACGGGGAAGCTATCGCGGTGGCGACCGACGGCGCGACGCCCGGGTCGGGACGAGGGTGAGCCAGACGACCGCCACCAGGATCAGAAGCGCGGTGTTCACCACGACGTCCCACGAGAGACCGGCCAACTGGTTGGGGACACCCGTCCGGCGCAACCATTCCTGGCGCTCGAGGTCCTTCGGCTCGTAGAAGTGGGGCGAATACCCCTGGAGCGCCTCGATGTAGCGTACCGCGATGGGGACGACCACGTACGCCACGACAACGATGGTGAAGATGACGGCGAGGTGGAACCGCTCGTGGTGACCGAAGTGCCGGTGGTAGTAGCGTCGGAGCGACATCACCCGTCGCCGCTCCCTTCGGACGTTGGCCTAGCCCAGGAGGAGCTCGGCGATCTGGACCGCATTCGTCGCGGCGCCCTTCCGCAGCTGATCGCCGACCACCCAGAAGTTCAAGCCGGTCGGGCTCGAGAGGTCCTCGCGGATCCGGCCGACGAAGCAGTCGTCCTGGCCCTCGACCGCGATCGGCATCGGGTAGCGATCCTGCGTCGGGTCGTCCAGCACCTTGAGCCCGGGGAACCGCCCGAAAAGGTCGCGCGCCTCCCCCGGCGTGATTTTCCGCTCGGTCTCCGCCGTCACGGCGACCGAGTGACAGGTGAAGACCGGGACGCGCACCGTCGTCGGCGAGATCAGGATGTCGGGCGAGTCCAGGATCTTGCGCGTTTCGTTGACCAGCTTCATCTCCTCGCCCGTGTATCCGTCGGGACCGAGCCGGTCGATCGCCGGGATCAGGTTGAAGGCGATCGGGTGCGGGAAGTGGCTGGCCCGGATGGTCTCCCCGCGCGCCCAGGCGAGCGTCTGCTCCCTCAGCTCGGCGATCCCCTTGACCCCGGCGCCGGACACCGACTGATAGCTCACGGCGATCACGCGGCGCAGGCGGCCGGCATCGTGCAGAGGCTTCAGCGGCATCACGGTGACGATCGTCGTGCAGTTCGGCGACGCCAAGATCCCCTGGTGGTGCTTTGCCGCATGCGCGTTGACCTCGGGGACCACCAGCGGCACGGTCGGGTCCATGCGAAAGGCGTTGGACTTGTCGACGACGACCCCGCCCGCCCGGACGATCATGGGCGTGTATTCCTTCGACTGGGCGGAGCCCGCCGAGCAGATCGCGATCTCCACGCCCTTGAAGGCTCCGGGCTCGATCCTCTGGACGCGGACCGGCTCGCCGCGGAACGTCACCGTCTTGCCGACGGAGCGCTCGGACGCGAAGGCGCGCAGCTCCCGCACCGGGAACTTCCGCTCTTCGAGGATCCTGAGCGTGGTCGCTCCCGCGGCGCCGGTGGCGCCGACGACCGCGACCGTCAGACCGGATGCCATCAGTACTGGTCCTCCACGTCCCGCACGATCAGGTCCGCCATCTCCTTCGTGCCCACGGTCCGCGCGCCCGGCCCCGCGATGTCGGCCGTGCGGTGGCCCTGCTCGAGCACCCGCAGCACGGCGCGCTCGACCCGATCGGCGTCCTTCTCGAGACTGAGCGTGTAGCGGAGTAGCATCGCGGTCGAGAGGATCGCGGCGATCGGGTTCGCGATCCCCTTGCCGGCGATGTCCGGCGCCGTGCCGTGCACCGGCTCGTAGAGCGCCACCGACCCGCCAAGGGACGCCGACGGCAGCATTCCCATCGAGCCCGCGAGGATCGCGGCCTCATCCGACAAAATATCACCGAAGGTGTTCTCGGTCACGATCGTGTCGAACCGGGACGGCCGGTGGACGAGCGCCATCGCGCAGTTGTCGACGAGGACGTGCTCGAGCGTGACGTCGGGGTAGTCCCTGGCGACGCGCGTCACGACCTCGCGCCAGAGCTGGGAGACGACGAGGACGTTGGCCTTGTCCACCGAGGCGAGGCGCTTCCGGCGCTTGCGCGCCACCTCGAAGGCGGTCCGGGCGATCCGCTCGATCTCGCGCGAGGTGTAGACCATCGTGTTGACCGCCCGCGCCCCGCCGTCGGCGAGCCGCTCCACCCCCCGGGGCTCCCCGAAGTAGAGGCCACCCGTGAGCTCGCGGATCACCATGAGGTCTGTCCCCTCGACGACCGACCGCTTGAGCGGGGAGGCGTCCACGAGCATCGGAAAGCACTTCGCCGGCCGCAGGTTGGCGTAGAGGTCCAGCTCCTTGCGCAGGGCGAGGAGCCCGCGCTCGGGCCGCCGCTCGTGCGCGACGGTGTCCCACTTGGGGCCGCCGACGGCGCCGAAGAGGATCGCGTGGGACCGCCGGCACAGGTCGAGCGTCCCGGGAGCCAGCGGGTGCCCCGTCGCATCGATCGCGGCGCCGCCGACCAGCGCCTGCTCGAACTCGAATCCGACACCCGCCCCCTTGCCGACCGCCTTGAGGACCCGCACAGCCTCGGGGGTGACCTCTTGCCCGATGCCGTCGCCGGGCAGGACCGCGATCCGGTACGTGGCCATCGGGCTTACGGTCCGATTTCCTTGACGTGCTGGACCGCGGGGTGGGTCACCCGATTGAGCGCCGAGAGGTACGCCCGCGCGCTCGCCTCGATGACGTCCGTCGACGCGCCCTTGCCCCAGACGAGGGTTCCGTCGAAGTCGACCTTCATCGACACCTCGCCGATCGCGTCCTTGCCCGACGTCGCGGCGCGGAGCGAGTAGTCCTGGAGCCGGCCCTTCATCCCCGTCACCGCGTCGATCGCGTTCAGCACCGCATCGACGGGGCCGTCGCCCACGCCCGAATCCTGGAAGACCTGCCCGTCCTTCTTCAGCTTCACGGTGGCCGACGGCACCACGCCGGTCCCGCTGATCACGTGCAGGTACTCGAGCTCGTACCCGGCCGCGCCCTGCGCCGCCTCGTCGGTGACGATCGCCATCAAGTCCTCGTCGTAGACCTCCTTCTTCCGGTCGGCGAGGTCCTTGAAGGCCTTGAACGCCCGGTCGAGGTCGGGCCCCGAGAGGTCGACGCCGAGGTCCTTGAGCCGTGCCGCGAGGGCGTGCCGGCCGGAGTGCTTGCCCAGGACGAGCTTGTTGGACGGCCGCCCGATGTCCTCCGGCCGCATGATCTCGTACGTGAGCTTCTCCTTCAGCACGCCGTCCTGGTGGATGCCCGCCTCGTGGGCGAACGCGTTCTCGCCGACGATCGCCTTGTTCGGCTGGACGTGGATGCCCGTGATGTGCGAGAGGAGCCGCGAGGTCTTGAAGATCTCCTCGGTCCGGACGCGCGTGTCGACGCCGAAGAAGTCCTTGCGGGTCCGGAGCGCCATCACGATCTCCTCGAGCGACGCGTTGCCCGCGCGCTCGCCGATCCCGTTGATGGTGCACTCGACCTGCCGGGCCCCGTTCATGATGGCCGTCAGCGAGTTGGCGACCGCCTGCCCGAGGTCGTTGTGGCAGTGAACCGACAGGGCCACCTTCTCGATCCCGCGGACCCTCTCGCGGATCCGGGCGATGCGCTCGCCCCACTCCCGGGGGATCGCGTAGCCGACGGTGTCGGGGATGTTGATCGTCTTCGCCCCCGCCTCGATCGCCGCCGACAGCACGTCGCACATGTAGTCGAAGTCCGACCGCGAGGCGTCCTCGGGCGAGAACTCGACGTCCTCGCAGTAGCCCTTCGCGTGCCGCACGGCGTCGACCGCCGCCTTCAGCACTTCGGCCCGGGACTTCCGGAGCTTGTACTTCAGGTGGATGTCGGAGGTCGCGACGAACGTGTGGATCCTCGGCTTCCGCGCGTACTTCACCGCCTCCCAGCAGCGGTCGATGTCCGCCAGCCCCACGCGCGAGAGCCCGCAGATCGTCGGCGCGTTCTCGAGCGCGCCGACCTGCTTGGCGACCTCACGCGTCGCCTCGAAGTCCTCGTCCGACGAGATCGGGAAGCCCGCCTCGATGACGTCCACCTGGAGGCGAGCCAGCTGTCGCGCCATCTCGAGCTTCTCCACCGTGTTCATCGAGAACCCCGGCGACTGCTCGCCGTCCCGCAGCGTCGTGTCGAAGATGATGACGCGATCCATATGACCCCCCTGATTCACGGATGTTCCTTGGCGACCTGGTCCGCCGGGAGCGCCGCAGGCGTCCGCCCCACGATGAGCCGCCTGAGCGGGCCCGACACCGCGTACCCCCCGAAGATGAGGAAGAGGAAGACCTCGTGGCGCGTGGCCACGATCATCACGCTCAGCACCATGACGAGCAGCGTCCAGAGCGGACGCCGCCGGGCGAAGTCGAACTCCTTGAAGCTCCAGTAGCGGAACGTCGAGACCATCAAGAGCGCCGCCACGTACGTTCCGACCGCGATCGTCAAGAGAAGCCAGGGGACGAGCTCGACCCCCTTGAGCACGATCACCGTGGACACCACGAGCCCCGCCGCGGCGGGCGTCGGCAGCCCGACGAAGAACCGGCGGTCCACCGTCCCCGTGTGGACGTTGAAGCGCGCGAGCCGGAGGGCCCCGCAGATCACGAACAGGAACGCGCCGAACCACGCCGGGCGGCCGAGGACGGAGAGCGCGAACGAGTAAATGAGGAACGCCGGCGCCACGCAGAACGAGACGACGTCGGCGAGGGAGTCGAACTCGAGGCCGAACTGGCTGGTCGCCTTCATCAGGCGGGCGACGCGCCCGTCGAGGATGTCCATGATCATCGCGACGAAGATCGCCAGCGCGGCCTCCGTGTACCGGTTCTCGACCGTGAGGAGGAGCGCGAAGAATCCGCAGAAGAGGTTCCCGGTCGTGAGAAGGCTCGGGAGCAGGAAGATCCCTCTCGGCCGCCGCTCCCGCAGGTCGTGCCAGCGACGGCGCCGCAGGCCTTTCCCGTGCCGTCGGATCATGGCAGTGCGAGCCGCAGGACGTCGCGGGGCTGGGGCCCCGCCGTCCGAGGCGAGCCTATGATCAAGTTGCGGGCTCCGTGAAGCGCCGCCATCACGCCGAGCGCGCGGCTCATGTCAAGAGGCCGAGGACGGTGACGCCGCCCGTCACGCGGTCGCCGACGCGCACGCGCACATCGGTCCCGCGCGGCATCACGCAGTCGGTGCGGGAGCCGAAGCGGATCATGCCGAAGCGCTCGCCCGCGGCCAGCTTGTCCCCCGGGCCGACGCGGCAGACGATCCGCCGCGCGACCACCCCCGCGATCTGGACGACCGTGACGCGCGCGGTCTCGCCCTGCAGGTGGAGCGTACAGCGCTCGTTCGCGCCCTCGGCCTCGGACCGGTAGGCCGCGAGGAAGCGGCCCCGCGAGTACACCGTCCCGACGACGAGCCCCGCGATGGGCGAGCGATTGACGTGGACGTCGAGCGGAGAGAGGAAGACCGCGACCCGGACAGCCGGCCCCACGAACCGGTCCTCGGTCGGGTCGACGGCGAGGACGCGGCCGTCCGCGGGCGACAACACGCCTCCGGGCACCGACGGCACCTCGCGGTCGGGGTCCCGGAAGAACCCGAGCGAGGCGAGCGCCGCCGCGGCGAACGGCAGCGCGAGGGCGCGACGGCCGCCGAGCGCGAGGCCGGCGGCGAGGACCGCGGGGACCGCGATGAATGGCCAGCCTTCGCGCGCGACCGAGACCTTCACGCGTCAGCCCATCCGCGGCGGCTTGATCCACGACATCATGGCGCGCAGCCGCTTGCCGACGTCTTCGATCGGGTGCTCGGCGTCGCGCCGGCGCATCGCGAGGAACCCCGCCCGGTTGGCCTGGTTCTCCAGCACCCACTCACGGGCGAACTGGCCGGATTGGATCTCGGCAAGGATCCGCTTCATCTCGGCCTTGGTCTCCGCGCTCACGACGCGCGGGCCGCGGGTGTAGTCGCCGTACTCCGCAGTATCGGACACCGAGTAGCGCATGTATGCGAGGCCGCCCTGGTAGAAGAGGTCGACGATCAGCTTCATCTCGTGCATGCACTCGAAGTAGGCGACCTCCGGCTGGTAGCCAGCCTCGACGAGCGTCTCGAACGCCGCCTT
>Ga0209806_1000697_pt1 | contig 22801 bp, 24 predicted proteins | sample GraSoiAngelo_152_FD_186166 | JGI IMG/M metagenome (GOLD analysis project Ga0209806, IMG submission 186166) | Grasslands soil microbial communities from the Angelo Coastal Reserve, California, USA - 14_1009_12_30cm (SPAdes) (version 2) | ecosystem: Environmental > Terrestrial > Soil > Grasslands ... | reverse complement strand
CCGCGAGGGTGACTTGGTCACGCAGGGGCAGTTCCTGCTGCAAATCGATCCGACCATCTACCAGGCCAACCTGGAGCAGGCGGCCGCGACGTTGGCGTCGTCGCAGGCGGCCGCGGTGCAGGCCAAGGCAAACCAGGATCAGGCGGAGCGCGCCCTGCGGCGCACCAAGGAGCTCCACACCCAGAACCCCAATCTGGTGTCCGCGGAGCAGCTGGAGCAGGCGCAGACGGCGTTCGACATCGCCGAAGCGAACCTGACCGCGGCGCAGCATCAGGTCGATCAGGCGCGCGCGGCCATGCAGTCGGCCCGCGACAACCTGCGCAAGACCACGCTCATCGCGCCGATGGCCGGACGCGTCACCCGGCTCCCGGTCGAAGAGGGAGAGGTGGCCGTGCCGAGTACCTTCTCGAAGGACATCGGCCTGCTGATGACGATCTCGGACCTGTCGGTGATCCAGGCGAAGGTGAAGGTGGACGAGACCGACGTGGTACGGGTGCATCTCGGCGATTCGGTCGAGGTGTCGATCGACGCGTTTCCCGACACGACGTTCACCGGCCACGTGACCAAGGTGTCCAACTCGAGCGTCCTCAACGCCGGCCAGGCCGCGACGGGCCAAAGCGACCGTGCCGTCGACTACGAGGTCGAAGTCACGCTCGACAAGCCGCCGGTCGACACGCGCCCGGACTTGTCCGCCACGTCGCGGATCATCACGGATACGCGAAAGCAGGCCCTGTCGATTCCGATCATCGGGCTCACGGTGCGGGAGAACAAGCCGGTGTCGACGGAGAACCGCCCCGTGGACACCACGACCACCCGCAAGAAGAAGGAAACGGAGGGCGTGTTCACGGTGAAGGACGGCGTCGCGACCTTCCGCGCGGTCAAGGTCGGCATCGCGGGGGACGAGTATTTCGAGGTGACCGACGGCCTGAAAGACGGCGAGACGATCGTCGCCGGACCGTATCAGGCGATTCGCGATCTGAAGGACGGCGCCCGGGTGCGCGCGATGAAGCAGCCGGCGGACTCCACCAAGAAGAAGGCCGCGACGTGACCCTCGCCCAGACGTTCCGGACCGGGGACACGCCGCTCCCCAACATCATCATCCTCACGCACAAGCTCACGCGCGCCTACGACATGGGCGGTGAGGTCGTGCGCGCGCTGCAGGGCGTGAGCGTGCAGATCCACAAGAACGAGTACGTCGCCGTGATGGGTCCTTCGGGGTCGGGCAAGTCGACGCTCATGAATCTGATCGGCTGTCTCGACACGCCCACGTCCGGCGAGTACTGGCTCAACGGCCAGAAGGTGTCCGACCTGGACGACGACGAGCTGGCGCGGATTCGCAACAAGGAGATCGGGTTCGTCTTCCAGACCTTCAACCTGCTGCCCCGCGCCAGCGCGCTCCACAACGTGGAGCTGCCGCTCATCTACGCAGGTGCCGGCGCGCGCGAGCGCCGCGCCCGGGCGGCGCGGGCGCTCGAGCGCGTGGGGCTGGGCGACCGCATGGAGCATCGGCCCAACGAGCTCTCGGGCGGGCAGCGCCAGCGCGTGGCCATCGCGCGCGCCCTGGTGAACGACCCGTCCATCCTGCTCGCCGACGAGCCCACGGGCAACCTCGATTCCACCACCAGCGGCGAGATCATGGCGGTCTTCCGGGACCTGCACCGTCAGGGGCAGACGATCGTGATGGTGACCCACGAGCACGACATCGCGGCCCACGCGGCGCGCGTGGTGACCCTGCGCGACGGGCTGATCGCCAGCGACCAGCTGCAGGCCGCCTAGATGCCGGTGTTCGAGGCGCTGCGCCTCGCCCTCCAGACGATCCGGACCCAGAAGCTGAAGAGCGGCTTTTCGCTGCTCGGCGTGTTCATCGGTGTCGCCTCGCTCATCGGCGCCTGGTCCATCGTGAACGGCGTCAACCGCTACATGACCGAGAAGTTCGCTCAGACGCTCTTCGGCGTGAACACGTTCCAGCTGCGGCGCCGCCCGATGTTCACGCCGAACGTTCCCGACTCGGTGTGGCGGGCGTGGGCGCGACGGCCCCGCATCCGCTTCAGCGACGCGGAGGCGCTGACCGCCGGCTTCACCGTGCCGGTCGTCACGGCCTGGCAGTCGAGTGAGAACAACACCGTGACGTACCGCGATAAAACGGCCCGGGACATCGAGCTGACGGCCGCGAGCGAGCGCTACTTCGAGATCAAGAACCTGCGGGTCGCGATCGGGCGGGCGTTCACCTCGCAAGAAAATCGCTCTGGGGCGGCCGTGGCCGTGCTGGGCGACGCGGTGGCGCAGCGATTGTTCGTCGATCGTTCCCCGCTGGACCGCAGCGTCCGGATCGCCGGCACCGCGTACCGTGTGATCGGGGTGGTGGAGAGACAGGGCAGCATCCTCGGCTTTCCCCTCGACCGCTTCGTCGTCGTGCCGGCCCTGTCGCCCGCGCAGAATCTCGTCAATCCCCCCGGCATCCTCGACGCCTTCCTCGTGAAAGCGCAGAGCGAGCCCGAGATGCGCCTGGCCATGGACCAGGCCGAGGGGATCATGCGCAGTCGCCGCCATTTGCGGCCGCGGCAGGACGACAACTTCGCGCTCGACACGTCCGAAGGCGTGCAGCGGTTTTGGGCGGGCATCAGCCGGATCCTCGTGGTGGTGCTGCCGGGGGTGGTGCTCGTTTCGCTGGTGATCGGCGGCATCGTGATCATGAACATCATGCTCATGGCGGTGGCGGAGCGGACGCGCGAGATCGGCCTGCGGAAGTCGCTGGGCGCGCGGCGCCGCGACGTGTTGCGGCAGTTTCTCGCCGAATCGGCGGCGATCGCAACCGTCGGCGCGGCGTTCGGCGTCGTGGCCGGCATCGGGCTCACGCTGCTCATCGGCGCGGCCTCGCCCCTGCCGGCGAGCCTGTCGCCGGTGTCGATCGTGCTGGGCGTCGTCATGGGAGCGGGGGTGGGGGTCGTCGCGGGCGTCTATCCCGCCAGCCGCGCCGCGCGGCTCGATCCCATCGCCGCGCTGCGGCAGGAGTAGCGGTGACCGCCCTGTTCGAAGGGGTCGGCATCGCCCTCGCGTCGCTGCGCGCGCACAAGATGCGCGCCGCCCTCACGATCCTGGGCGTCGCCATCGGCGTCACGGTCGTCATGGTCATCGGGGCGTTGATCAGCGGGTTCAACAAGGGCATCTCCGACATGCTCTCTTCGCTCGGCCCCAAGACGTTCTGGGTCGGGCGCTATTGGGGCGGCCAGGGCGACGAGGACCCGGAAGACCCCGATCCGTGGCGGCGGCGTCCTCCGATGACGATGGACGAGGCCACGCGCCTGGGACAGCTGCCCTCCATCGCCTTCGTGGTCGTCGACGAGAACACCTCGGCGGACATCGACTTCGAAGGCCACCGCATGGCAGCCATCAGCATCCGGGGCCGCAACGCCGACTGGCCCAAGATCGAGGGCGGCACCATCCACCCCGGCCGCTCGTTCAGCCACGTCGAGGACGGGGCCAACAGCCACGTCGCCGTGGTCAACACGAAGCTCGCGGAGAACCTGTTCGGCCAACGGGACCCGACCGCGCGGCGCATCAAGATCAGCGGCGTGCCGTACGACGTGATCGGCGTGTACGACCCGCCGCCCCACCTGTTCGGCGGCGAGGAACAGCCCCAGGCCATGATTCCCCACGGGACCTTCACCAAGGACCTGCAGTACTGGCGCGGCTGGATGGACATGTTCGTCGTTCCCCAAGACTCGGTGTCTCTGGAGCGCGCGATGGACGACGTCACCATGGCCCTGCGCACGATGCGCGGGCTCCGGCCCGGGCAGCGCAACAACTTCGATGCCGTCACCCAGGAAGTGTACGTGAAGGCCATCAACAGCTTCACGCTGGTGGCCCGGGTCCTGATGATCGCGCTCTCGATGGTCGGTTTGATGGTCGGGGGCATCGGCGTGGTCGCGATCATGATGATTTCGGTCACGGAGCGCACCCGGGAGATCGGCGTGCGCAAGGCGCTGGGCGCCACGCGGCGCGAGATCCTGTGGCAGTTCCTGGTCGAAGCGGCGACGCTCACGCTGGTGGGCGGGATCGTCGGCATGATCGTGGGCTGGCTCGTGTCGCTGGTGCTCGCGGGCGCCACCCCGGTCCCGGCTTACGTGCCGCTCGGCTCCGTCATCGTCGCGCTGGGCGCCGCCGCGGTCACCGGGCTGCTGTTCGGTATCTATCCCGCGAGCAAAGCGTCGCGTCTCGATCCGGTCGAGGCGCTCCGTTACGAATAGATGGCGTTCTGGGAGGCCGTGCGTCTCGCCCTGCAAACCATCCGGGCACAGAAGCTCAAGAGCGCCTTCTCGATTATCGGTGTGTTCATCGGCGTGATGTTCCTCATCGCCGTCGTGTCGGTCGTGCAGGGCATGAACCGCTACATGACCGACAAGTTCGCCGGGACCCTGCTCGGCGTGAATACGTTCCGGCTGCGGCAGTTTCCCGACGTCCAGCTCGGCAATGTGACCGACTCCACGTGGCGGCTGTGGCGCCGGCGGCCGCGGGTGACCTACGACGATGCGCAGGCGGTCACGCGCGGCGTGGTGGTCCCGGTGCTCGCCGCGTGGGAGTCGAGCACCCGCACCACGCTCGTGGCCGGGCGCAAGCAGGCGAAGGACGTGGAGGTCACGGCGGCGACGGAGCTCTACTTCGACATCCGCTCCCTCGCCGTCGAGCGCGGTCGCCCCTTCACGGGACAGGAAGTGCAAGCCGGAGTGCCCGTGCTCGTGCTCGGGTACGAGTTGGCCGACAAGCTGTTCGAGGGTCAGGATCCGATCGGCCGCGAGGTGAAGATCTTCGAGCTTCCCTACCGGGTGATCGGGGTGGTCGAGAAGCAGGGCAACCTGTTCGGCCTGTCGCTCGACAAGTTCGCGGTGGCACCCGCGAGCGCCCCGCTCAAGCGCTACGTCAACCAGCCGCGCGTGGTGGACGCCGTGGCGATGAAGGCGCGCTCGCCGCTCGAGATGCGCGACGCGCTGGCGCAGGCCGAAGCGATCATGCGCAGCCGGCGGCACCTGCGCCCGCGCCAAGCCGACGACTTCACCCTCGAAACCGCCGACGAGGTGCTCGATTTCTGGGGGAAGATCAGCCGCGTGCTGTTCGTGGCGCTCCCGGGTCTCGTGGCCGTGTCGCTGGTCGTGGGCGGGATCGTCATCATGAACATCATGCTGATGGCGGTGGCCGAGCGCACGCGTGAGATCGGTATCCGCAAGTCGCTGGGCGCCCGGCGACGCGACATCCTGCGGCAGTTCCTGGTCGAGGCCACGACGCTCGCTACGGCGGGGGCCTCGGGGGGTGTCGTCCTGGGCATCGGACTGGCGGGTGCGGTGGCGGCGCTCACCCCGCTCCCCGCCGCGGTCGCGCCCTGGTCGATCCTGGTCGGCGTCGCCCTGGGCGGCGGCGTCGGGATCGTCGCCGGCGTGTATCCCGCGACTCGCGCTGCGCGACTCGATCCGATCGCCGCCCTGCGGCACGAGACATGACCGGGGGGGCGCTGTTCGAAGGCGTCGGCATCGCGCTCGATTCGCTGCGCAGCAACAAGCGGCGGGCGGCGTTGACGATTCTCGGCGTCGCCATCGGCGTGACCGTCGTGATGGTGATCGCCGCGATGATCAGCGGGATCAACCAGAGCGTCTCGAGCGTGATCGAGTCCATCGCCCCGCGCACGTTCCTGGTGTGGCGTTTCTTCCAGGCCGGGGTGAACGTCTCGGACGGCTCCGACGAGTCCAGCCCGTGGCGGCGCAACCCGGAGATCGTGGAGATCGAGGCCGATCGAATCGCCCTGCTCCCCTCCGTGCGCTACGTCACCCGGCGCGACGAGAGCTCCGCGACCGTGGAGTACGGCGACCGGCGGCTCGAGTCCGTCAATATCTCCGGGTTGTCCGCACAATGGGTGGAGGTGAACGGCGGCGACGTCCATCCCGGGCGCACCTTCACGCGACTGGAAGACGTCGCGAACGATGCCGTGGCGGTCATCAACACGAAACTCGAGGAACAGCTATTCCGCGGGCGCGACCCGATCGGCCAGACGATCCACGTCGCCGGCGCGCCGTTCAAGGTGATCGGCGTCTATACGCCGCCCCCCAGCCTGTTCAGCGGCGCAACGCCGCCGTCCGTCGGCATCCCGCACGGCGCGTTCGTCAAGCACGTGCCCTACGTCAAGGGATGGATGCGGCTCGCGGTCGCCCCCGCGCCGGCCTACACGCAGCAGCAAGCGATGGACGAGGTCGTGGCCACGTTACGCTCGCTGCGCGGGCTCAAGCCGGGGCAGGAAAACAACTTCTCCATCGTCACACAGGACAAGCTGCTGGACTCCTGGAACAAGGTCACCGGCATGTTCTTCCTCGTGATGCTGGTACTCTCGTCCATCGCGTTGATGGTCGGGGGCGTCGGCGTGGTCGCGATCATGATGATCTCGGTCACTGAGCGCACGCGGGAGATCGGCGTTCGCAAAGCGCTCGGAGCGACACGGCGCGCCATCCAGTGGCAGTTCCTCGTCGAAGCCTCGACCCTCACGCTCGTGGGGGGCGCCGTCGGCATGCTCGCAGGGGGCGTGGTCGCGCTCGTCGTGTCGAGCCTGACGCCGATCCCGGCGCACGTACCGCTGTGGTCGGTGCTCGCGGCGCTCGCCGCCTCCGCCCTCACCGGGATCGGATTCGGCCTGTATCCCGCAAACAAAGCGTCGCGGCTCGATCCGGTAGAGGCGCTGCGATACGAATAGACGGGATGCGGGATGCGGCCCCGCACCCCACCCATCCCGCATCCCGCATCTCGCTATTTTGTAGTCCCATGCCCCTCTCCGAAGCGATTCTCCAGGCACTCCAGACCGCGTGGAGCCACAAGCTCCGCTCGTTCTTCACATTGCTCGGGATCATCGTGTCGGTGGGGTTCCTCGTGGCTGTGGTCGCGGTGATCCAGGGCATGAACGCGTACGTGCGCGAGCGCATCGCGGGCGCGATCGTCGGGGTCAACGCCTTTCAGATCCGGCGGGACCCGATCCAAGTCGGGTTCATCGACGACGAAGCCTGGAAGAAGATCCAGCGCCGGCCGATCATCACCGCCGAGGACGTCGCCCACGTGGAGCGCGCGGTGCCCGACGCGGAGGCGATCTCCCTCCAGTCCGGGTGGCCGACCCCGATGGCGGACGTGCAGTGGCGCAACCGCACGGTGGGCGACGTGCTCGTCTTCGGCGTCACCCCCCCGTTCGTCGTCGTGCAGGATTACGCGTTCGCGGCCGGGGCGCCGTTCACAGACGTGGACCAGCGGCAACGGAGGCTCGTCGCGGTGCTGGGCTTCGATGTGGCGGAGAAGCTGTTCGGCGCTCCGGAGCTCGCTGTCGGCAGCGCGATTCGCGTCCGCGGTGCGCAACTCACGATCACGGGTGTCATCGCCAAGAAGGGCACCGTGCTGGGGCAGTCCTGGGACGGGTTCGTCATGCTCCCGCTCACCACGTTCGAGGCCCTGTACGGACGGCGCCAGACCACCGTGATCTCGGTCAAGATGCCGGCGGCCGCGCGCGTGGCCGACGGGATGTTGCGCGCCGAGGAGGCGATGCGTATCGCGCACCGGCTGCGCCCCGCGCAGGAGGACGATTTCACGGTCGACACGGGCGAAGGACTCATCGCGTTCTGGGGCAAGCTCACCCGGGTGATCTTCACGGTCGTGCCCGCCGTGGTGGGGATCGGAATCGTGGTCGGCGGCATCGTGATCATGAACATCATGCTTATGAGCGTCACCGAGCGCACCCGCGAGATCGGGATCCTCAAGTCGCTCGGCGCCTCCCGGCGCGACATCCGGCGCCAGTTCCTCGCGGAGTCGGCGATCCTGTCCCTGCTCGGCGGCGTCGCGGGACTGCTCGCCGGGAGCGCGCTCGCCGCCCTGGTCCAGGTCGCGTCCCCCCTGCCCGCCCGCGTGACGGCCTGGTCGGTAGCGGTGGCACTCGGCCTCGGCATCAGCGTGGGGATCGTGTTCGGCGTCTACCCGGCCCATCGGGCCGCGCGCCTCGACCCGATCGAAGCGCTGCGCGCCGAGTAGTATGGCGTTCCACTCGATTCGCGAAGGCTGGCTGATCGCCGTCGACCAGCTCCGCGTCAACAAGCTGCGCTCGGGGCTCACCATTCTCGGGGTCGTGATCGGGATCGCCACGGTGATGGCCATGGCGTCGATCGTGGCGGGCTTCCGGGAGCAAATCGTCAACACGCTCGAGGTTGTCGGGCCCACCACGTTCCGCATCCTGCGGTTCTTCTCGTCCACGCCGCTCAATCCCGACGCGTTGCCGCGCGAGGTGCGGATCCGTCCCGCCCTCGCACCCCGGGAAGCCGAGGCCATCGCCCGCTTGCCCGAGATCCACTACGCCGCGATCTGGACGCAGGTGTTCTACCGGTTCGAATACGCCGGCGCCCACACCCAGACCCTCGGCGTGTTCGGCGCGGACGATCGCTACATGGAGATCCTGGGCGGGGAGCTGGCGCGGGGTCGGGTGTTCACGACGGCGGAGCTGCGCGGCGGGGCGCCCGTGGCGGTCGTCGAGCAGCGCACCGTGGATCGCCTGTTCGGGGCGCGCGATCCCCTCGGAGAGATCGTGCGCATCGGCGGCCGCCCGTTTCGCGTGATCGGCATGTGGCGGCGGCCGACCAACATCTTCGAGGTGCCCGGCGCGCCGGAGATCGCGGGTATCGTGCCGTTCGAGGCGGCGCACGCGCGCTTCCCGATCGACCGCGTGAACGGCCTCATCATCCTCGTGAAGCCGCGGCCCGAGGTGAGCGTGGCGCGCGCCATGGACGCCGCCACGCTGCAGCTGCGGCGCCTGCGGGGGCTGCGGGTGGGCGAGCCCAACAGCTTCGACCTGCTGACGTCGGACCAGGTGCTCGGTATCTTCGACAGCCTCACGTTCGCGTTCTTTTTCGTGATGCTCGTGCTCTCGAGCATCGCGTTGCTGGTCGGCGGGATCGGGGTAATGGCAATCATGATGGTGTCGGTGACGAGCCGGACGCGGGAGATCGGCCTGCGCAAGGCCATGGGCGCCACTCGCCGCGACGTCATGTGGCAGTTCCTCGTGGAGGCGGCGACCCTGACCTTGATGGGCGGCCTGCTCGGCATCATGCTGGGGACCGTGACCGGGGAATTCCTCAAGCGTCTGCTCGATTTCAGCACCACCGTGCCGGTGTGGAGCGCCGCGATCGCGACGATCGTGTCGATCGCGGTGGGCGTCGTGTTCGGCATCGCGCCGGCGGCGCGGGCGGCGAAGCTGGATCCCGTCGAAGCACTGAGGTACGAATGACCAACAGTGTGGCCTCGCAAGCAGTTGATTTGCTCGCCATTGCGGCCCATCGAGACGATGTCGAGCTCACCTGCGGCGGCACGCTCGCCAAGGCGGTGCGGGCGGGCCACCGTGTCGGGATCCTCGATCTCACCCAGGGCGAGAGCGGTACCCACGGCGACGCGGGCATACGCGCCGCGGAGGCCGAGCGCGCGGCCCAGGCGCTGGGCGTGCACGTGCGCCTCAATGCCGGGCTCCCTGACGCGCACCTGGCGAACGACGAGACGTCGCGTGCGATCGTCGTCACGTGGGTCCGTCAGACGCGACCGCGGGTGGTGATCCTGCCGTTTCCGGTCGGCCGGCACCCGGACCACCGGATCGCATCGGAGCTGGGACGGGACGCGTGCTACCTGGCGGGCCTCGCCAAGTACGGGTCGGGGGGTGGCCCCCACCGACCGTTCAAGCTGCTGTACGCGCTGGCGTACCGCGAAGACCCGGTCAAGCCCACGTTCGTGGTCGACGTGTCGGACACGTTTGAAGCCAAGATGACCGCGATCCGTTGCTACGCGTCGCAATTCGACGGTGCGAAGGCGGCCGGCGAGATCTTCCCCACCGGCCAGGACCTGTACGAGCTGATCCGGGTGCAGTCGGCGCACTACGGCTCGCTCATCCGCCGGCGGTACGGCGAGCCGTTCTTCTGTCACGAGACGCTCGAAGTCCAAGACGTGCTGCAGCTTGGCGTGCAGTCCCTGTAGCGTCTAGATTCACCCTCATGCCCAAGCGGCTGGTCTATCTCGACAACGCGGCCACGACGCCGGTGCGGCCCGAGGTGCTCGAGGCGATGCTGCCCTACCTGGGGCGTGACGTGTTCGGGAACCCCTCCTCGGCGCACCGTTTCGGGCGCGCCGCGCGCGCGGGCGTGGAAGAGGCGAAGCGCGCCATCGCGGAGGCGCTTGGTGCCGAGCCCGGACAGGTGATTTTCACCTCGGGCGGCACCGAGGCGGACAACCTGGCGGTGATCGGCGCCGCGCTCGCGGCGCGTGATCGCGGGGGGCCGTTCCGCGTCGCCGTGTCGGCCATCGAGCACAAGGCGGTGCTCGCCGCCGCGCATGCCGTCGTTCATCTCGGCGGTGAGGAAATCATCCTTCAGGTGGACGGCGCGGGCGCGGTATCGGCGGAGGCGCTGGACGAGGCGCTCGGGCGGGGCGTGGCCATCGTGTGTGTGATGTGGGTGAACAACGAAGTGGGCGCGGTGCAGGCGGTCGCGCGGCTCGCGGCGCGATGTCGCGAGGCCGGCGTCCCGTTCCACGTGGACGCCGTGCAGGCCTTCGGGAAGATCCCGGTCTCGCTCCGCGATGTTCCATGCACCCTGCTCACCCTCTCCGGCCACAAGATCGGCGCCCCAAAGGGGATCGGCGCGCTCATCGTGCGCGACCGGCACGTGGTGGAAGCGATCATCCACGGCGGCGGCCAGCAGTTCGGCATCCGCCCCGGCACGGAGAACGTGCCCGGGATCGTGGCGCTCGGGAAGGCGGTGGAGCTGGCCGGGCGCGAGCAGGCCGAGTTCGCCGCCCGCGTGGCCGCGCTCCGCGACGAGCTCGAGCGCCGGCTGGTCGCCGTCGTTCCGGACGCCGTGATCAATGCCGCCCGCGGGCCGCGGGCGCCGCACGTCTCCAACGTGTCGATTCCCGGCACGGACAGCGAGGCCCTGTTGATGCATCTGGACCTCGCCGGGATCGCGTGCTCCTCGGGTTCCGCCTGCAGCACGGGGGCGGTCGAGCCCTCGCACGTGCTCACGGCCATGGGCGTGCCGCGCGAGCTGGGGGTGGCGGCGCTGCGCTTCTCCTTCGGCAAGGACAACACCATGGAGGACGTGGAGGCCGTGGCGGCCGCGTTCCCGAAGATCGTGGAGAAGGTGCGGGCCCTTTCAGCGGTCTTGCATCGATGACCGAGCGTGTTCTGGTCGCGATGTCGGGCGGGGTGGACAGCTCCGTCGCCGCCGCGCTGCTCGTGGACGCGGGGTACGACGTCGTCGCCGCCACCATGAAGTTGTTCTGCTACGGCGACTCGGTCCCCGATCGTCCCTGCTGCTCCCTCGACTCGATCACCGACGCCAAGCTCGTCGCGCACAAGCTCGGTATCCCGCACTACGTGCTGAACCTGGAAGATCGGTTCGGGCGCGACGTGATCGCCGATTTCGTCAGCGAGTACGCCCGCGGCCGCACGCCCATCCCGTGCGTGCGCTGCAATTCCTTCACCAAGTTCCGTGACTTCCTGCACCACGCCGACGCGCTCGAGTGCGCCTACGTCGCCACGGGCCACTACGCCGTCGCCAGGGACGGGGCGCTGTTCCGCGGGCACGACCCGCAGAAGGACCAGTCGTATTTCCTCTGGGGCATCGATCGCTCGGTCGTCGCGCGGATGCTCACGCCCGTGGGCGGCCTCACCAAGCGGGAGACCCGCGCGGTCGCGCGACGGCTCGGCCTCGTCACGGCCGACAAGCCCGAATCCGTCGAGATCTGCTTCGTTCCCGACGACGACTACGTCGGCGTCCTCGAGCGCCATCTCCCGGCGGACGCTCCGGCCCTCGCGCCCGGACCGCTGGTCACGGCGGGCGGTGCGATCGTGGGCGAGCACGCCGGCTTCGCCCGCTACACCATCGGACAGCGCCGCGGCCTCCCCGGCGGATTCCGTGAACCGATGTACGTCGTCGCCATCCGGCCCGAGACGCGGGAGGTCGTGATCGGGCCGGGAGACGACCTGTTCGGCCACGCGGTCGAGCTCGCCGAGGTGAACTGGCTCGCCCAGCCGCTGGCACCGGGCGACGCCGCCTTCGTGCAGTGCCGCTACCGCGCGGCGGCGGTGCCCGGCCGCGTGCGGGAGCGCGCGGGCGACGGGCTCGTACTCGATCTCGCCCAGCCGGTGCGGGCGATCACGCCGGGGCAGTCGGGCGCCCTGTACGACGCGGACGGGCGCCTGCTCGGTGGGGGCGTAATCGCGTAACAGGAGCCGTGCGCCCCGTCATGGTCCGATCGGCGGGCTGAGGGTACGTTTCAGTCTGGGTCATCCGCCGCGGCGCTCCCGCCCTGACCGTCGCCGGCACGCTCACATCTCGGAGGAGTAGCATGCCCTCACGTCACGGTCATCCCCGTTGGGGCCTCGCGGTCGTCGCCGCCTTCGCCGCCGCCTGCAACAGCACCACCGCGCCGCCGCAAGCTCACCTCGCCGACCCGCAACAGCTGAGCTCCGACGTCCAGACTGTGTTGGGTGTCCTGCAATCAAACGTCTTCGAAAGCTTCGGCGTCGTGAGCACGGACACGGGCTCTCCAGCCGCGGTGGCGACGCCCGCGGGAGCCCTGCTCGGGGTCGCGCCGTTCACGGTCCCACGCAGCTCCAGCCAGCCGTACGCCGATGCGCCACGGCGGCTGCAGGCGCTCCGACGGGCGGCGGGAGCGCTCGGCTCCGGCATCAGCGCCAGCGTGATTCCGCCACAGTATCTGGGCCAGACGTTCGTGTGGGACGACGCGACGCATAAGTACGTCGTGGGCCCCGACGCCGGACCGAGCAACGGCGTGCGGATCATCTTGTACGCGCTCAACCCGGTCACCGGCGCCGTGGCCGAGCCGTCCAGCGCCGTGGGGTTCGTGGACCTCCTGGACGAGAGCACCACCAGCCCCGCCGTCAACAAGCTCCACGTGATCGTCAAGGACGGCACGCCCGCGAGTCCCGGTCCCGTCACGTACGCGGACTACAGCGTGAGCGGCAGCGTCACCGGCAGCCCGCCGACGGCGTTCACCGCCTCGGCGATCGGCTTCGTGAGCGACGGCACGCACACGCTCTCGTTCGACGCCACCTTCTCGGCGACGAACCTCACCACCGACAACCCGGACGCCCAGATCGACGTCACGTGGGACCTGGACAACCCCGTCATTCACGTAGTTCTGCACGAGACGCTGGCTACGTCCGACGCGAACCACCTGGCGGTCACGATCGACTTCAGCGTGACGCGCGGGACGGAGACGGTCTCCGTGACGGGGACCGTACTGGTGGTGCTCTCTCCGCCGGCCGTGACGGCCAACCTGTCGATCACCGTGAACGGGGTCGCCTATGCGCGCATCACGGGTACCGCTACCGCCACGAGCAACGACATCCAGCGGCGCCACGCCGACGGCAGCGCAGTCTCTGCCGCCGAGGACCAGGCCCTCTACGATCTCTTCCTGCTGCCGCTCGACATGGGGGTCGCGATCCAAAGCCTGTTCAACCCCAGCCAGCATCTGATGGGCGGCTGAGCAGCGGCGCTCCACAGGCGAACCCCCGCCGGGCCTGGCCGGGCGGGGGTTTTCGTCTTAGTTGGTCAGGTGGAGAGTGTGCAAATGGTCTATCGCGCCGTCGCCGACTGCCTCGTGCTGGTGCACGCCGGCTTCGTCGCGTTCGTGATGCTGGGCGGATTCCTCGCCTGGCGCTGGGGACGCGTGGTCTGGGCCCACGTGCCGGCCGCCTTGTGGGGCGCGGCCATCGAGTACGGTGGCTGGGTCTGCCCGCTCACGCCGCTCGAGAACGCGCTCCGGGTCCGGGCCGGACTGGAGGGCTATCGGGGCGGGTTCGTCGAGCACTACGTTATCCCGGTCCTCTACCCGGCGGGGCTCACGCCGCCAACGCAGATCCTGCTCGGCAGCGTGGTGCTGCTCGTGAACCTCGTCGCCTACACCGTCCTCATCCGCCGCGCCCTTCGGGGAGGGGGAGGCTGACCCTATGACCACACGCCGCGGTTTCCTCGAGTCGCTCCTCACCGCCGGTGCCGCCCTCCCGGCGCTCCGGGACGACGCGCTCCCGCGGCTCGCGCGCATCGCCCGTCACGTGGACCGCCGGCCTACCGACGACGTCACGCGCGACGAGGACTTCTGGCTCGAGGTCCAGCAGGCCTTTACGCTCGATCGCACGATCATCAACCTGAACAACGGCGGGGTGAGCCCGAGCCCACGCATCGTGCAGGACGCGATGCGCCGTTACCTCGAGTACTCCAACACCGCGCCGGCCTATACCATGTGGCAGGTGCTCGAGCCGGAGATTGAGGCCGTGCGGCACCGCCTCGCGGCGAGCTTCGGCTGCGACCCCGAGGAGATGGCGATCACACGCAACGCGAGCGAAGCACTCGAGATCGTGCAGCTCGGGATCCCGCTGGAGCGTGGGGACGAAGTACTGACGACCACTCAGGACTACCCGCGCATGCTCACGACGTGGCACCAGCGCGAGCGGCGGGAGGGCATCGTGCTGCGCGAGATCGGCTTTCCCGTGCCGCCACCATCCCAGGACGATTTGGCCGACCGCTTCGCGCGCGCCATCACTCCGAAGACCAAGGTCATCCACGTTTGCCACATCACGAACCTCACGGGGCAGATCTTCCCGATCCGCAAGATCGTCCGACTGGCGCGGGAGCGTGGGATCGAGGTGATCGTGGACGGGGCCCACGCGTTCGCACACTTCCCGTTCACCCGCGACGAGCTCGACTGCGACTATTACGGCACCAGCCTCCACAAGTGGCTGCTGGCGCCGCACGGCACCGGGTTCCTGTACGTGCGGAAGGCGAAGATCGAGCGGCTCTGGCCGCTCATGGCGGCCCCGCCCGAGATGAACCGCGACGTCCGGAAGTTCGAAGAGATCGGGACCCATCCCGCCGCGAACCACAACGCCATCGCCGAGGCGCTCACGTTCCACGAGGGGCTCGGACCCGAGCGAAAGGCCGCGCGCTTGCGGTACCTGTTCCAGCGCTGGGCAAAGCGGCTGGACCAGAGGCCGGGCGTGAGGATCCTCACCCCGTACGACCCGGCCCAGTCGTGCGGGCTCGCGAGCCTCTCAGTCGAGGGGCTGGACGTCAACAAGCTCGTCGCCTTCCTTTGGGACAAGCATCGTATCCTCGTCACGCCGATCGTGCACAAGGAGTTCAGCTGCGTGCGCGTGACACCGAACGTGTACACGACACTCGCGGAGGTCGATCGCTTCACGGACGTGATGGAAGACGTGATTCGAAAGGGGCTGCCCGCATGAACCGGATGATCGCGGGGATCGCACTCGCTTTGGCGTTGACGGGCTGCGGTGGCGGGCGGTCCGGCAGGGCCGGTAGCGCGGCCGCCGACACGCTCACCGAGCGGCAGCGTGACTCGATCCTGGCCCGGTCGCGCATCCCGGGCGCGAGCGGGGTCGGCGCCGCGTTGCGCGCCGCCGATTCGACCAACGCGAGAGTTCGGGCGGCGGACAGCGTCGCGCCGTGAAGCCGGTCGTCTGGGCCAGCGTGTGCGCCCTGGGCGCGTGCGCCCCCTCCAACCCCTGCACCGCCGCGGCGATGCACCTGCAGACTCTCTATGCCCAACGCTACGTCGGTCACTGGGTGGTGGCCCGGGGCGACACGCTCACCCTGCCCGAGCTGGGCGACCGTTTCAACCTGACCGACGTGATCCTGGACAGCACGCGGGTCGTGGTGGGCCGCACCTGCCACTTCAGGGGCACGCTCATCTTCCGAGTGCCGCCCGACACGCTCCCGGTCACGTGGGTGGGCTACCCGGAGCAGGCCCTGGTGTACGGGTGGCCAGCTACGCTCGGGCCGTTCGCCGGCATCGGAGCGTCGCGCGTGGGGGACTCGCTCGCGGGAGCGATCCTGTTCGATTCGCGGCTGGGTGTGCGGGCGCGCCCGGGCGCGACAGCGCGCTTCGTCGCAGGCCGCGCGCGCAGCTGAGCGACGCCGTATCTTAGGGAGCGCGCCACAACGGGGGAGACCGTGGACGGGCAGCGCGTGGTGTCGTACGGCAGCATGCTCGGCATCGCGTTCGGTGGATTCACGTGGGTGGTCGTGGCGGGCAACCTCATCCACGAGCCCGTGGTGAGCCTCGCGGGAGCCCTGCTCGGTGTCGGCGTCTGGATCGTGGGCGGGCGGGCCCTACTGCGCTACCCCGCGCGCCGCGGCCTCGTGATGGGCATCGCCGTCCTATTCGTCGTGTTCGCGGACTGGGCATTCCTCGGGATCGTGCTCCCGCGGATCCCCGAGGGGGGCAGTATCTACGTGGGCACGTCCCGTTCCGCCTATGCCGCCCTGCACCCGATCCTGATCGTGGCGGGACTGGCCGGTACCGGCCTCGTGCTATGGGACCTGCTGTTCCGGAGACCGTGACATGTCTCTCACCACGGCCGAGCGCACCACCCTGATCGAGCGGTACGCCCACGGGCCGGCCCTGCTCGCCGCGGCGCTCGCCAAAGTGCCGCGCGACGCGCTCAAGTGGAAGCCCGGGACCGATCGCTGGTCGGCGCACGAAATCGTGGTCCATTGCGCCGACAGCGAGACGAACGCCCACATGCGACTGCGCTACTTGCTGGCGGAGCCCGAGCCCCTGATCGTCGGATACGACCAGGACCGCTGGGCGAAGCGCTTCGATTATCACGCGCATCCGCTCGACGCGGCGCTGGCCACCGTGCAGGCGGTGCGGGCGAACACCGTGCCGCTGCTGGAGCGCGCGACGGAGCAGGACTGGCGCCGGGTGGGCCGGCACACGGAGTCGGGCCCGTACAGTGCGGAGGACTGGCTGGCGGTCTACGCCGAACACCTGGAGAAGCACTCGCGCCAGATCCAGGGCAACCTCGAGGCCTGGAGAAAGCAAGGACGATGAAGGGCTTCTTCTATCGTCTCGTCATCACGGCCCTGGGCCTGTGGGCCGCCGAGACCATAGTCCCCGGGATCCACATCGACCGCTGGGACCACCTTCTCGTGGCCGCGCTGCTGCTCGGCATCGTGAACGCGGTGATCCGGCCGGTCATTCTCATCCTCACGCTCCCGCTGACGGTGCTCACCCTGGGACTGTTCATTTTGGTCGTGAACGGGATCTCGTTCTACCTCGTCGGCTGGCTCGTGCCGGGATTCTCGGTGAGCGGCCTCGGCGCCGCCGTGCTCGGGTCCATCGTGGTGGGGCTCACGGGGTGGTTCGCGTCGGCGTTCGTGGGCGGATCGGGCAGGATCGAGCGCTATCGTCGCATCGAGGTCACGGGACGCCACCTCGACTGATGGATCGCCTGTTCGCCACCCTCGGCGCGGTGTCGGCCTTTCTCGCCGTAGCCGCGGGCGCGTTCGGCGCGCACGCGCTGCGCACCCGCCTCTCCCCGGACCTGCTCGCGGCATTCGAGACCGGCGCGCGCTACCAGATGTACCACGCCCTCGCCCTGCTGCTCGTCGCCTGGGCGGCGACCCGCTGGTCGGGACCGCCCATCCGGGCCGCCGGGTGGCTGTTCGTCGCCGGGACCGTGATCTTCTCCGGCTCGCTCTATGTGCTCGCCCTCACCGGCGCGCGCGGCTTCGGCGCCGCGACGCCGCTGGGCGGCCTCGCGTTCCTCGCCGGCTGGTTGGCCCTCACCGTGGGTATCTGGCGAGGCTGACCGACACTCGAACCTCAACGGAGCGTCTCGCAAGCGACATGATCCTCGCCACTCTCGTCGTCTCGACCGCCTTCCTCCAAGCGCCCGCCCTGCCGCTCACCGCCGCGCCGACACGCCCACTGGGCACGCTGCGCGAGCAGGCCGCGGTCGAGCAGGAGTGGCTGCGCTATCGCCTCGACTCGGTGCTCCCCCGGCTGATGCGGCAGTATCACGTCGCGATGTGGGTCGTGCCCATGCGTGAATACAACGAAGACCCCGTCTTCTGGTCCCTCGTCTCGGCCACGACGTTCTTCGCGCGCCGCCGCACGATCTACGTGTTCTACGATCGCGGGCCCGAGCGCGGCGTCGAGCGGCTCGCCCTCGGCGGCACGTCCCAGGGCGGTGTGTACGACGCCTACCACGCCAGGGACGCGATCGACCCGTCGATCGGCCGCCGGCCCGAGCTGGTGGGCCAGGCCCAGTGGGATCTGCTGCGTCGCGTGATCGAGGAGCGCAATCCACAGACCATCGCCGTCGACATCTCGCACGCGCACGCCTTCTCGGACGGGCTGTCCACCGGCGAATGGGAGCAGCTCGAGGCGGTGCTTCCGGAGTCGTACCGCGGCCGCATCGTGCGCGCCGAGCGACTGCCGCTCGAGTATCAGGAGATCCGCGCGCCCGGGATGCTGCCCGTGTATCGGCGCCTCATGGAGGTCGTCTGGGGAGTCATCGACACGGCGTTCTCGAACCGGGTGATTGCTCCGGGACGTACCACCACGGACGACGTCGCCTGGTGGATGCGCCAGCGCGTCAACGACCTCGGCTTCGGTACCTGGTTCCACACCGACGTGGACGTGCAGCGGCAGGGCCGCGACCTCTCCGACTCGGGCGTCGTCGTGATCCAACGCGGTGACGTGCTGCACTGCGACTTCGGCATCACGGCGCTGGGCCTGAACACCGACACGCAGCACATGGGCTACGTGCTGCGACGGGGCGAGCAAGACGTGCCCGAGGGCCTCAAGCGGGCGCTCGGGAACTCGAACCGACTACAAGACTTCCTGCTCGCCGAGATGCGCCCCGGGCGCACCGGGAACGAAGTGCTCGCGGCCGCGCTCGCGCAGATGCGCGCCGCGGGGATCAACGGCACGATCTACACCCACCCCATCGGCGACCGTGGTCACGGTGCGGGGCCGCTGATCGGCCTGTGGGACCATCAGGAAGGCGTTCCGGAGCGCGGCGACGTCGCCCTGGTGCCGAACAGCTGGTTCTCGATCGAGCTGCAGGCCACCACGCCGGCCCGCGAATGGGACAACCAGGGGATCCGCTCGGCTCAGGAAGAGGACGCGGAGCTCGGTCCCGACGGCCGCATGCGCTGGATCCTGCGGCGCCAGACTGCGTTCCACGTCGTGAAATGACGGGAAGGGGGAAAGGGGAAAGGGGAAACGTGAATATCTGCGACATCGAGACCCCGGCCCTCCTGCTGCACCTGGACGTCGTGGAGCGGAACGTCGCGCACATGGCAGCGCGGGCCCGACAGCTCGGCGTGGCGCTCCGGCCGCACGCGAAAACGCACAAGTGCGTCGAGCTGGGACGACTGCAGCTCGAGCACGGGGCGCGGGGGCTCACGGTGTCCACGCTCGTAGAAGCCGAGGTGTTCGCCCGTGCCGGAGTCACCGATCTCACGTGGGCGTTCCCGATCGATCCGGGCCACGTCGCCCACGCGCGTCGCATCGTGCAGGAGACCGGGGCGACCCTGCGCGTCGTGGTCGACGACCTCGGCGCGGCCCAGGCGCTCGCTGCCTCGGGGCTGCACGTGTGGCTCAAAGTGGATTGCGGCTACCACCGCGCCGGCGTAGACCCAGCGTCGCGCTACGCCGTGGACGTGGCCCGCGAGCTCGACCGGGAGAGGGGCCTTTCGTTCGACGGGATCCTCAGCCACTCCGGCCACGCGTACCGCACGACGAGCAAGGAAGAGGCGGCCGCGGTAGCCGAGAGCGAGCGCGGCGTCATGGTGGGGTTCGCCGCGCGCCTGCGCGAGGAGGGCATCGCGATCCGCGAGGTGAGTGTCGGTTCGACGCCCGCGATGGCGGCGGCCACCGATCTGGCGGGCGTCACCGAGGCGCGACCGGGCAACTACGTGTTCTACGACCGGACGATGATGCTGATTGGGTGCTGCGAGCCGGCGGACGTGGGCGTCAGCGTGCTCGCAACGGTGGTGTCGCATCAGCCGGGAGCGTCACACCTGGTCGTGGACGCCGGGGCGCTCGAGCTCTCCAAGGACCCGGGGCCCGCGCACGTGGGTCCACCGGCGATGGGCGCGGTGAAAGACGCTCCGGACCTGGCCGTCGCGACCCTGTCGCAGGAGCACGGGCTGATCCGCGCCGCATCGGCGGCGGCGCTCGAGGGGCGCTGCAACGTGGGCGACAAGGTCGAGATCATTCCCAACCATTCCTGTCTCACGGTCGCGCACTTCGACGCGTATCACGTCGTGAGAGGCACGGGGGACGCGGGACGGGTGGTGGACCGCTGGAAGGTCGAGCGGGGGCGATGAGCGCACCGCCCCCGGCCGTCGCGGCGCTCGCCTGGGCGGTGGTGGGGCCGGCCGCGCTGATTTACGGTGCCACGCGCATTCGGCGCGGCAAGGTCGGCCTGCATGTGACCCTCATGAGTGTGAGCGCGGTCATCGAGATCGCCGTCGTGGTCGGATTCTCTTTCCTCATGGTTCCCAGTCCCCGTCGCGCCGCACTCGTCGCGCTGCCGTTTTTCAAGATCCATCTCGCATTCGCCGTCACGGCGCTCGCAGGGCTGGCATGGCAGCTCACGAGCCGCGCCGTGGCGCGCCTGCGGCCGCTGCATCGGCACACCGGCCCGTACGTCGTGCTCGCGTGGTGCCTCGCGCTCCTCACGGGGATCTACAACTACGTCTTTCTTTACGTGATGGGCTCCCCATGAAGACCATTCTCCGTCACCTGGTGCTGTGCTCCCTGCCCCTCGTGTTCGCGGCGGGCTCGGGCCACTACTTCACGACGATCCAAGGATCCTGCGGCGCCATGGTCGGCGCGCTGTTCTCGGGCAAGTGCGCGGGGCGGCAGCGACAGTACCTCGCGCGGTTTCAGCTCGGCGGCGGGGCGGCCGGGACCGTGATCGCGGCGACGCTGGGAGCGTGGCTGGAACATCGTCGCCGGCGCGCCGTACAACGGACAACCGCAGAACAACCGACAACCCCAGTGGGAGAGCCGTCATGACGCGCATCGCTTCGATCATCGCGCTGGCCCTGCTCACCCGTGGCCTCGCGGCCCAAGATACGACGAAGGCCGCGGCCCCCGCCCCAACGCCCGCAGCCGCGCCCGCCGCAGCTGCCATCGACGTCGCCGAAGCCGTGGTCGCCAAGACGGTGGTGGATCGCCAGCCGCAGGATACGGGCAGCACGTTCCCCGCCGACGTCGGTCAGCTGGTCTGCTGGACCAAAGTGTCGGGGGCGGGAGGCGCGAGCATCCACCACGTATGGTTCCATGGAGACACCCAAGTGGGTGACGTGGAGCTGCAGGTGGGCGGGTCGCCGTGGCGCACGTGGAGCAAAAAGACCGTGCCAACCGATTGGACCGGCGCGTGGCACGTCGAAGTGCGGGATGCCGCCGGTACCGTGCTGAAGCGAATCGATTTTTCGGTGGGTCAGTAACCGCCTAGCGCTGCCTGACGCCGACGCCGGCCCGAGCGATCCCGGCGCGAGCTTGCGAGCCGCCCCAGGTCTCTCGCTCCATCGCGACGCCGTGCGATACCCCCGGCGCCGCTCCCGCACCGGTCCGCGCAACCGCGACGGCGCGCGAGCGCACGGGCGCCTGGCTCGCGGCCGCCGCCGGCGTCCTGCCCCCCCGCTCCCGCACGCCGAAGTCGGAACGCGTCACAGCCTGACCAAGCGCCTCGGGGTGGGCGGGGGCGAGGCCGCCCGCTCGAGCCACGAACGCAGCAGCCGTCGAGCGCTCCGCCGCGGGAGCCGAGAAGCGCGTGAATGGCACGTGCGTGCGTGGGCCGGCGGATTGAGCCGACGGTGTAGTGGCCCGCGCACGCGCGCGCGGCTCGATCGGAACGGGCCCGGCGGCGTGGCGGGGTGAGGTGAACCGCGATCCAGGCGAGAGCGGCTGTGGTCCGGCGGTCGACCGGGGACCAAGTGCGAGCGCGAGAGCGCTGGTCGGCTGCCGCGGCTCACGCACGGGTTCCCGTTGGAACCGGCGACGCCCGAACCCGCGCTCGTAGATGATCAGCTGTTCCCCGATGAACGTGCAGTTCAAGCAAGTAGGGTACGCGTCGTAGGCGGGCGCGGTCTCCTGCTGCGTGAGGTCCTGCTGCTGCGGCGTGAGGTCCTGCTGCGCGTAGACCGGTGGCGCGACGCTGTAGGTCACGAGATCGTAATTGAAGTACCCGTCCCCCAACATCCGCTGCACGATGTCGCTCATCGACCCCGCCACGTCGGCGCCCGACCAGGTGGGGACCAGCGCTGCGGAGTCCCACGCGGCGGCCCGCACGAATTCATCGAACCTGAGCGGGTCGGGCGACAGCGCGGCCAGGACCATCCCGGTGCCATCGGGCTCGGCCACGACCCAAGCGGCCCGGTCGTCGCCGCCGCGAATCTCGTAGGTGCCCGCTCGGACAAAGGGGTCGGTGCTCGGATTCTTGGGGAACAGGACCTCGATCCGGCCGTCGGTGCGGCGGTGTAGGACGACGAGGTTGCCGTCCTGACCAGCCTCGACGTACACGCGCACCGCCGCGCCGCGCGCCAGCGGGCTCGGGGAGCCGAGCCAGACCCGTACGGCCCGCGGCGGCGTAGTGGCGGGGGCCGGGGCTACGGGGTTCTGCAGCAGCAGTGCTACAAGTGGTGTGATCATGGATTGGGCAGCGCGGCTCGCTTGGTCGTAATGATGATAACCCCGCCGGCCCCGCGCGATCCCTGGGGTGCCTTTCGGGTTTGTTTCGGCCACCCGGGAGATAGGGCCGGGCCGCGCGGAGAACCCGGCCGGCCCCTGCGCCGCGTGACGGCCGCGGCTGCGCAGCAGTCGGACCCGGGCCTCCGCGACGACCCACTGCCGCGTGCTCGATCCGGTGAGGCGCCACACGGCGCGGACCTCGTCGAGCAGCTCGCCC
>Ga0209806_1000696_pt1 | contig 22812 bp, 13 predicted proteins | sample GraSoiAngelo_152_FD_186166 | JGI IMG/M metagenome (GOLD analysis project Ga0209806, IMG submission 186166) | Grasslands soil microbial communities from the Angelo Coastal Reserve, California, USA - 14_1009_12_30cm (SPAdes) (version 2) | ecosystem: Environmental > Terrestrial > Soil > Grasslands ... | reverse complement strand
CGGCGCGCCACGATCACGTAGTCGCCGATCTTGCCCGCGAGCACGCGCGTGGTGTCCCAGTCGACCGCCACGTCGCGGATGAACTGGAAGGCGGGTTGGTGCTCGTAGTTCTCGGGCAGGTCCGCGGCCATCTGCAGCGGCGAATACAGGACCACGTACAGGGCCAGCTGTTTGGCGAGCGTCGTGCGCACCCGCGGCTCGTCGGGCCGCCGCGGCCGGCCGGTACCGCGCGCGATCAGGATGTCGAAGATGCCGGGAGTGAAATCCATGGGCCCCGCAAGCATGCGGGTGAAGAACAGGATCGTCTCGTGCTCCGGCGGGTTGCCCCCCTCGCTGCTCCAAGCGTTGTACTCCTGCCCGCGCGCGCCCTCGCGCGACATCATGTTCGGGTAGGTGCGGCGTTCGCCGGTGTCGTGGATCGGCTCGTGCACGTCGAGCATGATGCCGGTCTGCGCCGCCCTCTCGATCACGCGGCGGTGATGCCGCACCATGTACTGCCCGTAGTGCGAGTGCCCTTCGCCAACCAGGTCGGTGACGTAGCCCGACTTGATCGCGTCGAGGCCGAGCGAGTGGTACAGCGCGAAGGCGCTGTCCATCTGGCGCTCGTAATTCTCGATGCCGCCCGACGTCTCGTTGTGCACGATCAGCTTCACGCCCTTCGCGCGGGCGTACCGCGCCACTTCCGCCAGATCGTAATCGGGATAGGCTTGCGTGAACGAGAACGCATTGCGGTTCTGGATCCAGGCGCCGTCCCAGCCGACGTTCCAGCCCTCGACCAGCACGCCGCCCAGCCCGTTGGCGGCCGCGAAGTCGATGTAGCGTTTCGCATTCGCCGTGGTGGCGCCGTGCTTGGCCCCCGAGCTCCACGTCATCGTCCCGATGTGCATCCCCCACCAGATGCCCACGTACTTCATCGGCTTGATCCAGCTCGTGTTCTGGAGGACGCTCGGGGGGTTGAGGTTCAGGCCGAGCACCGACGGCGCGAGATCGGTCGCCCGGTCGGCCAGCTGGATGGTGCGCCACGGCGTGACGAACGGCGTACGGCCGTGGACCTTCGTCCCATCGGCGTAGGGCGCCAGCGCCGCGCGCAGGGTGCGATCCTGCATGCGGGGGCCGGCCAGGAACATCCGGGCGTAATCGACGAGATTCGCTTCGTGGATGACGATGAAGGTGCGGCCGTCCCGGGTTTCCATCGTGAGCGGAGTCTGCACGCTGTCGATCACGCTCACCGGAGAAGACGAGTACAACATCTCGGAGCGGTCGAGGCGGGGGCGGTTGGAGGGAATCCACCACGCGCGGGCATCGTCCGCCAGCGCGAACTCGGTCAGCTCGTCGCTGATCTCGAATTCCCCGAGGCCGGGCTGCGCCGGTAGCTCGTAGCGAAACCCCACGCCGTCGTTGAACGTGCGGAAGACGACGGTGAAGCGGCGCCCGAGGGGGGCGGGCGCCGTTTCGGCTACGGACACCCGCAGCTCGTTGTGGTGGTCGCGCACGCGGGCCACCTCGCCCCACGGCTGCGTCCAGGTCTCGTCCACCGTCTGTCGCGCCGTGTCGGTCACCTGCAGGCTGTCGCGGAGTGGTGCCGCCCCGCGGAACGCGAAGCCGAGGAGCGAGGGCAGGAGGACCGCACGCCCGTCCCGCTGCAGGCTGTAGTACAGCCGCCCGTCACGGACCTGTACCGTGACCTCGTTGCGGCCGTCGGGGGAGGCGACGCGAAGCGGCGCCTGGGCGGCGGCGGCAGCGGCGCCGGCGGTGACGAGCGGCACCAGGAGTGCGAGGGGGCAGGCCCAGCGGCGCATCCACATGTGCGGATCCTTTCTCGACGTATATTGTTGGAACACCATTGCGCTCTCTCACCGGGGGGTACCCATGACCGCCTTCTCGCCCCGCGTCGTGCTGCCCGTCGCTCTCCTGGTCGGACTCTTGCCCGGATGCGCCCATCCGAAGAAAGCCGGCCAGGACGCCAGCGCGACGCCGGCCACGACCTCGGCGCCCGGCTCCGCGGTGACGTCGGAGGACATCCAGCGCAACCCCGGTCAGCCGATCGAACAGGTCTTGATGGGCCGGTTCCCCGGCGTCGTCGTGACGCGGACCGCCGGCGGCCTCCAGGTGCGCATCCGCGGCGGCTCGTCGTCCCTCGAGGGCAGCAATGTGCCCCTGTACGTGCTCGACGGCATCATCATCGACCCGGGCCCCAACGGCAATCTCACGGGGATCAATCCCGAGGACATCGAATCGATCGAGGTGCTGAAGGACGCGGTCACCACGACGATGTACGGCATGCGGGGCGCGAACGGGGTCATCGTCATCAAGACGAAGCGCCCGCCCGCGTCGCGTCACTGACCGGAAAGCCGGGCCGCCGTCTGCGTTGCCGCGCGGGTGTGGACGCGCCGCACGATCAGCTCGCCCACCCGGCGCCCCTCGCGCGCCCCTTCCTCGATCGCCTGGCGGTAATGGATCCCGCCGTACATGCGGCTGATCGCCGCCTCCGCGGCCGCCGCCTGGAATGAGGGAAAGGAGCGCACCGGCAGGCCATACTCCACCTCGGCGCTGTCGCTGAAGGCGAAGTCCGGGCCGAACTCATCCGTCAGCACCACCGACGCGGCGGTGGAGATTACGCTGTGACCGCTGGTGTACTCCGGGAACGGCGGCGTCTGCAGCAGGGGCTGCCAGTGCTCGTCGAGATACTTGTTGATCACCGTTTCGGGCCGGATCATGTTGCTGCGGTATTTCTCGTCCCACACGCTGATGAAGGCGTCGGCCAAGCCGATGGCGGTCCGCGCGTACACCGCCGCCGACCGCATGATGTCGGCGTTGGCCTTGCGCGCGGCGATCGGGACGATCCCCATCCAGTGCCCGCCGGGCGTCACCTTCTTCGTCGCGAACATCGCGTGCCCCTGGACGTGCATGACGTAGGGGTTGCAGTCCCAGAAGCTGGCGATCGCCCGTTGCTCCTCCGAGGGGTGCTTCCCGACCTCGTAGACCTCGACCAGCTCGCGGTAGTAGGGACTGCCCCGCGTCATCACGAAGGCGTGCGGCCGCGACGGGCGGATCTGGCCTCCGGAGTCCATCACGAACGGCCGCAGCTCCCCCCAGTGCGGCTCGACCGCATCCATGTAGGCCGGCGGCGTGGGGATCCAGCGGCCCGGCTCGACGGTGACGGAGTATTTCGGGTAGCCGCGCGTCTGGAGGTAATGATCCTGGGCCGCCCAGGCGAGGATGTGCTGCGCCACCCGGTCGCCGTACGCGATGGACCGCCGAAAGACGCGCGCCGGGATGCCGAGACGCCGCATCCGGTCCTCCATCGCAGTGCGCGCCGAATCCATGCGCGCCCGGGAGAACGTGAGCGCCCGGCCGACGGTCATGAAGGCGTGCACGCTCGCCAGCGGCAGGTAGTACTCCGAATCGGCCGCCGGCGCCGGCACGGGCGTCAGGCCGTTCAGCTGCCCGGCCAGGGTGCGGTACTCCGGATAATCGGGCCGGAGCGCCTCGTAGGCGGCCACGCTCGTGTAGGCGTACGCCCGGCTCGCCTGCGGCGGGCTGAAGATGTCGTACACCATGACCTCGGTGAGCTGGTGCACCGCCTGGTGCAGCAGCTCCGGGTCCGCGGGATGCGCGCGATAGGCGCGTGGCGCGTTCGCACACGCCGGCGTGAGGACGGACCCCGCGAGCATCACGGCCACCGCGATCAGTCGATCCCGCATACGTCGCCTCCTGCCGGCATGATTCTCAACGCTGTGCCAGTGTGCGTGATCGGGTGGAGCGGAAGACCAGCGGACGGTCGTTGTTCCGGGTCACGACGATCAGCTCCCCCTGGCGGGTCCGGATCGCCTGAATGTCGCGCGCCTGGCCGGGCACGAAGAAACCGCTATCCGTGGCGCGCACGGGCGCGAATCTCCCCGTCCCGTCGCCCCGGAGCAACAGCCCGTAACTCGCGCTCATCCGCCCGATCTCCGGCTTGACGCCATCGAAGTTCCCAGCCAGCAGCAGGTCCGGCTTCCCGTCCCCGTCGAGGTCGCGCGCCAGGATCCCGTAGACGGGGGCGAGCTGGGCCTCGAGCGGCAGCGGGACGAGCGTGAACGAACCGTCGCCGTTGTTGCGCGCCAGCGCGGTCGCGAAGGTACGCGCCTGTTTGACGATCGCGCCGGCCAGCTCCGCGGGCGAGAAGATGTCGGTCACCGTCTGCCGGGCGTAGTTCTTATAGTTGAGGTAACGCGCCTTGAGATATGGCAGCGCCCGGATCAGGTCGTCGCGCATCGTGATCGGGAAACTGACACCCTGGTTGTAACACGTCACGATCTGCTCGACGGAGCCGTTGCCGTCGAAATCCTTCACGTACATCGTGACCGGCTCGCTCGCGCTGGCGCGCAAGCGCGTATTGAGCCCCAGGTTGCCGACGATGAAATCGACGCGCCCGTGGCCCGTGAAATCCCCCGCCACGATGCGGTTCCACCACCCCTCGGACTGCTCCAGGCCGGGCGTCGCCCTGCGGACGAGCTTCCCGCCGCCGGCGTTGTGGAAGACGGTGATCGGCATCCACTCGCCCACGACCACCAGGTCGGGGCGGCCGTCGCCGTCCACGTCCTGCCACACCGCGTCGGTCACCATCCCCACGTGCTCGAGCTCGGGGGCGAGCCGGCCGGTCACGTTCGTGAAGTGCCCGTGGCCGTCGTTCTGGAGCAGCAGGCTCTGAGGATCGGCGCCGTAGCGCCACGGCACCACGCGGCCGCCGACGAAGAGATCGATGTCGCCGTCGCCATCGTAGTCGGCCGCCACCACCCGGGAGCCGCTGCTGGACTCGTTGGGCAGGCTGCCGGTCGCCTTGCGGAAGTGGCCCCGTCCGTCGTTCAGGTACAGGCGGTCCTGCAGCGCGGGCGCGTTCGCCGAGAACTCGCTGCCGCCGCTGACGACGTAGAGGTCGGGGTGCCCGTCGCCGTCGGCGTCGAAGAACACGGCCCCGAGGTCTTCCGACACCTGGTCCTGCGCGAACAGGGCCTCGTTGGTGCTCACGAACCTGCCGTCGGGCTGCTGGATGAGGAGCTTCCCGGGCTGATCCTTCGCGCCGCCGAGGAACACGTCGTCCAGTCCGTCGCCGTTCACGTCGGCCACCGCCATGAACGGCCCCTCGGTCGAGACCAGCTTGGGGATCAGCCGCTCGCGGTCGAAGTCCACGAAATCGTTCTCCCGGTGCACGTAGGGGAGCCCGATCCGGTCCGTGACGTCGGCGAAGAGCGGCGCCGCGGCCCTCGCGCGCACGGGCGGCGCCGCAACGCCTTCGGCTTGCCGCACCGTCAGCCGCTGGTTGGCCGCGACGTGGTGGAGGGTGCTGACGCGCCGGTCGGGCCACTCCACGGTCACTGACTCGAGGGTGTCGAGCAGGCCGACCCCGAAGGTCAGGACGTAGTCCACGCTGGACTCAAAGCCGCGCGTGGGCTCCAGCTCCTGGAAGAACAGGTGGTCCCCGCTGCGCAGCGTCACCTTCGCCCCGACGGCGAAGCGGTTGGCGCCCGCGCCCTCGAGGCGGACCTGGAGATAATGGTTCCGGGTGAGCGTGCGGGCGTTGTTCCGATAGACGAAGGCTTCCTGATTGACGTTGTTCACGACCAGGTCGAGGGCGCCGTCGCCGTCCAGGTCGGCGTAGGCGGCGCCGCTGGAGAAGCTCGGCGTGTCGAGCCCCCAGGCCGCGCTCTGGTTGGTGAAGGTCCGGTCGCCGTTGTTGTGGAACGCGTAGTTCGGCAGCGGCGTGGAGGTCATCGCCGCGATGAGCCCCAGGAAATCCACCCGCGCGCCCCGCGTGGCCGAGCGCATCGTCTGGTCGTTCGCCAGGAAGGCGACGTAATCCTGCGACGTGACGTCCTTGGCGAGCCCGTTCGTCACGTAGATGTCCTTGTTGCCGTCGAGATCGAGATCGGTGATGAGCGCGCTCCAGGTCCAGTCCGTCCGGGCCACGCCGGCGACCTGCCCGATGTCGCTGAACGTGCCGTCGCCGTTGTTGAGCTGCAGCATGTTGCGCATGAACTGGTAGTGGTACCCGTTCCGCAGCTTGGCCTGATAGACGTCCCAGCCCTCGAACGACGACGTCGTCTTGAGCCGGTATTCGTCCTCGGGGAGCATGTCGGTCGTGTAGACGTCCGGCCAGCCGTCGTTGTTCACGTCCGCGATGTCGAGCCCCATCGAGAAGTAGCTGGTGTAGGGCATCGCGCGCGCGACCGATTCGGTAAAGGTGCCGTCGCCGTTGTTGAGGTAGAGGTAGTCGTTCTCGAAGAAGTCGTTCGACACGTAAAGGTCGGGCCGGCCGTCGCGGTTCACGTCGCTCACGGCGACCCCCAAGCCGAAGCCGATCTCGCTCCCGTAGATGCCCGCGGCCACGCTCACGTCAGTGAAGTGCCCGCCGTCGTTGCGATACAGTTTCGCGCCGCCGAGGGGGTCCCGCTCGTGGCGCGTGTTCTCCTGCCCGAAGCTCGAGACCGGCCGGGGCGAATTGTTGATGACGAACAGGTCCAGGTCCCCGTCGCCGTCGTAGTCGAAGAAGACGGCCTGGGTCGAGTACCCCGTATCCGCGACGCCGTACGCCGCCGCCTGCTCGACGAAGGTCGGGACGCCGTGCGCGTTCAGCCCCTGGTTGATGTACAGCTCGTTGGCCCGGAGTTTCCCCTCGACTTTACCGGCGTGGCAGACGTAGAGGTCGAGCCGGCCGTCGCCGTTGACGTCGGCGAGGGTGACGCCGGTGGTCCACCCCTGGCTGTGCAGGCCGGCCTCCGCGGTGACGTCCCGGAAGCGGAACTGCCCCTCGTTCAGGTACAGCCGGGTGCCGCCGAGATTCGAGGTGAGCACGATCTCGGGGAGGCCGTCGCCGCTCAGGTCGCCCAGCGCCACGCCGCCGCCGTTGTAGAAGTTGCGGTAGGTGAAGACGTTCAGGTCGGGGGTGGCGGTGAGGCGATTCTCGAAGTGGACGCCGGTGTAGCTGGAGGGCAGCAACGTGAACAATCGGCCTCCGGCCGCGGGGGCCTCACTCGCGAGCGCCGGACCGTCCCGACCCGAGCACCCGGCGAGCAGGCAGGTGGCGGCCACCAGGAGCCGACGCGCCTGCTCCCGGAGGCGACGTAGGGGCGCTGTCTGCAGCGCCCCTACACCGTCCCAGCGGTTGGCCAGCGTGCTGCTCAATCTCAGTAGCCGGCGTTCTGCTTGAGCAGAGGGTTGGCGTCCATCTGCGTCTGCGGGATCGGCATCAGGACCCGCGTGGCGTCCCGCGCCACCAGATCATGCGCGGGGATGTCATCGATGGCCCGCGCGGCGGTGTACAGCCCGAACCGGATCAGGTCCTGCCGCCGCTTGGATTCCCCGGCGAGCTCTAACAGACGCTCCCGGAAGATCGTGTCACGAGTCACCGCCCCAACCGGCTGCGCCGGATTGAAGTCGCGGGCGCGCAGGTTGTCGATCCACGTCTTCGCCCCGGCCGCGTTCCCCGACTCGAGGAGCGCTTCCGCCTTGATCAGGTAGATCTCGCCGAGGCGGAAATAGGCGAAGTCGTTGCCGTTGTCGGGCCCGACGTGCTTGGGGTCGGGCGGCCACTTGAGGATGCGGGCGCCTTCGTCCTCGTGGGCGGCCGTCGCGTCCCCGATGCTGTCGACGAATATCAGGGGAGTCCCCTGCCGATTTTTGACGGGAACGCCCGGAGTGCCCGAGCTGAGATCGTACTGCTGTCCGATGAGGAAGATCCCGCGCCGCGCGTCGCCGGCGCTGAAGGCGTTGTACGCGTCCGCCGTGGCTGCAAAGCCGTTCCACGGCGCCGGGGTGAACTGGTTGTAGTGCAGCGCCCGCATCACGAAGTTCAGCCCCAGCCCGTCTGACGCCAGGCTCCTGACGACGAAGATGTTCTCCTTCGACAGGTGGTTGTTGTAGCGGAACGCTTTCGGGAACGAGTCCTCCAGCGCGTACTGGGGGGCGTTCAAGAGGCTGTCCGCGTACGCGGAGGCGGAGTCACAGGCGGTGCCGCTCCCCAGCGTCACCGTCGCACAGGAGTTGTAACTGACCGCGATGCCGACGTCCTTCGTGAAGACGGCGGCGTTGATGTACATGTTCGCCAGGATCGCCGCCGCCGCACCCTTGGTCATGCGGCCGCGGTTGGCGTCGTCCCACTGGGCGGGCAGGTCCGGGCGCGCCGCCTTGAGCTCCGTCGCAATGAACGCGAACAGCTCGGCGCGCGTGGAACGGGCATGCGGTTTGTAATCGTTGCTGGTGACGATCGGGACGCCGCCGAACAGGTCCATGAGCTGATAATAGAAGTAGGCCCGGAGCGTTCGGGTTTCGGCGATGATCCTCGGCTGGTTGGGCACGCTCACCTTCTGCAGCGCGTCGAGCAGCGCGTTGGCCCGGGCGATCCCGGTGTAGGCATCCGACCACGCCCCGTTGATGTCTTCGAGCCCGGTGGGACTGCTCGCCGACCACTGCTGCCGGTGCAGCTCCAGCCAGCGGCCGTTGTCGTACCAGTCCTGGCCGCGCGTCGGCACGATCATCTCGTCCGAAGTGATCTCACCCAGGTTGTAATAGCCCCAGGTCGTGTTTCTGAGCTCTGAGTACACCCCCGCCAGGCCGGCCAAGACTTCCGCCTCGTTGCGGTAGAAGTTGCCCGGAGTGAGGGCGCTCGAGGGCGTCTCATCGAGATTGGTGCACGCCTGCGGCACCAGCGACAGCAGCAGCAGCGCGCCGAGCCCCGTCGCGCTGAACGAGAACGTCACAGAATGTTTGGTCATAGGACGTCGCTCCTCAGAACGCGACCCGCAGGCCGCCCGTGATGGTACGGGGACGCGGATAGCTGAGATAATCGACACCGCGCACACCCAGGCCCTGGTATCCGGCCTGGACTTCCGGATCGTAACCCTTATAGCCGGTAAGCAGCAGCAGGTTGTCGCCGGACACGTAGGCCCGGGCACTGCGGGCCCCGGCGAAGCCGGGCAGGGTGAGTTGGTAATCCACCGTGAGGTTCTGCAGGCGGAGGTACGTGCCCTTCTCGATCCACCGCGACGAGAAGATGGCCGGCTCCTTGATCCCCGTCGGGTCGTTCAGCGCCGTGGACAGGAAATTCTTGCCCTGCAGCGCGTTGCTCTTCGTGGAGTAGACGAGGGCGGTGTTATTGAAGACGTCCTGTCCCACCTCGGCCCGGATGAGGGTGCTGATGTTGAACTTCCCCCAGCTCACCTGACTGTTCACTCCGAGCGTGAATTTCGGATTGGCGTTGCCGATGATGGCGTAATCGTTGGATCCGGGGGTCAAGGTCTGTCGGTTCACGCACCCCGCGCCCGAGGAGCACCGGAACAGCTGCTTGCCCGCTGTGTCCCACCCCACGAAGACGGGCCCGTAGAACGTTCCGAGCGGATGCCCCGCGAAGATGCGCTGCGACACCTGTCCGGTCTGTCCCTGGCCGCTCACGCCGCCACTGGTGAGGAAGGTGTAGGGACCGAGATCGACGACAGTGTTCCGCTCCGCCGCGAAGACGAGCCCAGCCCGCCAGCTCAAACCGGGGCGGGACACCACCATGGCGTCGAGCGTCCACTCCAGCCCGCGATTGCGAATCTTGCCCACGTTCTCGAGCCGGGTGGACGCGGGCGCCGGAGGCGGCACGGTCACCGTGAGAATCAAGTCTTTCGTGTTCTTGACGTAGTACTCGATGGTCCCCGTGAACCGGTTGTTCATGAAGCCGTAATCCAGCGCGAGGTTGTACTGCGCCGTCTGCTCCCACTTGAGGTTCGGGTTGGGATCGCTCGTCGGGATGACGCCGGTGACGGGCGATTCGCCGAAGATGTAGCGCGCGCCGCTCGGGGTCGCCAACAGAATCTGGGACGCGTACGCGGGGACGGCCGGGTTGCCTTGCAGGCCGTAGCCGACCCGCAGCCGCAGGTCCGACAGCGACAGCGGGGCGTTCGCCATGAAGTTCTCTCGGCTCAGGTGCCACGACGCGGACAGGGCCGGGAACAGCGCCCACTTGTGATCGATGCCGAACTGGGACGCCCCGTCATAGCGCAGCACCCCGGTCACGTAGTACTTGTCCCGGAGGCTGTAGTTGGCCCGCGAGAAGAAGGAGACGAACACCCGATCGTTGCGGTACGAGTAGGGCGCGACGAGCACGGCGGCGGCACCGAGGTTGTTGAAGCTGAAGTTGTCGGTCACGTAGCCATGCCCCTCGGCGCCGAACTCCTCCGTCGAGTACTTGCTGTACTCGTACCCACCGACGACGTCCAGGCCGTTGGCGCCGAATTGCCGCCGCAGCGTCAGTAGGGTCTGCAGGGTGACCGCCGCGTTGTTGCGGTTCACCTGGCGCGCCAGCCCGTTCCACTGGGCTCCGACCGGACTGCTCGCGGGGAGGTAGATCTGCGTCAGGCCGTCGGCCCGATCGACGCCGACGTTCACCTGGCCCGTCACCCCCGACACGAGATCCACTTCGGCCGACACGTTCCCGAGGGTGCGGGTCGAGTGCCCGAACTCCTGGACCTGATTCGCCATCGCCACCGGATTGCGCACCGACTGCGAACCGGCGCCGATCTCGTAATAGTGTACCCCGGTGGAATCGGTGTACGTGATCGGCCGCGTGGGGTTGTACACCGCCACGTTCTGGAACACCCCGCCTTCGAAGCCCCCGGCCACTTCATAGGGGAGATAATCGTTGTTGACCTGGGAGGTCGTGACGTTGAGCCCGAGGCGCAGGCGATTATCGAACGCGTTGTGGGTCGCGTTGAGGCGCCCCTGAATGCGCTCGAGGCCGCTGGAGAGGGCCACGCCCTCCTGGTTCATGTAGTTCAGCGACGCCCGATAGCGCGTGTCCTCACTGCCGCCGGTGAACGACACGTTGTGATTGTGCGTGACGGCGGTGCGGGTCACCGCGCGCTCCCAATTCGTATTCGCCGGGCCCAGGGCGGTCAGATACGACGAGTCCAGACCCTTGGCCTTGAGCGGATCCGCGTAGTGGATCTGCACCTGCTGCTGGACGAACTGCCGGTACTGCGCCCCGTCCAGCACGTTCAAATAGCGCGACGGGCTGGCCATCGCCACGTAGCCGTCGTACTCCACGCCCGCCCCGGCCACGCTCGTCCCATGCTTCTTCGTCTCGATCAGGACGACGCCGTTGGCGGCGCGGCTGCCGTAGATCGCCGTCGCGGAGGCGTCCTTGAGCACCGTGATCGAAGCGATGTCCGCAGGGTTGAGCAGATTCAGCGGGCTGCGGGGGAGCGGCGGATCACCGCCGATGCCGAACGTGTTCGCTTCGGTCTGCGCGCTGTTGATCGGGACGCCGTCGATCACGTACAGCGGCTCGTTGGACGCACTCAGCGACGTCCCGCCGCGGATGCGGATCTGCGCCCCGGCCCCCGGCTCGCCGTTGTTCGTAATCACCTCGACCCCGGCGGCACGACCCTGGAGCATCTGGTTCACGTTCGTGGTCACGCCGACGTTCGCCGCGGCCGGGTCGATGGTCGCGACCGAGCCGGTGATCGCCTCACGGCGTTGCGTGCCGTAGCCGGTCACGACGACCGCCTCGAGAATCGTCGCCGACTGGTGCAGCACGAACCGCACCGACGCCGCGCCTCCCGGCGTCACCGTCACATCCTGTTCTTGCGGCAGGTACCCGATGCGCGTCGCCCGCAAGCGGTGCGCGCCCGCGGGGACGGCGCCCAGGACGAAGCCGCCGTCGTTGCGGCTGACCGTTCGGATCGACGTGCCCAGGATGGACACGTTGACGCCGGAAAGGGGCTGTTGGCTCGTGCTGTCGATGACCTGCCCCGTGATGGTGCCCGTGGAATCCTGCGCGCCGAGCTGCGCCGCCCACAACAGGCCACCGATGAATGCGGGAATGACGTGACGGACTAGTCGCATACCTCTGCCCTCGGAGAAGGTGGGAGCGGGACGTCTCCGCCGGCTGAATCTCCTCTGCGTATCATTCCCGCGCGCTGGGAAATGTCAAGGGACTGTAAACCGACCGTGCCAGCGGGGAAAACCGAACGGGGCAGGGTCAGGACCCGGGTGTTGCGGCTCCGCGCCGAGCCCGCCAGAAGGCGTACACCGGGATGCCCAGCCCCAGCAGCCCCGTCCCGATCGCGGCGTTTTTCGGATTGGAACGGACCGAGCTGGCCACGACCAGCCCCGCCGCCACCACGAACAGCGCCGGCGTCCACGGATAGGCCGGTACCCGAAAGGCTCCCGGCGGCGGCTTGACTCCCGCTTGGGTGTCGCGAGCGCGATACACGAACAGCCCCGCCACCGTGAGCCCAAAGAAGATCCAGTCGCCGAAGGCGACGTAGTCCACGAGCTGGCTGAAGGTGCCGCTGAGCGTCAGCACGATGGACCATCCCGCCAGCACGAGGATCGCGGCGGTCGGCGTGCGATACACGGGGTGCAGCACCGCGAGCCCGGGGAAAAACACGCCGTCCGCCGCCATCGCCTGCAACACCCGGGGCGTGACGAGGATGACGAGGTTCAGGAAGCCGAACGTCGACACCGCGATGCCGGCGGCGGTCGCGGTGCCTGCCGCCGGACCGAGCAACACGCGCATCACGTCCGCCGCCGGCGCCGTGCTGGCGGCGAGCCCCGTCGGGCCCAGGACGGTCAAATAGGCGACGTTGGCGAGCAGATACACGACGACGACGATCGCGACGCCCAGCACCAGCGCCCGCGGCAGGTTCCGCTCCGGCTCGACAATCTCTTCGGCGATGAAGTTGGTCTGCTGCCAGCCGCCGTAGGTGAAGAGGATCGGGACCAACGCGGCGCCGAGGGCGATGGCAGTACCCAGCCCACCGCTCGGCCCGTTCGCCGTCACCCCGAGCGCAGCGAGGGGAGCGAGGGGGGACGGGAAGGCGACAAACAACGCCGCGCCGATCAGGGCGGCCAGCGCCGCGAGCTTCAGGACCGTGAAGATGTTCTGGGTCACCGCCGCCGGCTTCACGCCGACGTAGTTGATCCCGGCGAGGAGCACGATCGTCGCGACGGCGAGCGGGACGGTGAGCGACTCGGGAAGCCCGGCCAGCGCCAGCGCGTAGTTGGCGAAGGTGACCGAGACGGCCGCGATGGCGCCCGTCGCGATGACCAGCAGCAGCGCCCAGCCGTACAGGAACGCCGGGAGCGGCCCCCACGTCTCGCGCAGGTACACGTAACCGCCACCGGCCTTGGGGCGGCGGGAGCCCAGCTCCCCGAAACAGAAGGCGCCGATCAGCGCGATCACGCCGCCCACGGCCCAGGCGAGGAGCACGAGGCGGGTCGAGCCGACCCGCTGCGCGACGGTCGCGGGCGTCCGGAAAATCCCGCCGCCGATGATGCCGCCGGCGACGGCCATCGTGGCGGAAAACAGGCCGAGTCGGCGGGCGTAGGTGGTCACGGCCGACAAAGTATCCCATATTGCGAGGAAGCGAATCCCGGAGGCGACGCGCGGTGCCCCAGGCCGACGGCTGGATCCAGACGACGCTCGGCATCAGCCGGGCGACGGAAAACAAGATCTTCTACAGCCTGGTCGTCGTGCTGGCCATCTGGGCGGTGCGTAGCATCGTGCTGGGCATCCTCTGGCGCCGCACGCACGACGCCCGGCTGCGCTACCGCTGGCAGAAGGCCACCACCTACGTCACCGCGCCGATCGGTTTCCTGCTGGTCGTCAAGATCTGGTTCCCAGGGGGGCTCGGGCAGCTCGGCAACTTCCTCGGCCTGTTCGCGGCGGGCATCGCGATCGCCCTCAAGGACATCTTCCTCAACCTCGCGGGCTGGCTCTTCATCGTATGGCGGCGGCCGTTCGCGGTGGGAGACCGCATCCAGGTCGGCGAGCACGCCGGCGACGTGATCGACGTGCGGGTGTTCCAGTTCACGCTGAACGAGATCGGCAACTGGGTGGACGCGGACCAGAGCACCGGTCGCATCATTCACATCCCCAACGGCAAGGTGCTGACCGACGTCATCGCCAACTACAGCGAGGGATTCGAGTACATCTGGAACGAGATCCCCGTCCTGGTCACGTTCGAGAGCGACTGGGAGAAGGCGAAACAGCTGCTGCTCGAGATCGTGACGCGCGATTCCGCCGACATCGTGAAGGCGGCCGAGGAGAGCGTCCGCCAGACGACGCGCAAGTTCATGATTTTCTACACGAACCTGACGCCGACGGTGTACACCAGCGTCGCCGAGGACGGGGTGAAACTGACGCTGCGCTACCTTGTCCAGCCGCGGCGGCGCCGCGTCACCGAGCAGAAGATCTGGGAGGATATCCTCCGCGAGATCGCCAAGCACGACGACATCGACTTCGCCTACATCACGCGACGCGCGTTCAACAACCTCACCGAAGGCAAGATCACGCCCGCCGGGCAGTCCGCGATGCGGGAGACGATTCCCAATCCCGAGTAAACCGGAAGAAGGCGTGGGGTGGGATGTGGGTGGTGGGCCCACACCCCACGCCCCACACAGTCTAGTGTGTGGCCAGCTGGGCCGCTCGCGCCCGCAACGCCTGGTCCACACTCGCCATCGAGACGGGAGCCGGCACCGTCCATTCGCCGCGGCGCTCGGTCGGCACGCGCACCGAGGCCACCTCGCCGTCGGCGCCGATCTCCACGACCGCCGTCGCCGTCCCCTCGTTACCCGGGTTGACCCTGATCACCAGGGTCCACACCCCCTCGGTGGCCCACGTGCGCTTTAGCGCATAGACGCCGTCACGCGACGTCTCAGCGAACTCGAGCTTCACCGTGCGACGCTGACCGTTCACCATCCCCTCGGCCGTGCCCTCGATCGGGAACCCGATGGGAGTCTGGTGATGAAACGCGTGGACCAGCAGGAACGCGCCCTGCATCGTGCGGTCGTAGGGGTTGACGGGGAGCTCGATCGAAATCCACGGGGGCCCCTTGGCGAGGGCGGGCGAAGCGAACACCGCGCTGATCGCGGCGGCCAAGGCGACGGTCCGAAAACGGGTGAACATCGAAGCCTCCAGAGTACTGGGGTGCTGCTTCGATGCTCGCCGGCTTGCTCCGGTTTGAACCGCCATCACCGCGCTCGCCCTGTGCGCGGGTCGATGTTGCGGATGCCCTTGAGGATTTCCCGCCGCCACTGGATCCGGCGGATGTGCTGCCAGTAGCGCTCCAGCGTCGGCGCATCGAGGCGCAGCGCCGCGTCGCGACTCGTCCCGGAGGGCGGCGGCACCAGCGCGGCGAGCCGGTCGTACACCGCCGCCCGCAGCGATAGGTCCACGCGCGACACGAGATGCCACAGCGTCACCGCGTCCTCGGCGCGAGCGGCCCGCAGCACGGTGCGAGCGGCGGGCGCGCCTCCCCCTCCCCGGGCGAAATCGAACGCGGTCAGGGCGTCGCGCAGGGCGCCCGGCGCGTCTTCCACGAACGGTGTCCCCGGGCCGGCGCCGGCGCGGGTGACCGCCATCGCGCCCAGCGGGACGATCGAGCGGCGGTCGCCCCATACGAGCTCGACGTAGCCGGCCGTGACACGCAGCCGGCTCGCACCCGTCGAGTCCACCTCGAGCGTATACGCGCAGCCGAGATCCACCGCGGTCGCCGACGGTGTCTCCACGACGAAGAGACGGGGCGGCGCGGTGACCTCGGCGTAGATGGTGCCGCGGGCCAGCGCCAGCCGGTGGGCGTCGGGCCGCGCCGCCACGAGCCGCAGCTCGGAGCCCGGCAGCACCTCCACGCGCCCGATGAGACCCACCTGCACCTCCGCGCGCGACGAATCGTCGGTCACAATCACTTGGCCGACCCGCAACCGGCCGGTCCCCACCAGCGCCGTGCGCCCGATGCGCGGCGCGCCGTCGACGCGGGCGACCGCCCAGCCCTCGGACGACCCGATCAGGATGCGCCGGCCGACGATCAGCACCACTGCCGCGGCCGCCGCCAGGGCAGCCCACCGCCGCCACGCCGGCCGGCGGCGGATCCGCGCCGCGATCCCGGGCCACAAATCCCGCGGCGGCTCGATGCTGCGCGGCAGTCGCCGCGTCTCCTCGAGCAGCCTCGCGAACTCGGCTTCATGCTCCCGATCGTTCATCGCTCCAGCATCCCCCGCAGCAGGCGGCGCGCCCGGAACAGCTGCGCCTTCGAGGTCCCGACGGCGATCCCGCACATCCCGGCGATCTCCTCGTGCGAGTAGCCTTCCACGTCGAACAACACGAATACTTCCCGGGCGCCCGCGGGCAACGCGGCGATCGCGCCTTCGAGATCCAGGCGCTCCCCGGGCGCCGGCGGCCCGCCACTGGCTCCCTCGAACACCGCCTCGCCGCTCGCCGGCGTGACGCGGCGCTCGCGCCGGCTGCGGCCGCGCCGCTCCATCAGCACCACGTTGACCGCGAGGCGGTGCAGCCACGTCCCGAATGCGCTGTCCCCGCGGAAGGACCGCAGCCGCTCCCAGGCGCGGACGAACGCGTCCTGCGTCCGCTCCTGGGCGGCCGCGGCGTCTCCCGTGAGTCGCAGACACAGGGCGTAGATCCGGCCGGCGTGCTCGTCGTAGAGCTCCCGGAAGGCTGTCTCGTCCCCGTCCTGCGCCCGGCGAACACGATCGGTCAGATCGGGCACAAGGTCCTGCTGATCAGATGCCGGAAAGAGACGCAGGGTTGACAGGGACGGACAGAGACGGACTGAGGCGGACGCTTACTCCGGTCATCTCAGGATCCCACCCGTGAGCTGCCGCAGCCGCTGCTCGAGCTGCTGCTGGGCGTCTGCCAGACGCATACGCTGGGCGCCGACGCGGGTGTACACGTCGCCGCCGAGCATTGTGATGCGCGAGTTCGCCAGCTCTACTGGCGTCTCGAACAGGCTGTCGACCCGCGCACGGATCTGCCGGTCTGCGGCGTCGATTTCGTCGGCGAGCACCGCCCGCAACTGGTCGCCGACGGCACGGTCGAGATTCGAGCTGACCGAGAGCGACGGGCGGTCGAGCGTGCCGGAGAGCCGGGCGGAAATATCGAGTGTGCGTACACCCGTGATCACGCGCTCTACCAGCACTTGCCCCGCGGAGCCTGTGGGAGCGCCATTGTCCCGTAGCCAGCGCGCGGCATCGGTGTGCACCGACCAACGTCCCCGCAGGCTGTCCCCGACGAGCGCGAACGAAAGGGTGACCGTGCCCTGACCGGGCGCGAGATGGAGGGGCAGCGATGGCAGATCGAGACCGGGCAGTGCGGCCCCCTGCGCCGTCCCCGTCCCGCTGTCGCGAGGTACCCGGCGCACGTGATCGAGCGCAGCGGCGACCCGAACGGCGGGAGCCTCCACGAGCAGCGTGGTCGGTCGCCCGTAGAGCCGCGGGCTGTTCGTCAGTCCCACCAGCCGCCCGGCGTAGCGCCGCTGCCGCGCGGCGGGAGCCGCCGCATCCAGAATAAAGGAAAGCTCCGCGTCGCGGAGCAGGAAGCCGGGCAGAGCGTGCTCCCGCGGGAACCTCACCGAGGTGCCCGCTCGCCGCACCCAGCCGGCGCCCGGCGCCGATTGCGGCAACAGACCCGCCGGCATGTACTCGCGCGCGACCCGGCTCCAGTACAGGGCGCGCTGGAACCGGGCGGCCGCCGCAGGCCCGAACAGCGCTGACCCCATCGACGGCAGATCGAGGCTGGGCACCTTGAGCACTCTGTGCGCGATGGCGTAGTCGCGTCGTCGCACTGCGGCCAGCTCCGCCGCCCCGGCCTGCAGGCTCGCGATACCGCTCTTCACTCCGCGGTCCACCGCCTCCACCCGGTCCCGCGCTTGTCGCACCTGACTCAAGGTGCGCCGCGCGTCGGCCAGGAGGCCGATGTCCGTCGGCTTAGCGTTGCGCAGGCGACCCGCCATCGCCACGCCGGAGTCTCCTGCGGCCTGGACATCCAGGCTGCCGGCCGCGGCGTTCCATGCGGTTTGCGCGGAGTCGGCGCGAGCCACCAGGGCCAGAGCTTCGCGGCCCGTGAACAGCACGTTGGGATCGAGCTGGCCCACTTCCACCTTGCCGACCGCGAGCTGCAGGATGGGAACGTCAAGCCGTTGCACGAATTCCCCGACCTGCGCTTTGATGCCGTCCGATGGTCCGGCCGTCCGGCCGTCCGACTGGCGGGCGGTGCCGAACCGCAGCCCGTTCGCGGCGAGGCGGTCGATCACCACTTTCTTCTCGAGCAGCGGCGCAACACCGATGTCCGCCGTCAGCTCATCCGCCTCGAGGAGGTTCTGGAGCGGCTCGTCGGGGCTCGCGACCACGAGGCCGGTAAGCGCCACTTTGCCGTGCGACAGGTCCAGGTGCAGGCGGCCGACCTCGACCTTCGCCCCCACGATCGCGGTGCCGACCGATTCGAACGCACCCTTCGCGAGCCGATCGGCGAACAGCAGCCACCCGCCCACCAGCAGGCCGGCGAACAAGAGGAGTGGCCCCGTCCCCTTCCAGCGGATGAGGCCGCCCCCTCCCCCTCCAGCGCGCCGTACGGGTCGAGACGGCGGCGGATACCGCCGGACGGCTGCGGTGCCGGGGGCGGGAGCGGGAGGCGGCGGCGGCTGGTGGCTGCGCACCCACGCCTGGACGGCCGCGCGGTAACGCCGGACTCCGAAGCGGCCCAGAGCGTTGAGGGGCAGAAACAGCCCCACAGCCACCGCGAGACTCCCCAGCACCACGGTATTGTTGAAATTCGTCAGGGGGACGACGGGCGTGTTGTAGAGTGTCGTCCATACGCCGTTGAGTGCGGGTGTTTCGAGCAACAGCCTGTGGCCCAGTGCGTCGAACAGCGGGTCGAAGGCGAATCCCAGCGGCGTGAAGACCAGCCACCCGAGCAGCGCTCCGGAGAACGAAACGCGCAGCATGATGATGAGGATGAGCACGACGACGTTGTGGAGGTTCAAGAGAGGCGTCAGACCGAGGATCGCCCCCAGTGCCAGGCCCGCCGCAACCTGCCCGGGAGTGTCGTCGGAGTGGAGGTGCTTGAGGAGGATCATGAGCTAACCCTTCCACGACGCCATGACGCCACGTCGCACGCGGCCCGATTCCTGCGTTGGGCACTTGTGGCCGAGGGCGTAGCGGCTTGGGGGGCTTGCTGCGCGGGCGCAACGGCAGCTACCAAGACGACGATTCGCTCCGAGGAGGGATCCGGCATGACGTTAACGTTCGGCATGCGCGCTAAAGTACCCCGCGCCCGGGACACCCGCGAGGCGCCGCAGCGCCTGCTGTTCGGTCCCGGGCCGTCGAATGTCGACCCCGCCGTGACGCGCGCCCTCGCCGCGCCTATTGTCGGCCATCTCGATCCCTATTTCCTCACGGTGATGGACGAGACGATGCGCGATCTGCGGCTCGCGTTCCGCACCGAGAACCATCACACCATTCCGATGTCCGGCTCGGGGAGCGCCGGCCTCGAGACGATGATGCTGAACCTGCTCGAGCCCGGTGATGAAGCGATTGTGGGAGTGATCGGCTATTTCGGCCAGCGACTCGCGGAAATGGCGAGCCGGGCGGGCGCCCTCGTCCGCACCATCGAGGCGCCGCTGGGCGAGGTGATCGCCCCCGAGCGCGTCGAGGCGGAGCTCAAGCGCAAGACGGCGAAACTCGTCGTGCTCGTCCACGCCGAGACCTCCACGGGTGCCTGGCAGCCGGTCGAAGACATCGCCCGGAGCGCGCGCGCCCACGGCGCGCTGCTCGCCCTCGACTGCGTCGCCTCCCTGGGTGGCATCCCGGTGGAGGTAGACGCTTGGGGCGTAGACGCCGCCGGCACGTGCTCGCAGAAATGCCTCGGGGCCCCGCCGGGGCTCGGCCCCGTCACCCTCGGCCCCCGCGCGATCGACGCGATACGGCGGCGCCGGGCCAAACCCCAGACCTTCTACTTCGACGTGAGCCTGGTTTTCCAGTACTGGGGGGAGGCGGGCGGCGCCAAGGAGCGCGTCTTTCACCACACCGCGCCCGTGGCGATGGTGTACGCGTTACGCGAAGCACTCCGCCTGGCGCTCGCCGAAGGGCTCGAGGCCCGCTGGGCACGTCACCGCCGGGCGCACCAACACTTCGTGCGCGGACTCGAGCGGCTCGGCCTGGAGCTGTTCACACCGGCGGCGCACCGTCTGCCCCAGATCAACGTGATCCGCATCCCCGATGGCGTGGACGACGCCCGGGTGCGCCATGCGCTGCTCGACCGCGGCATCGAGATCGCGGCAGGCTTTGGACCCCTGAAAGGCAAGACGTGGCGGGTCGGCCTCATGGGCGTGAACGCCGACGTCAAACGTGTCGACGTGCTGCTCGGCGCATTGGAAGACGTGATAAAGGAAGAGCGTAAGGCCGTATAGCCGTATGGCCGTAATTGCTGCACTTCGTTGAGGCATCGCCACAGGCTCGACCGAACCGGAATGCAGCACCAAGCCATACGGCGGCGGTACGGCCTTACGGCCATACGGAGTAGGAGTGGCACGCGGTATGCGTATTAGGGCGGCGGAAGCGCCAGCAAGGGCTTGGGAGGTCAAAGTCGGCATGGCGAGTCGTGGAGACCCGCGCCGATCCACCGTGAGGGTGCGCACCACTCTCGGAAGCCTCCCTCGATTTCGATCGCAGGTTCACATAGGGGCAACGGGGTGGCTCCCTGGCTGTGGCTCGTGCGCCGGCAATGGTGCTGGTGGCGAGCCCCCACACCCCGGTGCCCCGTCTACTTTTCGCTTCACCGCCGTACGCTTCATCCCCTTACGCTTCATTCCCCTTCGCCTCACTGGCTCACGCTCGTCCCCCATGTGAGCAGGGTCACGAATATTCTGGTAGCCCGCACATAGCCGCGTCGTAGGGGAAATCCTATCCTGCAGGGCGTCGGGTGGGCGCCCTCACCCGAGCGATGGCCCAGCAATCCCTGCACCACAACCGTCGCCCGGAGTGTTCGTACCATGAAACGGATGCGCCTTCTCGCCGCCGTCCTGCTGGTGTTCCTCACGGCAGCGGGCCTGAGCTGCCTGCCCGATCGGACTACCGCCCCCAACGTACCCCCACCCGACGCCAGCCTCCTCGGCGATCTGTTGTCGGCGACCGGCTTGCTGAAGTGCACGCCGTTGCCCTACGCCAGCACCACGCAGGTCGTCGGGCCGACGGGTGGGACCATTCAGGTCGGACCGCACACGTTGTTCATTCCGCCGGGCGCCCTCTTGCAAGCCGTGACGATCACGGCCGTGGCGCCGTCAGCAACGGTGAACTCGGTGCGCTTCACGCCGCAGGGGCTGCACTTCACGGTCTCGGCCGTGCTGACGATGAGTTATTCGAACTGCAACCTGCTCGGCAAGCTGCTGCCCAAACGCATCGCGTACACCGACGACAACCTGAACATCCTGTCGTATCTGATTTCGCTCGACAACCTGTTCTCTAAGAAGGTCACCGGCAAACTCGACCACTTCTCCCGCTACGCGGTGGCCTGGTAACGGGCGTGCTGCCGCCGCGCCGCACGTTGTTGCCGGTCTCCGGGCAACCGCGCCCGGACGGGGCGCGCCGCGCCCGCGAGCTGCTGAGCGACGCGCGCGCTCAGGAGCGCGCCGGGTGCGTGGCGGAAGCGATGGAGTGTTACCTGGCGTCGGTCGCCGTAGCCGACCAGTCCGGCGAGCGCTCCGTGCACGCCGAGGCGTTGCGCCGGCTGGGGGTGTTGCACCATCACCGCGGCGAATCCCCCGCCGCACGCGAAGTCTGCGGAAAGAGCTATGAGGTAGCGGTCGCGAGCGGCGACGACGTGCTCGCCGCCGAGGCGGTGAACGTGCTCGCCGGCTTCGATTTCGAGGACGGCGACATCGACACGGCCCGGCAGGGGTTCCACCGGGCCCTGGAGCTGGGCGGCAAGAGCTCCCCACTGCGCGCGCGCATCGAGCAGAATCTCGGCATCCTCGCGACGATCCAGGGACAGCACGACCAGGCGATGGGGCACTACCAGCGCTCGCTGGAAGCGTACGAGAGCGCTCGCGACCAGGAAGGCCTCGCGATCGCTTATCACAACCTCGGCATGATCAGCTCCGACCGCCACCTGTGGGAGGACGCGGACCGTTACTTCCGCCAGAGCCGGGAGCTCGCCGAGCTGATCGGCGACGTGCACCTGCAGGGGTTGTGCCTGCTGAACCACGCCGAGGTGCATTTCGCCCGCCAGCATTTCGAGCAAGCGCGCCAGAACGCGGAAGCGGCGCTGGCCATCTTCGATCAGCTGGGCACCCGGCGCGACAAACCGGACGCCTATCGGGTGATCGGGATGGTGTATCGGGAGACGGGCCGCGTAGCGCTCGCCGAGTCGCGGCTGCGGGCGGCGATCGAGCTGGCGGTCAGCAGCGGCTCGCTCCTCAGCGAAGCCGAGGCCTCCCGCGAGCTGGCCCTGCTCTACCAGGCGGCGGGCCGCAACCAGGAAGCGCTGGGCCTCCTGCACACGGCCCACCGGTTGTTCCGTCGTCTCGACGCCGGCGCGGACTTGGTTGACGTGGGTGGCAAGGTGGCCCAGCTTGAAGAGACGTACCTGGCCGTGGTCCGCGACTGGGGCCAGTCGATTGAATCGAGCGACAGCTACACCTTCGGCCACTGCGAGCGGGTCGCCCGCTACGCGCTCGCTGTCGCGGCCGGGCTCGGGCTTCACGACGAGGAGTGCACCACCGTGCGGCTCGGGGCGTACCTGCACGACGTCGGCAAGGTCCGCGTCCCGCACGAAATCCTGAACAAGCCCGGACGGCTGACGCGCGAAGAGTTCGACGTCATCAAGATGCACCCGGTGTGGGGCGTCGAGCTGCTGGCCACGGTCGAGTTCCCGTGGGACATCAAGCCGATCATCCGGTGGCATCACGAGAAGTACGACGGCAGCGGCTATCCCGATCAGCTGCGCGGGGAGGAGATCCCGCTCGCGGCGCAGATCATCGGCATCGTGGACGTGTACGA
>Ga0209806_1000695_pt1 | contig 22819 bp, 23 predicted proteins | sample GraSoiAngelo_152_FD_186166 | JGI IMG/M metagenome (GOLD analysis project Ga0209806, IMG submission 186166) | Grasslands soil microbial communities from the Angelo Coastal Reserve, California, USA - 14_1009_12_30cm (SPAdes) (version 2) | ecosystem: Environmental > Terrestrial > Soil > Grasslands ... | reverse complement strand
ACGTCCGCACCGGTTCCCAGCGAGTTGTATTCGACCTTCCACCACCCTGGGCCCGGTTCGCCGGGCGGGGTCGGAGCGGTGTAGTTCGTCGGGATCTGGACTGACAGCGTCACCCACTGGTTGTTGTAGAAGGTCGTCGCCGCGTTCGAGGTCTGAAGGCTGGTCGTCGGCCCGCCGCTCGTGGGCGCTCCGCCGGCGCTCCCGGTGGCCGACCAGGTGAACGTCGCGTAGGTGTAGCCCCCCGTCGTTGGCATCTGGACCTTCATCGTGGTGTTGCTGATGTCGCCGGGGTCGAAGAGCTTGATCTCGAGCGTCTTGCCGGCATGCGCCGCCTCGATCTGCGCGAGGTAGAGGTGCGCGGTGTTGTCGATCACGATGAAGGCGCACATGCGACCCTCGCCGTACACCCTCGGGGCCGGGCCGGAGTTGGACGCGACCTGGATCCCGAAGCCGTTGATCGCGTTCTCGGAGTTGCTGCCGCTGCTCGTCACGGCTTGCATGCGGTACTGACCGGCGTTCAGGTCGTCAGCGAGCCGCCACCACTGGTTGTGATAAGGGCTCGACTGGCAATCCGCGGAACTCCCGCCGTAGTAGCTGGGACCGTAGACGCTGTTGCCCTTGTACAGGGGCCCCTTGTCTACCGCATTCGAGTTCGCGAAGAGGCTGCCGCTTGTCGCGACGAGGGTGTCGTCTGAGAGGTCGTACGGCGTTCCCTTCGTGTCCCAGAGGTTGTACACGGTCGTGATCCCGATCCCGCCTGTTCCCCCGGGGATCCAGTAATCACCGACGCCCAACCGCACGGCGGTCGTGGTTTGGCCCCCTGTCGCGCAGAACATCGGGTCGTATAGCCACACGCTCCCGTCGTTTGTCCCGGCCGGAAAGTCGACGTCATAGGAGTACCCGTTGGCGTCGAACGAGGTGTTGCCGTTCGTCGGCGTGCCGAGGTTGAGCCCTCCGATACCGGTGGAGGCGTTGTAGTAGGTCGAATACGCATCGCCGCTTCCGCGATCGGTCCCGCGGGCCTCGATGCCACCGAAGAAGCCGAGCGGAGCCAGCGTTCCGATCCCTGTCGCCGACGCCACCGACGGACATGCCGGCGGGGTATCGCTGTTCCGGCACAGGATGTTGATCCCGTAGTAGTTCTGCGGGCTACCCATCGGCACCGGGAGAACGAATTCGGCGCGCGCATCGCGGTGCGCCGCGAACGTGGTGACTCCGAAGAGCTGCGAGAAATAGGTGCGCACCGGGGAGCCGATGTTGACGTTGAGGACCGCGAAGTTCGCCGGGTCGGGGACCGCGGTGACCGTGATCCCATTGGTGCCGTTCGTATAGCCGTTCTTCGTAGCTTCGGCGAGCGCCGCCGTGACCGCGCCGCTCACGTTGGTCGGCAAGTAAACGACACCGGCGAGTGCGGCGGCGTCGGCGGCGCGCTGCATCCGGATCATGTTCAGCTCGTACCACCCGATATCCGCCACGAGACCCGTCAGACCGAGGAGTGCCGTCATCAGGAGCGCGACCATGACCAGCGCCTGGCCGCGATCGCTCTCGTTGTCAGCGCGAAACATTCTCTGCCATGACCGACCGCTCGACGATCGTGATCTGGTTGAAATACGGCACCAGAAAACCGAGGGGAGTTCTGGCGCGGTACGTGTAGCGCACGGTGACGCCGATCGAATCCGGAGGCGTCAGATTGCTGCGCGCGCACGGCTGCCAGGGCTGGCTCTGCTGCTCGAAATCGAGTGGCTGCCCGTCGACGACGGGTCCGTTGTTCAGATCGTAGGTCCACACGTTCACGAGACCGGTGGTCTCGGCTCCGGTGGAGGTTGCCTTGAAGATCCGGATCTCGTTGACGCTCGAGAGCGTGACCCGCGTCCCGGTTCCGGTGAGGATCCGCTCGACCGCGGCGATGACGTTCGGATCGACGTTAGCGGCGTTCGGCGATTGCCCGCCCGCGCAGCCGAGAGTGCCGCCACCGTTCACCAGCGCGCCGCCGACTCGCGCACCCTCGCGGCTCGCGGTGGACATCGTCATCGCGTCGCTCATCAGGAAAGCGAGCTCGACCAGCCCGCAGACGATGATCAGGAGGATCGGGGCGAGGAGCAGCGCAAACTCGGTGACGCTCTGCGCATCGTCCCGGAGCGCGAACCGCTTCACAGCTGAGGCTCCACTCGCGTCGCGGTCGCCTCGCTGAACGTGACTGATGTACCGCCCAACCGGAGGAACGATGTGATCCAGTAGTGCTGATACGTGATGCGGACGCCGACCGTGTCGACGCTCGTGTGCGAGCCGCCGCATCCGGCGAGCACGTCGCAGCGGCTCGTCTCGGGATAGCCCGAGCTCGCGAGCGAGTACGGGACCGTGAGCGTGGAGCCGCCGCCGGCGCATGTCATCGAGCCGGTACGGTCATAGACGTTCGCGCTCGGCCCTATCTGCCCGCCATTACGGTCAGCCCAGTAGATGGCGACCTCTTGGATCCGGATCGCTCGCGACGGGGACACCACATCGCGCTCGATGCGGTCGAGGACGAGGCAATCTGTTCCCTGGATGGCTCCGCCCTCGGCCGCGAGCATCGAAGCGTCGCGACTCGCGAAGAGCACCGTGTTGCGCGAGTTCCACACAAATGAGAACTCGACGATCCCGAGGATCAGCAGCAGCAGCAGCGGAATGACGAGGGCAAACTCGATAAGCGCCTGCCCGCGGTCCTCCCTGCGGCGGAAGGGCATGGCCGGCGAAGTTAAGTGGCGAGGCTGAATCCAGGCTGAACGAAGGCCGTACGTTCGAGCGAGGACCTTCCTGCTACGGGTGGGTGGTGGTAATGGTCGACAGCTGAAGTCGGTACCCGGCGCGGCGCACCGTGCGGATCTCGACGCCGGCACTCGCGCCGGCGAGCTTCTGACGGAGCCTCGCCACGAGGACCTCTGTCACGTTCGAGGACACATCGCCCGCCGTGCGCCACGGAAGATGGTCGAGCGCCGGTCGAGGTGCGACCGAGGGATATGACCGTGCGAGCGTGACGAGGATGGCCCGCTCACCGGCGGTGAGCTCGAGACGGCGCTCGCCGATCCAGGTTTCGCCGGTCGCGAGCTGGACGTGGAGCGCGCCGATGCGGCGGCGAAGGAGAGGCTCGGTGCCGTGCCGTCGGTGTAACCCGCGGATGCGCGCGATGAGCTCATCCGACGCACACGGAATGACGACGTAATCGTCGTATCCGAAATCCGTCAGCTCGGCCTTCGCCGCGACGTCGTCCTCTCCGATCAATGCAAGGATCGGGATGTCGGCGGTTCCCGGGAGCCTCCGAAGCTTTCGCCACGCTTGCGTCTCGGATGTCGCCTGTACCAGATCGAGGACGATGACGTCTGGCGTGTTCTCGCGCGCCTGCCGGAGCGCATCGTCGGCTTTCACTTCTTGCACGACGAATCCCACGCGCGCGAGCTGGCGTGCAAACACCGCGCTTCGCGAGCGATCCTCGTCGACGAGCAACACGGACAGACGCGCGAACGCAGCCACGGCCATCGCTTTTCAGCTCCTCCACGGCCTGACTGAACGACGTCCTCACGAGGCTAGGGTCCGGCGCATGGCTGGACGTTGCAGGCGCGAATCATTGAGCGCCTCTCGCGGATGCCCTTGATCAGTCCGCGCCCGCCTCGAACACGTTGGTTTGCAACGTGACGCCGGCGTCGAGCTTTGCGATCTCCGCGAGCGAGTGGCGGTAATCGATCCTGAAGGCGAGCTCGATGGCGTGAAGAGCGGGATCGTTCAGGTAGTAGAAGCGGTCGCCGTCGCGGAGTGCCGCGAACTGCTTTGTCCATATCGCGAGCTGCAGCTCGCCGAATTCGGTGCCCTTCAAGTGCTGCTCCGACACCATGCCCACGAAGGCATCAAGGCGGTCAACGCTGCCGTACGCCGCCTTGAGTCGCGCGGCGAGGGTCGAGCTACGGATACCGGTGACGGCCTCGTCCTCCGCCTCAGCGCTGCCGGGGACGAGGAGGGTCCCGTCGGCATCGCGGAGCTCGACGAAGTCGAGGATCGCCGGATCGTTCCCGTTGAGCCTGGGCGGGAACCGCTGGGTGGCCTCACCGGTGACGTCGATGAACGATGTCTTCGGCGCGAGGCCGTAGGCGCGCCGCAGGTCGTTGTACGAAGGGATGCCATGATCGCGACCGCGTGCGATATCGATCGCGGGAAGATCGCTCACGCCGGTGAAGCAGTCGGGGTTCACGACCGGCGCCCCACAGACGGTGGGGTCGGGGATCCCCGGCTTTGGTACCTGGAACAGGATGCTGCGCAGCGTGTTGTCGACCTGCTCGTCGTTCTTGTACTGGCGTTCGGCCAGGCTCTGGAGCACCGGGCCGAGGCCGACCTGCTGCAGAAGGTCGGGGTTCCCGAAGGCGGCGTTCAGCGGGATGGTGAGGGTGACATCGGCGGCGGTCCGCTCAACGATGATCTGCTGCGCCGCGAACGCGGAGAGCTCCTCGTCGGTGTAAGTGCCGGCGGGCACGGTCGTGTCGAACTCGCCGTGGATCATGCTGTGCGCGCGATACCCGACCACCGCGAACTCGTTCGAGAGAGCGGGATTCACGCTCGGCTGATAGCCCCGGTACGGCTCGAGCTGGATGCCGAGGGCCGGAAGGAACTGCGTGTAAGTGATGTACTGGATCTCCGCCCCGACCACCCGGCGCGCGATCTGGAAGCGCTCTTCTGCGGTGAGGTACGACGGAAGCGCGGCGACGATGCGATTGTGTTCGCGAGCGAAGAGCGTATGGAGCGCGGTGAGCGCGATGTTCTCGTTCGCTCGGACGTCGCCGGCGACCACCGCACGGTTCGGCATGCCGACGAGGGCGCCCATGAGGTCCATTGCCGGCGCCGTCGTGGGATCGCCACGCGCCGTGACGCGCGGCAGATAGCCGTCGTCCGTCAACATGAGCGGAGCCCCGCTGCTGTCGACGGGTCCGAGACGAAGCCATGCGAGACGGGCCGAATCGACACCGTACACGTTCGACGCATCGATGAAGCTGCTCAGCGTGTTGACCTGCTGTCGTGGCGTTGCCACACCCGTGCCCGGGGCGGCGGGCGTGCGGGAGAAGGCGATCGCGCCCAGATCGTCGGTGAACGCCTCCAGTGGATCGTTCGTGTTGAAGGCAATGGGTGCGCTCTCGCCGGGTTGCTCGTTCCGCAGACCGATGTCGTGATCGACGAACTGTCCCCACACCCAGCCCCACTGGCTGACGCCGTTCTCAGAGAACAGGTTCTGGCCCCCATCGTTGAAGACACGGTTGCTCACGTACCGAGGCGATGGGCCGCCCTCCATGCGCGATATCCCGTCGCGGTAGTCAGGCGGCGCGAGGCGCAGGTAGAGCGTGTTCGCGCGTCCCCAGTTCGGATGAAGCTCGTTGTTGCCCCTCCCGTCGAGAGAGCGGATCGCGAACATCGACGCATCCGCGCGACTTGGGGTCCCTGCGAGGACCACCGTGCAGATCGTCAGCGCCAGAGCGAGCGAGAGTCGTCGTCGGTCGTACATATGTCGCGGTGCGCCCCGACGCTGGCGCCGCTTCCCCTCCTTTGATTGGTGAGCGGCTGGCCCAGCCCAACTCCTGCCAAGTCAACGCAGACGCGTGGAATGACCGTTATGTCGATATTGCGGGGCGCAGTCGTCACAGGACCGAAGTAACCGCCGTCGACGGACTTAAGGCGCGTGACTCGTGGCCGAGCCGATGTAGACGATCAGTTCGACGAGCGACACGAGAGTCGCGGCGAGACATCGTGCGTCGGATGTGTTTCGATCTGACATTGCGTTCCCTGATAATTGGACGAGCCGGGCCGTTAGCTCAATGGATAGAGCACGCGCCTTCTAAGCGCGGAATGCGAGTCCGATTCTCGCACGGCCCGCAGAGGTCAACGGCTTCGATAGAGGTCACGCAAGGCTCCGATCTCGCCGCCGTGATGAAGGTCGTGCTCGATCATCGCCCAGAAGATCCGCCATGCCGGCCAGCGCTCGCCCCAATTCGTGAGTACTTCGCGATCCAGCGCGGCGTCGTCACGTCCATCGAGATCGCGCCTCAGGAGTGCATGCCCCTCTTCTAGCCGCGCGATCGCGTCCTTCGCCGTATGGGTCGAGTTGATTTCGGGGAACGTGAGCTTGGCGGGACCGAACGCGTACTCGTGGTACATGAGCTTGCATTCGCCGACGTGGACAAGCCTCCAGCCAATCGTCGTGAACGGTGGGGGCTCGGGATGTGGCGGTTCCGGGTAGTCAGGAGCCCAATGACCTGGCCGGTCTTGTCGCACCGTCCAGCATCCCCTGACCGGCTCCCAGAAGAACTCTTCGTCGGTCAGACCCTCGACCCGACTCCGGATCATCTCGTACGCAGCCTCGAGCTCGTCCGTGAGCAGCTTCACGGCCCGCGTGACCACGCGGTGACGATACCCCGACACGTCGTGCTATCCATTCCGGATGATCCGCATGCTCGACCACGTCGTGCTCGTGGCTCGCGATCTCGATGCGGCGGTCGCGGATCACCGGCGCCGCGGTTTCACTGTCACGCCGGGTGGCAAGCACGCCGACGGACTCACGCACAACGCGCTCGTACCATTCGCCGACGGCAGCTACCTCGAGATCGTGGCCTTCCCGGACCTCGACCGCGCGGTGAGCCATCGCTGGTGGAAGATCGCGGCGGAGGGCGGCGGATTCGCCGACTTCGCGCTGCTCTCCGATGACCTCGGCGCGGATACCCTCGCACTCAAGGAGATCGTCACGCGCTCGTCGGCGACGGGTGGTCGCACTCGCCCTGACGGGATCCGGCTCGAGTGGCGCACCGCGATCCTCTCGGCGCCCCTCCCGTTCATCATTCAGGACCTCACCTCCAGGGAGCTGCGGGTTCCGCAAGGCGCAGCGGCGCAACACGCGAATGGGGCTGGCGGGATCGCGAAGGTGATCCTCGGCGCGAAGGAACTCGCGGATGCGGAATGGCGGTATGCGCGGCTCCGTGAGCGCGGCGCGCCGGAGATCGAGCTCCGCGCGGACGAGCGCGACGCGGTCCTCGACGTCCGCTTCAAGGGCGACTAGCGAGCGGAGTGGATCGGCCTCCCGAGCGCTGAGAGCATGGCCTCGCGGAAAGTCTCGGCAAGCGTCGGGTGCGCGTGTATCGTCGCCGCGACGTCCTCGACGGTCGCCTCCAGCCGCATGGCAAGAGCGGCCTCCGCGATCAGCTCGCTGGCTTGAGGCCCGACGATGTGCACGCCGATGATCCGCTGTTCCTTTCCGATGGTCACGACCTTCATCAAGCCGTCGGACTCCCCGAGCGCGAGGGCACGACCAGAGGCGCGGAAGTTGTAGCGCGCGACCTTCGTTTCCGCACCGTACTTCTCCTTGGCCTGCGCCTCGGTGAAGCCGACCTGGGCGACCTCGGGGTGCGTGTACACCACATTGGGCACGACGTCGTAGTCCATCACCGCGTTCTCGCCGAGGATCGTGTCGACCGCCACCTCCGCTTGTGTGAACGCGACGTGGGCGAGCTTCGGCGATCGCGGATCACCGATGCAGTCCCCGATGGCCCACACGCCGCCGACGTTCGTGCGCATGCGGTCATCGACCGTGATGCCGAGGCGGTTCGTCGCAAGGCCGGCCTGCTCGACACCGGAGAGGTTCGCGATCCGGCCCGCCCCGAGCAGGAGCTGATCCCCTTCGAAGGACTCCTGCTTGCCATCGATCTCCGCGGTGACGACGATCCCAGCCGCGCTGCGCACGACCTCGGTCACCTTGGCGTTCGTCTGCACCTTCACGCCGCGCGGCTCGAGTGTCCGGACGAGAACGCGCACGATCTCGGCGTCCGCGTAGGCGATCGGCTGCGGCAGCATCTCGAGGATCGTCACCGCTGAGCCGATCTCGGCGAAGAACGTGCCAAGCTCCAGTCCGATCGCGCCGGCGCCGATCACGACGAGCCGCTTCGGTATCTCGGTCAGCGCGAGCGCGCTGACGTTATCGAGTGGCTTCGCCTCGGCGAGCCCCCTGATCGGAGGAACGCCCACCTTGGATCCTGTTGCGACGATGACGGCCTTCGCGTCGATCATCTGGTCGCCGGCGCGGATCTGGGTCGGCGACACGAGCGTCCCGTCGGCCTTGAACAGCTCGACCTTGCGCCCTTTGAAGAGTGCCTCGATCCCGGACACGAGCTGCGCCACGACGCGGTCCTTGCGCGCGACCGCCTGCGAAAGAACGAACCGCGCTCCATCGACGTGAATGCCGTGTTCCTCGCCGTGGGTCGTGAGCCAGTAGGCATGGCTCGAATCGAGCAATGCCTTTGAGGGAATGCATCCGACCGTGACGCAGGTACCCCCAACGCGATCGCGCTCGACGACCGCGACCTTCGCGCCCTTCGCGCCCGCGTGAAGTGCGGCGACGTACCCGCCGGGTCCGCCACCGAGGATCGCGAGGTCGAACGTGGGCACTACCGAAGGAGCCTAGGGGCTTCGGCTGCATCACGCTCCAACGGATGATCGCGATAGCCGCGCGTTGCGCGAAACCAGAGATAGAGCGGTAAGAACGCAAGACCGATCCGCTCGTACTGCGCGACGTGCCGGAGCTCGTGGCGCCATACGGCCGCCGTTGGCTCGACGTTCGAGACGATGACATGTCCAAATGTGATCGCGCCGAATCCTCGCAGCGTGAGGATGAGGTGCGCGAGGCCCCGATCGCTCACATAGAGGAAGCAGCCGTCCCGAACGCGTGGGACGCCGCCCGACAGGAGACCCACCAGATGGCCGATCGGGTCGGCGTGATGCTCGACGAGCCTGCGGCGAAAGGTCAGGGGATGGTGGCGACCACGCGATCGACGGCCGCGAGGACGCGGTAGCGCGTTGTGACCGACGACACGAAATGGAGCGTCATCCGCTTGTCTTTGCGGTCGACGTCCACCGCGGTCACGCCGTAGATGTCGCGGCAACCGCTGAGGATCTTCTCGGTGCAGCTGCGGCAGAAGAGCTCGAGCACGTTGACCGTCACCTCGTCGTCGGCAGCTGCAACAAGGATCGGCGCCGGAAGCTCGCGCGCGGCCGTGGTCGGCGCCGGTGGCGCATCGGTCGCCGCAAAGAGGGCGAGTCCGAGCAGCAAATAAAGACCCGAGCGCACGGTCACATTGTGCTCTCGGGTCTGTTTCTAGCGAGGATTTCTACTCTTCGACGCGCTCGTCGTCGTGGAGGCCTTCCTTTAGGTTGCCGAGGCCTTCCTTCAGCTTGCCCTTGCCCTGGTCAACCTTGCCGCCAAGCTCCGTCGACTTGTCGCCGCCAAGCTTGCCGACCTCTTCTTTGACCTTGCCTTTGCCTTGGTCCCACTTGCCCTCGATCTTGTCGTCCATCCGTATCGCCTCCTTCGGCATCGAGCGACGGTGCCGGCAAAAGCGGGCGCAAGACCGGTGCCATTGGTCGCTTGCTGTCATCGGGCGACGTACAGCCTTGTGACGGTTGTGTGTCGAACTGACATTTGACCGACCACGGCGCTTCCCTATCGTCCGCCACGTGATCGCGGAGGATGCGGAACGCGTCAGCACCAGGCTGCCCAAGGGGTACCGCGCACGGCCGTTCCGTGACTCCGACCGCGAGCCGCTCGTCGAAGAGAGGAACTCGTGGTCGCACCGCATGGAACAGCAGAGCGCCGAAGAGTGGCGCATGTGGGAACGGATGGCACCCGACGAAACGCAGTACCGGATCGTCGTCGAGGACGACGCCGGTCGGGTGGTTGGATCGGCGAATGTCGGCGCCGGCTCGATGATGCGGCATCCTGACGGGGCCCAGAACGGCGGCGTCGGCGTCGCGCGAACGGACCGCCGAAAGGGCATCGGCAGTGCGCTCCTCGACGAGGTCGAGGGCGTGGCGCGGAGCCGCGGTGCGCCGCGGTTCCTCTCCGGAGCGAGCGCGGCGCACCCCGACGCGCTTGCGTGGGCGAGCGAGCGCGGATACCGCGAGATCGGCCGTCGGATCGAGGCGTATGTCGAGCTCGCGACGTTCGACCCAGCGCGGTTTGCCGAGCGCGTGAAGAAAGTTCGAGCGTCGGGGATCGTCATGCGCACCTTCGGCGAGATGATGGATGGCCTCGACCATGACGGACTCGAGTCGTTCTACCGCGCGCTCTTCGAGGCCCAGGGCCCGATGTGGGATGACATCCCATTTGCGACGCGGCTCGAGCCGATGCCGTACGAGCGCTTCCGCAAGATGTCATTCGAGAGCGGCCAGGCCCTCTATGACCTCTCGCTGATCGCATACGACGGCGACGTGATCGCCGGCTTCACGCAGAGTGGCCGGCGCCAGGAGCAGGACGCGTACACGTGGATGACCGGGACGGCCCGCGAGTACCGCGGGCGGGGCGTCGCGACGGCCCTCAAGGTGGAGGCGCTGTCGCGAGGGAAGGCGAAAGGGCTGCGCGCGATGCTCACGACGAACGACGAACCGAACAAGGCCATGCGCGGGATCAACGCGACGCTCGGTTATCAGACCCTGCCCGCACACGTGCAGCTCGAGAAGAAGCTCGGCTGATCCATCCGGCATGGCGCTCGCCGTAGGCTAGCGGCCATGGGCACGGGCGATCCGGTCGGCTCCTTTCTCATGCTCGGCGCGACCTTCTGCATTCTCGCTGCGACGTACGTCGTCTGCTACACGTTCTTCATGGCCAACTGGGAGGGTTGGGAGTCCTGGTCCGCGCGCACGGGCCTCGACCGAGAGCGCGCCGAAGAAGAGCGCGCAAACAGGCTGCAGCTGAAATAGAAAAGGAGGGAGGCCGTGGCCTCCCTCCGTTCATGCCGCCGGTGTGAGGGCAAAGCCCTCAATGGCTAGTCCGCGGGCGTCGCTTCGGTCATGAGGCCCGGCTCTTCACCGCCGACCTCGCTCCAGATCTTCGCGCCGCGCGGCTCGCGGAGGAACAGCGTTCCGATGACCACGGTCATGAGCGCGACCGTGATGACGTAGGCGAGGCCGAGATAGGGGTTGCCGTTGGGATCGTTCGTGCTGTTGAACGCGCGCAGGTCCCAATTCGTCTTGATCGGCAGCCCAAAGAAGTTGGTGAGGAACGGCACGTAGGACTTGCTCCCCTCCGGGTAGGTCGCTCCGACCAGCGCAGTGAAGAGCAGCGGGAGCATGCCTCCGAACCAGCCGTTCCCGAAGTGGTACGGGATCGAAAGTGACGTGTAGCGGACCTTCGCACGGAAGTATTCGACGAGGAACGCCGCGATCGGCCCGTACACCATCGTGACGTAGATCACCTGAATCCATACCAGGGCGATCAAGACTGGTGTGTTCGGATCCGCCTTGGTGATGAGGCCAGTGGCGTCGCGCGTGACGTTCGCGGCGTCGGTCATGGCGTGGTAGATCGGTAGATAGGTGATCGCGGCAATGAGGCATCCGGCGAGGATGATGACCTTCCTTCCGATCCGGTCCGAGAGCCAGCCGAAGAACAGGAAGAAGGGCGTTCCCAGCGCGACCGCCCACAGCATGATCGTGTAGGACTGCGTGAAGGTCAGCTTCAGGTACGTGGTCATGAAGAAGTTCGCTTGGAACTGGCCTTGGTACCAGACGACGCCTTGCCCCGCGGTGAGCCCAAGGAGCACGAGCGCGATCGTCCCGACCTTGCGGCCGCTGAACGCCTCGCTGGCCCAGTTGCCGGTGCCGGTGACGGTCTGCTTCGACTCCTTGAGCCGCGCGAAGAGCGGTGTCTCCTGAAGTCGGATGCGGATGTACAGCGCGAGAACCACAAGGACGGCGGAGATCCAGAACGGGTAGCGCCAACCCTGTGACGCGAAGTCCGCCGGCGCCATGTTCGTGCGGAAGAACAGGATGATCGCGAGGGCCAGGAAGAAGCCGACAGTCGCGGTGGTCTGGATCCACGACGTGTAGAGACCGCGCTTGTTGTCGGGTGCGTGCTCGGCGACGTAGATCGCCGCGCCGCCGTACTCGCCGCCGAGCGCGAGCCCCTGGGCGAGCCGCAGGATCACGAGGATGATTCCTGCCGCGATGCCGATCTGCGCGTGCGTCGGCAGCAGTCCGACGAGCACCGTCGCGAGTCCCATCACCGTGATCGTGACGAGGAAGGTGTATTTGCGGCCGATGATGTCCCCAAGCGCCCCAAAGAACACCGCACCAAACGGCCGAACGAGGAAGCCTGCGGCGTATGCGGCGAACGCCGCAAGAGCCGACGCGGTCGGGTTGTCGCTCGGGAAGAAGATCGGCGCGAGGAACGGGGTGAGGGTCGCGTAGAGATAGAAGTCGTACCACTCGATGATCGTGCCGGCCGACGCGGCGGTGATGACGAACGGAAGCCCATAGGTTGGCCTCGTCGCCCTGACGGCGGTGGCCGTCCTTGTTGTCAACTTGCCCCTCCTTGATTGACGACGCGACGTAAAGATCGAACGGAAGCGGTCGCGCGCCGGTCGCTTACCTGGCCGGTCACCTCCCCCCAACCCTGAGGCGAAAACCGATTAGCGCCGTGGTCTACGGCTTTCTTTGCGCATCGTCAATTGCGGCCTTCACTGCATGGAGCCGCTGCGCGCCCGCGGGGCCTGTCCCGGGGTCGGGGTCGCGCCCTCGCCTACCGGTCCGCTGCGCCGCTGAGAGGACCGTACGCCGGCGACGCGGCCGGCCAAACGGCTCGTACGCGACCCTCTCCCCCGTGCCACCCGCGGGTGCGCGTCGCGCCAGACCAATAGGCCGCCCTTACGATGCGCGCCGCCTTAGGAGCTACTCCTCTTTGCCAGACGCGCTCGCGGTGCGGATCGAGTCGACGACCGTCGCGTCCGCGAGTGTGGTCGTGTCGCCGAGCGGCTGCCCGTTGGCGATGTCTCGGAGGAGCCGACGCATGATCTTTCCCGAGCGGGTCTTGGGAAGCTCGGGCGTGAACATGACGGTCTTCGGACGAGCGATCGAGCCGATCGCCTTGACCACGTGCTCGCGGAGATCCTTCGATAAGGCCTCGTTGCCTTCGTTGCCGCCACGGAGCGTGACGAAGGCGAAGATCGCCTGACCCGTCACCGGGTCCTCGCGGCCGATCACGGCCGCTTCGGCGACCTTCGGGTGTGACACGAGCGCCGATTCGACCTCCGTCGTCGAGATACGGTGACCGGAGATCTTCATCACGTCGTCGACCCGGCCCATGAGCCAGAAATAGCCTTCCTTGTCGCGGCGCGCCCCATCGCCGGCAAGAAACTTCCCCGGGTAGCGGCTCCAGTACGTTTCGCGATAGCGCTTGTCGTCTTTGTAGATGCCGCGGAGCATTGCGGGCCATGGCCGCGTGATGACAAGGTACCCGGCACCGCCGAGCGGCACGGATTTGCCATCCTCGTCCAGGACGTCGGCCTTGACGCCCGGGAACGGGAAGGTCGCGCTCCCGGGCTTGCACGTGGTGAGGCCGGGAAGCGGATTGATCAGGATCATCCCGGTCTCCGTCATCCACCACGTGTCCACGATCGGGCAGCGTTTCCCGCCGATGTTTTCGTGATACCAGAGCCACGCCTCGGGGTTGATCGGCTCGCCGACTGTTCCGAGGAGCCGCAGGGAACGGACGTCGTGCTTCTCGGGGAACTCTGACCCCCACTTCATGAATGTGCGGATCGCGGTCGGCGCGCAGTAGAGGATCGAGACCTTGTATTTCTCGATGACCGACCACCAGCGATCCTTGTCCGGGAAGTCCGGGACACCCTCGTAGATCACGCCGGTGGTCCCGTTGGCCAGCGGTGCGAAGACGATGTAGCTGTGTCCGGTGACCCAGCCGATATCCGCCGCGCACCAGTACACATCGTCGTCCTTGACGTCGAAGATCATCTTGTGCGTCGCGGCCACGCCCGCGAGGTAGCCGGCGGTGGTGTGCACGATGCCCTTCGGCTTCGCGGTCGTGCCGGACGTATAAAGCAGATAGAGCATGTGCTCGCTGTCGAGCGATTCCGCCGGGCACTCCGACTTCTGGCGGTCGACGATCTCGTGCCACCACATGTCCCGGCCGCTCGTCCAGGGAACATCCTGCTTGGTGCGCTTGACGACGAGCACCTTCTCGATCGTCGTGGTCTGAGCGACCGCGTCGTCGGCGTTCTTCTTTAGCGGGACGACGTTGCCCTTCCGGTACCCCCCGTCGGCGGTGACGAGTACCTTTGCCTCGGAGTCGTTGATCCGACCGGCGAGCGCCTCTGCCGAGAAGCCGCCGAACACCACGGTGAAGGGCGCGCCGATCCGCGCGCAAGCGAGCATCGCCGCGGGCAGCTCAGGGATCATCGGCATGTAGATCGCGACACGGTCGCCCTTGCGGACACCTAGCTCTTTGAGCGCGTTCGCCGCCCGGCAGGTCAGGTCGAGGAGATCCTTGAACGTGAGCTTGCGGCTGTCGCCAGGTTCGCCCTCCCAGTAGTAGGCGACCTGGCTGCCCTTCCCGGCCTTGACGTGGCGGTCGAGGCAGTTCTCGCTGATGTTGAGCTCCCCGCCGATGAACCACTTCGCGTACGGGGCTTCCCACTCGAGGACCTTTGTGAACGGCTTGCGCCAGAGCAGCGTGCGCGCCTGCTCGGCCCAGAAGCCCTCGAAGTCCCTGTCGGCGCGCTCGTAGATCTTGGGGTCCCGCACGTTCGCCTTCGCGGCGAACTCCTTGGGCGGCGGGAACGACCGGCCCTCGGTCGCGAAGGTCTCGAGCGCCGTTCGCCGATCGGTCTGGGTTGCCATCCGAACCTCCCCTAGAGCGCGCTTGGCTGCCCCGCGTCGAGCGCTGCCAGGTGGGCTTTGTAGTGATTTGGCAGCATGAGGAGCCAGCCAAAACAATTCAAATCCCCATAGAAGGGATGGCGCGCCACCGTCCGGACGTCGGGTTCGGGGGGAAACTCGGCCACCAGGCGAGCCGCCGCCGCAGCCACCTTTTCGGCCAGGCTTGCGATCCCAGCTCGCGTAACGGCGGCCACGGCCGGCCGCGGCTGGCCCGTGGGGCCAGGGTCGGCGGCTTGCGCGAGCCTCAGTCCGATCAGGGCGGCGCCGCGCTCGACGATGAGGAGGTGGGTCGCCACCTGACCGAGCCCCCAGTCCTCGTCCGATCCGCGAACGAGCTCCGCCTCGGGCGCCGCCGCGACCCGTGCGAGGAGGCGGTGCCGCTCGGTTGCGGTCGCATCGAGGACGACGCGGATGGTCTGGCGGAGCCACGCGGGCCGGTCCGGCGGGTCGTCCACAAGTTTTAGAGTCACCGTCGCATCATGCGCTCTTGTGCGTTCGTGCAGAATGCGCGCGAACGCATAACCGGAGAGAACGCACTGGAGGAATACGTGGCTGGGATCTCAAAGTCGGAGACCCTGAATCGGCTGTCGGAAAAGACCGGTCTGACCAAGAAGCAAGTAGGGCAGTTCCTCGATGAGCTCGCCGGACTCGCGTACAAGGAAGCGCGGAGCGGCTTCACGATCCCCGGCGTTGGCAAGCTCGTGATCGTCGACCGGAAGGCTCGCATGGGACGAAATCCTGCGACCGGCCAGCCGATCTCGATCCCCGCGAAGCGCGTGCTCAAATTCCGCATCGCCAAGCAGGCCAAGGACGCTGTCCTCGCAAAGCGCACCAAATAAGAAACAAGCGGCCCTAGCACTCATCCCGGGCGAGGTCCGCCGTCCGGCAACACCGGTGGACCTCGCTCCCGTCTCGCACTTCTTGTCCCGTAACCTGAACCGGTGAAAGTCACGCGATCTGCGAACGGCCATCCGTCGTCGGGTCGGCTGAGCGCCGACCAGATCGTCTCGCCCGCGGGGATGAACGTGCCGTTCCCGCCGCAGGAAGCGTTGCTCGTCGAGAAGATCCCGGTCGGTCCGAACATCTGGTACGAGCCGAAGTGGGACGGCTTTCGCGGCGTGCTCGAGAACGACGGCGGTGCGCTCGGTCTTTGGAGCCGCAACGGCCGACCGCTGCTCCGCTACTTCCCCGAGCTGCGACCGCTCGGCGAGACGATGCCGCCGCACTCAGCGCTCGACGGAGAGATCGTCATCGAGCAGGAAGGGCGACTCGAGTTCGACCTCATGCAGCTGCGCTTGCATCCGGCCGAATCGCGTATCCGCAAGCTCTCGGCGGAAACACCGGCACGATTCATCGCCTTCGACGTGCTCCTGTGGAACGGCGAGCCGCTACACCTAAGGCCGCTCGCGGAGCGCCGCGCGTTCCTCGAAAGAAACGTGAAGGGCTTCGAGCTCTCGGAGATCACGCGCGATGTCGAGAAGGCCAACATGTGGCTGCAGCGACTCGAGGTGCTGGGCTTGGACGGCATCGTCGCGAAACGCACTGACCTTCCATACATGCCTGGCTCACGTGATGCCGTACAGAAAGTCAAGCACCACCGAACGATCGACTGTGTGATCGTCGGCTACCGCACGAGCGGCAACCGCATCGCGTCGATCCTACTTGGCTTGTATCGGCCGGATGGGACGCTTGATTTTGTGGGACATACCTCCGGCATCGGCGCGGACCTCGAGCCACAGCTGCAGAAGCTGCTGCCACCGCTTCTGGAAGAGGAGGGCACGTTTGCGAAGCAGTTCGCGGGCGACATCGTCGGGCGCATTCCCGGTGGCGGGTCGCGTTGGTCGCAAGGACGCGACCTGCCCTGGCACGAGGTCCGTCCGGAGATCGTCTGCGAGATCCGCTTCGACAAGCTCGAAGGGGAGCGCTTCCGTCACGGCACGCGGTTCGTCCGTTTCCGTCCCGATAAGGATCCGAAGCAATGCACCTGGGATCAGCTCGACACGAGGGCGCGAAGCGGCGATCCGGCGCTGACAGACCTCGTCAGAGAGAGTCCTGCTACGCGATAGCTCAAGTCCGCGGACTCATCCGCAGCGGCGCGCTCGCGGCGGCGGGGAGGTACACCGAGCCAGCGCCGAGCGCGAGAGTGATCACGAGTACGGCAACGGACGTCACGAGGTCGGTCTTCACCGTCATGATCAGGACGACGCCGAGCGCGAGCGCCGTGCGGAGCCGCAATGAGAGCACGAAGGTCGGCCTGTGCAGCGCGTTTCGCGATTCGCTCGACAGCGGACCCGTTCGACCAGCGTTCTGTCGCAACACCCGCGTGATCTGGATCCCGTTGAAGGCACCGAGCGCTGCAATCACGACGAGCGCGAGGATGCCGAGGCCGATCCAAGGCGTGGGGCCCCAGGCCGTCGCCATCATGTAGAGGCCGAAGACCAGGAGCAGACCGATCGAGACCGGGCCTATCCGCCGGAGCGCGCCGTAGATCGTCGACCAGTCGGTGACCTGTTCGGCCGTCGTGGAGCGGCGGAACCCCGACAGGGCGGTCCACTCGAGAGCGAGCGCGGCGAACAGCCCGAGCGCACCGACGATGTGCAAGAAGAGCGCGACAGCGTAGACGGTCATGATCGATCTCCTCCAGCCGGGATGCGGTCAGCCTCGTGTGCGGATGTGAAGCACGGATGAACGAGCGGCGGAAGGTTCGTGCACGAGGGCTTGCCCCTATGGGCCGAACAGGCTGAAGGCGAAGCGGTACGAATCGAACCGACGCTCAGCCGCGACGGAGAGCGTCCGAGCGTCGACGCGCCGGAGGAAGTAGCCCTTCGGGTCGGCGTTCCCGGTCCGTTGCAGAAAGACGTAGAGCCATCGCCCGTCCGCCGACGGCCGAAGCCAGAAGACGTGGTTCTCGTACCACCATTGCTCCATCTTGATGTCAGACCCGAGCACTTTCGTGCTCTCGACATCGAGGGCGGTCATCCCGAGATACTGATAACCGTCCGGCTTCCAGCTCTGCCCGGTGATGTACAGGACCTGTCCATCCGGACCGAAGCTCGCGCCGACCGTCACCCCGTCGTCTTCCTTGGCTGCCGCGATCGCGCCGAAAATCTGTTCGAGGATCGAGGTCCCACGCGAATACTTGCGTTCAGCGCTCAGGTCCCCGCTCGTTGTGTCCAGAAGCCAGTATGTCCCCGCGACGACGCAGCAGTCGAACGCCCGCACGATCGCGAGGCGACGGCCGTCAGGGCTGAGCGCCAAGCCGGGCACGAGCCGTGTCCGGATGTCACCTTCCGCGCCGGTACGTCCCGTCAACCACGATCCCGCGATTAGCCCGGGGATCTCGCGACGCCAAAGCGCGGTGCCTGTCTTTAGGTCCCACGCGCTCGCTGCCACCTGACGCGGGCCGATTGCCTGCGGATCCGCTGCGACGACCAACGCGTAGATCCGGCGCTGCTCGCTGTCGATGAGTGTCGCAACTTCTTCGCCGCCGACCGAAAATGCCGGCTCACGATCGACGATCTTGCCGTTCGACCCGTCGAGGACGAGCCGCTCTGCGGTCAGTGAGGTCGGCGGCCAGGCGCGTGTGTAGATACGCGAGCCGTCGGCGTTCAAACCGTCGACGATGACCGGTACCTCGGGGATCGGCCGCGATCGAAGCGAGCTGGTCCGGGTGTCGAAGATGAAGATCGCCGGCGGGCCCTTCGCCTCATAGCCGACCACAGCGAGCGAGCGCCCGTCGCCCGATGGCGCGACAAGCGCGCATGGACCGCCGACCGGGCACGATGGCATGTCGCTCGGGGTGCCGGTCAAGAGCTGCCTGTTCGAGATGTCGCCGAGCGTCAACGGATCGATCGCGATGAGCCCCGAGCCGTCGAGCGAAGCCGTGAGGTAGAGGCTCGGGGAAGGCCCGGACGGTGGCTGTTCACGGCTCGCGGGCGCTGACGTGCACGCCGCCACAAGCAACGCGCAGGCGAGGGCCAGGCGCATACCCCTCTCTACATCCGCGCGCTGCCTCCGGTTCCCGCCGCTACCGGTGACTGGGCCCGCGCTGGGTTCCGCGATTCCAACCCGAACCGCCGGCCTTGCGAGCCTCGTACTCGGCCCGCCAGTCTCGCGGGGGCCCGGGTCGCGACTTCCGCTGCGGAGCGACGCGTTTCACTTTCAGTGTGTCGAAGAGCGGTTCGAGGCTCGTGGCCTTCTCCCACATCCCGGCGGTGAGGTCGCCGACCTTTGAGATCCGATCGCGCATGGTCTTCATCGTGAAGTCGCCTGGCTCGACATCGGGGACCTCGTCCCAGCGGAGCGGCGCCGACGCTCGCGCGTCCTCGACCGGGCGGATCGAGTACGCGGATGCGATCGTGCGATCGAACGCGTTCTGCCCGTAGTCGACGAACACGCCTGGCCGTCCGGCGACCTTCCACTGTGTCGTCGCGATGTCCGGAACGAGCTTCACGATCGCCTTCGCGATGGCACGTGCGAGCTCCCGGACGAGCGGGAACTCGAGCTCGGGCTTGATCGGCACGAGGATATGCAGACCGGTCACGCCGCTGGTCTTCGGGAAGCTCGCGACGCCAAGTTCGTCGAGCACTTGTTTTCCGGCCATCGCGATCTGGCGGACGTACGACCACGGATTTCCTTGTGACGGATCGAGGTCGATGAGTAGATAGTCGGGGCGATTCACATCGTCGATACGTGAGTGCCAGGTGTGGAGCTCGATGCAGCCGAGGTTGGCGATCCACGCGAGGCCCGCCACGTCAGTGACGACCGGGAAGTCGGCCTCGTTCCCGGATGGATAGTTGATGTGCACCGTCTCGAGCCAATCGGGATGCGGGTTGGGTACACGCTTCTGATAGAAGAAGTCGCCCTCGACGCCGTTCGGATGCCGCTTCATCTGCATCGGACGGCGCGCGACGTGGTGTAGCACCGCATCGGCGACATCGACGTAGTAGCGGATGAGGTCGCCCTTGGTCAGCCCGACCTTGGGGAAGAACGGCTTTTCGAGATTGGTGACTTTGACCTCGCGGCCGCCGACGATCATCGGCTGGTCTGCGTCGGGCACGCACGGACTGTAACCTCGCTTCGGCGGAGGAGACCGACCCGCGGGAAAGCCGAGGCGCTAGACGAGGCTCCGGTACTTGGGGACGTACGCCTGAGAAACGATGTAGTCCTGAAGATCGCCCTGCGGCCGCTCGACCGTCGCGAGCCCCTTTGCGAAGATCATCTCCGCAACTCGGCTCGCCGCGTGTATCTCGGTCTCATGGATCGCCGAGATCGGGGGGTAGATGAGGCCGTTGCCGAGGTCCTGCTCGGTGATCTGCTCCGCGACGCCGGCGGCCGACGCGATGAACATCTCGTCGGTCACCCGTTCCGCACCGGTCGCGAAAACCGCCATGCCCATCGCCGGAAACACGTAGACGTTATTCCCCTGGCCGGGGACGAATGTTCGTCCGCCGTACCTGACCGGGGGGAACGGGCTGCCGCCCGCAAAGACCGCTCGGCCCTCCGTCCAGCTGTACGCCTCCTCCGCGGTGCACTCCGAACGCGATGTTGGGTTCGAATACGGAAAGATCATGGGACGCTCGTTGATCCGCGCCATGGCCTCGATGACGCGGCGGTCGAAGCCACCGCCGACGGTGCTAAGGCCGATGATCGCTGTGGGCCGGAGCTGCTCGACCGCGCTCGCCAGGTCGGTGATCGGAGCGCGGCGCTGCGCGAAGGGGCGCTGGTAGTCATGCATCGCCTCGCGGTCCGCGGTGACCAGGCCCTTGCGATCGAAGAGCGCGATGCGCGAACGCGCCTCATCGGCCGGGAGCCCCTCATCGCGCATCGCGCGCACGAGAAGCTCTGCGATGCCCGTCGCGGCCGAGCCGGCGCCGAAGAACAGGAAACGTTGCAGGCCAAGCGGAGTCCCGGTGATGCGAAGTGCGCTGAGCACACCGGCGAGGGCCACGGCTGCCGTCCCTTGGATGTCGTCATTGAAGCAACACACCTTGTCGCGGTAACGCTCGAGAAGCCGCACCGCGTCGTTGCCCGCCCAATCCTCGAACTGGATGCAGCACCTCGGGAACTCCTGCTGCACGGCTTTGACGAACTCGTCGACGAAGGAGTCGAGCTCGTCGTCGCCGCAGCGCCGCTGCCGCAGGCCGAGGTAGAGCGGGTCGCCGAGGAGCTCCTCATTGTCGGTCCCGGCGTCGATGAGGAGCGGCAAGGTGTACTGCGGCGGGACGCCGCCGGCGGCCGTATAGAGCGCGAGCTTTCCGATCGGGATGCCCATGCCGTTCGCGCCGAGATCGCCGAGGCCAAGGATGCGCTCGCCGCTCGTCACGACGATGAACCGCACGTCTCGCTCGGGCCAATTCCGGAGGATCTCCCGGAGATGGCCGCGCCGTTTGATCGAGACGTAGAGGCCGCGTGGGCGTCGGAAGAGATGTCCGAACTTCTGGCAGGCCTCACCGACCGTCGGCGTGTATACGATCGGCATGAAGCGCGCCGGATCTGACATGAGCACGCGATAGAAAAGCGTTTCGTCGGTGTCCTGCAGCTGCGAGAGGTAGATGTAGCGCTCGAGGTCCGTCGTTTTCGCGTCGAGTTGCACGAGTGCACGACGCAGTTGCGTATCGAGATCGTCGACCCCTTCAGGTAGAAGCCCGACCAGGCCGAGGGCCTCGCGCTCGGCTTCGGTGAACGCGCTCGATTTGTTGAGACGCGGATCGTGGAGGAGTCCCGCGCCACGCGGAACGCTCGCACTACGCGGGACGCCCATTGACGTCAGCCTAGCGGCATCCTTTGGCCCGTGGACACGTTCGGCGCGGTCGCGGCCGCAGTGTCGATCGTCGCCGGGGCCATCGCGGCGGTCGCGGGATTCGGCATCGGCAGCGTTCTCACGCCGGTCCTCTCACTTCGATTCGACGTCCGCCTCGCCATCGCGATCGTGTCGCTCCCCCATGTCGCGGGGACGCTCGTGCGATTCATCCTGGTCCGCGCGCACATCGACCGGAGAGTGCTGCTTGGTTTCGGTATCGCGAGCGCGATCGGCGGCCTCGTCGGGGCCGCGCTGCAAGCGGTCGTGCAGAGCTCGGTGCTGGCGATCGTTTTCGGAGCGCTCCTTGTATTCGCTGGCCTCGGCAGCCTGACCGGGTTCGCCAGACGCATGCGGTTCGGCGACCGGAACCTCGCGCTCGTCGGCGGCGCGCTGTCCGGGTTGCTCGGCGGTCTCGTCGGAAATCAAGGAGGGATCCGCGCGGCCGCGCTGCTCGGATTCGACGTCGACAAGGAAGCCTTCGTCGCGACCGCAACCGCGGTCGCGCTCGTGGTCGATGGCGCGCGGATCCCTGTGTATCTGCTAACGCAGGGCAGCGACCTGGCGGCGCAAGGGCCGCTGATCGCCGTGCTCGCGATCGGCGCGATCGTGGGGACGCTCGCGGGAGGTTGGACTTTGCGGCGGCTGCCCGAGCCCATTTTCCGTCGCGTGGTCGGCGCGCTCTTGCTGCTGCTCGGCCTTTACACGCTGGCCCGCGCGGTCTCCTGATCGGGAGCGGCGAGCATTTCCGCGACGCGCTTGTTGTAGACGGCGCCGTACCTCATGAGCATCCGCCGCACCATGAAGTCGACGAGCGGGGCTTTGATCCCGTGCGCCTGCCACGCGATCGCCGTGTCCACCCGAGTCGTCGCGGGTCCCTCCGCCTCGATGCGATCCGTCCGCCAGACTGTGCCGGCGAGCGGGAAATCCCATCTGCATCGTGATCTCGTTCGGGGCTGACGAGTCGAGCACCTTGAAGACGGTCTTTTGGTTCTCGCCGTGGATGCAGTGGTACTCGGCGCCTACGAGCGATCCCCTCGCCCCGGGCACGAAATCGACGCGGGGCACACCCATCCAGAGCTTGCGCAGGCTGGCGTCGGTGAAGTACCGGAAGACCTGCTCGGGCGTACCCGGGTAGCGCACGGTCCCGCGGATCTTGGCGCTCGCCGGGTCGACCTTCGGGCGCGGCTCGTTCCAGACGCTGTCACGCACCGGGCGGAGATCCAGATACGCGGCATCCACCGCGCCGACGTCGTACGTCTGGGGGTGCGGCTTTCAGCTGACCCCGCAGGCTCTCGG
>Ga0209806_1000694_pt1 | contig 22822 bp, 25 predicted proteins | sample GraSoiAngelo_152_FD_186166 | JGI IMG/M metagenome (GOLD analysis project Ga0209806, IMG submission 186166) | Grasslands soil microbial communities from the Angelo Coastal Reserve, California, USA - 14_1009_12_30cm (SPAdes) (version 2) | ecosystem: Environmental > Terrestrial > Soil > Grasslands ... | reverse complement strand
GTGTCCCGGACGATCCTGTGGCTCGTGATCCTCGGCTACGGCATCGGCGCGTCGTACACGAACATCGAAGGGTACACCTACACCCAGTACATTCTGCCCGGGGTGGTCGCCCTCAACATCATCTTCGCCTCCATGCAGTCGGCGATCACGCTCGTGTGGGACCGGCAGGTGGGGTTCATGCGGGAGGTGCTGGCTTCGCCGGTCCCGATGAGCGCGGTCGCGGTGGGCAAGCTCGTGGGGGGCGCCACCGTCGCCGCGGTGCAGGGGACGATCGTCCTCCTGTTTGCGCCCCTGGCCGGCGTGGCCCTCACCGCGCCGAGGGTGCTGCTGGCCTGGGCGGTGATGTATTCGCTGGGGATCCTCCTGATGTCCATCGGCGTGCTCGTCGCATCCCGCCTGGCCACGTTCGAGGGGTTCGGGAGCATCTCCAACGGGATCGTGCTGCCGCTGTACTTCCTCTCGGGCGCGGTGTTCCCGCTCCGGGGCATCGTCGGTCTCGGAGGGTTCATGGTCGAGTTGCCCGCCTGGCTCCGGGTCCTGATGTACGCGAATCCCGTGACCTACCAGGTCGACCTCCTCCGCGGCGTCCTCCTCGACTTCCGGCAGCTGCCGCTCCCCCTCGACCTCATCGTGGCGGTCGCCCTCCCCGCGGCGGGCACGCTGGCGGCCGTGAAGGCCATGGCCCGGATGCGCCGCGCCGGCTGACGGCGTGGGCCCGGTTCCGCCTCACCGTTCTTCCTCCGCAATCAGGCGCGCCACGGCCGTCACGAGCGCGTCCACGTCGGCCGGGGTATTGTAGCCTTGGATGGACGCGCGGACCAGGCACCGGCCGTTCCACGCCATGATCGGGGCCTCGATGTTGAACTCCTGCCACAGGCGCGTCCGCGCGCGCTCGGCGTCGGCGAGCGGGACGGGAACGCTGACCATCTGCGCGTACCACCTGGGGGAGTCGGCCGACAGGGGCTCCATGCGGCCCGCGGCCAGCAATCTCGCGCGGGCGGTCCGCGCGACCGCATGGCAGGCCCGCCGCACCGCCGTCCAGTTGTGCCGCCGGAGGAAGTCGATCGCGGCCGGCACCGCCAGGAACGCGGCGATGTCGCGGGTCCCCTGGCGCTGCTGCTCGTCGATGAAGCCGGACGGCCACCCCCAGCTCACGACGAGCGGGGCGAGCAGGGACTGCACCTCGCGGCGGGCGTACAGGAAGGCCATCCCCGGCCCGCCCATGAGCCACTTGAGCGTCCCGCCGACGAGGAAGTCGACGCCGCTGGAGTGCACGTCGAAGTCGAGCGCGCCGATCGACTGGTACGCGTCGACGACGAGAGCCGTGCCCTTGCGGTGACAGATCTCCGCGAGCGCCTTCACGTCCTGGATGTAGCCGCTCGTGTAATACACGTGGCCGGTGCAGACGAGCGCCGTGCGCTCGTCGACCGCGCGCGCGAAGAGCTCGAGCGGGACCCCGACCCGATCGGGGCTGCGGACGAACTCCACCTGGACGCCGCGGCCGGCGAGCGCGAGCCAGGTGTGGCCGTCGGTCGGAAAATCGATGTCCGCGACCAGCACTTTGGGCCGCTTCGCGTAGTCGAACGACGACGCGATCGTCACGAGGGCCGCGGAGACGGCGGGCTCGAGCGCGACCTCGTCGCCGTCGGCGCCCAGGACGTCCGCGAACTCCTCGCGCAGGATGTTGAGGACCTCGCCGATCGACAGGTGCGACGGGTCGTGGTTCAGGCTGCGGCTCGGGTTCCGGTTCTGCCTCGGCTGCGACTGGTTCGGGGGCTGGCGCAGCAACCGCTTCCTCGCCAAAGAGCATGTCTCGCATCGACCGCCGCGCCTCGCGCTTCGGCTCGGGCTCGGGCTGCGTTTCCGGTTCGACCTCCGGAGCCTCGGCCTCGGTGGCAACCGGCTCCTCCTCCTCGACGACTGTCTCGGCAACGGCGGCCTCGGACTCGTCGGACGTGGCCTCGGCCTGTGGTCCGAAGGCAAGGGGAAGTGACTCGCTCTCCACCGGCGTCTCTTCCTCGGCCGGGATCGCCTCGACGGGCGGCGCCGCCTGCGCGCTGGCGCTCAGCGGGGGCGCCGGTGAGGGAACGGGTACAGCGGGTGCCGGCGCGGCCGCCGCTGGCGTCGGCGGGGTCCAGGTCGCCGGCGTTCCCGCCACAGGCGGGGTCCACCCGGTGGTGGGCGGGGGCTCCGATATCTTGGCTTGCACCATCTTCTCGAGGTTCTCGAGCACGTTGAAGTTGAAGCGGCGGCGCTTCGGTTTTCCGCGGCGGCCTGCATCCCCGGCGGGCGGCTCTGCGACAGGCGGTTCGGCGGGCGGTACGTTGCCCGCGAAGCTCGGCGGCGCAGGCGCCGCACCTGGTGTCGCAGACGGTGCGAAACTCGGCGGCGCAGTCGGGCCGCTCGTCACCGGCGCGAAGCTGGGTGGCGCGAACGGCGAGCCGACCGGCGGTGCGTAGGGCCCAGGGACGCCGGGTGGCGGGGCAATCGGCTGAGACATCGGCGCTTGTGGCGCGGGCTGCGGTTGATAGAAGGGGACCTGCGTCGGAGCAGGACCCGGCATCCCACGTCCGGGGCCGGTTGGGTAGCCACCCCAGGGTGATCCCTGAGGCGCGGCCGCGGGAGCCCATGGCGCGTTTTGTGGGGCATACGGCGGCTGGCCCGCGTTCGGCTGCGTTGGCGTCGTGTTTGGCGCCCATCCCGGCGGTGAGGGGGGTGAGTAAATCTGAGGTGCCATCCCGGCTTTCTGCAGCGCGGTCCCGAGGTTGCGGGCGTAGGTGCGGCCGCCCTTGACCGGCGGGAGTGCTCCTCCGCTCTCAACCGGAGCCTCTTCGACGACGGGGGCATTGGTGACGTAGCGCCGGCCGCCCCCGCTGCTGGGGCCGGCCGACTTCGCCGAGGCCAGGTCACGGTGCAGGCGTTCGTTCCGCCAGCGCGTGACCAACAACCACACGGTGAACCAGGCCAGCAGCAACCCCAGCAGAAGAATGACCTTGTCGCGGTTGGCGAAGACGAGGTGGCTGAAGGGCGTCAGGAAGTTTTGCAGCCCACTCATTGGCCGTTTCCGCCTGCAGAAAGATGGCCTTCGACCACGGGAGAGGGGCGCTGGCTGGGCGCAGGCACGTTAATAGAACGCTGAGTGGCAGAAAGGCTGTCACTCAGGGGAAGTGGACGTTACCGGACCGTCACCTCTGTCCGGCTAAGCGCGAACCGCGAGGCGGCGGTAGCCCTCCTGTAGGCGTGGAATCAGCTGGGCGAAGTTGATTGCCCATCCGATGCCGACCACGCGATCGGTGAAAATCCGAGGGTCGTTGGGGTTCCAATAGGCGTCGCGGAACCGCCTCGGCGTGGGGACGCGAAAGTCGTACGGCACGCCGGCGACCTTCCCGTGCCAGGTGCGCTGATCTTCCGGCTTGCCCAGTTCCTGGGCCACGGCGGCCAGCGTCAGGAAGAAGAGCGCTGCCCGCAGAAGACGACTGATCTTCACAAGGAGCCGACCTTTCGGCCCTGGAAGCCGAGATTAGGGAGATCGTCCTGGAGATTTTCCATCGACTTTGCATAAATCCAGTAGTCGAGCGCGGCCTTGGAAAAAACGACGCGGTCGCCTACCTTGGTGAAGGGGATGTTGCGTTTGGCAACCAGGTCGTCGATCAAATCCTTGGGCACTCCGAGGTAGCTCGCAGCCTGCAGCGTGTTCATCACGTAATTGACGGCGGTCGGATCGTAGATCACGATCAAATCCTCCGGGTGACATGGACGAGCCTACCTATAATATGGGTTCGCCGCGGAGGCCCAAGGCCCGTTCGTCTAGCTGGTCCAGGACGCTGCCCTCTCAAGGCAGAAATCAGCGGTTCGAATCCGCTACGGGCTACTCCCTCTTCGGGTGTCCCGACAGCTCAAACAGTGTGAAAGGACCCCGAACATAAAGATCTACCGGAACACCCGGGAGAATTCGGTTGATTTCTCCGCGCGCTCGTTCAAGAAGTCCTGCGTCGGAGAAGGTAACGGCGACCACCAGATCCTCTGGCCGCAGGGTTGCTTTTCACCGCTACTAGTCTTATCGATCGCGAGGTCGTCGCCCCGGATTTTCATCGCTTCCAATTCGATGTTCGATTAGCGTCCGGCAGGGGCTACTCATCCGGCTAAGCCAAAGGGGCCGTCAGACTGCTGCTGTCCGTCCCTCAGAGCCCACCACAAATCGCCTGGCAGTCCTGCCGCCTCGAACTGGGTCTCGATGTCCACTCTCGCTCCCTATCCTGAAAATGTTCCTGCGCCAATCATCCAGGATCGGTCGAACCTTGCTCAGTGTGGGAGGTAGGGAAATGGTTCTTGAAGGACAAGTCGCGATCGTGACGGGGGGCGGACAGGGGATCGGCAAGGCCATCGCATTACGCCTTGCCGCCGAAGGAGCGGACATCGGCATCATCGATGTCAATAGCAAGACCGCAGAGGCGACCTGTGCAGAGATCAAAGATCTGAATCGCCGAGCCGTTGCGACGCTCACTGACGTGGCGAACTTCCATGCCGTCGAGGCGGCCGTGAACGAGATCGTTGGCTCACTGGGACGGGTAGACGTCCTTGTCAACAACGCGGGCATCGAAAAGCGCGCCCCATTCCTCGAGATAACTCCGGGCGATTGGCAACGACAACTGGATGTGAATCTATCTGGAACGTTCTACTGCAGTCAGCTGGCGGCACAGGTAATGGCGAAACGGAGGTATGGAAGGATCGTGAACTTGGCGTCGGTCGCCGGCCTCATCGGTCCAATTGATCTCGCTGCATACGGGGCAGCCAAGGCCGGTATCGTTGGGCTCACCCGAGCGGCGGCCTTGGATCTGGCCGACTTCGGGATCACGGTCAATGCCATCGCGCCCGGGCCGATCGAGACGGAGCTGATGCTTGGGGTGTGGAGCGCCGAAGCCCTACGGGAACGGCCTCAGCACGGGGCAATCGCCCGATTCGGTACCGTCGATGAGATCGCGCATACTGCGCTTTTTTTGGCGTCGCCGGAGTCCGGCTTTATTACCGGAATTACCCTCTCAGTTGACGGCGGTGCGGTGGCTGCAGGCGCCTATATGGTCGAGAAGTATCGCCGACGCAAAGCTGCCGCGACGGAGTAAGACCCAATTCGATTGTTCGATTAGTGTCCGCCACGGGCTACTCAACCGAAACTATTTCGAACGCCCCTTCGTGAATTCGTAGATCTCATCGAAGGGTAGTCAAGGTTGCGTCGACCACCTTTCCGCGGACCCGTTTGAGACACCACGCATAGTCAGGCGCTTACGGCGACGGCGTTTACGCCCTCATCGGGTTGTGCGCTGGAGCTGTAGGCGACGTTCATACCGGCCCAGCTCGTCGAGTCCAGAAACTGTCCCGGGATGCGAGGTGCCCGCCGGTCTACGCGGATCCACCGCGTTATACGGCGGACCGCTGTGAGGAAACTGATCGCGTGGCTCGAGCCGGCTGCGGCTATCGCCGCCCTAATGCTTGCAGCCGTTGGTGGCCTTCCTTACCTCGCCGACTACGGGCACCACCACTACGCTTGCTGGGGTCCGCTCCTTCCGTGCATCGTGAACAGCAAAGCGGATCTACCGTCAGGCATCGCGGCCATCTGGCTAAGCCTGGCCGTCCTCGTGGGATTGACGGTCCTTGCCGCGTTCCATGCGCGTCTCCGCGCCCGCCTCTTGCTGACGCTCCTTCTCCTCGTCGCGACCGTTTACTGGCTGGGTCTCGTCATAGTCGAAGCCGGGATCTTTGTGCCCGTCTACGCGCTCTCGGCTGCTTTCCTGCTGGCTACGATCGCAGCCGCTGTCGCCACGCAGGTCCGCGTGCAACACGTGCGGCTAAAACTGGGTCTCCTGCTCCTGGCCGGGACCGCGCTCCTCTGTTTCGTCACCATCCTCTTGTCGGGCTTCCTCGCCGATCCGATTGGCCTGGGGCCCGGGATTGCCACTGGCCCACCCGATGCCCAGGACAGCCTCCTCTTTGCAGTCCCGTCGGGACGCGACGCCACCGGTACTTACATAGGCCTGGATCGCTTCACCGCCAAGGAGCTAGCGCGCGTCCGCCAGGGTGCTGAACTGAGGCCGCTGCGATTCGTGGGCGCCGACTCGCCCTCGACCGCTCCCGATGTTGTCTCGGTCAACCCAATCGACCGAGACACCTGGAGTGCGGTCGCTCTCTCGTCGCGCGGCTTTTGCTACGCGATCCTCTCGGTACATGACAGGAGCAATCCGAACTACGGCAGCACTTACTTTGGTCGATTGGCACGGCCCGCCGCGTGCGTCGGCGCAGCTGCCACTCCTGCCACCGTTACCGACAAGGAATGGCCGGCAAGTTGACGCGTGCCCTGTCGGTCGCCTGGATCGTGCGCTCACGGACCGGAAATGGGCCGGGAGCGAACGGATCGCATCTACCGGCGCTGGCCAACGTAACGGAATCCCAGCGGCTGGATCGCGCCTGTCTCAATGGCCAGGCGCTCGTGCGCTTCGGTGTCGACGTCACCTGGAAATTCGTGCAGGTAGGGCGTCCAGGTAAAGAATCGCATTGCGAATCGCCGATCCAGCGCCTGTCGGAGTTGCGGGTAGCGATGGAGGTCGTGAAACGTTCGCCGCCACTTCTTCAAGGAATCCGCAGCGGTGCGACCACCCAGACGTTGTCGGATCCTTGGCTTCAGGGCGCTGCGCCGCATCCAAAACCACTCGGCGGTCTTTCGGTCGAATTTGTCCCAGGCGAATTCATACACGATGATGCGGCCACGCGCGCGCAAAAGGCTGCTGATCCTGTCGAGGACAACCGCCAGGCTGTCGACATGGTGTAGCGACAGGCCGGCCACCGCGACATCGAAACGTCGGGCCTCATCGAAATCTTCGATCCGAGACTGACGGAAGATCGGACCCTTCGGCGCATTCGGATCGACGGCGACGACGTCATACCCACGGCGTTTCAGGGCACGCGCGAGCCGGCCGTCTCCGCATCCGACTTCCAGGACCCGCGCAGGCGGACGTGGGAGTGTGGCCTTAACCCACGCCTCAGTGGACATCCAGGAGGATGGCGGTTTCGTTGCCGACCGTCCAGGCATCGTGCCCGGGCGGAATGACAAAGGCGTCGCCGGCGGCTAGCTCACCTTCCGAGCCATCGCGGCCGACAATTTTCAGCCGCCCCTGGACCATGTATCCGACGTGACGAACCTCACAGCGATCGGTCTTCGCCATCGGCTTGATGTGCTCCGACCACCGCCAACCGGGCTCGTAGTGCAAGCGGAAGATACTCACGTCACCGAGCTTCACCACCTCCGCCTTGCCCTTGCCGAAGACGCGCGTTTCGTCGGGAGCGTCAAGCCGCTTCTTGTCAACGGCGGCCTTCTCGGTTGTGGATGCGTCTGCCATCGCCACCTCCTATGAATCGAATCGTCGGCTGCTAGGAACGTCCCTCGGCCTCGGCCAGGCCAGGCTGCTGGTAGATGCCCATCAGGTTTCCGGCGGGGTCACGAAAGGTAGCCACAACCTCGCGGGCATTTTGGTCAACCGGCTCAATGATCTCGCCGCCGGCCGAGACGATGGCGTCAATTGCCGCGGCCGCGCTCGCAACCATGATGTAGACCAGTAATCCGGGCTGGGCCGCGACCGGCCGCCCCAGCACCCAGGTGCCACTGACCTCGCTGACCGTGTCATCGAATGCGGTCGCGCCGTCACCCCGCTTTCGAATGTGCCAGCCGAAGGCGCGCCGGTAGAACTCGGCCGACCGCTCGCGATCGTTGGCCGGAATCTCCAGGTAGCAGATCTTGCCCGTCCGGTAGGTAGGCGGCGCCGCCGGTGTGCCCATGGCTCTCGAAGGAGCCTACACCCCGATGTCTTTGCGGACGAAGCGCAAGGCGCCAAGGCTCAGCGCTACGGCGCTGACGGCGAGGAGTCCCAAAACTGGAACCAGAGGCAACCCATGGAGCAGTGGCGTGCCGTAGTAATAGAAGGGCGATAGGCGCAGCGTGGCATCCGGCCACTTGAGTTCCGGTCCGATGAAGCTGATGAAGAACCAGATCAGCAAGATGAAGCTCAGAAGCCCGGTGTCGGCGGCGGTGCGTAACCAGCCGGCGGCCAGGTAGCCGACGGCGGCGATCAGCAAACCCAGCGGGATCATGCCGAGCGTGGCCGCCGCGAGGTTGCCCAGGTCGAGGGTCAGTCCTGAGGCCGCGGCGGCGGCGGCCGAGGCGAGCAGCGTGACCACGCCGATGAAGACGGTGGCGGAGCCGACCGCCGCGAAGCGCGCGAGTAGCACGCCGAGGCGCCGCTGCGGGGTCGCGAGCAGCAGCTCGAGCCGGCCATCCTGCTCGTCCGCGGACCAACCGTTGACCTGGGTGACGGCAAAGGCCATCAGGAACAGCGGCAGCAGCACGAACATCGCGCTGAGAAAGCCGGCATTCACGCTGGCGTCGCCGCCGCCGATGTTCTTGATCAGGTTCATGACGGTGGGCGAGCTGGCGAACAGCGTCGATAGCCTCGCCTCCATCTGTTGGACCACGAAAATCATCCAGCCGGCGAAGCCCGCGATTCCCAGTGTCCACCAGATGGCCGGCATCGCGATCATGCCCAGGCTGCGCGCGTAGACCGAGCGCAGCGACCAGTCGCCAACCGGAAGGGTACGACTCGCGCGGTGTGCGGGCCGCCGGAGCCAGCGAGGCAGCGGGACCGTCCCTCCGACGTCGCGGCGAGCGAAGAGCCAGACCGCCGCGGCACTGAGGACCAGGGCCAAGACGAGCAGGAGCAGCATCGCGCCGGCGTTCGTGCCGTAGCTCGGCACCAGGGGTTTGCTCCGGTTGTAGTAATAGATCGGAGAGAAGCGCGAGATCCACTCGCTGTTCGGAATGACGCGGTGCACCATGTCGAGCACGATGAAAAGGAGGAGCAGCCCAGCGGTCCAACCCGCCGCCGTGCCTCCCTCCTGGGTGAATTGCGAGATGAGCAAGGCGACGCCGCCGATCACAGCGCAAAGCAACGCGAGGTTCAGACCGAAAAGGAGTCCATCCCCCAGGCTGAAGTCGCCCCCGAACTTCTGCCCACCGGCGAAGGTCAACAACCCGATCAGCAGACCCATGGCGAGCAGCGCGGTCCACATCGCGGCCAGCTTTTCCAGCGCCACCACCAACCGGGATCGCGGCACCGAAAGCAGCACGTCGAGCGCGCCGCGATCTTCCTCGCCGCGGAGCATGCGGCTGGCGGCCAACAGTGGCCAGACCGCGATCAGGAAGATGAACATGCCAATCTTGAAGGTCGCGTAGCCGCCAATGGTGTCGACCGCGACCACGTCGGCATTCCAGGCAAAGGTCGCGGCCAGCCCAACCAGCTGCTCCCGCGCCTGCGGCGTCGAGAGGAGGGTCGCCACGCTCGCCATCGGTGAAACCACGACCAGTCCCATGCCGATGCCCCAGCCCAGGATCGGGATCCGGTAGTCGCGCAAGGTCTTGAGGAAGACGCTCCTAAGCCACATGATCGGTCTCCGTCGAGCCCGGGCTGTCCGCTTCGTAGTAGCGGAGGAAGATGTCCTCGAGGCTCGGCTCGTAGCTGGTCAGCGAGATGACCGGATAACGCGCGGCCGCCTTGACGACCGCATCCGCGGATCCCTGCATCGCCAGGTGCACCCCATGCCCGTTATGCAGCGCCTCAACCTCGATCACCCCGTCGAGCGTCTTGAACGTCTCAACCGGAATCGCCGCGGCGAATGTGATCGTCATCTCGTAACGCTTGATAGCCTTCACCTCCGCGACGTCCCCAATGCGCACGAGACGCCCGTCGCGGATGATCCCGACGGTCGTGCACGTCTTTTCGACTTCGCTCAGGACGTGCGACGAGAGAAAGATGGTGCGCCCCTCATTGCGCGCCTCGAGCACCATGCGATCGAATTCCTGCTGGTTGAGTGGATCGAGGCCGCTGGTCGGCTCGTCGAGGATCAGCAGGCGCGGGCGATGCATGAAGGCCTGGATCAACACCACCTTGCGCTTGTTTCCGGTCGAGTATTGGCGGAACTTGCGACTGGTATCGAGCTCGAAGCGGTCGACGAGCTGCTTGAGATAGGCGTGATCGACACCACCACGGAGATGGGCGAAGTACTCGAGGATCTGCCCGCCCGTCAGATTGGGATCGAGAGCAGGCTCACCGGGCATGTAGCCGATGAGGCGCTTGATCTCGAGCGACTGCTTCCAGCAATCGAGTCCGGCGATTCGCGCCGTGCCGGCGTCGGCGTGCAGGAGAGCCATCAGCAGCCGGATGGTCGTCGTCTTGCCTGCGCCATTGGGGCCCAGGAAACCGAAGACGTCGCCCTCCTCGACCTGGAACGAGACCTCGACGATGCCGCGCTTGCCGCCGTAGCTCTTGGTAAGTTTCTCGACTTCGATGATGGCCGTCATGTGTCCCTCTTTCAGCCGAACCAGAAATGCAGCGTCGACTCATCGGTGAGCGTCAGCGACCCCTTCGGAATGCCGAGGATTCGTTCGAACGCCTCGGTGAAGGACGCCACCGATCGCTGGACCACCGCGAACGTGATGGTCCCTGCCTGGCGGGCGATGAAGTAATCGTTGGCGAGCTCCTGAAAGCCGAGCATGAGCGAGACGAAGACCGTGGCCGTTTCGTCGGGTGACGCGACCTGGAAGACGCCCTCATCGATGCCCTGGTTGATCACCGCGGAGAGGAGCGGCACCACACGGCTCACCGTGAGCCGCCGGAGTTTCTCCCGGACGATCGCATTGTCGTCCGAGTTCCAGATCTCGATGATGGCGAGCATCAGCTCTTTTTGCTCGGCTTTGCGGCGGGCGATGCCCGCAAAGAAACGCTCCAGCTTGCGCAGGGCCGGCAGCTTGGGATCATGCAGGACAGGCGCGAGGTCCGCGATCGCCACGTCGGCGAACCGCTCGACGACCGCCTCGAGCAGCGCCTGCTTCGAGTCGAAGTAGTGGTAGAAGGCGCCTTTGGAGGCATTCAGCTCGTCGAGGACGTCCTGGATGCTCATCGATTGGAAACCCTTCGCCTGGACGAGGCGCTGGGCCACGTCCAGAAACGCGTCCCGACGGACCATGTGGAGGGTCGCATTGACGGTCCGGGCCACGGCGGCACTATATCAGACCGACGGTCGGTTTATTTATTGGCCGACGTTCGCCAGGGTGCTGCCGAGAAGAACGCCATCGGCCCAGTAGGTTCCGGTGGAGCTGCGCGGCAGCAGGTCCCAGGTGTCGCCGCTGTAGGGCAGGACGTCTATTGTCACGACGCGACTGCCGTCGAGAAGGTCGCCCGGGTTCAGCGCGCCGATCCGGCGCCCGTCGGCGGTTGCGTGGCCGGGGGACGCGACCACGGCGCGTCCATCCGCGAGCACGATCCGAACCACGCGGTGGCCGAAGGGTGCGGGCGTATGGCGGACGATCGCGATCGCGGCGGCGACCCGCTTGCCGGCGTCGACGGTCCAGACGAGCATGCCAGCCCGGAGGTCAGAGACGGGAATCGCCCCATCCGGGGTCGCAATTCGGACTGTGGCCGTAAGGCAGATCGGACAGCCACCCCGGCCGGGGAACTGGGTCGGATCGTGGCTCTCGAGCGAGATGGTGCCGTGAGCGTCGATGGTGCCGACGACGTGTTCCGGCGATGGCCTGCCCGCGATGTAGTCGAATCGGAACGGCGGGCCGTCGGCCCCCAGTGGCAGCGCCTGGAGCACCTGGACCTGCTGCACGATGCGGCGGTCGTCATCGGCGGTCAGGTGCGCCGCATCCAGTTTCTCGTGGTGGACGATCGCGTCGAAGCTGGCGGCATCTTGAGATCGCAACGTGGCGGCTTCCTGGGATGCCTCGGCGTCGGAGGGGATGCGCACCACCGGCGGCCCGCAGAACAGCGGCGATCCAATGGTGTCGATCAGCCGGTACTTCAGCTCGGGGGTCGTGAGCGTCTGGCTCACCCCGCCGTACTTGACTGGACCGCACGCGGTCAGGGCGAGCAGAAGCACGGCGACCGTCAAGCGGCGCACGGAGTTAAGACGTCGGCGACCAGAAAAAGTTCCGGTAGGGACTGCCACATCAGCGCCAGAGCAGCGACGCGAATCGCGCTCGATGGTGGCACTGGTGGAGAAGACTAATGAAGAGGGAGGCGGCGCTGCCGGATGCCGTAGAGCGCCACCGTGCCGCCGCCGGCGCCCAGCGCGGCTGCAACCAGTCCCCCAAGAACGACCAGCACCTGCCGACTGGTCACGCCATACAGGACGGCGCCCAATCCGGGAAGGCCGAGCGCGACGAGGACCGCAAGGCCGAGCCAGATCGTGGCGGGCGTCACCCAGGTCGTCCGCAAGGAAAGCCCGCCGGGTCGAGACCACATCAGCGCCATGAAGCGATCCGCCACGGGCAGTAACCGTAACTGCCAGGCATCAAGCGGCGGCGCGTCTTTCGGAACTCGGGTCCAGGGATAGCTGATCAGAGCACAACGGGCCGCGTGGTCGCAGCTTTCTCCGCCGGCGACAGCGAGCCGGAAACGTTAGTACGCGCCTGATTGATTCGGCCCTGCGGCGCTCATAGAATCCGCCCGCAAGGATGCGGCCTCCAGTTCTTCGACTGATCGCCCCCCTGCTGGCCGTCGCCTTGAGTGCGTGCGGTGCCAGTCAGGCTGGCACACCGCCGCACCCCGCGACGCCAACCCCAACCATTTCACCCACGGCAACGCCGACCCCGCATGTCACCGTGATCGACGCCGCCTACGTGGCCACCGAGCTCGGCGGCGTTGAGCAGGGAATCCGCCTCCCGGATACCCCGGCACAGGAATATCTCAGCCTTGGGCGGCGCCAGCAAAGTGCCTACCATCTACTCGCCGCCCACCCCGATTGGGTCCCGGCCGTACTAGCCGCCCTGCCCACAGCGATCCGCTCGGTCGTACAGACCAACATCAGCGCCGCGCAGCAGATCGATGACCTGAACGGCGCCAGCAGTGCGCTGCCGCACTGGCGGATCGTCGCGCCGCCGGCGCCCGAGGTTTTGCTCGGTTACTACCGCGAAGCCCAGCAAGCCTACGGAATCGCGTGGCAGTACTTCGCGGCCATCAACTTGATCGAAACCAACATGGGCCGCATCCAGGGATTGAGCTCGGCGGGGGCGCAGGGCCCGATGCAGTTCATGCCGGCGACCTGGGCCAGCTATGGACGCGGCGATGTGAACAATCCGCACGACGCGATCCTGGCCGCCGGTCGCTACCTGCAGGCGCACGGCGCCCCGTCGAATATGACGCGGGCGATTTACGCTTACAACCCGAGCATGCTCTATGTGCGAGCCGTCCAGCTCTATGCCCAACAGATGTTTGCCAGCGAGCGCGCCTTCCTCGCGTACTACAACTGGGAGGTCTACGTGCAGACGAAGACCGGCGAGGTGCTCTTGCCGGAAGGCTTCAGCGGCTAGCCGCGTTCGCCGGCACGGTCAGCACCCGGTCGAAGAAGCGGTACGTTCGCAGCAGCGCATCGTCGATCGCGGCCTTGTGCGTTGTCGCCCCATATCGGAGGAATCCATGCGGCGCACCCGGGTAGGTGACGATTTCGGCGTCGGTCTTGAGCGCATCCCGAAAGGCCGCGATCTGATCGGACCTAATGTTCGGGTCCGCGCCACCGAACACGCCTAACAACGGAATCCGGATCTCGGCGGCGAGCTGAAGCGGCGAAAGCCGGCTTGGCTCCGCTTGAAGATGGCCGTAGTAGGCCACCGCGCCGGAAAGCCCGCGCACTCGCGCCGCCGACACGTCGGCGAGACGGCCTCCCATGCAGAATCCCCAGCAGGCCACCTGCGAGGCGCCTCGCGCCTGCAGATCGTCGACGGCCGCCTGCATGTCGGCCAGGAATCGTTCGTCGGTGAGCTGCTGGGCTCGCCGCATGGCGCGCGCCATCGCCTCCGGCTTGGTGCCGGTCCGTTCCGGGGCTCGCATCGCCTCCGGCAGATCCCCCTGGCGCCCGAAGAAGTCGACCAGCACCGCGGCGTAGCCGTGCTCGGTGATGCGCCGGGCCAGGTCCTTATAGAAGTCGGTGTAGCCCCAGATGTCGTGGATGATGAGCACCGCGCCGCGCCGCAAGCCGGTCGCCGGCTGGGCCACGAACTCTCGCAAAGCCGCCCCGTCGCCGGCGCGCAGGGTTCGCTCCTCCTCGTTGAGCGCCGCCGCGGGACGGGGACCATCGTCGTCGCCCGGCGCGGTACACATTCGGTCAGTTTAGGATCTGAGTCCGCGAACGAATTCGGCGACCCGGTCCATCGCCGCATCGACCACCGGCAGCAGACCATGGCCCACGCCGGGAAACGTCACGAGCTGCCCTCGACGCAAGAGCCGCACCGAGGCGCGGAGCAGGTCAACCTGCGCGAATGGGTCCGACTCTCCGGAGAGCAATAACACCGGGCAATCGATCTTCGACCAATGTTCGGTGCGAAGGTCCTGCGAATGGCCGGGACGATGCAGCGGGTAACTCAAGAGGATCAGCGCCGCGTACCGCACCTGGATCGCCGCCATGCTGGAAACGCGACCACCGTAGGAATGCCCGCCGGCGATCGCCCCCGCCGGCACCTTCTCGATGAACACCGGCACGGCGCGCTCGGCCTTGGAGCGGGGTAAGTCGATCGCGGAGGCGGTGAGCTTGCGGGCCTGCAGCGCTTTGATATACGGCCGCATGCTCGTCGCGTCCCCCGAGGCGCCGTGGGCGAGGTAGATCGCGGGAATGTTGGATGCTTTGGGAGCCACCGGCTAACATTAGTGCCGCGACCCATGGCACGCGTCCTGCTCGTCGAGGACGAGCCCAACATCGCGTCGATCATCGTCTTCAAGCTGGAGCGGGAAGGACACCAGGTGCGCTGGGAGGCCAGCGCCGGTGCTGTGCCGGCCGCGGCGGAGGCGACCCAACCCGAGCTGGTCCTGCTGGATTCGAGCCTGCCGGATGGTGATCCGTTTACTCTCCTCAGCCTGCTCACCCCACACGCCCCGGTCGTGATGATGACCGAGTTCCGTGACACGGTGACCCCGCAGCGAGCCCGGGCCGCCGGCGCGGTGGCGACCGTGGAGAAGCCGTTCAAGCCGACGCAACTGGCCCGGCTGGTCGCGCAGTTAGCGCCCGCGCCCGCCGCGGGGCGACCATGATGACCGTCCTGGCGCGCAAGCAGGGTGCCGCGCTCGTGATCCGGGACCGCGCCCTCGGCATCTTCACCGACAAGGGCTTCACCCCGGTCGACTTCAAGGTCGAGCTCGCCATGAAGCTCGCCACCCGGCTCAAGTACACGCCGGTACTGCCGGCCCAGGAGATGGAGGAGCCCGAGTTGCTCCGCTTCCTCAGCCGATAAGCCGAGCGTAAGAGCGCTCGGCGCGCGACGTTGTTTTATCGCCATGACCCCCGGAGTCGAGCGGCTGGTCAGGAGCGGCAGGCAAGCCGAGATCGAGGGGAACCTCCGTGACGCGCTCGTCCGCTTCGAGGCAGCGGCGAAGCTGGCCGGCGACGACGCGCTCCCGCGGCTGCGGCTCGGAACTCTCTGCCATCGGATGGGCGATTATTCGCGGGCTCGAGAGACGCTCCAAGAGGCAACGCGCCTCGACCCGGACAACGCGGAGGTCGCGTTCCGGCTCGGCTTGACCTGTGACGCGCTGGGTGATCGTGATGTAGCTCGTGCTGCCTTCGCGCGCGCCATGATGCTCGCGCCGAGTGCCTGGCAAACCTGGTTCCTGATCGGCCGGGACCACCGCCAGTTGGGCCACGCCGAGGTGGCGCGACTTGCCTACCGCCGCGCCCTCGATGCGGCGCCCGACGAGCCGGAGATCCTCTTCGAGCAGGGGACCTTGCTTTGGGAGATGGATATGCGCGATGACGCGTTCGCCTTGCTCGAGCGTGCGGTGCGGATCTGCCCGGTCGATCCCGGTTATACGCTGCAGCTCGCTCTGGCGGAAATGGAGCGGGACAACCTGACGGCGGCGCGCCGGTTGCTCACGACGGCAAAGCACCTCGCCCCGGCCGAGCGGCGCATCGACGTCGCCCTCCAGGAGCTTGCATCTCGAACGAAGGCGCCCCGACGACACAAGCGCGCCGCGTAGCGCGGCCAAAGACAAAGGCCGCTGGTTGAGGGCGGCCTTGTGGGGAGGAGGGGGACGGGAGGATTTTTTTAACCTGAGCGCAGGCTAGCAGCGCCGCATTACGGCGCCGCTAAACGTCAAGCGCCTTGCCGGGCGCCGGCGTCGGCCCAGCGCGGGGCCGCAACGTCGGCCGTAAGCACCTGCTCCTGCGCCAGAATTCGCCGCAGGATGGCGACCGAGGAGGCATAGGTCGAATCCAGCCCGTAATAGGAAAGGCCCCGCGCGCCCAGCGTGCGGGCCTGGGTGTAGGGCGTGTCAGAGGCGTAGTGGAGGACCCCGAAGTCGAACGGGAGCTTGGTGAAATTGATGTTCTCCCGCGTCGGATAGCGCGACGATTCGGCGGCCTCGTAGAGGGCGTTGAGGTACGGACCCGCCTCCATTTCGACCACCGTAAAGCTCTCCCGGTGGTAGAAGTCGAGATACCCGCGGTTCTGCAGGAAGGTGCCACGAACCGTGACTGCGCGCTGGTTGTCCAGGGCCGCGCCGTAGACAAGGAACGGCGCAACGCTGTTGAAACTGAAGCAATTGTCCAGCCAGTAGGTATTTTCCGAGTGTTCTTCGTAGACGACGTTGGGAATCATGATGTCGCCGATGCTGCCGTTGAGGGTGGCCGCCTTGCCGAGTACGTAGACGCCGCGCAGCGTTCCGACGCTCTCCGCGACCTCCCGCAGCACGTTGTAGGCACCTAGCCCGAGCGGATAGTTGACGTTGATCAGCACGGCCGGGCTGCGCTCCAGCCGATCCGGGGGCGGACTTCCCAATCGCGGGTCGAGGTCCGCTGCCACCAGCCGGTCGAGAATAATCACCTGCGCGGCGACGTCGAGGCCAGCGTGGCTCGGAAGGAAAAAGATGCCACGCTCCTCTTCTTCAGCGGTACGAAGCGCCCGGCGCTGACCCGCCTCGGGCGACTGGCCGTAATAGGAGCGCGCCGCGTAGTAGAGGAAGTTGTCCCAATTGCCGCGCGACTGACCCTGCCGCAGCTTGCGCAGCTCGGGGACCAGTTCCAGGTTGTTGCTCCGTTCGATGTACTCGACGATTTCGCCCTGGTGCCGCCGCGCGGATCCGCTCATCAGGTTCACGAGGCTGTGCGTGTTGCTCGAGACGAAATAAACCGGGCGGTCGCGCACGCCCTCGCGCTGCATCAGTGACTCAATCGGCTCCCACCAGCGGCGCGTCGCCTTGATGTATCCGATCTGGGTGCCACCCAACATCCGCACGCGGAAGTCCTTCTCCTCGGCCCGGATTCGGCGGAGTGGCTCGAGCAGATCGCCCCAGATTTCCACCAGGCGCAGCGCGTCGTCCTCCGAAATGCCTAGACGCTGCAGCACCTGGAACTGGTCGGTCACGTCCGAGGCGCGACTCAAGTCTTCGCCGTTCAGCAGCGCGTGCAACTTGTTCCATTCGATTTGGAGCGCGACCAGTTGCGGGATCACATCGTCGATGTCGGACGGACTGGCGATGTACACCGCGAGCGTCTCCTTGCCGTCGAAGTAGTAGCGACGGCGCCGGCCGGGCGCGCTCTGCATCTCCCACTTTTCCACGTCAACATCGAGCATCCGCTTGAAGACGTCGGCGGATTGGCCGAGGACGATTCGCCGAACGGCCGTGATGGAGGGGGGTAGACGGCGAAGCGCGTAGATCAGCGCGCCTGTATCCGGCTCCGCCGATCCGGCCTTGGGGTGCAGGCTCGACTGCATCCCGATGTGGGACTGTTCGAGCACCTTCAGCTTGGTCTCGCCCGAGCTCCGCAGGAGGGTACCGTAGGTCCGCGTGTAGAGCTCCACCGCGTCCCGGCCGGGCCCGCGATCGGAGTCGGGATCGATGAAAGCCATTGTGGGTATTATCCCGCTCGTTTTCGAAAGCCTGCCGGTGACCGAGCGTCGCTTGTTTACATCTTTTAACGCAAGTTGTTTGCTGCTTGCGGGAAGGGGCTCGTACCGTGGGCGCTGATCAAACAACTAGCACGCGTCGGAGGAACCAGCCTGAGAATCTACCAAGCGATCCAAACCGAGACTCAACGCACGACGCTGCGAGTAATCGCGACCCGCGCCGAGGACGCCAAGCGCAAGCTCAGCCTTTATGCGCTGGACCGCGTCCTGTGGGCATTGGAAGAGATGAATCTCGCCGAGCGCACCAGAGTCCCCGGTGAGATCGTGGAGCAGCTGCTGGCGTTTGGTGTTCCGTACACGCCGGACGTCAAAATCCCCGACCTGATCGAGCTCGTCTTCACCGCCCAGGAACAGTTCATGAACGTCGAGCCCGACGAAATCAACCGCGTACCTACCATCGAAGAGCTCGAAGCGTACTTCGAGCAGTCGCGCGTCGCCTGATCTAGCGAAGCCGCGCATCCTATAATTGCGGTCACCTTTTGGGGAGGTGATGCCGGCCACCTGTCGACAAGTTAATAACGACCGATAGGTGGCTCGAGGAGAGCTGAAAAGGGAAGCCGGTGCGAATCCGGCGCGAACCCGTCACTGTAACCGAGGAGCCGTGGGCGAGATCCACCGAGGCGCAGGCCTTGGGAAGGAGCCCAGCGGCAATGATCCGGAGCCAGGAGACCTGCCTGTCGGGGACCAACGACCCTCTTCGAGGCTGAGAGGGAGGTGCCAGGCATCTTCACGATCGGCCTCCAGTTGCGCATTCACAGCTCTGGAGGACACCCATGAAACGACAACTCGCTGCGCTGGCTGCTGCCGCGGTCGCGGCAATCGCATCGGCATCGCCGGCTTCCGCCTTTACCCCGCAATCAGCCGCGGCGACGCACGCCCTGGAATGGCTGCAAACCCTGCAGAGCGCGGACGGCACCGTCGCCGGAAGCGCGTCGCGGACGGAAGACACCGTTTTTGGACTGGTTGCCAACGGTAAAGCCGTCACCAGTTTTGCCACCTCGGGAAAGACCACCATCGACTCCCTGCGCACGCACCTTGCGGATGAGGAAAAGACCGCCGGAAACATCGGCGGGCTGATCATGGCGGCCTCGGCGGCCGGGCTCACGCCGACCGAATTCGCCGGACACAACCTGCTCCAGGATCTCGCCTGTACCTACGATCCGTCCACCGGCGCGTACAACAGCCAGCTGTTCAATGACGCCCTCGCCGTCCTCGCTCTACCGGCGGGCTCCGCACCGGCGAAGGCCGTCGCCTTCCTCAAAGACCATCAACTGGCGGACGGTGGCTGGGAGTTCGCCACCGGGTGGGGCTCCGACACCAACACCACCGCCATCGTCCTCCTCGCGCTGACCTCGGCCAACGGCATGACTACGGTTGTGAAAACGCGAGCGCTCGACTACTTCCATTTGCACCAGAAGCCGAGCGGCGGATTCGAGTATTCGACCCCCTTCACGCAACCTGGCGATTCTGACCCAAACTCCGACGCCGCGGTCGTTCAGGCTCTACTCGCGCTCGGCGAGGATCCCACCGGGACGGCCTGGACACTGACCGACAAGAACGCGGTCACCGACCTCCTGACCTTCCAGTTTGAGAATGGTGGCTTCGGTTTCTCCCGGCCCACCTCGTCTCAAACCGCAGCGCCCGACGCGCTTTCGACGACGCAAGCGCTCGTCGCGCTGGCCTCGAAATATCTTCCGATCACGCGCACGGCGGAAGCGATGCCAACGACGTGCCCTTCGGTGACCACGACCTCGCCGTCGCCGACCGCCGCCCCCACGGTCCCGCAGCTCCCGGCGACAGGGGCGCAGCCGGCGCCAGCGCCGCTTGTTCCCGCAATTGTCGGGTTCGCCCTGGTGGCGGTGGGCTGGAGGCTCCGGCGACGCGCTCGCTGACGATCGGCAAAACGATGTGGTTGGGCGCCGCCGCGACGGCGGCGCTCATCGCCGCGCTCCTCGCCATCCGTCCGGCCCATGCAGCGGTGCACCATGCCGCGCTGGTCATCCAGCACGCGAGTGGCAGCATCGTCACGCGGTGCGTGGCCTTCGCGGAAGAGCAGATCACTGGACTTCAGCTGGTCGAGCGGTCAGGCGTGCAGTACGAGTCCCAGGGCTTCGGATCCATGGGAACTGCGATGTGCCAGCTCGACCGGGAACCATCGACCGTCCCGCCAGGATGCTTCGGATCCGGACCGTACTGGCAGTACTTCCATCGTCAGGGCGCGGGCTGGCAAACGTCGCCACTCGGCGCAAGCTCGTCTCCCCTGCACGACGGCGACATGGACGGCTGGCGCTACGCCGCCGGGAAGAACCAGGTCCCCAGCATGGCCGCGTTTGCCTCGGTGTGCCGGGCGCCCTCGCCACCGCCTGCGGCGAGCGCGGCGCGTACGGCGCTCACGCCAAATCCGGCCACCCCTGTTCCAGTAGCGACGCAGGCGCCGACGCCCCGCCTCGACGCGTTGCTGCCGTCGGCGTCACCGAGCCCCGACGCCGTGCTGACTTCCACGGGCCCGCCCACGCAGCCGCCGAAGCCGACCGCGGCGGCGCCGTGGCTCGCGCTGGGGAGTCTGGCGATCCTGCTGCTGACGCTTGGCGCCGTCAACCTGCGGCGACGGGGCCCGTGATCCGCCACCCCGTGGCGTGGGGCGCGTGGACGATCGCGGCGCTCGCCGCCGCGTTCATCGACCGCAATCCCTACGTGCAGGCATTGCTTCTCCTCGCAGTGATCAACGTCTACCTGCCGTACCGGGGGAGGCGGCTGGCCAGCACCTGGAAATTCGGCCTGGCACTCGCGCTCGTGCCCCTCCTCTTCAGCGCGGCCCTCAGCCGTTTCGGCCGGCATGTGCTCTTCACCTTGCCCCCGATCCCGATCATCGGCGGACGATGGACGCTCGATGCCGTCGCGTTCGGCGCCTCGACCGGGCTGGCCTTGTTGCTGACGGTCGCGGTCTTCGCCGTCCTGCAGCGCACGGTCCGGAGTGCCGACGTCGTCGCCATCCTCCCCCGGCCGCTGTACCGGGCCGGAACCACAGTGGCTCTCGCGCTCGCCTTCGCACCGAAAACGCTGGCCGCGTTTCAAGCCATTCGCGAGGCGCGTCAACTGCGCGGGCAGCGTACCGGCTGGCGCGCGGCGCCGGCGTTGCTGCTGCCCCTCCTCCTCACGACACTCGAGCGGGCGCTGCAGTACGGTGAGTCGCTCGACGCGCGCGGCTTCGGCAGCGGCCGGCGATCGCGCTACCGTCCGTTCCACTGGACGGCCGCGGACCTGCTGGTCGTCATCGCCTCGCTGGGGGCGATCGTCGTGATCGCCTTGTTGCCGGCCGTTGCCTACAACCCGTACGTCGACCTGGTGCCGGCGGCGCCCGACCCCGATCGCTTGCTGGCCGTCGCCCTGGTCGCCGTGCCCGCGGTCACCGCCAGCCTTTTACGAGTGGACCATGCCCGTCATCGCGCTTGACGCCGTCAGCTATCGCTACCCGGAGGCCGACCGGCCGGCCCTGAGCGACATCACGACCGCGGTGGACCCCGGCGAGGTGATCCTCCTCCGGGGGCCCTCCGGCAGCGGAAAGTCGACGCTGCTCCGCTGCCTGAACGGCCTGGTTCCGCACAGCACCGGCGGCCAGTTCCGCGGCCGGGTCGTGGTCTGCGGCCTCGACACGCGAAGCCATCCGCCACGTGAACTCGGGACCCACGTCGGCTTCGTCTTTCAACATCCCGATGCGCAGTTCGTGCTCGAGGACGTCGAGGCGGAGCTCGCCTTTGGTCTCGAGAACCTCGGACTGTCGCGACCGCTGATGCGCAAGCGCGTCGAGGAGGTGATCGACCAAGTGGGGATCAACCCGCTGCGACGGCGCCGGATCGATACCCTCTCGGGCGGCGAACGCCAGCGCGTCGCGATCGCCGCCGCCCTCGCCATGCATCCCGATGCGCTCGTCCTCGATGAGCCAACCTCCCAGCTCGACCCGCAGGCCGCCGAGGACGTGCTGCAGGTCGTGCTCCGGCTGGTGGCCGAGCTCGGGATGACGACGGTGATCGCCGAGCATCGGGTCGAGCGCATCGCCCCCTTTGTCGATCGGATCTGGACCCTCGATGCCGGGGTGCTGCGCGACCAGCCGCCTCGTATCGCGCTCGCGGAAGGCGGAGCGCGGCCGCCGGTGGTCGACCTGGCGCTGCGGGCAGGATGGACGCCAATTCCGCTCGGGCTTCGCGATGCCCGCGTCCATGCGCAACGCATTGGTTTTTCTCCCTCCCCCGCTCGCGGGGCAGGGCAGGGTGAGGGCGTTCGGGGTCCGACCATCTGTCGGGTCGACGGCGTGCACCATCGCTATGACACCGCGCCCGCGGTGCAGGGCGTCTCGCTGACACTGCGCCGCGGCGAGGTCGTCGCGTTGATGGGTCGCAACGGATCCGGAAAGACGACACTCCTGAAGTTGATCGGCGGAGCCATGCGGCCGCAACGGGGAACCGTCAGCAACGAGGGCGTCGCCGCCTACGTCCCGCAGGACGCCGACTCGTTGCTGTTCGCGGCCAGCGTCGATGAAGAGCTGCGAGGTCAGTCGGAGGAGGTCGTCGCGCCATTCGCCGCCTGGCTCCATCGCTACCCGCGAGACCTGAGCTCGGGCGAACGTCAGCAGCTCGCCATCGCGTTGATGGGCGCGCGGGCCGACCTATTGTTGCTCGACGAACCCACGCGCGGACTCGATCCGCAGGTGAAGCGGGCGCTGAGCGCCTACCTGCAGACCCGAGCCGGTGCGGGCGCCGGCATCCTCGTCGCCACGCACGACGTCGAATGGGCGGCCCGCACCGCAGGTCGGATCCTACTAATGGCGGATGG
>Ga0209806_1000692_pt1 | contig 22826 bp, 21 predicted proteins | sample GraSoiAngelo_152_FD_186166 | JGI IMG/M metagenome (GOLD analysis project Ga0209806, IMG submission 186166) | Grasslands soil microbial communities from the Angelo Coastal Reserve, California, USA - 14_1009_12_30cm (SPAdes) (version 2) | ecosystem: Environmental > Terrestrial > Soil > Grasslands ... | reverse complement strand
CCTTGAGATGAGAGACGATGTAATCCTCGAGCTTCTTGTGATTCGCGCTGCCGATCGGACGTGCGCCAAAAGCGGTGACTTCCTTCGTATACTGCATCGCTCGCGCAGCATTGATTTTCGGGGCAGACCCGGCTGATTCTGCCGCCCTTGTCATTCCGAAGCCGGCCGCGGCGGAGGAATCTTCCACGCCACCCACCCCCTTACTTACGGCGGCGGCCATTTCCTTTGCCGCCCCCGCTGGGGTAGCAGCATTGCTCTTCCCCTGCGTGCAGGCGATCATCCCTAGCGACAACACTCCGCCCACCAGAACGGCCAGGCCGTCCACCCTGTTTTTCAGCCTTCTCATTTCGCTTGTTTCTCTCTCCGGGCCCTGCGCTGGGTGGGATGCACCAGCCAGGCGATCGCGATCGATAAAACGTACAACGCCACCATGGGCGCGGCAAAAATGCACATGTTCATGATGTCGGTGGTGGGGGTAATGATCGCCGCAATAATGAAGATCACCAGGATCGAGTATCGGAGATTCCGCCACATCCACCCGGCCGTGACAATCCCCATCAGCGACAGGAAAAACACCAGAATGGGCATCTCGAAAATCACGCCCATGCCGATGATGATGGTCAGGAACAGGTCGGTGTACTCCCCGATCGTGATCATAGGCTGGAATTGTTTGCCATATCCGATCAGGAATTCGAGCGCTTGCGGATACACCAGCTTGTACCCGAAATACCCACCGGCGATGAACAGGCCCACCGTCGAGAACATGAACGGCATGACGTAGCGCTTCTCGTTGCGGTAGAGACCCGGCGAAATGAAGGCCCACACCTGGTAGAGCACGAACGGCGAAGTCACGAACAGCCCCGCCAGAAACGCCACCTTCAGATACATATTGAAGGGCTCAGTGGGATTCAGGTAGACGAGCCTCTCCTCCATGTGGTTGTGCTGCAGCGCCACCATGATGGGACGCTGCATGATCTCGTAGATCTTCTCCGCGTAGCCCCAGCACGCAAAGAATCCCACCGCCATCGCAATCAGCGAATAAATGATCCTCCGCCGCAGTTCCTCGAGATGATCGAGGAACCCCATGGCAGGAAGGCTGTCCTTTTCTTTCTCAGGTGCTTCGGCAAGCGTCTCAGGCATCGGGAGCCTTGTGGCTGGAATCGCTGGGCGGCGTCAACTGCGCGGGCACATGCTCCACGGCGGGCAGGTCCACCAGCGTCCCGCTGGCGACGGTGCTCCTGGGCGGCTCACTCGGAGGCAGAATCTGCGGTAGCGTCGTCTCCCGCTCGATGTTGGCGATCTCCGATTCGATCTGCGCCTTGAACTCGTTCGACGCCCGCTTGAAATCGTTTAGAGCCTTTCCAATTTGCCGGCCAATCTCGGGCATCTTCTTTGGCCCAAAGATAATCAGGGCCAGCAGGAAGAGAAACACCATTTCTGAGAAGCCGAGATTCATATCGACATCATACTGCCGGACTGAGACCGGCAGCAACGCGTCGCCAGCCCTCCGACCCCTATCCCATTTTCCCGTGGACGCGTCCCCCCGAAGAGACGATATTCTGGCTGACGTTTCCGAAGCTCTGAATGGCTACCGCGCTAACCGCCGCCGCCCATCGCCCCATACCGGACTGGTCTGTCCGTATTCCGGCCCTTGATGGCCTGCGCGGCATCGCCATTCTGCTGGTCCTGCTGCGGCACGCCATTTTTGGCGTGACGTCCGTCCAGGGAATCGAAGCGCATTCCCGCTTCGCTTCCTTCGTGATCGCCTGCGGCCAACTTAGCTGGAGCGGCGTCGACCTGTTCTTCGTTCTCTCCGGATTTCTCATCGGAGGCATCCTGCTCGACGCGAGGTCCGCTCCGCGCTATTTCCAGACTTTTTACATCCGCCGCGCCTATCGCATCCTGCCGCTATATTTCCTGGTGATTGGCCTCTCGCTGCTTCCGCACCTGCTCGCACAATTTTCGGCGGCCCGCGCCGCCCACACCACCCCACTTCCGCTTCCCTGGTGGTCCTACGCCACATTCACACAGAATTTCTGGATGGCTTACCTCGGCGTTTTCGGACCCAGCGGCATGGGTATCACCTGGTCGCTCGCCATCGAAGAACAGTTTTACCTCTCGATTCCGCTGCTCATCCGTAACGTTCGCCCGCGCAATCTCGTGATTGTCCTGTTGATGGTGATCGCCTGCGCGCCCTGGCTGCGCGTCCTGCTCCACTCGAGCATGACCTACCCCGGGCTGGCCAGCTACGTCCTGATGCCCACGCGTGCCGACGCCCTCTGCCTGGGCGTCCTGGCCGCATTACTGGTGAGGAATGAGGTTTTTTGGAACTGGCTCCAATCCAACCGCCGCACCTTGTGGTCCGTCACGGGCGTGTTTTTTCTAGGAGTCGCCTACATGACCTGGCAGGGTTACGACGCCCTGTCCTTCGCAATGACCACCTGGGGCTTCTCCTGGCTGGCGGCCTTCTACACGTGCATTCTGCTGATTGCCGTTTCCAGCTCACGCGGGCCCGTGTCGCGCATCCTGCAGAACCCCTCCCTCATGCGCCTGGGAACGCTCGCCTATTGCAGCTACCTGGTCCACGTCGCCATCATGAACGCGCTGCGCCATCCCCTGAAGGCACACTTCCCCGAATTTCCAGTGGCGGCCTGGCTGGTGGGAGGAATTCTTGGAATTGCATTGACCCTCGCCGTCGCCGCGCTCTCGTATAAGTACTTCGAAAAGCCTCTGCTCAAGCGAGGCCACCAGTACTCGTATTAGACGAAAATTCAGCCTCGTGAGGGTACTGCCGCATGAAAATCAACTCGTGCGCGATGGGCAAAAAATTTAAGGGTCGCTGCTTGCGGCAGCGACCCGGTCAATCCTAACTAATCCTGCTCTTTGCGAAACTTCTTGCGGGCACGCTTGCGCGCCAGCGCTTGCTTCACGCGGCGCTTCGCACCCGGCTTCAGGTAGAAGGAGTGACGCTTCACTTCTTTAATGATGTCTTCCGTCTGAACCTTGCGCTTGAATCGCCGCAGGGCGTTCTCGATCGATTCGCCCTCTTGCAATCGGACTTCTGCCAGTTTAATCACCCCCCTGCCGGAGCCACTCACGCATCTCTGAGCCTATACTATTCGGCCCCGCTGTGTCGAAATTCTAAGCTACCAACCAATACGGACGAACACAAGCCACGGTTACTTTCACGGCGCCGTAAACCGTGCGCCCCACGCTCGAGAGCGCAGGACCCAGGCACAAACCAAGTTAATGTTCACAAAGAAAAACTGACACTCGACTCGAGAATCTTCGTACAATGCCCGATACAAGATGGCAGATCGCATCCCCCTGAATGGCGAACTGCTCCAAACCGTTGTACGCGAAAAGCCACGCGGATTCTATCGTTCGTTTGTGTTCGGGGTCGTGATGTCCAAGCCGGAGTTGACAGGGTTAGTTATTCTGGGGTGCGGGGCCTTCTTTGGTTTCGTCTGGGGTGGTGCATTCGGGCTAGCGCTCGCCGCAGTGTCTTTGGTAGTGGGGCTTGTCCTGTTTGTCGCCTTGAGAGCGTCTGGAACGGAAACCAGCTCGACTCCCGCCAAGGGTCTAAGCCAACCACGAACACAAATTCTCGTCCTCGTAAAAGAAGTCCATGCGCGCCCGCAACGAGCTGGCAAGTTTCAGGAAATCCGCGAACCTCATCAAACCGACCTGCAGTTCGAAATCTTCGCTCACTGTTGGCTCGTGAATGACGCAGACGAGCGTCTCCGAGTCATTACCCTGCAGGTGTCCCTTACCAAACCCGATGGGACGACCAGTGTTTTGGAGAGGGTGCCGTCCGATCTGAAGAACTGGCGTCTGGGCAGGCTGCGCGACGAACTGGATTCGTGGGGTGTGCGCTATCTTCAAGCCGCGCAAGAGTCGCTGGTCGAGCTACGCATAGACGAACCGCTGGAAGTCGGGGCGACCCGCCAAGGCTGGCTACACTTGCGGGTTGAAAACATAACTCCCGCTGAGATGAAGAATGCGACGGTCGAATTCGAGGTAATAGATTCTCACCTCGGTTCTCACATCGGGGCCGCTAAGGGCCCTCATCAAATACCCGGACGAGTCTGGCCGTTTCGAGTTGAGGATGGAAACGCCTCAGACGCTCGCCCGAGCGACCTGGCTTCCGATACTCGCGGTCGCTCACCGAACTAAGCTCCGCATCGCAATCAAGGGGTGCGAATCACAGTCAATCCAATAATTGCGCAGAGCAATTCAAACTAAGCCATTCTGTGCCAGTCTCTTGCGTACACAATCTTCCTCGTTACATTAACTAGCCGCCTCAAGGTAAAATTCACCGGTAATGTGATCCTCCTGATTGGCAACCACCATCCAAGAGCCACCCGGTCCCTAAACGTAGCTTTTTCTGTTCTTTCGCCGCATCTCATGGTCGTACTTTGTCATCTCAACAGTTACGGTGCCGGATACTCGCTTTGGTAACCTCTCAGGGCAGAATCCGTCTCATAAAGACACGGTTGCACATGCTATACTGCGTGGAATTGTGCGGTATTTCGGGGCTTTATGCCTCAAACTAAGGACTTGAAGATGGCTGGTAGTTCTCGTCGCTCTCTCCTGCTGATCGTCGTAATCCTCGTAACCTGTGGCTTTTTGGGCATGCTGTTCGCGCAGCGCAGTCCCATGACTCCGCCCAGTAGCGATTCCGACGTCAAAGACAGCCTGAAGCAGTTCACACAGGTGTACCAGGTTGTCGAGGACAACTACGCCGAGCCGGTCAACGCCGACAAAGCCATCTACAACGGCGCCATTCCGGGCATGCTGCACGCGCTCGACCCGCACTCCAACTTCTTCGATCCCAAGTCGTACTCGCTGCTCCGCGAGGAACAGCGCGGCAAGTACTACGGCGTCGGAATGACGGTCGGCCCGCGCAACAATAAAGTCATCGTCATCTTCCCATTTGTCGGAACGCCTGCCTACAAGGCGGGAATCCATCCGGGCGACGTGATCATTGCCGTCGACGGCAAGGCCACCGACAACATGAGCACTTCCGACGTTGCCGATCTGCTCAAGGGGCCCAAGGGAACGACGGTTCACATCACGATCCTGCGCGAGGGCGTCGAGAAGCCGATGGAATTCAGCCTGGTGCGCGACGAGATTCCGCGCAACAGTGTCGACCTCGCGTTTTTGATCAAGCCCGGCCTTGGCTACATCCACATTACGGGGTTCCAGGAGACCACGGAACGCGAAGTCAGCGAGGCGCTCGACAAGTTCGGCGATCTGAAGGGGCTGGTGCTGGATCTGCGCCAGAATCCCGGTGGCTTGCTCAGTGAAGGCGTGGGCGTTGCCGACAAGTTCCTGAAAAAGGGCCAACTGATCGTTTCGCACCATGGGCGCTCTTCCCCTGAAAAGCGTTACACCGCGACTCATGGCAGCGGCGGCAAGGATTATCCAATGGTCGTGCTGGTGAATAAGGGCACGGCTTCAGCGGCGGAGATCGTGGCCGGCGCGATCCAGGATCATGATCGCGGCCTCATCGTCGGCGAAACCACCTTCGGCAAGGGACTTGTGCAGACGGTATATCCGCTCGCGGAAAACACCGGATTGGCGCTCACGACAGCCCGCTACTACACCCCGAGCGGACGCTTGATCCAGCGCGATTATTCCAACGTGTCGCTCTACGACTACTACTACAACCGCGACATCGATTCGAACAGCGCCAACAAGGAAGTGAAGCTTACCGACGGTGGCCGCACGGTCTATGGTGGCGGCGGCATCACTCCTGACGAGGTCGTACCCCCGGTGAAGAGCAATTACTTCCAGGACACGCTGCTGCAGCATTATGCGTTCTTCAACTTCGCCAAGCGCTACGTGGTAAAGAACACCGTAACCAAGGGCTTCACGGTCGACGACACCATCGTGCAGGAATTTCACAAGTTCCTCGACGAGGAGAAGATTCCTTACACCCAGCAGGACCTGGTCGAGAACAACGACTGGATCCGCTACAGCATCAAGAGCGAAATCTTCGTCGACCAGTTCGGACAGGATGAAGGCCTGAAGATCCGCGCCGAAAATGATCCCCAGATCATCAAAGGGCTGGAACTTTTGCCCAAGGCGCGTGCCCTTGCCGATCACGCCAAAGAAGTGATCGCCCAGCACAACAACGCGCGCGCGATTACTCAATAATTCGCGCCAGGTTGGATTTCTGAACCGGGCCCGGACAAGTTCCGGGCCTATTCTTTTCTTTTCCCGTCTTCTGATTCCGGTGCCCCAGGTTCGCGTCCGTACTTTGGACGCTAACCTGGGGTTTGCCGGGTGCCCCGACGCCGCTGCGCGTCCCCTGCGGAAGGGTAATCCAGGCGCGAACATTGTCCTTCCTCCTCATTGACTTGCCCCGCTAAGTATGTGAACATCCACCCATTACCGGGCCTTTCGGCCGGCGATGGTACAGCCTGGCGCCCTGCAGGATCTTCGTGAGGTCTCCTCTGAAAACGCGACAACCTATGGTCCGGCAGGCATGATTCAGGAGAGCGGCTGGTTGCTCGCTGTTTTTTTGGCGCTTTGGGCGGGTGTGCTGGACTGGCGCTATCGCCGGATCCCGAACTGGCTCACGGTGCCGGGGTTGCTGGCAGGAATCGCCGTCAACACGGTGACCAATGGTTGGCCCGGTGCCAAGGCTTCCCTGCTCGGTGCAGGATTAGGTTTGTTGCTGCTGCTGCCTTTTGTCGTGATCAAGGCGCTCGGGGCCGGCGACTGGAAACTGATCGGCGCCATTGGCGCATGTCTGGGAACGACTCGTCTGATCGCGGTGCTGATTGGTTCCATGCTGGTTGCGGGAGTGATGGCGATAGGGCTCATCATCTACAAGGGTCGCGCGCGCCAGGCGTTGGTCAACATCGGTCACATGCTGCGCGCGTTCCTGACTATGCACCTGCCCGGGCCGGAAGTCTCGTTGGATAATCCCGATTCGGTGAAGATCCCGTTCGGAGTAGCGGTGGCGCTTACAGTGATCCTCTTTGGCGTGCGACGTGCGCTGGGTGTGGTCTGAGGTACACATGGGAACGATAAGACGACTCTTGGGAACCACCGGCTCTGAGATCGCCGAAACGGCGGTAGTTCTTCCAATTCTGTTCAGCATTCTGCTGGGCATCTTTTTCTTCGGACGCGCCTATAACATCTACGGAACCATCACGCAGGCGGCGATGCAGGGCGCGCGGGCCGCAGTCGCCCCCGCGTGTGCTACCTGCGGAAGTGGAACGCTTACGGCCGCCCAGATTGCTACCAACGTGGTCGCTCCCGTGTTGCAGGCTTCACACCTCGATACGGGCGCGGTGCAGTCGCTCCAACCGGCGGCGTGTCCGTGCGGATCGGTGGCCTGCGGAACTCCGGTCGCTTGCGATCCGGCGGGCGTCTCCGCGACTCCCTCGATTTGCGTTCAGCAGAACGTAAACCTCACCGCGACTGCCGGCCAGCAACAATGCGGAACTTCGGTAGCATTTCAATATCCCTACGGTTTCAACTTGCCGTTCCAGTCATTCACCTTGAACATGAAAGCGACGGCGCAGATGCGAGGCGAGAACTAGTGCCTGCCGAGACCCAAACTCGAGTACTTAGGATGAAAGCTTTCTACGCGGCGCTTGCGGATACGCGCGCCACCCAGATCGCCGAGTTCGCCGTAGCTCTGCCATTATTGCTGGTGATGGTGGTAGGAATTTTCGATTTCGGAAACGCTTACAACCTCAAGCAGAAAGTTACCAATACCGCGCGCGAAGCTGCGCAAATGGGAGCCAGTCAACCGACCAACGATCTTTCCAATGCACCGCCGGCATCGATACGGGCTATTCGTGACCTGGTTTCGAACTCTCTGCAATCCAGCAAGGTCAATGACTGCGGACTTGCTACGGCGGCGGCTACGCCGGCAGGCGGCGCTACTCCATGGAAGTGGTCGTTCACCGTTTCCTGCGGAACCGCGGGAAATTTTGTGCTGACGGTCGATCGCGGCTACGTCTTCACCAGCTCGGTGACGGCGGGTGGCACGCCCGTGAAGATGATTTCGACCAACGTGACCCTGCTCTATCCCTATAAGTGGCAGTTCGATCGCGTGATCACGTTGCTGGCCCCAACCTATATTTATCCCGGCACCACGCAGATCTCCGTTACCTCCGTGATGGCGAATCAGAGTTGAAGGAATGAGCATGATCCGACGCCGAACCCAGCTTCCCTTAAAAAATAACGAGCGCGGTGTGACAATGATCCTGGTCGTGCTGGCTATGCTGAGCATGCTGGGGATCATCGCATTGGCTATCGATGTGATTACGCTATATTCCGCTCGCAGCGAGACCCAGCGCGCCGCAGATTCCGCTGCCCTGGCCGCAGCGAAGATGCTGGTCGATATGGGCGTGACCACCGATCCCACGGCAACCGTGCCCACCGCGGCACAAATCGATGCCGCGACCAAGGCGGCTCAGAGCGTAGCCATTAATCTCAGTATTGCAGCGCGCCAAATACAAACCAGCGATGTGACATTGAGCTTTCCCGGCAGCGGAAGTACCACGTTTCCCGTGAATCCGAAGGTGACGGTCACGGTGCAGAACGCAAATCTGCCGACCTTTTTTTCGCGCATCTGGAGCCGTGCCGCGCTGACCGTGCGGGCTTCGGCGACCGCGGAGGGGTTCAATCCTTCGAATTCGTCGAGCGTGGGAGGCACGGCGGTGCCGATCGTCGCGCGCGGCGTGAAGCCGTTCCTCATTCCAAATTGCGATCCGAATCCAGCACATACCGGAGCGGCTTGTGGAGGTGCGGCCACGTTCTTCGATCGAATCACGGGTGCGATCACCAACCCAGGACCTGCACCCACTGGTATCATCGGCGAAACCTTTACCCTGATTTCGGATTGCACCATTCCGGGCTGCACTCCGGGCCCCCCAACTACCAGCGCGCCAACTACCCTTAAGTATTACCCGGTGCAGATGTCGCTCACGGCCAATGCCTGTCCCTCTTCCTGCGGAGGCGGCGGTACGACGTTCGAGGACAACATCGAGTGCTCCAATCCGACCCCGATCTCGTGCGGCACGACCGTAACCGCTCCAGCGGTAAATCAGCTCTTTCTTGACGATACCGTTCTTCCTGACGGACATTTCGGCCCGGCGCAGGACGGCGTCGAGTGTCTCATTCATCAAGATCCGGGAAATGGGCAAGACGTCCTGAATACGGGTCCGCCGCTCACCTATCCCCTGCAAATTCAGGTCGGCAGCAATCACCTATTGGCAGGAACCGTCTTGTCGACGAACGACCTCGTGACGACAAGTGACTCGCTCGTGACCATCCCGGTGTATGACCAAACTGGTGCCTCCGACCGGCCGACCAGTGCGGTGGGCGTCAACGTGATCGGATTTCTGCAGGTCTTCATTGTCGATGCTTTTGGAGGTGGAGGTCCAAAAGCAGGACAGTTCGATGTGACGGTCGTCAATGTCTCGGGTTGCGGCAATGCTGCGTCAGGCACACCGGTGATGGCCGGCTCAGCCGTGCCGGTCCGGCTCATCCAGCAGTAACTATCAAATAACGTGGAGGGACGGGCGTCCCGCCCGTCCGCGCCATAATGCCACTGGGGAATCTAGTTTGGCGCAGGCTGAGGATCGCCTGGCTGCGGTGTGGTGTCAGGAGGAGGATTCGAATCTCCCTGCGGCTGCACGTCTTCAGTCGGCGGCGGAGGAGGTATGGGCGGCGGTGCACCGGCACTGCGGTCCCCACCCTCCGTATCCACGACTGGAGTCGGCGGCGCGATGGCTGACTCAGCTATCACGGTTTTTGGACTCAAGACGACGCGCTCCACCTGATTGGCGTCTGCGTCGGTGCCCACGATGATGAAGTTGTACCGGGAACCGTCGAGAAGCTTCGAGATCACCTCACGCGGCGTCGAGGGGCCCAGTGCAACTGCGACCACCTCCTGTTCCGCGCCGGCGGGCACAACGATATCCGCATTCAACTGCGCACGAATTTCGTTCAGAACTTCCGCCAGAGAAGCCTTGTTCGAGACCAGGCGCAGACGTCCATCCTGAAACGTAATCTCCACTTTCTTCGGAGCCGGAGGAGGCGTGGGTGTGGCTGCGTTCGTCGGCGGCAGTGCCGCCATAGCGCTGGCGCCAGAACCCGGCAGCTTCACGATCACCGATTTTGCCGACGGAAAGATCTGGTAGGCTTGCGGCGATTTCAGATCGAGCACCACCCGCGTCACTGGAGGCTTCGCGGTCAGGAGTCCGACCCGTACGCCCTTCACCTCGCCCTGGTTCACCGGGATGGCGCGCAGTTGCGGACCCGGCAAAGATTCCGGAAAGTCCACCACCAACCGATCAGGCCCTGTAACAGCCTGCACGGCCGGGGCGACGCGCTGGCTGGTTTCAATCTCGATCTCGGTCGCTCCACCCACTTTCAGCACCGCCACATGGCGAATCTGCGCGGCGGGTCCGGAACCTGTTCGCGCCGGGGTGTCCAGCTCGATGGGCGCTGTATTCATCACTGCGGGCGTGACCCGTACGGTAGGAACTCTAGCCGGCATTCCGACGGGGGCGGGAGCAGGAGCCACAGCTTTCGACAGAGCGGCGGTCACGGCAGGAGCTGGCATGGGTGGAGCAGGCGGCTGAGGAGCCGACTCGACTACTTTGGGCGAAGCTGGTGCGGCCGGGGCGGCCGCCACAGGGGAAATACCACCTTCCCCAATCTTCACCATGACCGACTTGCTCGACGGAAACAGACGGAAAGGCTGGGCCGACTTCAGGTCCACCACCACCCGTGTTACGGGAGGATTGGATGTCACACGGCCTACGCGAACGGCCTTCACTTCGCCCTGATTCACCGGGACGGCGCGAAGCTCCGGTCCCGGGACGGCATCGGCAAAGTCGATCACCAGGCGATCGGGATCGGTGACCACCTCTGTGAGGGGCACCACACGCTTGCTGGTTTCAATCTGGATTTGCACCGTGCCCCCGGACTTCACGACCGAGACATGGCGGATTTGCGCGTTCTGAGCCGTAGCTGTAGGAGACAACGGAAAAACGAAGGCAGCAGCCAGGAAAGAGATCCAGGCGATCTTGGGGAGGTGGGTCATGACCTAAACACCTTTATGCTGTGGATTCTAGCAGTCTGTGGAACCTGTGAATTACACGTTAGTCGTAGAACCCTTGCTGTGGCGCGTGGCGGCTAGTCTGGATGCGGCATGGTAGCAGAATTGGGTCATCCGAGAGAAGAAAACCTCTCTTTTGGTAGCCGCCGTTTGAGCACGTGTTCGGCGCGCTCTTGCAGGCTACGCTCACCAGGTGTGCTTGCAGACCGTCGCCAGTGAATTAAGGCGACAGAATCGGTGCAGCCCACGGTCATGATGAGAAGTTTCGTTCTGCCTGGCGCGACGTGGGATTCATGCGACTGGCGCCTCAGGATCAAGAGTATTCTTTTCCGGTCAGACATTCGCCATCGCTTTCTACCGTTCCAGCACGGAAGTAACCTGAGGAAGATGAGTCGGGACGTTAAGATTCAGGCTCAGTTCTTCTGCCTTGTCGCAAGCTTGATGGCATTGCTGACATGACACCTCCTGCAAATTCGGCGGCTGACCCAAACTTCCTGGGATCGCGACAGGAGGTCTATATCACGTTCGGTTCGGCCTTCTTCGTCGAGTGCCTGTTCTTGTATTCATTCTTCCATTCGGCAGCCGTGCAGCATGACCGAGCAAATCTCCCGAGTTCCTATCCCGCCGGGATGATAACCATGCAGGTATGTTTCTTGTTGCTGCCCATTCTTGTTTGTTGGTTGCTTCTCTCCGCCCGCGCTGCAAACCTCGTTTCTGTGGGTGCGGGCATGGCATGTGGCTATTTCAGTGCGCTGCTCCTCGCCTCACCAGCTGCGGTACTGACGATGCTTTTGTATCTCGGACTCTCCGCCTCGGATCGCGGATTTGATCACGGCCTGCTGCTGGCCGGAGTGGCTTTGGTCGCGCTTTTTGCGATTAGTATTCGAATCGCTCGAGCAACCTGGAGGATACGCAACCTCGAGCGGAATCGATTCCTGGCTGGGATAGCCGGGGCAGTCGTCTACGTATTCGCCGGTTTTCGACTTATGGTTTTTGTTGCGAGCTTTCGATAGCGGCCATAAATGTGGACCGCAACCGCCGTCATTCCTTCGCTGCGGGTCCGGTTTTTGGCTTTAGGATTTCCGTCAGCAAGTCAGCTTGCCCTTCCACCCGCTCCAGATGTGGAATCTTCTCTCCTTCGAAATAGGGAATCGAGTACGTCTTGAAGAACTCCCCGTTCTGGACAATGACTTCAATCGGCTGATGATTGATTTGCGCGCTGTGCAGCGCCTGAGTCAACACGGTCGGAGTCCAGGCGCGGCCACCCACTGCGATCAGCTTCATTCCGGGCCCGAGCCCGGCCTGGTACGCGGGTGAACCGGGAATCACGTCGACGAATTGCCCCTCTTTGCCGAGTGTGAAACCCAGCGAGTAGGCGGCACTCGTCATCTTCGATTCTTCGGCGCGTGCGGTACGAAAGGCGTTCGGCTTGTCGTTGTACACCAGGCGCCAGCCACTGCCTTCGATACCGCCTAACGGCGCATGCGCGCCGGTCGCGCGGACACGCTCCTTCAGCAATCCGGCCCAATCGTAAGGTGCAATCACATCCAACTCGCGAACCAGGTCGTCGAACGTGTAAGTGACCACTTTCGGCGGACCGCTTTCCCCGCCATGAAAGCGCCGGCAGAAATCGTCAAGAGAACGCCGGCCGCCGCTCTGCTTGCGAATGATGGTGTCAACCTCCAGCCAGATGAGGTCGCCTTCGGGGTAGTAGTCGAGCCCGCGCCGCCAGTTCTCCCATTGCGGACCGAGCATCCGGAGCGTTTGCACGGACACGGCAGTGTCTTCGAGAGGGCGCCAGTTGCGGCCCGCACGGTGATCGAGCGTAGCCGCCGTCATCGCCAACTCTTCCCGGTATTGTTCAGGGCTCCACAACTCTGAGCGGGCTGTCAGAACGTTTCCCAGGTAGTCCGTCAGGCCTTCGTAGACCCAGAGCAGATCGCCAATCATCGGTTCCTGGTAATTCTTCGTCGCCAGACCTGCTGGCCTTCGATACTTGCCGTTCCAGGAGTGCACGAATTCGTGGGGAAGCAGATCGGCTTCCAGCAGATGCTTGTGGGGATCGAGCAGGGTTCGGCCGGGCGCGCTGTTGTCGCTGGACTGGTGGTGCTCCAACCCATGATGGCCGACCGAATCGCTCAATGTGTAGAGGAAGTGATACTGCAGGTAATGATGCGCGCCGAAGAGCGCATCCGCTTCCACGACCAGCTTGCGATACGCGGCGGTGTCGGCGGGCGTGATCTCCAGATCAGCATCGCTCTCTGCCACCATGTCCATCACCTGCCCGGGAATTTCTCCCGCGGGCACGAGTTCCACTTGACGATAATGCGCGCCGGCAATCAACGGCGAATCGACCAGCGTGGTCAGTGATACTGGACTAAAGGTGACTTCATCTCCTGTGGCGCTGGCGGTGGTGAGGGCCGTTCCATATTTCCAGCCGGCCGGGAGCCGCACCGAAGGCAGGCATTCGACCGCGTCCGAGGCAACTCCATCCGGATACAGGACTACCTGGTTCCAGTTAAGGTCGAGGAGATTGGTCGAGGCCGCCGGGCCACCGCCACCGGCGCTGTCGGCGGAGATGAGATCGAAAGTCGCCTGAATCTCCTTTGCGCCTGGCGGCACCGTTACGTGAAACGAATACATCTCGATGGGATCGCGGTGCCACGCGAGTTCCTGATTCCCTGCCCTGAAGTGCAGCCCGGCGACATTCGCGATCGGGCCGCTGGGGCGATGGTTGCCAGGAATCCACTTGGGATAGACCAACGTGATTTCTCCCGGAATGGCAGGGAGTGTAATTGAAGAATGAAAGATGTTACGAGGAGCGTCAGTGAGATCGACCGCGACTCGAACGGATGAACTCACGATAGGCCTGGCTGCGAAGCAGGAAACGGACACGCTGATCAGCAGTGGCACGGACAAGAATCGGCGCACGTGCGGTGACTCCGTGAAGAAAGATAGGCGAGAGAGTAAAGGAGAAAGGCGGCAGGAGCAAGCGCGTGTGAACCCGGTGAGGCTTGCCATGGTAAGCCGAAATACCACTTCTCACGCGCCGTGGGGCCAGCAGATTCCTCCGCCGTTCGGCATCCGAATGACAAATAAAGAAGGACCGAAGTGGCATGCCACGCTGGGAGTCAGGCCGCCGAGGGGTCAATTGAGGTCAACAGATCACAACTGATTCCACACGCAATCCTAAAACCTTGTCATTCCGACGCCGGACGGCGGAGGAATCTGCCGCATCGCCTATCGCTTGAACGATCCGAACCGTTTGCCTCAGCTACGCTCGCGCTCGCTGGCGATAGCGCAGATAGGCGCCCGCAAGTCCGGTGGAGAGCAGAACGAGCGTTCCCGGTTCCGGCACTTCTCCAACCGGCGTGCTGCAATCACCGCCTTTTCCCTTCTTTCCGCCGGTGGTCACGACCGGAGCCCCACCCTTTTTCGTTTTCTTCGGTCCACAGCTGGGCAGCGGCGGAGCATACAACATAAGCGTCCCACTATTGTTCATGATCAGTGAGTATGGAGGCATCCCGGCAACGAACTCGGGCATACTGGGCCGCGTCAGCGCGGACCCAAAATCGGTCGGAATCATCATCGCTGTACCGGGATCGACCTTGATGGGCCGCTCCATCTTGGCAATGGCGGGTTCGTTGGGCGAAACCTCTTTGCGCGCGTTTTCGGAAACCTGGTTTCCGCAGCGCGTCCGCAAGGTCATATTTCCATCGGTGATGACTTTTTCTCCGCGGTGCAGACGAACCTTCTTCGTGGTCCAGTAAACCCTGCCTGCAATCCGGTAGGAGACATACACGGTGCGATCCTCTGTGAGCTGCATCACGCGCGCACGCCGGAAATCAAATCCGTGATAATGCGCCGCGACCACGGGATCGCGTTCGAAGACGCGCTCCAGTTCCTTGGGATCGTGGACTCCGCCGGGGACGATCGAATAGGGGTAAACGGGACGCACATCTTTCGACGGTTCGTCCGATGCCGCAGCCGAGAGCGCTAAATCACGCCGCACATCGCTACTGTTGCTCCATTCTGGAGCCGGATGAGAGGAGAAAGAAGACGCTAAAAAAGAGCCGAAATCGATCGGTAATAGAGCCGCTCCCGTCAATCCGCCAAGCAGGAACACCACCGCCAACAATGAGCGCCGGATGAAGCGGTTCCGGCGATGGCGACGAGTGCGGCGACGGCGCACCCGAACGCCCGGTCCATTAGGGTCGTTCACACCTACTCCTACCTACCAGGGTCGTGGGTCGTGCTTTGGGGGGAGCGCCAACCCCATACCAGCAAATACCATTCCACTCGCGACAGAGTATCTGACGCTGACAACATTGGAGAATGGTTCTTTGGTGGGGATCACCCTAACATAACCATGAAGCAAGTTGCACACTAAAAGGGCACATTCTCGGGCGAAAACCTGATACCTTCTGTGACACCTGTACCTACCTTGCCGCTTATCTTTGGCGTCCGATAAAATAGAGGTTTCTCTTTTCAATCTGACAACTGGGAGTGTAGCGTGACCGGAAAACCCCGGATCCTGGTAACCGGTGCGGGTGGCTTTATTGGGTACCACCTGGTGCGGCGGCTGAAAAATGATGGGTTTTGGGTGCGAGGCGCCGATCTCAAGGGGCCGGATTTTGAGCCCAGTACGGCGGATGAGTTCGCCGTCCTCGACCTCCGCCGCTGGGACGACTGCCTGGCAGCGACTCGCAATATCGACCAGGTTTACAACCTGGCCGCCGACATGGGTGGCATCGGTTACATCACCACAAATCATGCTAACATTTCCCGTAATAACATTCTGATTAACACGCACATGCTGGAAGCGGCCCGGGTCAATGGCGCGCGCCGTTTCCTGTTTTCCTCCTCCGCCTGTGTCTATCCGCAGTACAAGCAGAATCACCCGGACGTAACGCCCCTGAAGGAAGCCGACGCGATTCCAGCTGATCCGGAGCCGGGCTACGGATGGGAGAAGTTGTTTGCCGAGGAGCTCTGCCGCTACTACAAGAAAGATTACGGTCTTGAGACGCGCATTGTGCGCTTCCACAACGTGTACGGGCCGCTGGGAACCTACGAAGGCGGCAAGGAGAAAGCTCCGGCGGCGATCTCGCGGAAGGTTGCCCTCGCGGAGCATGGCGGCGAGATTGAAGTCTGGGGTGATGGTCAACAGACGCGCTCGTTCATGTACGTCGACGATTGCGTCGAGGGCTTGGTCCGATTGATGGCAAGCAATTACTCCGAACCGCTGAATCTGGGCACGGATCGGCTGGTCACCATCAATCAATTAATCGACCTGGTTTCGAGTGTGGCTGGAAAGCGTTTGAACAAGCGGCACGATCTGTCGAAGCCCCAGGGTGTACGCGGACGCAACAGCGACAATACGCTGCTGAATCGAGTTTTGGGATGGGAGCCTGCGATCACGCTGGAACAGGGTTTGACGACAACGTACCGATGGATTGAAGAGGAGTTGCGGAAGGCGGGACGGATTCAGACCATCGCCGCGGGACAAGCGGCAACCTAGATCAGAGTGCCCACACCGCCTTGCGGCCAGCCTTGGAGATTACCCGACCGTGCCCGGCCGCTCCGAACCAGCACCTCCACGTTAATCCAGCTCGCGCCAGTCACATTCCGGGCTGACTGATAAAACTGACGAATGCCTGATTTTTCACAAATCACGGTCGACGAGGTTCGCAGATACTGGGATCAGCGTCCTTGCAACGTTCGACACTCACCCAAGCCGGTGGGAACGCGCGCCTACTTCGACGAAGTCGAGGAGCGCAAGTATTTCGTCGAACCGCATATTCCGCAATTTGCCGAATTCGAGCGCTGGCGTGGCAAGAAGGTGCTGGAGATCGGATGCGGGATCGGCACCGACACCACGAATTTCGCGCGCCATGGCGCTACCGTCACCGCAGTCGATCTTTCACCGCAGTCGCTCGAGTTAGCGCGCAAGCGCGTTGAGATTTATGGACTGCATGATCAGGTGCGCTTTTATTCGGGCAGCGCCGAAGAGTTGACACAGTTCGTTCCCGTCGAACCATACGACCTGATCTACTCGTTCGGCGTCATTCACCACACGCCGCATCCGGAGCGCGTCGTCGAGCAGATGCGCCATTATGCGAGGCCAGGCACCACCATCAAGCTCATGGTGTACTACCGGCATTCCTGGAAAGTTTTCTGGATTCTCATGGGCTACGGCAAAGGACGCTTCTGGCGCCTTCAGGAACTCGTCGCCGAGCACTCCGAAGCACAAACCGGCTGCCCGGTGACCTACACCTACACACGCGAGGAAGGCCGGGGGCTGATTGAATCGTCCGGCTTCCGTTTGACCGGTGCCTTCGTGGACCACATCTTCCCCTACCGCATACCCGAATACGTGAAATATGAATACGTGAAAAGCTGGCCCTGGAACTGGCTTCCCTCCCGGTTGACGCGCTCGATGGAACAGCATTTCGGGTGGCACCTGTGCCTGACCGCCAAGGCGGGTGCATGAGCATAAGAGCGTGCGTGATTGGCCTGGGAAAGCTGGGCTCTCCACTGGCGGCGTGTCTCGCGGCCAAGGGGCTGACGGTGATCGGGGTCGACAACGATCCGCGAAAAATCGAGGCCATCAATCAAGGCCAGGCTCCGGTGCACGAGCCCGGTCTGGACGAACTGCTCACTCAGACGCAGGGCCGCTTGAGCGCCATCGACGATGTCGAGGCTGCCATTCGCCAGACTGACATCAGTTTCATCGTGGTCTCGACCCCGAGCGATCCGGCTGGTGGATTCTCGCTGCGTTACGTGGACCCGGTATGCCATGCCATCGGGCGGGCACTCGCGGCGAAAGATGCTTATCACGCGGTTTGCCTCACCAGTACGGTGATGCCCGGGACCACGGGTGGACCGGTCCGCGAGATTCTGGAGAAGGCCAGCGGCAAGCGCGTGGGCGCCGATTTCGGTCTCTGCTACAGTCCGGAGTTCATCGCGCTCGGCAGCGTGATCCGCGATTTCCTGAATCCCGATATGCTGTTGATCGGGGAAAGCGATTCGCGCGCCGGAGATTTTCTGCAATCGCTCTACGCTCAGGTGTGCGAGAACAAACCTGCGATCGCGCGTATGGCCTTCGTGAACGCGGAAATTACCAAGCTCGCGGTGAACACCTACGTGACCACGAAGATCAGCTACGCCAACATGCTGGCGCGCATCTGCGAGCAACTCCCCGGAGCGAACGTGGATGTAATCACCTCCGCCTTGGGCCTCGACACCCGCATTGGCCCCAAGTATCTGAAAGGGGCGCTCAGCTACGGCGGGCCCTGTTTCCCGCGCGACAACCTTGCCCTCGCTCAACTGGCGCGGCAATTGAACGTTCCGCCCGATCTTGCGCAAACGGTCGACCGATTCAATCGCGCGCAGATCTCCTGGCTCGCGGACCTCGTGCAGCACCAGACGAACGGCACCGCTGGAATTCTTGGACTCACATACAAGGCGGGAACGGACGTGGTTGAAGAAGCCGCCGGCTTCCTGCTGGCAAAGGAGCTTATTGCGCGGGGCGTTCGCGTGCTGGCGTTCGATCCGGCATATGGTCAGAACTCGCGCGGTCCAGCTCTCGAAAAACTCTGTTTTGCGCCCAGCGCGCTCGAATGCGTGCAGAAATCGGATGTCGTGGTTCTGGCGACGGCCTGGCCGGAGTTCAGCGCGCTCAAGCCGCAGCAATGGGTGCGCAACGGCAATCCCAAACGTACCGTCATCGACTGCTGGCGAGCGGTGAAGTTCCTGCGCGAAGAGCCCGGGGTGCACTATCTGGCGCTGGGCTTGGGAGAGGGCTTCGTATGATCGCTGCCAAAGCGGGCGAGTCGCGCGCTGCCCTGACCCTCTTCGCGACACCCAAGAGGTTCGACGGCCACATTGGCGTGATCCAGCGCAACGCGATTCAAAGCTGGGCCCGCATGCGCCCCCGCCCGGACATCATTCTCTTCGGCCACGAACCCGGGACTGCTGAGATTGCTGACGAATTTGGCTTTCGCCACATCGCCAATGTGAAATGCAATCAGTGGGGCACGCCGCTGATCAGCGATCTCTTTGGTCAGGCTGAGAAATTAGGGCAGGGCCAGGTTCTCAGTTATGTGAATTCCGACATCATTCTGTTGAACGATTTCGGCCAAGCCTTAACGCGCGTGGCGAAATGGAGTAACCACTTTCTGATGGTCGGCCGCCGCACCGATCTGGATATCAAAGACACGATCGACTTCGAGTCAGACTGGGTGACGGCGGTCCGCAGTCGCGCCCGCCGTGAGGGCAAGCTCCAGATTGCCCGCAGCATTGATTACTTCGCGTTTTCGCGTGGCCTTTACCCTTCCATCCCGGCGCTGGCCATCGGCCGCTTCTGGTGGGACAACTGGCTGCTCTGGAAAGCGCGCTCGCTGCACGCGCAGGTGGTCGATGCAACCCGGGCGGTACTGGTTATCCATCAGAATCATGACTACTCGCACACCACCTACGGCCCCAGCAAAGAAGAAATGATGGCAAGCGAGGAATGCATCCTGAATGCGCGCCTCACGTGCGAAGAGAACCCCGGCGACTACGAGCAGGGCTTCTTCTGGCGCTACGCATATACCATCGATGACGCTACCCACCGGCTGACCCGCGCAGGAATCCAGAAAAATCCACGCCGCCTGTGGAAGCAGTTCAAGCGCTACAGTTCGCGTCCTCTGGGCATGGCCAAGCTCATCCGGCGCCGGTTCGTTCATCCCCAGCCCAAGGCAGAGAAAATCGTGGCGGAGAGCCGGCGATGATGCTGCGGCTGGGCAAGCAAGCGCGCTGGCCTTTTGCTCCCGGCGTGGACGCCGACGAGCATCTGGCTGAAACCTTCCGTATTCTCCGCACCAAGTGGGGAGAGGTTCCGGGCGGCGAGCAAACGCGAGTGCGCTCCGAACATTTGTTGAAGCTGTCCGATCAGGAACTGCTACGCCTCTGGTCTGCCGCACTTGCAGACTCTGCCACCGGAGACGCGTATTCCGTGCGCGGCTGGTATCACACTCTGTACAGCGACGTCTTCCGCGGCAAGAAGGTCTTAGAGGTAGGCTCGGGGCTGGGATTCGATGGCATTACTTTTGCTTCCCACGGGGCCGAGTGGACGTTCGTCGATATCGTTGAAACCAACCTCGAAGTCGTTCGGCGGCTCTGCAAACTCAAGGGCCTGACCAACGTGCGCTTCTGCTACATGGAGGACCTGCGCTCGTTGGCGACTCTGCCCGAAGATTACGCGGCGATCTATGGGCAAGGCTCGCTCATCAATCTGCCGATCGAGGCCACGCGAGTAGAAGCGCAAGCTTTGCTGAAACACTTGCCCGTCGGGGGACGCTGGATCGAGTTGGCCTATCCCAAACGCCGCTGGATTCATGACGGGCGCATGCCCGCGGACAAGTGGGGCAGGAAAACCGACGGCGGCGCCCCCTGGGTGGAGTGGCACGATCTGAAGAAGATTCGCGATTTCCTTGCCCCCGCGCAATTTGATGTGGTGTTCACCCTGGACTTTCACAAGTACGATTTCAACTGGTTCGATCTGATTCGGAGGGCATGAAAGAGCTGCGAGCTATGAGCTTCGAGCTATGAGCTATGAGCCTCGAGCTTTGAACTATGATTAGCAATGAAATGCTTCGAGGAGCGAACTAGCTCGAAGCTCGCAGCTCGTAGCTCGAAGCTCGTAGCCTTCAATAAAACGTGAAGAACCTATTCACAAAACTGAGACGCGAACCACCGGCCCCGCTGCCTGAGCAGTTGCCGTATCCGGTCGACATCCGGCGGCGCAATTACCAGAGCGAGGGCGTCCGGCGCCATGGCGGGCTCGAAGTCTTCGACGCTCCCAACGCGCTTGCCATCAATCATGCTCGAATGGCGAATCTGGAGGCGATGGGCTTGCCGCTTGCGGGAAAACGCGTGCTCGACGTCGGCTGCGGCGTGGGTCATTTAGGTGCGAAGCTGGTGCAGTTGGGGGCATCGGTCGTTTGCGTGGACGGTCGCCAGTCGAACATTGCCAGCTTGCGCACCCGCTATCCTCATCTCGAGGCCCACGTGGGCAGCGTCGAGACCGAGCCGCTATCGCGTTTCGGCCGCTTTCACATTGTCTTTTCGTACGGCCTGCTCTATCACCTCGAGAACCCCCTGCAGTCGCTGCGCAACATGGAGTCGGTCTGCGACGAGATGTTGCTGCTGGAGACCATTATTTGCGATCACGAACTGGCGCTGGTGCGCATGGAAGACGAAAGTACCGACGTGAACCAGGCATTGGGTGGGATCGCGGGCCGTCCCACTCCGCACTACGTCGTGCTCGCGCTGAATCGCGTTGGCTTCCCCCATGTGTACGCGCCGGTAACGGCCCCCGAGCATGAAGATTTTCGCTTTGCCTGGCGCAATAATCTGGACACGGCGCGCGACGGCCACAACTTGCGTTGCATTTTCGTCGCCTCGAGGACAGAGTTGAAGAATCCTGCGCTAGTGTCGCTGTTACGGGACTAATGGCTCTGCCCTCCAGGCGGATTCACTACCGAGTTGAAGGCTCGCAGCCTATTTGCGAAAAAGATGCAGCTGGCGCAGAGAACAAACACTTAACCACGAAGCGGCACTAAGCTTCCACCGAAGGACTTGCTGACAGAGCCTTCGTGATTCCTTGCTGTCCTTCGTGGTTGCTTTTGATTCTGCTTACGCCGCCCAACTCGCGGGGACTTCCACACAGCGAAGCATGAGTTCGATGAGCACAAACATGAATGTAGGTTCAAACCCGCCTGCCTGGCCGAGGATCAGCCTGGTCACGCCCGTGTGGAACTCGGCGCGTTACCTGGACGCGACCATTCGATCCGTGCTGAACCAGGCCTATCCGAATCTCGAGTACATCATTGTGGACGGCGGATCGACCGACGGCAGCGTCGATATTATCCAGCGCTATGAGTCTTACCTGCAGGGCTGGGTCAGCGAACCCGATCGCGGCATGTATGACGCGATCAACAAAGGCTTCGCGCACGCGTCCGGAGAACTAATGGGCTGGATCAGCGCCACCGACATGCTGCACGCCGGTTCCCTGTCCGTGGTCGGCAGCGTGTTCGCGAAATTCCCCGAGGTGGAGTGGATCACGGGGCGTCCCGCCGGCTTCAGCGATGACGGCATGGCAGTGGAGATCCTGAAACTGCGCCGCTGGTCGCGCATACCTTTCCTCGCGGGAGCGAATCGTTACATCCAGCAGGAATCCACGTTTTGGCGCCGCAGCTTGTGGGAGGGCGCCGGCGGACGGGTGGACGATTCCCGCCGCAATGGCAGCGATTTCGAATTGTGGGCACGTTTTTTTCGGCATGCGAAGCTTTATTCCGTCGACGCGCTGATCGGCGGCTTTCGCTCGCATCCGGATTCCCTTGGCCTGCAGAATCTCGCCGAATGCCATCGCGTACACGAGGAAATTATCCAGCAAGAACTGGCCACGATGCCGCAGGCACCCGTACTCAGGAGTTTTCGCGCGCTCAGTTCGCGCGTGATGAGCATTCCAAGCCTGGAAAAGCCGTGGCGTCAGCTGGTTTTGGGAACTCTGCCGAAATTACCCGGTATCCAGCGCGCCCCGGTCATCCGCTACCGAAAAAATAGTTGGGTAATAGAGTGATCGCGCGCGAAAGCGTGCGTTCGTCACCCCTGCCTCCAGTTCAGAATTTTCAGCCGCACCCGGCGCGCACGCCACCTCAACCCTGCTTTATCATTCTTGTCATTCCGA
>Ga0209806_1000690_pt1 | contig 22842 bp, 21 predicted proteins | sample GraSoiAngelo_152_FD_186166 | JGI IMG/M metagenome (GOLD analysis project Ga0209806, IMG submission 186166) | Grasslands soil microbial communities from the Angelo Coastal Reserve, California, USA - 14_1009_12_30cm (SPAdes) (version 2) | ecosystem: Environmental > Terrestrial > Soil > Grasslands ... | reverse complement strand
TCGACGGCGCCGGAGGCAACCCTCTCCCCCACCTCCCTCGCGACGTCGGCCCAGTCCAGAGGCTGCTCGTTCAACGGCCCGTGCAGCTCGACCTCGAGACCCTTGTCCTGCAGGTACTCGGCGACGACTTGGGTGACCCGCGTCTTCTCGTCGCTGCCGATGGCGACACGCATGGAGAAATTCTAGGCTCAGCTACTTCACGAATCCCCGTCCTGCCTACCTATCCCTCCCCCTCTGGGGGAGGGCAGGGTGGGGGTTAAGCGGCGGCTTCCTGATCCCGGGGGCGCGGCTCGCGTGTCACCAGGTAGGCGACCAGGGCGAGGTACTCCTGGGAATCAGCCGAGTCCAACCACCGAATGTCGGAAGTGCTGCGACGGAATAGTGCAAAGATCTCGGCGAGGGTCAGATTGGCGCCATTCTAGACCGAGTCGCGCATGCGTGACCGTCGAAGTTACCGCAAAATCCCAACCTGCGCCACTCTCAGTCACTGTGATGATGAGCGCGAGCGAACACCTGGCGTACCCCTTCGGCAAGCTCGGCCTCAAAAACGGTCACGTCAGCCCGCTCGCTCAAATCCCGGACGATCGCCTGGCCCCTACTTTCGAGGACGGCGCCGGCCACCACGGCTACGCGCGCGCCCGACCGCCGCGCGCTGTCAAGCCGGGATTCCAGGCTGTTGCGGTTCGCGTCAAAAATCACCCGGTAGCCTCTTTGCCGCAGACCGGCAACCAACCGGTGCATGTAGGAGCGGCTCGATTCCTCGACGGCTATTGCGTAGACGTCGGGGGACGACGGCTGCGTGGGTCGCTGCTGCCGCAGCGCATCCGCTGTCTTGTTCATGTCGATGGCAAAGCCGACTGCCGGCGCTGGCGGGAATCCGAGGTCCGCGGCCAGCCCGTCATGCCGGTCACCGGCTGCCAGAACAATGCTGCCGTCCAGGGTGTAGGTGAAAGACAGCTTGGCCTCCTCCGAGTGGCTGAAGGCAAGCGCACACGTCCGCAAGCTCGACATAAGGGCTGGTGGGCTCGCCACCTGCAGCGTGATGCCGGCGATGCTTAAGGCCTCAAACCAGCGCCAGCCCAGCTCGATGACCTCGGCGTCGATATCCGACGAGCTGACGCCGATCACCTCGACACCGAACTGCCAGGTGTCGCGATCTGGCCGCGCGATGGGTTCCAGGTAGTACAGCCGTGCCGGCGCGGGCGGGCCCTCAAGCCCACCGGCGAAGTAGGCGCGGACGATGGCGCCGCTACGCCCGTCGCGAACAGTGGCTGCCAGCACCGGGGTGTCTACACGCCGGTAGCCAAACCGCTCGGCCAGGCTGGCGGCCGCTGTCCGCATCGCTTGCCAGAGCGGCTGGTCCGCCGGCAAAATGTCGATGGCTTAACCCTGGCTCAATACCAGGTCGCTGCGGTCGTCCTCCTCCTGCGGCCGGCGCAGAATGTCGAGAAGGCGAGCATCTTGCGGCACCAGCACTCCGGCTGCCCCGGCTGCCACACTCCGCTCGAGTGCCTTGCGCCAACTGGACCGATCCTGGGGTGCCGGCACGTGCAGCCACCGCTCCGCTGCAGGCATAAGGACCTCGGCCAGCTCCTCGCCGTCAACCGCCAGCAGCGCCCGCGACCGAGAGAGCCGCTGCAGCGTTTCCAGGCTTGCGTCAAGCGAGGCAGCTTCGTATGTCGTCGCGCTCAGCAGGACGAGTCGAATCCGACTTGTGACCGCGGCAATCGCACTCAGTAGCATCTCGCCCGAGGCGGCGGCCGCGATCCAGACCGAATCGACATCCGCCGCTTCAAGCGCCCGAGCATCCGCCAGGTAGTCGCCCGGGTCGTCGACGCCTCGACCGAACACGACCCCAACTTTGACCATTCCACCTGAGCTTACGAGCCCAGCTCTTACTCCCTTCGGGGGAGGGTCGGGGGCGGGATCAGCTCTGGGCGCTGAAAATGATCACGGCCCGGAGGGCCAGCACGCCCACCAGGGCGAACACGGCGGGGACCAACGGCGGGACCTGACGCGCCCAGGCTGGACGGAAGTGGACGGCGAGCGGGACCAGGGCGCCAGCAAGCACGAGCAGCCACAGCAGCAACCAGCCTCCGCTCAGGATCTTCGAAACGACACTGCCCAGGGTGATAAAGAACAGCGCGAGCAGGACCAGTTCAATGATCACGAAGTACCGGTCGGCTTCCGACAGCTTCTCCGTCGTCACCCGCGCATCCCGCCGTCGCCAGACCCAGATGCCGATCACGGCAGTGGCGGCGCTCAGCCCCGAGACCAGGAAGAGCCCGCCCAGCGTCCAGGTATCGCTCCACACTGGCTGGTTGCTCACACTGAGAAGCACACCGGTGTAGCCGGCGACGAACAGCCCAAGGAGCGTGCCCACTACCAGGAACAGGCGACCAAAGATGCCACTGAGCGCACGGGCCAGTCGATTGCCAAGCGGATGCCGGATCCGGCCGTCGAGGACAAGCGCCTCGACGAAGGAAACAAAGGCGAAGATGCCAAAGACGGTGAGCGCCCAGGCACCGAGCGACATGGGTGACCAGTACTTGAAGACAGGGACTCCGCTGCTGCTGTCGATCAGCATGTGCCAGAAGCGGAAAGGCTGACCCAGGTCCACAGTCAGTAGGATGGGGCAAACAACGAGGACGGGAAACGCGATCAAGAACGCGACCCGCGCCGCTGGCTGGTCGCGGCGATCCCCAACCAGCCTCAGCATGGTTCCTAGTGCGTATGAGCCGCCCGCGATCCCGGCCAGAAAAAAGTAGCCGAGAATCCACCATTCCCAATGCGGGGCCACCGTGAAGTGTTCGCCCGGCATGATCAGGGCACCGTCCGGCTGCCGGGCTCGTCGGTCGCGTGCGGCGGCCGCTCCGGGCCGGCCTCGCCGCGCCGGCGGAAGGCAATCAGTCCGCCGATGGCGGCCACCACGGCCGTCACAAGCACGCCCAGGTATCCGGCCGCATTGTTGCGGCTGGGCAGGACCGCGCTTTCCGTGCTCGGCAGGCCGTAGGCCTCGGGCTTATCGTTCAGCAGGAAGAACGCGTGCAGCCCGCCGTATTCCTTGTCGCCGTAGATCCGAGCCTGGGTCTGCCCCTGCGAATGAAGGGCAGTGACCCGGTCGGCGGCGACCTGTCGCATCTCGGCCAGGTCTCCGAACTTGATCGACTGGGTAGGACAGGCCTGGGCGCAGGCCGGGATCATGTTGTTCTGTAGCCGGTCGTAGCAGAAGGTGCATTTCTTGGCCGTGCCGCTCTGCGAGTCGAAGCCGATCACGCTGTAGGGGCATGCCGAGATGCAGTTGCGGCAACCGTTGCACACGTCCTGCTGGATGAAGACGGTGTCGAATTCAGTCCGGATGATGGCGTTGGTGGGACAGACCTCCAGGCAGCTGGCGTTGGCGCAGTGCTTGCAGACGTCGCTCATCATGGTCCAGGCAACCGGCTTGTCCGGGTTCGAGGTGGCCGACTCCAGGAACCTGACGTGCCGGAAATTCCGATGGTCGAGCTGACCGGTGTTGTCGTAGCTGTCCCGGAACTGGACCGGGTTGTCCGGTAGCTGGTTCCACTCCTTGCAGGCGACCTCGCAGGCCTTACAGCCGATGCACAGGCTCACGTCGGTGAAGAAGCCAACCGTCCGCGCCATCAGGTGCTCCTCATCACTAATTTCCCATCAGGTTTGCCACGATCTTGGTCAAGCCGCGGTCCCGAGCGTACAGATCGAGCGGAACCGCCGCCAGCTCGTCGACCGCCGGCACCGCCCGGCCGTCCTTGCGCAGGTCGATGGTGAGCAGGTATCGATGGCAACTCTCGCAGCCGTCCACGCGCACGTGAGGGAATCGCTCGGCTTCCTGGTAGATCGGGAGCCTGCTGGTCGAGGTTTCGCCGCAACCCGCGCAGACCATCCGGGTGTAGACCCAGTTGTGGGCACAGCGGGAGCAGACCAGGTAGCGCGGCCCCGTTACCAGGGCTTCACCGGACACCGCGAAGTAGGCGAGCTGTGGGCTGCCGCCGCATCGGGGGCAGTGTCCCTCGTCCGTTGGACCGGCGCAGGCGAGGCCGGCGGACGGACCCATCGCCTCGAGCACCGGGCCGGCCGACGCCCGGGCCAGATATGTCAGCACCGGAGACAGCTCCTGGCCCCGCAGCCAGTGCTCAACCACCCGGTTCAGGTCTTCCATGATGAAGAGCTCCCCTGCGCCACGCGCCAGCATCAGCGGCCCGGCACGAATCGTTATGTCGACCACCTCCGCCATCACGCGTTGGGCCACGTAGGTGGAAACATCGTGTGGGGCCGGAGCATCAGCGCGGGTGGCTTGAAAGGCCCGCTCCTGGACCGGCAGCAGCTCCCGGTAGAGCCGTAACCACTGGGCCGCGAACGGGTAGCGCGTGATCAACTCCTCCGTCCGCGCCCTTCGGAGCGGAAAAAGATTGTTGGTGGTCTCGAGCGCTTCCAGGATGGCCATCAGATCTTCTCGATGTTCACAAGGAACGCCTTGAACTCGGGGGTGTAGGCATTTGCGTCGCCGACGAACGGCGTCAGCGCGTTGGCCAGCCAGTTGGCGCCTTTGGTCGGATCCTGCTCCGCCGAAACCCCTACGAATCCCCAGTGGATGGGAATCCCGATCGTGAATATCTGCTTGCCGTCGATCAGGCTGGGCGCAAGCCGGGGTGTGACCAGGGCCAGGACCTCGATCTTGCCGCGCTTCGAGCGTACCCGGACGCGATCGCCGGTCTGGATCCCCTTTTGCCTGGCCAGCTCGACCGGCACCTCCACAAACGGATGTGGCTGGAGGCCGGCGAGCAGGGGAACGTGCTGCGTCACGTAGTGCTCGTGCTCCGTCAGCCGGTAGCTGGTGGCGACGTAGGGATAATCGGTCGCGTTGCCGAAGCTGTCTTTGACCTTCTTGAAATTCCCGCTGTCCGCCCCGGTGTAGAGGAACGCGACCGGGTCCTCCGACTGGCTGGGATGCAGCGGGTTCTGCACAGGGCTCTCCATAGGTTCGTAATGCTCGGGGAAGGGCCCATCCGCCATCGAGCTGCTGAAGAGCCGGCCAACTCCTTCGCCGGTCATGATGAAGGGCAGCCAGGAAGTCTTGCTCTTGGGGTCGGCAGTCGGACCGCTCGCCGGGTAGTCGGGGACATCGCCCACCCACTTCTCACCGTTCCACTTGATACCTGGACGGGTGGCGTCCCACGGCTTGCCGTCGAGGTCCGCCGACGCCCGGTTGTACATCACCCGGCGGTTCAGCGGCCAGGACCAGGCCCAGTTGGGGTAAAAGCCCATCCCGGTCGGATCGTTCTTCAACGGGTCCTGGATCCCGTCGCGACGCTTCATCAGGTTGCCGCTGTCCGGGTAGCTGCCCGTGTAGATCCAGTCGCCGGCCGTGGTGGTCCCATCGTCCTTTAAGTCCGCGAACTTCGCCATACGTTTTCCGGTGGTGAGGTCGAAGCCGTTGACCTCCTGCGCGATTTCGTCCAGCGTCGGCTTGCTGGGATCGGCGTACTTGAAGGTCAGGGCCATGATCGGGTCCGGAAATTTTCCGCCCTGCTGCTGGTAGAGCTTTTTGATCCGCTGGAAGAGGTCGGCCAGGATCCAGTGGTCGTGGCGGGAGCTCCCCGAGGGCGGAAGGACCTGCTCTTTCCATTGCGACCAGCGGCCACTGTTCACAAAGGACCCATCCTTCTCGATCCAGTGGGTGGTGGGCACCATGAACACCTCCGTCTGGATGGCATTCGGGTCGGCGCCCGGCCGGCGCCAGAACTCAGAGCTCGTCGTCGGCAGCGCGTCCATAACCACCAGCCACTTCAGGTTGGCCAGCGCCTGCATCACCCGGTTGGAATCCGGCCCGATGCTGGTAGCCGTCATCCCGGAGAGCATCAGCCCCTGCATCTTGCCCTTGAGCGCCTGGTCGTAGATGCTCATCCAGGACGAGTTCTTGGCCGGCTTCGGTATCCAGTGAAAGGCGAAGTCGTTGTCTTTGGTGGCGGCATCGCCGTACCAGCCCTTGAGCAAGCTCACGGTGAACTTCTTGTAGTTGGTGCCGAAGAAGTTCCAGGACCGCGGGTCGCTCTTCTTGGGCGCCTGCTTGGCCACATAGTCGTCGATGCTCTTGCGCTCCGGGGCGGGGATCTGCATGTATCCCGGCAGGATCTCCCAGGAGATGGCGTGGTCGGTGTTGCCCTGGATGTTGGCGTGGCCGCGCTCCGCATTCATGCCGCCTCCGGGTCGCCCCATGTTCCCTAGCAGCAACTGGAGAACGGCCCCAGAGCGGATCAACTCTCCGCCAGTCGTGTGGTGGGTGAGGCCGACTGCATATACGATGGTCATCACCTTGTCCGGCCGGCCCATCTCGCCGACCAGCTGGGCGATCCGCATGAACTGGTCCTGGGGGATGCCGGTGATTCTCGAGACCATCTCCGGGGTGTATCGGGAGTAGTGCGTCTTCATCAGGTTGAGGACAGACCTCGGGTGGTTGATGTCGCGTTTGGCAAAACCGTCCGACCCGGTCTCATACCCCCACTTGGCGACGTCGTACTTGCGGGTCGTCGGATCGTAGCCGCTAAACAGTCCGTCCTTGAAGCTGTACGTGTCCTTCACCACGAAGGAGGCGTTCGTATAGTTCTCCACATAGTCCTTGTGGGTCAGGTCGTTCTGCAGGACGTAATTGATTAGCCCGCCGAAGTAAGCGACGTCGGTGCCGGTCCGGATCCGGGCATAGATGTCGGCCATGGCGGAGGTCCGGGTAAAGCGCGGGTCGGCGTGCACGATCCTGGCCCCGCCGCCTGACCCGGGCCCGCGGGAGGGATCGAGCTTGGCCTTAAGGAACCACTGAAAACCGACCGGGTGCGCCTCGGCCGGATTGGCGCCGTTGATCAGGATCAGGTCGGTGTTCTTGATGTCGCGCCAGTGGTTTGTCATGGCTCCCCTCCCGAATGTGGCGGCCAAACTGACCACCGTGGGGCCGTGTCAAACCCGTGCCTGCTGTTCGAGATGGACCAGGCCGAGCCCGCGCATCAGCTTGGTGGCAAAATAGCCCTCCTCGCTGCTGAAGGCGGCGCCGCCGGCGAAAGCGATCCCCTCCGTACGGTTGACGGTGTTTCCACTTGCATCCTTGGCGACGAAGCTGGCGTCGCGTGCGTCTTTGACCCGCTGCGCGATTTTGTCGAGCATCGAGTCCCAGCCAATTTCCTGCCACTGACTGGCGCCGGGGGCCCGATAGAGCGGCTTCTCCACCCGGCGGGCGCTGATCGCGAGCTGCATGGCCGCAGCGCCCTTGGGACACAGCCGCCCCTCGTTCACCGGGCTGTCCGGGTTCCCCTCGATCTGGAGGAGCTGGCGAGAACCGTCAGAGTTGTCTTTCGTAAATGCCACCAGCGCGCAGCCGACCGCGCAGTAGGGGCAGACCGAGTGTGACTCCCGGGTTCCGGCGATTCGAAAATTCTGTTTGACCTGGTCGGCCTCGGCAAGGTCGAAGCCGAGTACGCTCAGGCCAGCCGCCCCACCCCCAGCGGCGCCCAGCTTCAGGAAGTCCCGGCGGGTCAAGTCCGGCACGGTACCGTTCCTCTAACTGAATCCGGCTACAGTAAGGTGCTTCGATCTTATTCAACCGGTAACAGGGCAGTCAATGGGGTGGGATTGGATGAACCCGTGGTTTGACCAGCTGGGCGACCTTTTCGTTCGGGCGGCCGCTGCCCGCAAGGTGGGGATCGATGCCCCCCGCCTCGAGCCTTCCCTGGCTGAGGAGCTGCTCGAGCTTGCCAGGGTGACGGCGCACTCACAGGAGCGCCGCTTCGCTCCGCTGACCTGCTTCATGGCTGGAGTCGCTGTCGAGCGGTTACGCCGGGCGGACACCGGAGCCACTCCTGAAGAGGTCGCGGCTTATCTGCACTCAGTTCGCCTGGAGCTGGAGACAGAGCCGCGACAAGCGTCCTGAGTGCCGGCGGGCTTTAGCCTCCGATCTGGAGTGCCAGCGGGCTCTAGCCCCCGATCTGGCTCATCGACTTGGCCGGCCGTACGAAGTCGGCCTGCCCGATCTTGTGGCCCTCTTCTTTTTGCCAGACGGCCCGGACGACCGCGTCCCGGATCTCCAGGTCCGACGCCCCGCCCCGAAGCAGCACCTTCAGGTCGTGCTCCTGCAGCGAGAAGAGACACGTGCGCAGGTGGCCTTCGGCGGTCAACCGGATCCGGTTGCAGATCCGGCAGAACGCGTCGCTCACCGAGGGGATCACGCCCACCCCACCCGCGGCGCCGTCCTTGAACCGAAAGCTCGTCGCCGGCGCCGGCCTGTCGTTGAGCAAGGGCTCGAGGGGAAATTCGCGGTCGATCGCCTCGATGATGTCGCGGCTCGCCACCACGTCGTCCTGCGACCAGATTCCGTCGGCGTCGAGCGGCATGAACTCGATGAATCGGACCTGATAGCCCTCGCGCCGGGCCAGCTTCGCGAAATCGAGGATCTCGTCGTCGTTGCGCCCGCGCATCACCACCATGTTCAGCTTGATCGGCTCGAAACCGGCTTCGCGTGCGGCGGCCAGGCCGTCGAGCACCCGGTCGAGGGCGTCGCGCCGGGCGAGGTTGCGGAACCGGTCGCTGTGCAGGGTGTCGAGACTGACATTCAGCCGGCGCAGGCCGGCATCGCGGAGCGCTTGCGCTTTCTCCCGCAACAGGATGCCGTTGGTGGTCATGGCAATGTCGAGCGAGGGATCGATGGCCGCGATCATGCCGGTCAGCTGCTCGATGCCCTTGCGGACGAGCGGCTCGCCCCCGGTCAACCTGATGGTGCGTACCCCGCATTCCTCCACCAGGATCCGGGTGAGCCGCACGATCTCCTCGAAGCTGAGCACTTCGTCCCTGGCGAGCCATGCCATCCCGGCAGCCGGCATGCAGTAGACACAGCGGAAGTTGCATCGGTCCGTAACCGAGATCCGCAGGTCATCCGCGACGCGGCCAAACGTGTCGCGCAGTGGAATTGTCTGACGTGCCCCTTCCACGAAACCTAGTATAGGTGCGTGCGTCTGGGTGTCATGCCGCCGTTCACGCCGATGGAAGCCAAGGTTCATTCGGAGCTGCCCACTGGCGTCGGCTGGCAGTACGAACCCAAGTGGGATGGGTTTCGCGCCGTCGCCTTTCGCGACGGCGACGAGGTGGTCATCCACAGCCGCAACCAGAAGCCACTCACCCGCTACTTCCCCGAGCTGGTACCGGCCCTGCAGAGCATCCTGCCGAAGCGGGTCGTACTGGACGGCGAGATAGTGATCTTCACCGGGTCGGGCACTGATTTCGACGCCATGACCCAGCGCATCCATCCGGCCGCCTCTCGAGTCAACATGCTCGCCGCCACCCAGCCCTCGTCGTACGTCGCCTTCGACGTGCTGGCGGACGGCGATGAGAGTCTCCTCGAATACCCGTTGAAGCAGCGGCGCCAGCGGCTGGAAAAATTGCTCGGCCCCTCGCCCGAGTCCATCTTCCTCAGCCCCGTGACCATGGACCGGGAGACCGCCATCGGCTGGCTCAAGGAGTTTCGCGGCACCGGACTCGACGGTATCGTGGCCAAGAAGATCGACAGCACCTACAAGTCCGGCGAGCGCGCCATGGTCAAGGTCAAAGAGCAGCGGACCGCAGACTGCGTGGTGGGCGGTTTCCGCTGGGGCATGGACGGCAAGCGGGTCGGCTCCATCCTGCTCGGCGTCTACAGCGGCAAGAACCTGGTGTACCTGGGACACACCTCGGGCTTCGACAACGAGGAGCGCAAGACGCTGGTCAAGATGCTCGAGCCCTTTCGCGGCGGACCGAGCTTTGAGGGCGGTCGCGCCCCAGGTGGCCCCAGCCGCTGGAACCAGGAACGCGAACTCGAGTGGGAGCCACTCCGCCCGGAGCTGGTTTGCGAGGTCGGCTACGACCGGCTCGAGGGCGACCGTTTTCGCCACGGTGTTCGCTTCCTACGCTGGCGACCGGACAAGGATCCGAAACAATGCACTCTCGCCCAGCTCAAGGCGGAAGCCTCGGTAGAGCTGAAGAGCCTGTTCGGCAAGGAACCCGCCCGCCGGCGCTGACCTGCCCGAAAGGGCGGCCTTTCCTGCCCCTTCGCCACACCCGCAGAACCTAGACGCTCGCTCGGGCGAGGCCGCATGCTGGTGACCGTCGCTGATGAGTGACCCAGCGCCGCTGACGCACACCCAGGAGCGGTCCAGGACCGACGCCGGCCCACGTGCCCGGACGGGCTCGGCGCCCGGCGACCTGCACCCCTTGCTCGCCCTCCAGGCGACAGCCGGCAATCAGGCCGTGGCCGAGCTGGTGGCGAGCTCGTCGATCGATGCCATGCCCTTTCTCCAGCGAGCCCCGGTCGCCGCCCCGCCTCATCATGCGGCGCACGCCGCTGCCGCTCCGCCTCCGCAGCCGGGTGAGACCGTCTATCACCTGACCATCGGGACCGACGACCGCGCCAACCTGACCAGGGCCGAGGCTCTCAAGATGCTCCACCGTCATCTCACCCGGGTCCAGGGATGGATCGAGAACCAGAAGGATGGACTCACCGACCTGCGCAAGATCCACGACGACCAATGGGTGGTAGCTGGCATCTCCGACTATCTCGGGGGCGGCGGAGCGCTCGGGAAGCTTCACATCCCCGAGCTCAGCATCTTCGAGCCGGCGTTCTTCGCGATCCAGCACGCCCAGGGTCTGCTCGATGCGGGCGAGCTGGAAAAGGCGGCCGACAAGATCATGGAGGCCGACTTCAAGCGCCAGAACGCCGAGTACCAGGTGATCGAGTATCGGGAAGGGTCCATCTCGGGAGCCGAGCGCTCGGTGACCGCACTGAAGGTCGCGGTCGCGGCCGGTGCGGTGGCAGCCACCATCGCCACGGGAGGTACAGCAGCGGCGGCCGGAGCCGGTGTGCTGGGGACCGCGGGCGCGGTCGCGGTCGGAGCCGGCGTCTACGGGGAGTTTTCCGAGATGGGGACCCAGGGTGGCGAGATGATCTCGGGCCAGCGGCAGGCCGGGATGTTCGACCCGGTCGCCATCCTCAAGCGGGCCGGGACCGACGCCGCGGTGGCGTTCGTCACCGCCTACCTGGGCGGTTCGCTTTCCAAGGTGCTGGTGCGCAGCTTCGGCCAGTACCTGATCAGCAGCATGGGAGAAGAGGCAGCCGCCGCCCTGGCTCAGGAGATCGGAGTCGCCGGCAAGCTGACCCCGGAGCTGGTCGTCTCCAACGGTCAGAAGTTCATTCTCGAGTTCTTCGCCAACACGGCCCTGACTCCGCTCACCACCGCGATCCAGGCCGCCGTCGATACCCTCAAGGGCGGCAAATTCCCCGGGCGCAAAGAGTTCACCCATATGGTCGTCACGAACATGATCCAGGGCGGGATCATGCAGCTCTTCATCGCCGGTATCACGCACGGCGCCAAGACCGCGGGCATGAAGACCGGCATGGAACCCGTCAAGACCACCACGCCGGCCACGGCCGCCGAGCCCACGGCTCCGGTCAGCTCGGAGACAAGCGTCCCCGTCGAGCCGGCCACGGGGGCGACTGCAGCGGAACCTTCCATCGTCGAGGGCAGCGAGCCACCGATCGGGGACGCCCCGAAGCCGCCGCAGCCGAAACTCGGACCGGTTGCGACCAAGCTTGCCGAAGGTCGAGCTGCGCTACCCGGTGCGCTTGACGAGACCATCAAAGCTCTCGAAAACGCTCCAGTGCCTGCCACGGAGCCGGGAGGGCAACCGGTTCCCGCGGACCTGGTCGAGATCAAGCCGCTCGGCAAGGGACAGGCGCCTGTCAAGCCCGCCGGGCCTACCGGACCTCTGTCCCCGGAATTCATCGAGGGCGAGATGGGGATGCCAGTTGGAAACCAGGAGAAGTTTCAGGCGATTGTCGACAAGGAGCAGATCATCATCGATGTCCGCCCGACTACCAAGGAGGCGCCGACCCTCTATGAGGAGCAGGGCGCCCTCCCCAAGCCTGAGGACATCAAGGCGAAGACGGTCAACGATCTGGACGTCTGTCTGGGGGCGAAACCGAGTGACGTTGGCAAGGTAGGCTACTTCAAGCCGAGTCCTCCGCAGAAGCCACCGACGATGTCCGACGCCGATTGGGCGGGGATTCAGCCCGACGTCGTCAAGCGCTTCGCCCAGCGCGACGCCGAGTTCTGGGACCAGGGCGCCAAGATGACAAAGATCCAATCCCCTACCGGTGAGTCACATCTTGGTCATCAGGCCGAGATCGGCCCAGAAGGCGTCGTCAGGGACGTCCAGCAACAGGGAGACAAAGAGGTCGTCAGTCCATTTACCGGGGATCACGACATCTACGACATCCGCAAGGCGGACGGAAGCCCGGTCGACTACGAGTCACAGTGGTACAAGGACCTGGTCGACAGCATGAAAAAGATGGGGATGGGCGTGGAACACGGCGCCCACATGGAGTGGAAGCCCAAACCGGGAACGCCCGACGCGCAGATCCACCAGACCATCATCAACAAGGTTGTGTCCGGCATGGAGCAGCTCCTTCGTTTCCAGCCCGGGCAGCCGCCCACACTGGTCGGAAGGTAGCACCGGGCGCGTCGGGGCTTCGCTAGGACCGGCCGGCCTGGTCCTGTTTGCGGAGCGCCTGCCGGTGGTCTCGCCGTGCCGCCAGCGGGTGCCGGCCGGTTTCGTCCTGCTTGGCCTCGTACTCGCCCGACACCTCCTTGTCGAGCTCGGTCAGGGCGCTCTTGGCCTTACCGCCTGGGGGCTTGCCTCTGGCGTCGCGCGCTACTTTCGCGGCCACGTCCTTGGGGTTCAATGGAGGCTCTGGTGTCTCACCACCTGAGATCGAGCTGGCACGCGGTTCACTCGCCAATATCCGCCTCCTTATTGACTGGGCTAATATCAGATTTTAGTATACTGAACTGTCCAGGTTAGTCCCGCAGGGTACAGGTTCTCCCAACCACTGCTGGGGATTCAGGAGGTGGCACATGAAAGTACGTGACGTGATGGCCAAAACCATCAGCCGGGGAAAGGACTTGAAGATGACGCTCCCCGACCTCAAGCTCGGGATAAAGAACCCGGCCAAGGAGGCGGAGAAGCGCCTCCCCCGCCGTTCGCCGAGAGGCCGGCTGGGTGCGGCCATCTTTGGCGGGCTGGCGGGAGCCGCCATCTTCTACCTCCTGGACCCCGACCGCGGCCGGGCCCGGCGAGCCCAGCTGGGCGACCAGATCTCGGGAGCCGTCAGGCGCGGTCAGGGCCAGTTGACGAAGCTATCGGGCCGCCTCGCCAGCAAGAGTTACGGGACGAGCCAGCGCTTCACCCACATCTGGAGTGGACCGCCGGTCGATGAGGTGGCCCTCAAGCAGCGGGTGGAGAGCGAGATCTTCCGGGATCCGCAGGTCCCCAAGGGCGACATCAACCTCGACGTGCGAGGCGGCGTGGTCGTGCTCCGCGGCCAGGTCAAGCAACCCGAGCAGATCGAGGTCCTCGAGCGCGACGTACGTCGCGTCCCGGGAGTTGGCCGGGTGGAGAACCTCCTGCACGTCGAAGGCACGCCCGCCCCCAACAAGGCGGATTCGCGCCAGCCCGGCCTCAGCTAACTGAATCTCCCTCCCCCTCGGGGGCGGGGCGTCGCCCCACGCGGGTGGCGCGGGACGTGCCAAACCCGCGTTTGAGACCTCGCGGGGTGGGGGCGCTACGCCGCGTCGTCCACCGGGATCGCGGTCGGTACCAGTCGCCCGGATCGATCATCGGCATCAATCCGGGCCTCCTCGTGGTACTCGGCGTCGGTGTTGACTTTCCACTGGTCGTAGCTTGTCCCGAGCGCGATGTTCCGGGCGACCAGGAGGGCGGTCATCATCGAGTGGTCCTGGTTGTTGTAGTGGTGCATTCCGTTTCGGCCCACCAGGTCCAGGTTCGGCAGGGCCTGGTCCAGATAGTCACGGATCACCTTGAGGCGCTGCTTGTAGACGTCGTCGTAGACGGGATACGCCTTGGGCATTCGGATGACCGTGCCCGACAGCACCTCATCGGGACGGCAGATCCGCAGGCTGGCCAGCTCGTCCCGGGCGAGGTCGACCAGTTCCGCGTCCGCCATTGTCCACAGGCCGTCGCCTTCGAAGCAGAAATACTCGAGCCCGAGGCCGGTTTTCTTTAAGTCCGCCACCATGGCCGGGCTCCAGTTCTTGAAATTCTGGATCCGCCCGACCTTCACACTCGGGTCATGGATGTAAATCCAGTTGTCCGGGAAGACCGTTTCCCGGTTGACCACGACCGCGACCGAGAGGAAATCGCGGTAGCGCAGCTTTTCGGCAGCCTGGCGAGCCGGCTCGGAGGCCGCCGGCGCGAGCATGCCGACCAGGTCGCGCACCGGGATCGTGGAGATGAAGTCGGTCCCGCTCACCTCCCGGGTTTCGCCCGAGGCGGTCCGGACGGTCACCGATCGGACCCGCCCGTCGCCGTGATGAATCGCAACCACGCACGACCCCAGCTCGACCGTGTTTCCCGCGGCCCGCAGCCGTGCGGTCACCAGCTCCCACATCTGTCCGGGTCCCAGCCGCGGGTAGCGGAACCTGTCGATCAGCGTCTTGATCACGGCTTCGCGACCACCCCTTTGGAATCGCTGGGGCAGGATCGCCGACCTGACCGCGGCCATCAGGCTCAGTCCCTTGATCCGCTGGGCGGCCCAGTCGGCGGACAGCTCCTTGGTGCTCATGCCCCAAACCTTCTCGGTGTAGGTCTTGAAGAAAATACTGAACAGCCGGTAGCCGAACTGATTGCGCACCCAGTCCTCGAGGCTGATGGGGTTCTTTACCGGATGGATGCGCGCCCAGGCGTAGCTCAAGGCGCAGCGCAGCGTTTCCACCGGGCCCATGTTCAGCAGGGCGTTGGTGGCCTTGAGCGGGTAATCGAAATACTTGTTTCGGTAGTAAATGCGCGAAAGCCGCTCGCGGCTGAGCATCTCATCACCGAGGATCTCGGTCCACAGGTCCTCGATCTCCTGGCTCTTGCTGAAAAAACGATGCCCGCCGATGTCGAAGCGATAGCCGTTGGCCTCGACTGTCCGGGCGAGTCCGCCAACGAACCTCGGGTCCGCTTCGAGCACGGTGCTGCGGATGCCGTGCCTGGACAGTTCGTAGGCAGCGGTCAGCCCGGCGGGCCCGGCACCCATGATGACCACATGCCTCTCGGAAGCTCGACCGGCCGAGCCGCGCACGTAGTTCCAAACGCGTCCCGGCGCTGACCCTTGCCGGGCCTTTTTGTGACCCCGGAGCTATCCCCTACCCCTCTGGGGGAGGATCGGGGTGGGGGACTTTACGTAGGACTAGGCAACGCCGTAGCCGACGAACTCGGGCTCACGCTCGGACTCGGGCTCGGGGATGCACTCGGCGATGCCGAGGGGGTCGCGCTCGGCGCCACGCTCGGAGCGGCCTTCTTCGCGTTCTGTGCCACGTTGCCCAGCTTGGGTAAATCTGCCGGGGCATTGTTCGAGACCGGTGCCGGCATCACGTTCAGCAGCATGATCCCGAGCGCCACCGCCGCCCCGGCCGCCAGCGCCACCGGCACAGCAGCCGCGTTGCGCACGCTCACCGGTCGCTCGCCTGTGTTCTGGGGCGACCGGCGGTAGACCTGGCGGAAAGGCGTCAGCTGAATCCCCTCGGCGGCCAGGCTCGCCCAGGGCGCGGCGCCAAAGATGGCTGCCTCGAAGAGCAGCAGGAACGCAAGGATGGCGGTGGCGAACCCCGGCGCCCGGACCAGCATGATGATGGCGGCCGCGACCGCCAGCAGAGCGAGCATCGTCTCCATGCTCGACGACCGCAATGCAGGCCAGAGGTGAGAGCCGCCCTCCTTGCGTTTGGGAGTGCGCAAGAATGCGGCCCGGTTGCTGGCCAGGCCGCGGACAACCGCCAGCGTGTCCACCCAGCTCAACGCAAACCAGACCGCCATGGCCCGGATGCCGTCGCCCCAGGTGCAGCGGACCGCCGTCCGCATTGCCCAGAGCGCCCGCAGGACGCCGGTCAGCAGGAACGCCAGCGGCACCACGACCACGGGGCCCGTCAGCTCGCGCACCGGAAGCCGGTGATGCAGGGCGGCCGCCGCAGCCGTCAGCAGCAGCAGCAACGTGAACGAGGTGGTCAGCACATCGCCGAACCAGTGCATGCTCCCCAGCAGATAGTGGATTCGCTGACCCGCGTGCAGCCGGAGCTGGCGGCGGCCGATGGGAGCCAGCTCTCGCCAGTGCATGCGCAGGATCTGGATGCCCCCCAGCGCCCAGCGAAAGCGCTGCTTCTTGAGGCCGTCGAAGGTGAGCGGCATCAGCCCTTCGCCGAATACGCGGCGCTCGTAGACACCGACCGAGCCGCGGCCCAGCATCCGCAGGCTGGCCTCGGCATCCTCGGTGATGCAGGCCTCGTTCCAGCCGCCTATCTCCGCAAGCGCGGACCTGCGGATCAAGCCCATGGTGCCGGCGAAGATGATGGCGTTACGGTGCGCCCGGGCGGGCATCGTGATGTCGAAGAAGTACCGGTAGCTGAAGAAGAGCCCGCGCAGGTACTTGTCGTCCTGCCAGTCGCGATAGTGCTGTGGGGTCTGAACGAAGGCGACCTGAGGATCCTTGAAATGCCCGACCACGGCGCGCAGGAATCCGGGCTTGACCAGGTAGTCCGCGTCGACGATGCCCAGGACCTCGACCTCGTCCGGCAGCCGGCGGGTGGCTTCGTTGAGGGCACCTGCCTTGTAGCCGGGCCAGGGATCGAGATGGAGGAACTGGAAACGCGGACCGAGCTCGCGGCAGAGCGCCTCGAGCGGCTTCCAGACCTCTGGGTCCTTGGTGTTGTTGTCGACCACCTGCACGATCAGGTCCGGGTAGTCGAGCTTTGCCAGGGCCCCGAGCGTCTCGCGCATGATCTCGACCGGCTCGTTGTAGGCGGGCACCTGGAGGGCGACGCGCGGGAGATACGCAGCGTCTGCCTGGTGGGTTGCCTGGTCACGACGGCTGAGCACGTCCAGGATTTCGAAGAGGTAGTAGATGCTCAGCGACAGTGCGGCGGCTTCCAGCAGGAGCAGCACGAACGACCCGATGATCCCAACCGGCCCGAACCCGTCGGCGAACGGCTGGATGCCCGCGTAGACCAGGTAGCTGAGGGACCCGAGCACGACGCAGGCCAGCAGCTGGGCGCCGAGCATGCTCCACGCCGGCAGGTGGCGCCGGGCCTCGACCGCCGCGCCCAGACCCAGGAGCGCCAGGATCATGGCGGTGGAATCCTCGGTGATGGCGCTCGTCACCCAGCCCGCCACGACCAGGGCGAGCAGGCCCAGCGGTATGCCGGCCCATGCCCTGGCGCGGATCGTTCCCGGCATCATGGCCACCGCCGTGGTGGCAGCCGAGCCGATGGCAAAGAAGAGCACCAGCTGAAGGATCATTAAGCCTCCTTATAGGACGGAGAAAGAAGGGAGGGCCCGGATCACGAACCCTCCCTCGCTGCTAGCGACGACGGAACGCGAGCGCCCCTCCGCCCAACAGGACCAGCCCTGCGAGCAGGAGGACTAGGGGGCTGGGCGAGCTCCCGTCGCCTCCACCACCCGTCCGGGCCAGCGTCCTTGTGCTCGCCGTCGGGGTCGGGGTCGGCGTCGCTGTTGCGACGACAGCCACCGTGCAATTCAGGGTGTTGTCGTTGACGACGATGTTCTTGATCGTGGCTCCGCCCTGCTCATCGAAGACGATGTTGATCGACGTCAGTTCCTTGTCGCCCGTGCCGCCGTTCCCCGCGCCGTCCTTGGTCAGGTCGAAGGTGTAGCGTTGATAGCCGGCCGGAGCGCCGGAGACCGCGGTGGCGGCCGCCGCCCCGTAAAAGTGAATGTCGTTGTCCCCGGTGCCGGTCCGTACATTGAAGCGGGGCGCCCCGCCGCTGAAGTGGGACCCGGTCAGCACGTCGAGGCCCAGGCCTGAGAGCGTGTGGCCGGAGACGCCGCCGATGGTTGCGCCTGCGGACGAATCGCCGCTGGTGGCCTCGGTTTTCGCCAGGTGAAGGCCGGCCGCGCTGCATTGTGACACCGCGGTCCCGTGAACCCCCTCCCCGAAGGTCTGTCCCCGGTAATACGTCCAGGGTGTCACCGTCATCGACGTCGCAGCCTGGGCGGCGACCAGGCCGGCAAACCCGAGCGCGGCCGTAGCCAGTAACACGAAGAGTCTCCGCATGAACTTCCCTCCCGTCAGTTGGTCGGGCAACAATGTTACCCATTGTCATATTACCGGGTATACCGGCTATCAGGCTAGATAGAGGCCCTGACCGGATTCAGGCCACCCGGCGACGCAGGGTCAGGCCAGCCAGGACGATCACGACGACGCAGTAGCCGAGCACCACCAGCGTGTCCCGCTGCAGGACAGACCAGCTGAGGTCCGCCCCCTTGAGCATCACGTCGCGCAGGCCGTCGACCGCGTAGGTGAGGGGCAGCACGTTCGAGACCACCTGGAGCCAGCCCGGCTCGCTCGAGACCGGCACCAGGATGCCGCTGAGGAGCAGCTGGGGCGCGACCACCAGCGGTATGAACTGGACCGCCTGGAACTCTGTCCGGGCGAACATGCTCAGGAAGATGCCCAGGTTGACTGCAACTATCGCCATCAACACCACCACCAGGAAGATCAAAGGCACGCTCCCGGCGTTGTGCAGCTTTAGCACGTAAAGGCTGAAGAGCAAGACCTCGGCCGACTGCAGCAACGCGAGTACCGTGAACCCGATCATGTACCCGACCACGATCTCGGCGCGGCGAAGCGGGCTCGCCATCAGCCGCTCGAGCGTCCCCTGCGAGCGTTCCCGGAGAAACGCGACAGAGGTGATCACGAAGACAAGGAAGAACACCACCAGGCCGATGAGCGCGGCGCCCAGGTAATCGAGGCTGTCCAGGCCGGGGCCGCCGTAGAGGTAGCTGACCTGCGGCGTAAGGCGCGGCGCCCCCGCCGCCGTCAGGGAGCTGATCGCCGCCACCACCGCCTGGTCCACGGCCGCAACGACCTGCTGGCCGGGCCCCGGCTGGCTTCCCTCGAGGTGCACCTGCGGCGCGAGCACGTGCTCAGACACCGCGCGCGTGGAGAAATCGGCGGCAAACACGACGTAGCCGGCCAGGCTGCCTTCGCGCAGGCCCCGGTCCGCGGCGGTAGCATCCATCGGGCTGGCGCTCACCAGCGACGAGGACTCCAGGCGGGTTGCGACGTTCCCGCCGATCCCTCCCTGATCGAGATTGACGATTCCCACGGCGGGATGCGACCCGCTGCCCCGAAGCAGGAAGTCCAGCAAGCCCAGGATGACGATGGGCGCCACGAAGAGCAGCGCGAGGGTGCGCCGGTCGTGGCGGAACTGGGCGAGGATGCGCACCGTGATCGCGCGGACGCGGCGGGCACTCACGGTCTTCCCTCCCCTGACCCGGCCGCGGATGTTGCTGACAATTTGAGGAAGGCGTCCTCGAGCCGGTCCACCCGTGCCATCCGGCGTAGCTCCTGCGGACTGCCCTCGGCGAGCAGCTTGCCGAAGCGGATCAGGCCCAGCCGCTGGCAGCGGTCGGCCTCGTCCATCACGTGGCTCGAGACCACGATCGTGATTCCCTCAGCAGCCATCGCCTGGAAACGGTCCCAGAGCTGGACGCGTAGCTGCGGGTCGACGCCCACGGTCGGCTCATCCAGCAGCAACAGGTCTGGATGATGGATCAGGGCGCAGGCCATCGAGGCGCGTGTCCGCATCCCGCCGCTGAGCGTGGCGACGATCGATTTGCGCCGGTCGGACAGCTCGACGAACTTCAACGCCTCGTCGACGTTTGCCTCGGCGCCGTTGATCGCTGCAAAGAACCGCAGGTTCTCCTCGACCGAGAGGTCGGGATAAAGCGCAGCCGCCTGGGTCATGTACCCGACGCGCGCCAGCACGCCCAGGTCGGGGATCCGCCGGCCGAGGACGGTTACCGTCCCCGCGTTGGGCTGGACCAATCCGACCAGGCATCTGATCAGCGTGGTCTTGCCGGAACCATTCGGCCCGAGCAGCCCGTAGACCTCACCGCGACGGATCCGCAGGCTGATCCCGTCAAGGGCGCGCAGCCGCCCGAAAGTCTTGGCGACATCCTTGACCTCAACGGCGTACTCAGGCCGCGTGCTCATCGCGCCGCCATCCCTCGCACCCAGGTCATGGCCAGCTCGTTGACCGCGTCCAACCGGTCCCCTTAGGTCTTACGAGCGGCGGGCTCCCACCGGCACCCGGGCTCCTATCGCGAGCAGGTTGCCCTCTGAGTCCTTGAACCAGCCGCCTTTCTGGCCGGCCACGTCGAGGATGCCGTCGACGGTCTTGATCCCGCCGCCCAGGTCTACGTCCTCGAACTTCACACCTTTTGCCTTCAGCTCCTTGATCTCCGCCACCACATCGTCGACTTCGATCGCCAGCTGGGTGTGCGCCCCGGAAGGCTTCCCGCTGCTCTGGAAGAGCAGAAAACCTGTCCCGTCCGCAAACAGGTAGATCGGCCCGCCGCCCGCGCCCGGTTCCTCCGCCGACGGTGTCAGCCCTAATTTTTCTGCGTAGAATTTCTTCGCTCGCTCCAGGTCCTGCGCCGGAAGCGTAGCCGCAACCCGTCCACTCTTCAACATTCCGCCACCTCCTCCAGTGATCACCCTAGGTTACACTCACCCCGGACGGAGGGTCGGTTGCGGGAATACCTGCGTGATTGGAGTCCCTCGCTTGGGCGCGAGATGGAGATGCTGCGTTTCGGCGAGGCCGGTCTGCCCCTGCTGGTCTTCCCCACCTCGCAGGGCCGGTTCTTCCAGTGGGAGGACTTCGGCATGGTCACCGCGCTCAGCGACAAGATCGATGCCGGCTACATCCAGCTCTGGTGCGTGGACAGCGTCGACAGCGAGTCCTGGTACGCGAAGGACAAGACGCCCGCGGAGCGCGTCGAGCGCCACCTGGCCTACGAGGGTTACATCCTGGATCAGGTCACACCCCGGATGGCCGTGGCCCCGGTTGCCGTGGGCACCTCCTTCGGCGCGCTGCATTCGGTCCTGCTGGCTCTCCGCCACCCAAACCGGGTCTCGGGTTTCATCGGCATGTCGGGCGCTTACGACGCGCAGCGCTGGCTGGACGGCTACTTCGATAACAGCGTGTATTTCACGAACCCGTTTGCCTTTCTTCCAGGTTTGATCGACCCGGCTTACCTCGACCCTCTGAAGAAAATGCAGAAGAAAGTTATCGCCACCGGCGAGCAGGATCCGAACGTCGGCGATTCGTTGCGTCTGGGCCTCCTCCTGCGCGAGAAGGGCGTAGATCCCCGGCTCGATGTCTGGCCGGGTTGGTCGCACGACTGGCCCTTCTGGAAGGACATGATGCGGCGCTATGTCTGAGCGGATCGGTCTGCTGGTCGGACGCGAGAACACCTTTCCGCAGCCTTTCCTCGATGCCGTCAACGAGAAGGGCAGGGCGGAGGGCATCCAGGCTGAGATGGCGGTCCTGGGTGGCGCCGCCGAGATGGAGGAACCGGGCTACGCCGTGATCGTCGATCGGATCTCGCACGAGGTCCCCTTCTACCGTGCCGCCCTCAAGAGCGCGGTCCTGCTGGGCACGGTGGTGGTGAACGATCCGTTCTGGTGGGAGGCGGACGAGAAGTTCTTCGAGTGCACGCTCGCCCGCAAGCTGGGGGTGGCGGTGCCAAAGACCATCGTCCTTCCCAACAAGGAATACATCCCCGACATCGACCACCGGCTCTCCCTGCGCAATCTTCGATATCCGCTCGACTGGGAGCGGATCGTGCGATATGTCGGGATGCCGGCCGTGCTCAAGCCCAACACCGGCGGCGGCTGGAAAGACGTCTACATCGTCCATTCGCTGGGTGAGCTGATCCGGGCGTACGACGGCACCGGTCAGAAGACGATGATCCTGCAGGAGTTCATCGACTGGGACGACTACGTCCGCTGCATCTGCATCGGCCGCACCCACGTCCTGCCCATCCGCTACGACCCGCGCCGTCCGTTCCACGAGCGCTATCGGATCCAGGAAACGGTGGAGGGCGAGCTGCGCGAGCACGCCATCCGCGACGCGCAGACACTCACCCAGGCACTGGGGTACGACATGGACACGGTCGAGTTCGCCGTCCGGGACGGCATCCTGTATGCGATCGACTTTCTCAACCCGGCGCCTGACTTCGACAACTTCTCCATCAAGGAGGACAACTTCAGCTGGGTGCTGGACCGGATGAGTGACCTGGTCCTCAAATACGCGCGCGGCGAGGCCAAGCCGCCCTGGCGAGGAGAGCATCGCTGGTGGCGGTACGTCACGGAGTGAGCGACCCGGTAGCCGTCTACCACGCGCTGCTCGAAAACGACGGGCTGGCCGCGGCCAGCATCGGGGTGCTGCACGACGGTCAGCGGGAGAAGCGGCTCGTCTTCGGCGAGCGCCCGGTCTCGATCACGCTTCGGCCACAGCTGGTCAGTGCCCGCCGCTACCGGGACGCCGTCGACGCGTCACTCGATGGACATCCGCTCGATCGTCACCCACGAGCTCGGCCACTGGCGCCGCCGCCACGTCCAGCGGCTGCTGGTGCTCACCGCGGCGGCGATGCTCCCGGGCTTCTTCGTGCTCCACTGGCTCCTCGGGTCGGCCCGCGTGGCGGCGTGGGCCGGCATCGGCGGTGCGGGCGACCCGGCGGCGGCGCCGCTGGCCCTGCTCGCGCTGGTGGCGATGCAGGTGCTCTGGCTGCCCGTGACCCTGTGGTTGTCCCGGGCATGGGAGCGCCAGGCCGACCTCTCGCCGCACGACGCCCAGCACGACCCGAGCTTCGCGGCGCTGCCGAACCTGATCGTGATCGACGGCGGGCGCGGGCAGCTGGGCGCCGGGCTCGGGCCGCTGCAGGGCTTCCGCG
>Ga0209806_1000687_pt1 | contig 22857 bp, 17 predicted proteins | sample GraSoiAngelo_152_FD_186166 | JGI IMG/M metagenome (GOLD analysis project Ga0209806, IMG submission 186166) | Grasslands soil microbial communities from the Angelo Coastal Reserve, California, USA - 14_1009_12_30cm (SPAdes) (version 2) | ecosystem: Environmental > Terrestrial > Soil > Grasslands ... | reverse complement strand
GAGTGCTGCGACCAGGACTTCCGGTCCCGGGGAGCCGTCAACACTTCCCATTCAGAACTTCGCCAACTATCTAAAGCCCATTGAGGCGCCGTTGGTGTTCAACGGTTTCAGTGAAGAGGCAGTAAAGCTCTTCGCGCCCCAGTTTGCGGCCAACGGGATTGTTCCCGTCATGGGCGCCGGGTCTTCCAGCGATGAGAAACAACCCGAACCGCTCGAACCTGGATCGGCCGTGAGTGCTGTTCTCGTGCGTGGCGATATGGATATCGCCGCCACCTGCACCGTGACCTACATCGATCCCCAGCGTTTGCTGGCCTGCGGTCACCCCTTGCTGCAATTCGGGAGCGTCGATCTGCCCATGACCAAGGCCTACGTTCTGGCCACGCTGCCATCGCCGCTGAACGCGTTCAAGATCGTCAACACGACCGAGCCTGCGGGCGCATTTGTGCAGGATCGTCACACGGGAATCATGGGCATTCTGAACAAGGAGCCCGAAATGATTCCGGTGACGCTGAATATCCACAATGGCGCTGCCACCAAAGAAATCCACTACGAGGTGCTCAATAACCCACGGCTCAGCCCAGTCGCCATGATGGCCACGGTCTTTAACGCACTGCATGGTATCAACGACTACGGTGAAGAAACGACCTATCGCCTCCAGGGTTTGATCAGCGTGAAGGGTTATCCCCAGGTCAAGCTGCAGAATATGTTCGCTCCTACAGATACCGGCCAGCCTGCGGCATTTCTTGCGGCTCTTTCGCTGGGCGACCGGTTTGGTCGCATCTACGATAATCCGTTTGATGTTCCCGCAGTGACATCCGTGAAGCTGGATTTCGATCTCGTGAAGGAGCGCCGACAGGCTCGTCTGGAGAGCGCCCGCACCGATTTGACAGAAGCTCGGCCGGGCGACGAGATCACGGTCGAAACTGTGCTGGCTCCTTATCGCGGCGAACGTGTGGTCCGCCAGATTCTCATCAAGATTCCAACTTCCGCTTCCAAGGGCCCGTTGCGCATCCTGGTGAGTGATGGAGATACGCTCGATCGCATGCGCCGCGGCATGCCGATGATGGCGCGTAAACTTGACCTTGCCTCTACCATTGCGCTGCTGAACAAGGAGCATTCCAACAATCGAGTGTATGTATCGCTCCTGGAAGCCGATCCGGAAGCCATGGTGGGCGACAAGGTGATGCCTACCCTGCCGCTGTCGGTAATGAACATCATGGACGGCATGCGCGGCACCCAGGAAATGGTTGTGCTCGGCGAATCTTCTGTCAACGAGGTTGCCACACCTCCGCTCGATTTTGTCGTGGCCGGCGCTCAGGTCCTGACGATCACGATCAAGTAGTACCAGACAGTGCCCCAGGTTCGCGTCCGCTTTTTGGACGCGAACCTGGGCATACGAGCAAGCCTGCTGGTGAACCTCTGGCGAGCTCCGCGTCTCGCCGTTCCTTAAGAAGCCGTGTTACCCTGAAATTTCCCGCTCGATACATTATTCAGCGAGGTTAAGACTTGCAGATCCAATGCCGGAAGCTGGCTGTTTTTTTTCTTGTTTGCCTGACTCACACCGTTTTCGCAGAAGGCACCCGCACCTGGGAACAATCGAAATTTGAGGAATTCACCAAGGGGACAGCTACAGGTGTCGCCATCCGCAGCATCGGAGGCTTGGAGCTCGCTCCCGCCTTCAAGGTGCTCTACACTGCGCCTTCGACTTATATTTGGGCGATCACCTCGGACGACGCGGGCAATATCTACGCGGCTGCGGGCGCTCCTGCCCGGCTCTATAGGATTACTCCAGACGGCCAAGCAACCACGATCTTTGAGCCGACCGAATTGCAGGTTCAAGCATTGGTCGTCGATAAAAATGGAGTGGTCTACGCAGGCACAGCACCTGACGGCAAAGTCTACAAGATTGAGAACAAGCGCAGCAGTAAAGCCGAATCCCCAAAATCTACTGCCGACAAGCCCAAAGGACAGCTCGATCCGAACTGGAGTTCTTCCGTCTACTTCGATCCCGGGACCAAGTACATCTGGGACCTTACGTTCGACAGTTCCGGCAACCTCTACGTAGCCACCGGGGATCGCGGCGAGATTTACAAGGTGACGCCGAAAGGCGACCACACGGTATTTTTCAAGAGTGATGAGGCGCACATCCGCGTGCTCGCACTCGATCCTAAGGGGAATCTGATCGCCGGCTCGGACGGCAGCGGACTCGTGTACCGCATATCGCCCTCCGGTGAAGCTTTCGTTCTCTACAGCGCACCCAAGAAGGAAATCACTGCCCTTGCGCTCGACAGCGAAGGAAACATCTACGCTGCCGGCGTCGGTGAAAAGCGGCCCGGCCAAAATACCATCCCATCCTTCGGTCAGCCCACGGGACCAACTCCGTCCGGGCTCACAGGGCCTTCGGCCGGGATCGTCCTTACGCCGACCCAGCCGATGATGTCTCAGATGATGAACTTCCCGGCGCCCGGTGCGGGTGCAACCGGCGGTTCGGAAATTTACCGCATCGCCCCTGACGGCTCGCCGCGCCGCATGTGGACTTCGCGGGAGGACATCGTCTACGCGCTGGCGTTTGACGCTCGTGGCCGGCTGATAGCCGGAACCGGGAACCGTGGACACGTCTTCGCCATAAAAAGCGAAGATGATTTCAGCGACGTGCTCAAAGTCGGCGCGTCACAAGTCACAGCATTCGCGAAGGCTCCGGGCGGGGGACTGTATGCCTCAGGCAGCAACTTGGGCAAGATTTTCGTGCTCGGCCCCTCGCCACAGTCGGAAGGCACTTACCAGAGCGACGTGTATGATGCCAAGATCTTTTCCCGATGGGGACGCGCCGAGTTTCGGGGGGCTGGCAACGTGGAACTCTTTGCCCGCAGTGGCAACGTCGACAATCCCGATCGTAACTGGAGTCCGTGGAAAAAAGTAGAGGCTGAGAAGAATGGGGAGACCGGCATTCCAGCCGCCCGCTTCGTGCAGTGGAAGGCAGTCCTGCACTCTGGAAATCCCGCTCCGCGGGTGGAGAGCGTGAGCCTCAATTATTTGTCCAAGAACGTAGCTCCGGATATCGATGACGTGGGCGTACAGATTGGCGTCCGCTATCAACCCCTTCCCAAGCCGCCGGGGTTAATCACGGATATCGGCGGCGGCACGAGCGGAATCAACCCTAATCAGCCGCACTTTGAACCTCCTGTGCCGACCACACATGACCGCGAGTCGATCGGTGTGAAGTGGGTCGCGCATGATGACAACGACGATCAGCTGGTCTACTCACTTTATTATCGAGGCGATGGCGAGTCGCGCTGGCTGCTGCTGAAAGACGGCCTGACCGACAAGTTCTACTCGTTTGATGCCAGCCTGCTCCCGGACGGCGCTTACATGTTCAAGGTGGTCGCGTCGGATGCCCCGTCGCACTCTCCCGGCGAAGAGCTCACGGCTGAGAAGGAGAGTCCCCGCGTCGAGGTTGACACGACCGCCCCTGTTCTCGAGAATCTGCATGCCACGCTGGAAGGGGACAACATTCGTGTCACCTTCCGCGCCACCGACGGCTTCTCGCCCATCAAGCGCGCCGAATATTCTCTGGACGCAAACGATTGGCAGTACGTCGAACCGGTAGGCCAGATCGCCGACTCAAAAACGGAGAGCTACGACTTTAAAATCTCGATCCCGGCCGAGAGCCTCGCCACCCAGGAGGCCGCGGCGAAAACCAAAAAGAACAACGCGGATCAAGTCGAGCACGTGGTTGTCATTCGTGTCTACGACCGCTTCGACAACATGGCGGCGGGCAAGACAGTAATCCGACGAAAATAACGCAGGGGCAGACGCCTTCGTCTGCCCGGCGGAGCGAAGCTCCGCTGGAAAGCCGGCTAGCGAACGCTATCGACTGGATGCAGTTGATCTACTTTTCGTAACTCAGGAAACAGCCAAGCCCATAATCCAATCACGATCAGTGTTCCCACACCTCCGAGCACCACCGCCGGCACGGTGCCAAACCAATGTGCGGTCAGCCCGGACTCAAACTCGCCCAATTCGTTGGACGCTCCGATGAACAACATGTCGACAGCATTCACGCGTCCGCGCATAGCGTCCGGGGTCGCGAACTGCACCAAAATCGCTCGAACTATGACGCTGACCATGTCCGTTGCGCCCACCAGCAGAAGCGACAGCAGTGAGAGCAGCAGGCTGCGCGAGATACCAAACAGAATCGTAAACACTCCAAAACCCGCAACGCACCACAACATGATGAGACCCGCGCGCCTCCGGATTGGCCACTTTCCTAGCGCGATAGCCATCACGGCCGCGCCTACTCCGGGAGCACTCCGCAGCAGTCCCAGTCCCCAGGGCCCGGTCTTGAGGATTTCACTCGCATACACAGGCAGCAGCGCCACAGCGCCTCCGAGGAGCACGGCGAACATATCGAGCGAGATCGATCCAAGAACTACCTTTTCCCGCCAAACGTAACGGAACCCGGCCATCACCGTATGCAGGGTCATCTCTTCGGCCGGGCGAGACTCACTCCGGGATCGAATGCGCAGAGTTGCCACCAGGGCAATCGCGCTCGCGGCTGTCGCTGTGCCATAGACCAGGCCGGGCCCGCGATTGGCCGCATACAGCACGCCGCCCAGGGCAGGACCCAGAATGGTCGCAGCCTGGAACGTGGTTGCATTCCAAGCTATGGCCTTCGAGAAATACTCGGCGGGAACCAGTTCCGGCAGCAGCGCCCGGCTTGCCGGCCAATTGAACGAGCGTACTGCGCCCAACAAAAGCAGCACCAGGTAGATGAAATGGACAGAACGCGATCCTCGCACAGTCAGCGCTAATAGCAAACCGGAGCACAGGATAAATCCGCCATAGCAAATATTGAGCAAACGCCGCCGGTCATGCCGGTCCGCAGCGTGGCCGGCCACCAGGAACAGAAACACACCTGGAAGGAATTGCGCCAGCCCTACCAGGCCAAGATCGAGGGGCCGCCGCGTGATCTCATACACCTGCCAGCCCACTGCGACCGACTGCATTTCAAGCGCGGCAACGATGAAAAATCGCGCCACCTGATAAAGCGCAAGGTCTGGATACGCAAACGTCCCGGTCGTTTCAAGAAATCTTTCGCGTTCCCCCATGTGCTCTCTACTGTGCCACAAACGATAAAACGTGACGAACGGCAGGCCCCACTCTCTGGCCCCGGTGACCGGGATCACAAGTGACCAGGATCACAGACGCAGGTCAGCCTCCCCTCTATGTTGGGCAGCAAGTTTGCCCGTAATTGCGGAAAGGCTTCTTCATGGTTACCTCAGCTCCCACCACCACGGCACGCGTCTTAAACACCGGCCTAGGGCAAAGAATCATGAGCGCAACGGAGGCCGCCGCCCTCATACGCTCCGGCGATCAGGTGGGCATGAGCGGGTTCACCGGCTCGGGTTACCCCAAAGCCGTGCCCATCGAATTGGCGCGCCGCATCGCCGAGGCCAATCTCCGCGGTCAGAAATTTCAGGTGAGTGTCTTCACGGGAGCCTCCACTGGCCCTGAGCTGGATGGAGCGCTAGCCATGGCCGGAGGCATTCATCTCCGGCTTCCCTACCAGTCCGATCCGGAAACGCGAAAGAGGATCAACGCGGGCGAAATGGACTACATGGACATTCATCTGAGCCATGTCGCCCAATTCGTGGAGTACGGATTCCTGGGCAAACTGGATGTCGCGCTGATTGAAGTTGCCGCCGTGCTCGAAGACGGCCGCCTGCTCCCCAGTTCCTCAATCGGCAATAACAAAACGTGGATCGACCAGGCCGAGCGCGTAATCCTGGAAGTAAATTCGTGGCAACCGTCAGCGCTCGAGGGCATGCACGATATCTATTACGGACTGCAGCCCCCTCCGAATCGCGGTCCGATCCCGCTGGTGACGCCCGGCCAGCGCATTGGATCGCCTTATCTCGAAGTCCCTTCCGAGAAAGTCGTCGCCATTGTTCTCACGGATGCTCCCGACCGAAACAGCGCCTTTAAAGCACCCGACCAGGCGTCCCGGCTGATCGCGGGACACATTCTCGAGTTCCTCAGTTGGGAAGTGCAGAAGGGCCGCATGCCAGCCAACCTGCTGCCGCTGCAGTCGGGCGTCGGCAACATCGCCAACGCTGTTCTTTTCGGCCTCGAGAAGGGCAAATTCGAAGGCCTGACTTCGTATACAGAAGTCATTCAGGATGGCATGATCCGCCTGCTGAAATCAGGCAAGCTGACCTGCGCCTCAGCAACGGCGTTTTCCCTCAGTCCGGAAATGTTGACCGAGGTCAACGCGAATATGAGCAGCTATCGCGACCGTATCGTCCTGCGCCCGCAAGAGATCTCCAACAACCCCGAGATCATTCGGCGGCTGGGCGTGATTGCCATGAACGGCATGATTGAGGCCGACATTTACGGCAATGTGAACTCCACCCACGTGATGGGATCGCGCATCCAGAACGGCATCGGCGGCTCCGGTGATTTTGCTCGAAACGGATATCTCTCGATTTTTATGGCTCCCTCGACCGCGCAGAAAGGCACCATCTCGACAATTGTCCCCATGGTCTCGCACGTCGACCACACCGAGCACGATGTGCAGGTGATCGTCACCGAGCACGGATTAGCGGATCTGCGCGGCCTCTCGCCCCGCCAGCGCGCACACCTGATCATCGAGAAATGCGCCAGCGCTGAGTACAAGCCTCTGCTGGAAGACTACCTGAGCCGGGCGGAGAAACTATCGTACGGGAAGCACACACCGCATCTCCCCACGGAATCGCTGAGCTGGCATGCTCGGTATTTGCGCAGCGGGCAGATGAAGCCGGGAGAGACGTAGCGCCGCCGTCCCGGCGGCTGTCTTGCGGGCGTCCCGCCCGCAACCGCGAGGGCGAGACGCCCTCGGGACAGCCGGCAAGATGCCGGCGCTACACGTTCCGAGTTTCTTAGAATAGCCTCGTGTTTCGAACCTTGCAGACGCTCGGATGGCTGGCCTGTTTGGTTTATGCGACCATCCCATCGTTTTGGTTGCTGATTCACTCGCGTCCCGAATACTGGCGAGCGCAGCGGCGGTCGCCCTATTGCATTCTGGTGCCGGTTTGGATCGGTACGTGGATTGTGATGGGCCTGGCGACGTATGCCTGGCGCCAAGTTCCGCTCTACCACACGGGATGGAGGTGGCTCCCCGCGGTCGGCTTGTTCATTGTCGGAATCTGGCTTTATCGGAAGGCAGGCGTAAATTTCAGCAAGCAGCAACTCTACGGCGTGTCGGAACTGAAGCTGCAAAACGCCGAGCAGCGCCTAGTGACCGGCGGGATCCGCGCCCGAGTGCGGCATCCCGTGTACCTCGCACATCTCTGCGAGATGCTGGCGTGGAGCATCGGAACCGGTCTCCTCGTTTGCTACAGCCTGACCGGTCTCGCGATTTTCACCGGAGTGTTCATGATTCGCGCCGAAGACGCCGAGCTTGAACAGCGTTTTGGAGAAGACTATCGCAAATACCGCAATGCTGTGCCCGCGGTGCTCCCTAAACTGGGAAACACCGTCTCCCGTCTATAATCCGCTGTTGGGCCGCCTTGCCAAGAGCTAACGGCTAAAAGCTAACAGCTGTTTTCCATGCGCTTCGAACTTTTCGTTGCAACCCGCTATCTACGCGCCAAGCGCCGGCAGGCGTTCATTGGCGTGATCACCGCGATCTCCATCCTCGGAGTGGCCGCTGGCGTAGCCTCGCTGATCGTTGCGCTTGCGATCAATAACGGCTTCCGCCAGGACTTGCAGCAGCGTCTGCTCGGCTCGACCTCGCACGTCAGTCTGCTGCGCATGCAAAGTGATGGCATCAAGAACTGGCCCGCGCTGCTCGATCGCCTAAGCCACCAGCCGCACGTCGTCGCTGCCGCCCCTGCCATCTATGAGCAGGTCCTGATTTCGCGAGGTCCACGCGCGCGTGGCGCCGTGCTGAAGGGCATGATTCCTTCATACGAGCGCAAAGTCAGCGATCTGCTCAGCACCGTGAAGATCGGGTCAGCGGAGGCGCTGGAGGAGAGCACAGCAAACCCAGTAGATGAAGACATTTCCCGTTTGAACGCGGACGGCGGCGTGAAGTCGAAAATAGCCGGCGAGGACGCCGGCGCTACAACTGCCGATTCTCTCGGCGAGGTCCAGCAGAGAGTCGCGGCCATGCCGCCCATTGTGCTTGGCAAGGATATGGCCGACGACCTGGGAGCAACGGTGGGCTCGGTCGTCCTCGTTACCAGCCCGCAGGGCGAACTCACCCCCTTTGGGATGGTTCCGAAGTACAACCGTTTTCGCGTGGTCGGAATTTTCAACTCAGGCTTCTTCGACTACGACACCTCATGGGCGTTCACGCGCCTCTCGGACGCGCAACGCCTCTTCGGGCTCGGCGATCTCATTTCCGTGATTCAGTTCAAGGTGGATGACATTTACAGGGCAGACGTGGTTGCCAAAGAATTGGAACAAGCCGCGGGCAAGGGCTTCATGGCTACCAGTTGGATGGAACAGAACAAAGCACTATTCCGCGCCCTGCGGCTGGAGCGCGTGGTTACGTTCATCACCATCGGTCTCATCGTATTCGTGGCCGCGCTGAACATTCTCATTTCGCTCACCATGATGGTGATGGAGAAAACCAAAGACATCGCGGTCCTGCTCTCGATGGGAACCCGGAAATCGCAAATCCGGCGCCTGTTCATCGCGCAAGGCGTTCTCATCGGACTGGTCGGCACAGCGATCGGCCTGGTCTTGGGTTATGCCTTGTCCTGGGCAGGCGCGCGCTACCACCTCATCTCGCTGGCTCCTGAGGTCTACTCCATCGACTATGTGCCGTTCGCGCCTCGCGTGGTGGATGGCCTGCTGGTGGCGTTGGTTGCAATCGGAGTCTCTTTTGTCGCAACCATGTATCCTTCGTGGTCTGCCGCCCGCATTCTGCCTGCCGAAGCCCTGCGCTACGAGTAATGCCGCAACAGTACTAACGAGCGGAGAATCCCGTAAATCGGCCACAATTTCCCGGGTAAAAGATGCACGAATTTTTTGATTGTGACCAACGTCACATTGCGCTGTTCAAGAACAGGTATACAGTTTGCCTCATATAGTCCGATATTAGGAATAGGTTTCGGTGCTGTCCGCGGGCCCCGTGTTTTAATGGCATCATGCAACCGGGCAGCATCTAAGGTTCAGCGCCATTTTGCGCGGGCTCCGGTTGCAACTGCCCCCCTGTATCGAAGGAGACGCAGATTGCATCTAATCTCGCAGGACTCGGTGTTGCGGGTCGAGAACTTGAAAAAGGTCTTTCGCTCAGGCGAGTCAGACCTGGTGCTCTTTGAGAATTTGTCCTTCGAAGTACGCAAGGGAGAGATGCTGGCCATCGTAGGGGAGTCGGGCTCAGGCAAGAGCACCTTACTTCACATCCTGGGCGCTCTTGAACGTCCTTCTTTCGGTGACGTATACTGCGCCCACTTGCAGCTGAATTCGCTGGCGGATGATGCCGCCGCGGATTTTCGCAATCGTGAAATCGGCTTTGTGTGGCAGTTCCACTATCTGCTGCCCGAGTTCACGGCACTGGAGAACGTGGCCATGCCCCTGCTGGTGCGCCAGCAGCCTTGGCCCGAAATTCAGGGGGACGCGATTCACTGGTTGCGCGAGGTGGGACTGGAGCCCCGCGGACACCACCGTTCCGGAGAGCTTTCCGGCGGTGAACAGCAACGCGTCGCTTTAGCCCGGGCGCTCATCACCAAGCCTAAGATCTTGCTGGCAGATGAACCCACCGGCGACCTGGATGGCCGTACGGCCGAGGCGGTTTTTGCATTGATCGCACGGCTACATCGCGACTATCAACTGACCTCTCTTATTGCTACTCACAACCTTGCCTTCGCACGCCGGTGTCATCGCGTGCTGCGCCTGCACCAAGGGCGCGTCGAAGAAGTCATGCCGGAATCGTTGCCGGTATGATACCGAACGCAAAAATCGGTGAGGAAACGAAGGACAGACAACAGTGTCAGGGCGGAGAACGAAAACAGAAATGGGGGCCGAGTCCATGGCACGGGAGTGCCATTCGTAATTCGCCCTTAAGAAAAACGTTTCAGGGGGTTGGGTTTCTTGGCCTCTTGATTGCATAATGTGGGTAGGGCCGGGAGTTCTCTGGGGCTGGGCGGTCTGTTCCCATTCCGGGCGAACTCCAGGGGGAAGGGGCTATATGTTTGAACGTTATACAGAGAAAGCCAGGCGCGTCATTTTTTTCGCGCGGTATGAAGCCAGTCAGTTCGGCTCTCCTTACATTGAGACCGAGCATCTTTTACTGGGATTGCTGCGTGAAGACAAGGCCCTGACCAATCGTTTCCTGCGCTCTCATGCCTCGGTGGAATCCATCCGCAAGCAGATTGAAGGACATACTACGATCCGGGAGAAGGTCTCGACTTCGGTTGATCTTCCTTTAAGCAACGAATGCAAGCGCGTGCTCGCTTACGCAGCGGAAGAAGCCGAGCGTCTGTCGCATAAGCACATTGGGACCGAGCACCTCCTCTTAGGCCTGCTGCGGGAAGAAAAGTGCTTTGCGGCCGAAATTTTGCACGAGCGCGGTTTGCGCCTGCCCACGATTCGCGAGGAGTTGGCCCGTAGCAGCCAGGAGAAAGCGCAACCCCAGCGGCAGCGTGAATCTTCGCTGCTCGCCGAGTTTTCCCGTGACCTGACCCAGGCCGCCATGGATAGCCAGCTCGATCCTCTGGTGGGCCGCGAAGGCGAAGTCGATCGTGTGATCCAGATCCTCTGCCGCCGCACCAAGAACAATCCGGTGCTCATCGGAGAGCCGGGTGTCGGCAAGACTGCCATCGTGGAAGGATTGGCGCAGCGCATCGCCGATGGAGAAGTTCCATCGTTCCTCGCTGACAAGCGCATCCTGGCCCTTGACCTCTCACTGATCGTGGCCGGAACAAAATATCGCGGCCAGTTCGAAGAGCGTCTCAAAACCATCATGAAGGAGCTGATGGAGTCTCAAAATTCCATCATTTTCATTGATGAGTTGCACACGCTGGTGGGCGCCGGCTCGGCAGAAGGCTCGCTCGATGCGGCTAATATCCTGAAGCCCGCGCTTTCGCGCGGCGAAATTCAGTGTATCGGCGCAACCACGCCGGGCGAGTACCGCAAGTCGATTGAGAAGGACCGTTCGCTGGAGCGCCGCTTCCAGGCGGTGAAAGTTCCGCCGCCGAACGAAGCCGATGCCGTCAAGATTCTATTCGGCATCAAGGACCGGTACGAAAAGTTCCACGCCGTCACCTACACCGACGACGCGATCAACTTCTCCGTTTCGCACTCGAATCGCTACATCCCGGACCGCTTCCTGCCTGACAAGGCAATTGACCTCATCGACGAGGCGGGCGCGCGTGTGAAGCTGCGTCAGACCTCGTTGCCCGAGGAGATCACCGAAGTCCAGAAGCGCATCAAGTTCATCGTTCACCGCATGGAGAACGCCATCGCGAATCACGAATTCGAGAAGGCGCGCTTCTACTCGGACGAGGAACGCAAAGAGCGCGAGAACCTGCGCGCTCTTCGCGAAAAATATCATCTCGACGAATCTTCCACCGGCGTGGTCGGCCGCGAGGACATCGAGGACGTCGTGTCCCGCTGGACCGGCGTGCCCATCATGTCGATCAAGGAAGAGGAGTCCGCGAAACTGTTGCGCATTGAGGAAGAGCTGCACAAGCGCATCATTTCGCAGGATAAGTCGATTGTCGCTCTGGCACGCGCCATCCGCCGCAGCCGCGCCGGCCTGAAGAGCCCGAATCGCCCGATCGGTTCGTTCCTGTTCCTGGGCCCAACCGGCGTCGGTAAAACTGAAGTCGCTCGCACTCTGGCGCATTTCATGTTCGGCAGCGAAAAATCGCTGGTTCGCTTCGATATGTCCGAGTTCATGGAAAAGCACTCGGTCTCGAAGCTGATCGGCTCGCCTCCGGGATACGTTGGGTACGAAGAGGGTGGCCAGCTGACCGAGCGCGTGAAGCGTGCACCGTACTCAGTCGTCCTGCTGGACGAAATCGAGAAGGCGCATCCCGATGTCTTCAACATCCTGCTGCAGGTCTTTGAGGACGGTCAACTGAGCGACGGCTTAGGCAACACCGTCGATTTCAAGAACACCATCATCATCATGACGTCGAACATCGGCGCCCGGCACCTGCAGCGCCGCGAAGGCCTGGGCTTCCAGTCGACCAAGGAAGAGATGGTTTCGGAGAAGATCGAAGACCTCGTAAAGAACGAAGTCAAGCGCACCTTCAATCCGGAGTTCCTGAACCGCTTGGACGAGATCATTCTGTTCAGCGCGCTGAGCGAGCAGGATCTGATCCAGATCCTCGAACTCATGGTCAGCCAGCTCAACCAGAACCTGGCGCAGCGTTCGATCACGGTCACCGTGGCCGACGAAGCGAAGCGCTGGATCCTGAACCAGACGCTCACCGATCGCAGCTACGGAGCCCGTCCGCTGCGGCGCGCGTTGCAGAAGTACATCGAGGATCCACTGTCAGAAGCCTTGATCCAGGGCACCATCACGACGCGGCCGGCCTTCATCGAGGTCTTCCTCGATGGCGACAAGCTGTATTACCGTCCGGTGGATTCGGAGAAGAACGAAGGCGTGTTGCTCTACGAGAACTAGCTTCTGCTCTTGGCTTTTAGCTCTTAACAAGCCGCCAGCATAACTGGCGGCTTTTTCTTACTTCACTGCTGACGCCTCGTCCTGCTTGGCCGTATTCAGTTCGACCACTTCCAAGCCCGCTGCCAACACAGACGGCTTTCCCTTTTTGGCGGGAGCCGGGGCAACCGTCAATTTCTTCTGGACCATTCCCCACAGCCGCTTGCGAATCTTCCAGTACTCCATTACGGCGGGCACAGGATCATCCCATGCAAACATGTCCGAGTGCACGTTCGGCGCGAACCCACTCAGGTATTGCAGAGCGGTCTGGACCTTGGTCGGATTCGTCCCGGTCGCTGGAATGTCTCCGCCACGCCAGAAATTGAGCAAGGCAATCAAGTCTCCCAGGCGCCAACAAGTCAAGCTGCCTACCTGGATGGGCCTCGGATTCGGCCGTTGCCCGTGCAGGAAATATTGATATACCCAGTACGGAAAATCCCAGCCGGCATGCACGGACCCTTGCACCGACGCCCAGAAGCGTCCATTGGTTTCCATGTACCACACGCGATCGCGTTTCTTGTCGACGAAGAAGCCCAGGTGCGCGACGCCGTCCCAGCGCAATGCCCGCAGCAATGCGCGCGCGTACTGCAGCAGATCCGGGCTGGGTTCGATGATCTTGCGGAAAACACCTGCGCCTTCGAGCCGCCGAATCGACTGGTACTCGTGTGCCGCCAGTACCTCGCCTTGTGCCGCAAAACAGCACACGTTGTGAATCTCGCCGGTCGCCATTTCCTGGAACAACGGATATTGTCCGTGGGCACAATGTTCGGCAATGTAACCGCGCAACTGCTGTTCGTTCTGCGCATACAACACACGGAAGGAGAACGACGGGACTGTCTTGTCGACTGGATCTCCGGGCCTTTTCAGGACAATCGGGAAGCCGAGCGTAGCCATCATCTCTGGGATTTGCTTCAAACTCGTCAGCTCGAACTGCTTCGCGCAAGGCACACCGAGTTTGACCGCGAGATCCAGATTGACACGCTTATCAAGTGCCGAGCGCAGCGCCATCGGTGCGGCCATGGCCACTCGCGTCAGGCTCTCGAATCCTGCCCGATATTGATCAAAGAGGAGAAGAGCCTGGTCGGTGATCGGGATCGCCAACTGGATCCTGTATTTGCGAATCGCCTGCAGGGTAAATTCGACGAAGGCTTCAGGCTCGTTCATCGCCGATGGAGAGAGAAGCACATTCTGCAGAATGCGTGAGTAGAATGCCGGGCTGCCCACTTCAGAACATAGCCCCAGCACACGCACACCGTGCCGCGCCAGAGACCGCGCCACCGCCAAGCCAGCCCGCGTCTGGCAATCTGTCACCAGAACTTCAAAAGTCCCCACATCCTCGGTCATATCCACTCCGCCGCATACGAATGAGTCAACACCGGCGCGGTCATGCACCTGCGCAATCCACACAAAACTGGAGGGGAGTTACAGAGATTCTAGTCAGGAACGAGATGTAAAGAAGTTACGGAAATACCACCGACTAAAGTTACTACCGGGCGGCCTGGGGCAGAATCGTCCTGCAGTGCCGCCGAGACCTCACAGGCACGGTGCCCAGGTTCGCGTCCGCTCTTCGGACGCGAACCTGGGCATACGATGGACACTGTTTAGGGGTTTTTCCCTAAGCACCCGGCGAAAAATTGCCCTCGGCTCCCTGGCTTACTTCTGATCAGGCGTGGGATCGGGTTCAATCGAGCCAGCCTTGATCAAGTCTGTCTTAAGCTCGAATTTCTGATTGGCCACGAGATTGACTTCGGTTGCGAAGCTTTGATATCCCGGCAAGCTGACTCTGATCTTCCTCTTGCCGGGCGCCACCAGCAAGGCTTTTCCCACTCCTCGGAACTCGGCAACGTGCCCGATGAAAAGATCATCCACAAAAACCGCAGCCCGTTCCGGATTGACCATCAACTTGATCTCGGCGGTGACGGTTGGCACCGAAAGGCGGGTATCTTTTTCCATGACCACGCGAAAAATCTGCTTCTGTCCAGGTTGAACCGCCACCTCAATGGGCACGTCCTTATATCCCCCTTGACGGACAATAATCTCGTGCTTGCCCGGCAACAGTAGAATCTTCTTCGTGCCCTTCAGCTCCTCCAGGTAACCGAGATATTGGCCGTCCACCCAGACCCCTGATGTTTTCTCGACCTTGGTGGCACCCACCAGTTCGACTTCCCCCAGAACTTCATTAGTCTGAGCAAAAGCAATGTGCGGGATCATGAAGAACGCGCACAATGCCAGCATGAATCTTTCCTTGCGGAGACCGGAATAAAGTCTCATTTACTGATCACTCCTCTGGATTAGCAGATAGAAGCACGGTGTCCCAGGTTCGCGTCCGCCCTTTGGACGCGAACCCGGGCATCTTGTATCGTGATTCACCAATTGTAGGCTCCTCTGCGGTTGAATGTTGAGTGTCTATTCGTGTCCGGGCCGAGTGGCAACCCAACTTCCTGCGACCTCGGCGAGAGTTCGGGAATCAACTAATTTTGCCTCGCAATGCAGGCCGCGGAGCCTTTTGCTAAGAAGGAGATTTCCATGGAAAAGGTAAACATCGCCGACAAATTCAAGAAGATCACCGAATATTGGAAGCCCTATATTGCGGGCGAACTCAATGGCCAACTCGTGAAGCTGGACAAGTTGAAGGGAGAGTTCGTCTGGCACCACCACGAGCACGAGGACGAGTTGTTCCTGGTGGTCAAAGGCCGCTTCCGCATGGAGCTTCGCGACCGCCACATCTGGCTGGAAGAAGGAGAATTCCTGGTGGTCCCACGTGGCGTTGAGCATCGTCCTGTCGCTGACGAAGAGGCCTGGATCGTACTGTTTGAGCCGGCAACGACGCTCAATACCGGCAACGTGCAGAACGAGCGGACCCTGCACGAACTGGAACGCGTCTAGCGCGTCGGATCAAATTGTAGAATCGTAGGCTTCCGATTGATCAACAGAGATCCCCTTGTGATCATGAACAGCACAACGACCACCGATCTAAAACTCGCCAACATCGAGCAAGCGGCAAGGGTCATTGACCCGGTGTTTCGCAATAGCCCACAGTTCGTCGACGAGCAGCTTTGCGCCGCACTGGGGCGGCGGACGATCGTGAAGGTCGAGACCGCTAACCCAATTCGCAGCTTCAAAGGCCGAGGAGCCTGCTTCCTGATGCGCGGCCTCGATCCGAAGCTCAAAGTGGTCTGCGCGTCGGCTGGAAATTTTGGGCAGGCGGTCGCCTACGCGGGCCGCAGTCGAGGCATAGCCGTGGAGGTATTTGTTCCCACTGACGTCAATCCGAACAAGGTGGCGAGAATGAAAGCCTTGGGAGCAACCGTCAGCATTATCGGGGCCGACTTTGATGCCGCGAAACAGCATGCGCGCCGCAAGGCAGCGGAGGATAAACGATGCGTCTTCGTCGAGGACGGCGAAGATCCGTCTATCAGTGAAGGCGCTGGCACGATCGGGATCGAATTGCTTCTCGCTGGGAGCATCGACACAATTGTGTTGCCGGTCGGCGATGGAGCTCTCATCACTGGTGTCGCAACCTGGGTAAAGGAGCATTCGCGGCAAACCAAAATCATTGGTGTCTGCGCGACTGGCTCGCCTGCCATGGCGCAAAGCTGGCGTGCCGGCAAAGCGATTTCCACGGGAGCCGCAACGACCTTCGCGGATGGAATTGCGGTCAGTGCTCCCGTCGCCAGATCAGTGGAACGCATGCGCGCGCTCGTCGATGACATGGTGCTCGTTGACGACGCGCAGCTTCTGGACGCGATGCGACTTGCATCCTCCACGCTGGGGCTTGTTTTGGAGCCTGCGGGCGCTGCGGGACTGGCGGCTATTCAGGCACATAGTCTTCCCGGCGATGTGCTGGCGACCGTCCTGACGGGGAGCAACATACACCCCCAATTGTTGGCCAAACTCTTCGGCTGAGGAATCCGCCACTAGCCCGCAATACCAAATTCTTTGAAATCGGGATTACTTGATTGTTCCTGAAATCCGTATCCTATAAGCTCGTTCGGTATTCAACCTGTGCCTATGGAACTCATCTTGTACTCTGCCTTCTGGTGCCCCGACTGCCGCGTGGCCAGGCGCTTCCTCCGCCAGAACAATGTTCCGTACAAAGAAATCGACATCGAAATCACCCCCGGAGCAGCTGAAGAGGTAATTCGACGCACGGGAAAACGCTCCATCCCCCAGTTCGTTATTGATGGTGAGTGGATTCAGCCTTACAGCCCCGGTGAGGGTTTCTTGTACGAAAAGATGGCCAAGCGCTTAGGCATCCAGCAATCCTCAAAGTAAGCCGCACTCTATCCCCGGTTACCTCGCCTAGCCGTTAAGTCTTTATATTGATGCCAGATAGCGTTCTCCCCCCAGCCGCTCCACAACCAAGCGCTGGCTCTCGGTACATCACCTTCCGTGCCTTGGGAAAACAGGAATCTCCCGGCAAGATAGGAAGGTACAAGTAGTCGCCTCTGGGCCCCCTTCTCCCCTGACAGAGTGCTGCACCTGGAAAAACACTATGTCTGAGCAAGATCTGAATCCTGAACTAGACCAGGCTGGAGAGAGTTGGACTTGGCTGATCCAGAGCGCGACCGCCCTCCTGCTGCTGGTTGCGACCGGACTTCTGGTGCACTACTACGCTCCCGCTCCGACCAGCGATCTGCAGGATCAGGTCCAACAACTAAACCAGCAAGTACAGCTTCTTAAACAGGAACAGGCCATGCCCGTCATGGTTCTGAACCGTTATCGCAATTCGATTTGTTACGTTTTTGGCGTCTACCAGGTCGGATTTCCGAACCAGCCTGCTCGTCTGCGCGCGCGGGTTTCCGGCACCGGCTTCATCGTCGCAAGCGGGCTGATGGCAACCAATCGCCATGTGTCGGAACCTTGGTTTGGTGATCCGGAAGCGGATGCCCTCATTCGCCGCGGGGCTACGCCGTCACTGGAGAAGCTGGTCGCATTCTTCCCCGGCTCCCCGACTCCGTTTGAGCTGACGCCTACGGTCGTATCGTCGAATAGCGATCTGGCGATTTTGCACGTGGAATTCTCGAATACCTCACGCAGCCTGGAAGCGCTTCCCCTCGCCAGACGCGCCACACCGCCCGGAGAGTTGGTCACAGTGATCGGCTACCCCATGGGAGTTGCCGGGATGGTTGCAAAATCCCCAACCGAGGTTTACGAGCGTCTCGCCTACCGTCACGATGATATCGGCGCCGCCAGCGAATTAGCAGCGCTCTCTCTGATCCGGCCGTCGGCAACGGTTGGACATCTCGGAGATGTCGTAGGAGACAAGCTGATTTACGACGCGCCCACTGCCCACGGCGGCAGCGGTGGTCCCGTTTTCAATTCCCAAGGACAGGTCATCGGCATCAACTCCGCTTACATCGATGGCTTTTCTGGAGGAACGCTCGGTATCTCGGTCGACGCGCTTCGCCCGCTGATCGAGGCCGCACAGAAAAGAGTTCCCGCCACGAATGTGCGGGTGCAATAAAGCTTCATCACCACAGAGACACAGAGACACAGAGACACAGAGAAATCAAAAATCCTTCTCTGTGACTCTGTGGTGAAACAATTCGCGATCTTCGCCTTCCCTAAAATCTTCTTCTGATCCAGCCCGGTTCGCGAACGTGTTCTTCATGGAGCCGTCCCAGCCGCGCCGCCATAACTCCATGCCGTGCCAGGTAGCCTACAAGCTTGAGCCGGCCACTCCGCTCGACCACGGGCAGGCGCCGCCCGATATTGTGGTGCAACATCTTGTCCGAAGCTTCAGAGAGCATTTCGTCCGGAAAGGCCAGGTCGCCCCGTTGTTCATTTGTGACAGGTAGTGGCTAGGCTCGTTTCCTCGTGACAACAGCCGTCCTGGGACGCGAGCCGTTGCTGCGAGCTCCTCGCATTGCGCGAAGAAGAGCCTTCACCAGCATTGGACCGGCCGAGCGCAGTTCCGCGCGATGGTGCAATGACAGCCTGCGCAACACCTTCTCGCCCCTTGGGGTGAGAGATACCAGCACTTCGCGCCGATCTTCGCCACCGCGCGTACGCCGAAGGTAACCGGTGGCCGCAAGACGGTTCACAAGTTCCACAGCGCTATGATGCTGGATCTGCAGACGCTCAGCCAATTCCCCAATGGTAGGCCGCGCGCCGCGCGGCAACCCCTTCAAGCCGAGCATAAGCTGATGTTGCCTTGGCTCCAGGCCCGCGGCACGGGCCGCCTGTTCACTAAACGAGAGGAAGCAGCGTATCTGATAACGCAGTTCCGCCAGAGATTCGTAGTCCGACAGGGTGAGTGTTTCCATGCCGCGGATTATATCGTAGCAAGACAAGAACTCCTGTGATGTCTCGTATCACGATGTTTTCTATTCTCGAACGCTTGTGAGCTTCGAGCTGCGGGCGGCGAGCTACGAGCCACGAGCTATGAGCTGCGAGCTATGAGCTTTAAGCCACCTCAAAGCTGTCTTCCTGAGCGCAGTGAGGCGCCAACCGAACGGAGCCGAAAGCCTGCCCTGAGCGCAGTCGAAGGGGACCCCGCGACCGATTGCGAGCAGATAGTCCTGGAGAGCTTTTCCACCACGTCGACTGCCTTCCCTGGAAGCAAGTCGCCTCTCAGGGTTGGTGGGATGTTCGAAACATCGGACAGACTAGCCGATTCAGTCATCCGGCAACTGTCCTCAGTCGCCAACTGACCGCTTGCTTCGCTGAAGACTGACGACAGGACGTTTGGACGCCCCTCCCGCACTCGTTTACAATCCTCGGTTCCCGTAATTTCAGCGAGATAGGAGAAAGCGTGATTCCCCGCTACACCCGTCCCGAAATGGGCCGCATCTGGAGCGACGACAACCGCTTTCGCACCTGGCTCACGGTAGAGGTGGCCGCTACGGAAACCCTCGCGGAGGCCGGACTGGTCCCTAAACAAGCTGCCAAGGCCATCCGGGAGCGCGCTGGCTTCAAACTGGAACGCATCCAGGAGATTGAGGCAGAGGTTAGGCACGACGTCATCGCATTCACCACGGCGGTTGCGGAAATCGTTGGCCCCGACGCGCGCTGGTTTCATTACGGCCTGACTTCGAACGATGTGGTCGACACCGCACAGGCTCTGCTCATCGGACAGGCGTCGGACATCATCACCGAAGATCTTGAGCGGCTCGCGGAAGTGCTCAAACGACGAGCCTGGGAATTCAAGGACACGCCGCAAATCGGCCGGACCCACGGAATCCATGCCGAACCGATCACGTTCGGATTCAAGCTGGCGAACTGGTATTCGGAAACGCAAAGAAACATTGAGCGCTTCCATCAGGCTGCGGAAGGTCTCCGAGTTGGTAAGTTTTCCGGAGCGGTCGGCACGTTCGCGCACTTGTCTCCCGAACTCGAGGAGAAGATATGCGCTCGTCTTGGCCTCAAGGCTGCGGACATCTCCTCGCAGGTTATCCAGCGAGACCGCCACGCGTACTATCTCGCGACTCTGGCCGTGATCGCGTCCACCCTCGACAAAATCGCTACCGAGATTCGCCACCTCCAGCGCACTGAGGTACGTGAGGCTGAGGAGTTCTTCAGCGAGAAGCAAAAAGGCTCCTCCGCGATGCCGCACAAGCGCAACCCGGTCACCAGCGAGCAAATCAGCGGACTGGCCCGCGTGGTGCGCTCGAATGCGCAGGCCGCGTTTGAAAACGTAGCTCTATGGCACGAGCGCGACATCTCGCACTCGTCGGTGGAGCGCATCATCATTCCGGATTCGACCACGCTGGTGGACTACCTCCTGCAGAAAACCACGAACCTGGTGGATACGATGTTCGTCTACCCGGAAAGAATGAAGACGAACTTGGAGAGCACCCGTGGTCTGGTATTCAGTGGGCAGCTCTTGCTCGATTTAGTGGAGCACGGCGTTTCGCGCGAAGACGCCTACCGGATGGTGCAGGCGCACGCAATGCGCGCGTGGAAACAGGGCGCCGATTTTCGCCGGCTCGTGTTGAACGATAAGGAGATCACCGGCCGCGTGCCCGCCAAACAATTGGAACACGCGTTTGATTTGAAACGTCAACTGCGAAATATCGACAAAATTTTTGCGCGCGTGTTTCGGGAGGCAAAAGCAAAAGCAGCACCGAAACCGGCACGCAAGCGTGCGTAAACGAACTTTGCTGAGGAAAGTCTGGCCGCCGAGATTCGACGAGCGTAACGTTGATCAATGCGCTGGAGAAACTGGCTGTTTGATGGAACCGCGCAAGCCTCGGTGATTCTGGTTCGCTTGCTGGTCGGGTGGGTCTTCTTCTCAGAAGGCGTGCAGAAGTTTCTTTTCCCCGCCGCATTGGGTGTTGGACGTTTTGCGAAAATCGGCATTCCAGCGCCTCATTTTTTCGCTCCCTTCGTGGGCGTGGTCGAAATTGTGTGCGGGTTGTTGGTCATTGTAGGGTTCCTCACTCGACTCGTAGCCATTCCGTTGGTCATTGATATCAGCGTCGCCATCGCTACCACGAAAATCCCAATGCTGGCCAAGGACGGATTCTGGGGCACCATGCACGAAGCTCGAACCGATCTGTGCATGCTGTTGGGATCCCTGTTTCTGATTGCAGTGGGAAGCGGACGCCTGTCGCTCGATACAACCGTGCACGGCAGCAATGAATCCATCGAGGCGTGAAGCGGCTGCTTCAAATTTCTCGGGAGGGTGCGATAGCTATGATCAGCCAGCGGCTTCTGTGGGGCGTAGTCCTGTATTGCGCGGGCATCCCCATCTGCGCGCAAGGAGGCGCCATGTCATTCCAGATCACCAGCACCGCCTTCTCCAACGGAGCTTCGATCGCGAAGAACTACACTTGCGACGGCCCCGACGTCTCTCCTTCCCTGAACTGGACCGGCGCTCCCGCAGGAACCCAAAGCTTTGCGCTCATCGCCGATGATCCCGACGCCCCTGCTGGCACCTGGGTACATTGGGTCCTCTACAACCTGCCTGCTAATGCCACGGAACTCCCCGAAGGAGTAAAGAAACAAGAGCAACTCCCTGACGGGACGCTGCAGGGGCGAAATGATTTTCGCAAGGTCGGCTACAACGGTCCCTGTCCTCCACCGGGCAAGCCGCACCGCTACTTTTTCAAGCTCTATGCGCTGAATGCGAAGCTCACGCTAAAGGCCGGCGCAACCAAGAACGATGTTGAATCCGCCATGAAAGGACACATTCTGGCGCAGACAGAATTGATGGGAAAGTACGGCCGCTGAGTGGTAAGACTTGACTTCGCCCGCGGTCAGCGTTTCCCGCTGGTCGAGCCTTCGTGCTTCCTTTGTGTCCTTTGTGGTTAGCTTTTATGATTCCGATCTCCCTGATTCACGGGCTGCTTGATAGTAAAGATTCGTAAACGCGCCTAGCTGCGATCTATCTGCTTGATAACAAGTGCCTTATCGGCCCGCCGCACTAGGCTTCCTTGAGCATCCCGGAAGGCCCCAGACACATCCAATAATTAACCAAACAGTTAGTTAATTGGGGACGGAGAGCACAAGATCATGACTACAAAGAAGGCCATTTTCTCATCGCTGCTGATGGTGGGTTTAGTGGGCGCGAGTCTGTTCGCACAGTCGTCCAGCGCGGGACGCTATGACACCACGATTCAGACCAGCGTCACGCATAAGCTCACTGACAATCAAAAATTTCACAACGTTAAGTCTTCGGTTGACGACGGCATTGTGACCCTGACTGGCACCGTCGACCTTTACCAGGACAAGCTGGATGCCGCCAAGGCTGCCAAAAAGCAAAAGAACGTGCAGGGCGTCCGCAACCTGATCACAGTTGCCGGACCAGCGGTCACCGACGAGCAACTGCACGAGCAGTTGTCCAGGAAGATCTACTACGATCGCGTGGGATGGTATGACAGCGCGTTCAACTACTTCACTCTGAGCGTGAAGGATGGCGTGGCGACGATCGGCGGAGAGACCTACAACGACGTGGGCCGCGATTCGGCCCTGGCGATCGCCGATCGCATGCCGGGCGTGAAGGATGTTGTGAACGAGATCAAGGTGTCGCAGGTTTCGATTTTCGACGACAACCTTCGCCGCCACACCGCGCGCGTGCTCTACGGTGACTCCGTGCTCAGCCGCTACGCGCTCGATCCCGCCCGTCCGATCCGCATCATCATCGACGGCGGCCACGTCAGCCTGTACGGCACGGTCGATAGCGCCATGGATAAGCAGATCGCCGGCATGCGCGCAGGCCAGGTCCCCGGCGTGTTCAGCGTGGAAAACAACCT
>Ga0209806_1000685_pt1 | contig 22871 bp, 19 predicted proteins | sample GraSoiAngelo_152_FD_186166 | JGI IMG/M metagenome (GOLD analysis project Ga0209806, IMG submission 186166) | Grasslands soil microbial communities from the Angelo Coastal Reserve, California, USA - 14_1009_12_30cm (SPAdes) (version 2) | ecosystem: Environmental > Terrestrial > Soil > Grasslands ... | reverse complement strand
AGGTCGCGCGCGCAGCCGCCAGGGATTGTTCGTGGGTTGGATCCGCGCACTGACCCCGGCCAACTCCTGGCCTGCGCTAGCCGGCCTTCTGGTGTTTGCCGCCATGCTCGCCTTGCAGCAGCTGATCGAACCGGGCACGCAACGCCTGCTCACCTCTGTCTTCCTGTTCGTAGCTCTGGCCCAGGCCTGGAACATCATCGGCGGCTACACGGGCTACGCGAGCTTCGGCCAGGTCGCTTTCTTCGGTCTTGGCGCCTACACGGTGGCCGTGCTCATGAACAACTATCACGTCTCGTTCTGGGCGGCGCTTCCGCTGGCGGTGCTTGTCGGGGTGGTGTTTGCGGTGGCGATCGGCCTTCCCCTGCTGCGGCTGCGAGGTCATTACTTCGCGATTGCGACCCTCGGCGCCGCCGAGGGTGCTCGCGAGGTGATCAACAACCTGACCTCGGTCACCGGCGGTGGGGGCGGCATCACCATCCCGACCTTCGGCTCCGATGCACCGACGCCGTACTTCGGCAAGCCCGGCTTCTATCTCGCGTTTCTCGTGCTCGCCGCGGTCTCGGTGGTCGTCGCAGCTGTCCTTGCCCGGAGCCGTTTCGGCTATGCGATGGTGGCCGTCCACGAGGATGAGGACGCGGCGGGAGCAGTAGGCATCAACACCACGGTTGTCAAGGTCGTGGCGTTCGGCGTGTCGGCTGCGATCGTCGCCTGCGCCGGCGCGTTCTACGCCTTCCAGCAGATCGAGTTCTATCCGACCGACGTGTTCGACGCGAGCTTCACCGTGTTGATGGTGATCATGGTGATGATCGGCGGCAGCGGCTCGGTCGTTGGCCCGCTTGCGGGCGCCGTCGGCCTCCAGCTGCTGTCGCAGTTCCTGCGTGTCAATCTCGGCAACTTCAATCAACTGATCTTCGGGGCGATCATCGTGCTGGTCGTCGTCTTCTTCCCACAGGGAGTCGTCACATACCTTCGAGACGCCTGGCGGACGCGCCACTTTTCGATCCTCGACAACGTGAGGCGGTACCGCCTGTGATCGCTCCCTCCGAAGTCCCGTCCGTGCCGGTCCTCGAGGTCCGCCACCTGGCGAAGCGATTCGGTGGCCTGTGGGCCCTTCGGGATGTCAGCTTCTCGGTTTCCGAGGGAGAGATCCTCGGGGTGATCGGCCCCAACGGTGCGGGCAAGAGCACGCTGGTCAACCTGATCACCGGCCACGCGCGGCCCACCACCGGCCAGGTCCTGATCGGCGGTCAGGACGTCACCGGTCAGCGCCCGTGGGTGATCGCCCACGACCGGGTCGCGCGCACGTTCCAGATCGTCAAGCCGTTTCGCGGCCTCACGGTCCGCGAGAACGTGGCCATTGGCGCTATGCACGGCAACGAGCGCGACCGCAGCGTGCGCGATTCGCTCGCCACAGCAGACGAGCTGCTCGACCTGGTCGGAATCGCCAAGCATGCGAACGCGGCGCCGATGCAGCTCAGCGTCGCCGACGCCCGCCGGCTGGAGCTCGCCAAGGCGCTCGCGACGCGACCACGGCTGCTGCTGATCGACGAGGTCATGGCAGGGCTTCGCCATCACGAGATCGAGTCGGCGGTCGAGCTCATTCACCGCCTGCGCGACGCCGGCATCACGGTCGTCGCCGTCGAACATGTGATGAAGGCGATCGTCTCGGTGAGCGATCGAATCCTGGTCCTGCACCATGGTTCGATCCTGACCCTGGGATCGCCGCGCGAAGTCCTGTCCGATCCCCGGGTGATCGAGGCGTACCTTGGCCACCGCTACGTCAAGCGGAGGTCCGAGTGAGCCTCCTCCAGGTGGGCAGCCTCAACGCGGGATACGGCCGGATTCAGGTCCTGTGGGACGTCAGCATCGCCGTGGAACCGAACCAGATCGTGGCCCTCGTGGGAGCCAACGGCGCCGGCAAGACCACGCTGCTGCGCGCGCTGACCGGCATGATCCGAATCCGGTCCGGCAGCATCACCTTCCAGGATCACGAGATCGCCGGCTCGTCGATCGAATCGATCGTCGAGCGGGGGATCGCCCACGTGCCGGAGGGCAGGCGGCTCTTCATGGGCCTGACCGTCCGCGAAAACCTGCTCCTCGGCGGTTGGCGCAGGAACAACCGCGACCTCGCACGAGTCCTCGAACTGTTTCCCGCGCTCGGTGAGCGCCTGAACCAGACCGCTTCGACGATGTCAGGCGGCGAGCAGCAGATGTGCGCCATCGGCCGGGGCCTGATGAGCACGCCTAAGCTGCTCTTGATCGACGAGCTCTCGCTCGGCCTCGCGCCGAAGACCGTGGACGAGATCGTCGCGCGGCTACCCGAGATCGCGGCATCCGGCACCGCCGTTCTGCTGGTGGAGCAGGACATCGATACGGCGTTGTCCGTCTCCGAGCGCGCGTACGTGGTCGAAACCGGTCGGGTCACGAGATCGGGGTCTTCGAAAGAGCTGCTCGCCGATCCAACCATCCAGGAGGCCTATCTCGGTCTGGGCGTAGACACCACGTAAGCGTTTCTACGGGTGAGGTGCATCTGGCGGTTTTGGCAATTCTGGGGCTCGAAGCAGATCTCACGCTGACCGCCGTAGTCATCGGGCTCACGTTGCGGAGGCGACACACCCGGGCGACTCTCGTGGCGACCGCGCTGGCGGCGCTCGCCACTGCCGCGGCCATCTTTCTTGTCTGGGCGCTGTGGGTGGTAGCGCCGCTGTGCCTCGGCGACAGCGCCCCCTCGAGTTGCATCGCTAAGCGCGCCGCCGTCGGGTCTCCGTATCTGATCCAGGGGGCCACTGCTCAATGGGCCTGGATGCTTGCGGTGGCGTTCTGCGCAAGATTTGTCTCGGAGAAAAATCTTGCGCATGTTTCGGGCTGAAATTGGGTAAGTAATTTCTAATCGCCCGCGGCTCGGGCGAACCCCGCATTCAAGGGCAAGGATCGAGCCCTCGGAGGCAGACACAGATGGGTGTTCTGCTGGAGTCCCTCCTCGTTGTCTTCGTCGCGCTCGCGATGTACGTCGTCGGCAGATCGATCGTGGCGATCGGCCCGGCCGAGATCGGGTTGGTCATCAAACGGGTGTCGCGCCGGCAGAACATGACCGACACGCCGATCGCATTCGCCGGCGAGGCCGGCTACCAGGCCGAGCTGCTGATGCCAGGCGTCCGCTTCAAGCTGTGGCCGACCTACGTTGTCATCCGGTTCCCCTGGGTGCAGGTCCCGGCGGGTGAGATCGGGGTCGTGATCTCGCAGATCGGCGAGCCGCTTCCGACCGGCGCCAAGTCGGCCGTCTACCGCCCCGAGTTCGGCAACTTCACCGACCTGCACGCCTTCGTCGACGGCAAGGGCCAGAAGGGCGTCCAGCGCCAGGTTTTGGCGCCCGGCACCCTGGCGCCGATTCACCCGATCGCGTTCCTGGTCGTGACGGCGTCCAAGGCGTATGGGCTGCCGGTCGACCGGCAGATCGTCGCGCGCGGACCGCTGGCGCCCGCTTCGTTCGGCATGCAGCCGGAGCAGTTCCGGGTGACCGTCATCGCGCCGAACGGCAACCAGGACACGGTCGGCATAGTCACCACGCTCGAGGGCGAGCCGCTCGGCCCGGCCGACATTGCGTGCCGGATAGGCGGCTTCAGCGACATCGAGGCCCTGGAGCAGCAGGCCGGGATTTCCGACTCGGAGCTCATCGAGGCCTTGCTTGGAAAGAAGAACGAGCTGCACAACAACTACCAGGACTTCCAGGCCTTCCTCGACCGGGGCGGGCGCATCGGGCTGCAGCACGACCCGCTGCTCTACGGGGCCTACCTGCTCAACCCGTTCCTCGTTCGCGTCGAGCTGGCCCCGATGCTGGTCGTCAACCAGGGTGAGGTGGCCGTGATCAAGGGCTACGTCGGCCTGCCCACGCTCGACACGTCCGGGCCGGAGTTCAAGTTCGGCTCGATCGTGCAGCCCGGTCACCGTGGCATCTGGCGCGAGGCGCTTCGCACCGGCAAGTACCCGCTGAACCCGCGGATCTACGCGGCGGAGAAGGTGCCGACGTTCATCCTCACCCTGAACTGGGCGGAGGCGAACTCGGTCGCGCACAATCTCGACGCCCAGCTCAGCCCGATCGAGGGCAAGAGCCGCGAAGGGTTCATCTTCAAGATCGACCTGCAGGTCCAGATCCACGTCCCCGACACGCGGGCGCCAAAGGTCATCTCGATGGTCGGCTCGATGCAGAACCTCGTCAACGAGGTGCTGCAGGCGGCGGTGGGCAACCACTTCCGGAACACGCTGCAGGGCCTGGAGGCGGTGCGCTTCATCGAGACGCGCGACCAGGTGCAGGCCGCGGCGCTGGAAGCGATCTCGCGCTACCTGGCCGCTTACGAAGTCGAAACCCGGGGCGTCTACATCCAGGACGTGACGTTTCCGCAGGAGCTGGTCGCCGTCCTGACGCGCCGCGAGATCGCCAACCAGGAGAAGGCGACGTTCGAGGAGCAGAAGGACGCGCAGACGGTGCGCATCGACCTGGAGAAGGCGCGCGGCACGGCCGACATGCAGGCCGAGCTGGCCAAGGCCCAGGTGTCGGTCGACATCAACCGGGCCCGAGCCAACGCGCGCAAGGCCGAGGCCGACGGCGAGGCGGCGTTCGTCCGCGTCACCGGCGAGGCGGAAGGCTCGCGACGCCGGGCGATCGGTGTCGGCGACGCGGCGGCCGTCGAGGCGCTCGGGCTGGCCAAGGCAAAGGGCTACGACGCCCAGGTGCGCAGCCTGGGCTCGACCCCCACGGCCGCGGTGGCCATCGCCAACGCGCTCTCCGAGGGCAAGCTCGACGTGATGCCTGAAGTCCTCGTGACGGGCGGCGGAGGCGCGCTGGAAGGACTGGCCGCAACGTTCATGCGGTCGCTGAACGGGAACGGCGAAGCCAAAGCCAAGAAGTAAGCGAACGACAGACCAGGGGGCTCGCGCCCCCTGGTCCTCCCGATTAAGCTGCCCGCGATGGATCTCGGGCTGACCGGCCGCGTCGTCATCGTCACCGGTGGCGCGTCGAACCTCGGCCGCGCGATCACTCTTGGGTTTGCGAAAGAAGGCGCACGCGTGGTGATCGCCGACGTCGACGACGAGCAGGCAAGAAAAGTCGAATCCGAGGCGCCGTCGGGGACCATCGTCGCCCGCCACACCGACGTCACGGATTGGGAATCGGTCGCCTCGACCGTGGAGTTCGCGGAGAGCTCGATGGGCGGCGTCCACGTCCTGGTCAACTGCGCAGGGTGGACGATCGATCGGTTGTTCATGGAAAAGCCCCGCAGCGAGTGGGAGCGCGAGATCGCGATCGACACCTGGGGGTTCATCAACACGGTGCGCGCGGTGCTCGACCCGATGATCAAGCGCGGTTACGGACGCATCGTCTCGATCGGTTCCGATGCGGGTCGCATGGGGGAGTGGCGAGAGGCTGTGTACAGCGGGACCAAAGCGAGCGTGATCGCGATGTCGAAGTCGATCGCACGGGAGGTCGGCAAGCACGGGATCACGCTGAACGTCGTCTGCCCGGGTCTCGTGCCGGGCTCGCCCGAGACGTCCGGCAGCGAGTCGATGTGGTCGTCGGAGCAGTCGAAGATTCTCACGCCTGAGCTGCGCGAGAAGGCCGCGAAGGCGTATCCGCTGCGCCGCCTCGGCACGCCGGAGGACGTCGTGCCGGCAGTCCTGCTGCTGGCCTCCGACCGGGCGTCCTACATCACGGGCCAGACGCTGTCGGTCAGCGGCGGCTACACCATGATCTGATCGAGGATCTGTTCTCGGATCTTTCGCCAGCGCTCGGCGCGGTGACGGCCGGCAAGCGGAAAGATGAAGGAGTCGACCCCGGTGGCCTGCAGTTCCCGGAGACGGCTCGCGCACTGCTCTGACGTGCCGACGATGGCCAGGACCTGCGTCAGCTCGTCGGAAACTGCCGCGCTGTGGCTCGCTCGAGTCGAGAGGTGTTCGGTGTAGTCGTATGACTCGGCGCTGGCGGCGATCTCAGCGCGGAAGCGATGCAGGCTTTCGGGAAGCTCCTTGAACTGCGCCAGCAGCCGTGCCTGGGTCGAAGCCCACGACCGGACGTCATCGGGCGCGTTCGCCATCGTCGCCATGAACGCGATCTCGATCTCGGCTCGGGCGCGGCCCGCGGCACGTACTCCGGCCTCGATCCACTCGACCTGGCGGCGCACCATGTCAGGTTGGGCCGGGCCCATCACGATGGCGCCGTCCGCCACGCGTCCCGCCAGCTCGCACATGCGCTGCTGGCTGACGGCGAGGTAGATCGGGACGCTTCGGTCGACGTGGGAGCGAAAGAACCCGATCGCGTCGGCGACTTCGGCCACCTTCTGCGGCTTCAGCCCGATGCCGTACAGGGCCGAGTCGCCGGCGCCCAGGCCAAGGATCGCGCGGCCGTGCGAGATCTCCGCCACAGCCGCCATCGCGTTGGCCGTGACGGTCGGATGCCGCGTCACGGCATTGGTGACGCCGGTGCCAAGACCCAGGCGTGTGGTGTTCAACGCCGCGACGACGAGTCCCGCATAGACGTCCTTCATCGCGAGCTGGGAGTCGATGACCCAGACGCGTCGAACGCCGTCCTTCTCCAGCTCCGCGACGAAGGCGGCCCAGCTCTCGAACGTTTGCCGCGGGCTGATCCCGACGCTGACGTCGAACTGGGTCACTTCTTTTCGGGACGAGTGCGGCGCGACATCGATTGCTTGCGCTGCGTCACGGCTTCGCGCCTTTCCAGGCTGGCCGCCGCCGCCTCTCGCAGCTGCTGCGCCTGCAGCAGGTCCTCGCCGGCGATCGCGCGCCGTTCCAGCAGGTTCAGGCTGACCTTGGTGCCCTGGACCGCGGGCCGCGGGGCAGCTGCAAGCATCTCAGCGATCGCCTGCACCCGATCGTCGAGCAGCGCCGCGGGAACCACCTCAGTGACGAGTCCCCAGCTGCGCGCCGTTTCGGCGTCCAGCTCGGGCATCGCGAGCAGAAGGTCGGTGGCCCTGGCAAGGCCGCAGATCTGAACCAGGCGGGCCACGAACTGGAAGCGGTAGACCACGCCCAGGCTCACCGCGGGGACGGAGAGGCGCAGATCGTCGGCCGCGATCCGAAGGTCGCAGTTCAACGCGATCTCGACCGCTGCCCCGTGGCAGTGACCCTGCAGGCGCGCGATCACGGGAGCCGGACAGGCCCGCAGCGCGGCGGCCGCATCGCCGATGTGCCGGTCCGCATCGAGATCGTCGATCGTCCCGGTGAGTAGCGACAGGTCGTAGCCCGACGAGAACGCCTCCGTGCCGGCGCCTCTAAGGATCACCGCCCCTGCCCGATCGCCATTGCTGCGCAGCGCCTCCGCGAGCGCGCTCAGCAGGTCGGGATCGAGCGCGTTGCGGCGGTCGGGCCGGTCGATCGTCAAGGTAAGGACCTCGTTTGCTGTCCAGTCGCTCCGCAATGTCTCAGGCAATTTCGGCCAGGAAGGAATTGATGCAGGCAGCCAGCTCGCGGGGCTTTTCGACCGGGATCGGATGGCCGGCCCCGGGAACGATCTCGACCTTGCTGCCCTTGATCCCCGCGGCGATGATCTCGGCCGCCTTGGGAGGGCAGTGCCGATCCTTCTCCGACGCGACTATCAGCGTCGGCACGGTGACCCGACCGAGCTCTGGGTCCAGGGGCGCTGCGTTGAGCGCCGCCATGGCCGCGCACGCGTTGCCGTAGCCGCGAGGATCGGCAGTGGACTGCCGCCGGATCAGCAGCCCTTCCTCCAGCTCGCCCGGCGACTCGGCGTACACGTCGGCAGTATCGCGGTCGAGCGTCTCCCGAAGTTGCGAATCGCCGCGCTGGACCATGTCCACCCTCTGGCGGTACCAGTCTGCCGCGGCGCGCCCGACGCGACTCGAAGTCGCCACGAGCACCAGTCCGCGGACCTCGAGCGGGAAATCGATCGCGAATCGCATGGCGACGGTTCCGCCAAGCGAGAAGCCGGCGATATCCACCTGCTCGAGTCCGACTCCGTCCATGAGCTGGAGCAGGTCGTTGCTCAGCTGACGCAGCGTCCCATCCGGAGTGCCGAGGGTAGTCTGGCCGTGGCCCCTGAGGTCATAGAGAAACACGCGCCGGTGGAGCATCAGATCCGGAATGGTTCGCCGCCACGCGCGGTGGTCGTCACCCAGGCCGTGGATGAGGACGAGCGGGTCGCCGCGCCCGACCTGGGAATAGGCGACCTCCATGCCGTCCAGCTGGACGCTCATCACTGGGCCGCGAGCTCGCGGAGCGATTTGCGGTTCACCTTGCCCGGCCCCGACAAGGGAAGCTCGCCGAGGCGGTGGATCGCCTCGGGCCACTTGTAGCGGGCCAGTCCGCGCTCTTTCAGAAATTGGTCGAGGTCCTCTTTGGTCATCTCGCCGACCACGAATGCGACGGGCACCTCGCCCAGCTCTGTGTGCGGCCGCCCCACCACGCAAACATCGATCACAGCAGGATGTGCCCGCATCATCGATTCGACCTCATATGGGTTGATGTTCGTCCCGCCCCTGATGATGATGTCCTTCACGCGGCCCACTACGTGCAGGTAGCCCGCCTCGTCCACGAAACCCAGGTCGCCCATGTGCGCCCATCCATCTTCCGCGTACGGGCCAGAGGTCTCGCCCCAGTAATGCTCCTGCACCAGGTCGCCCCGCATGCAGATCTCTCCACCGACGACCTGCCACTCGGCGCGATCGTGGGGCCGCCCCACCGTCGTCCACCGAAGAGGTTGCGGATCGGACGGGCTCGCCACCGCGAGCTGGCCGGCGTCCATCGAGCCGTAGAAGCTCGTGATCGGAACGCCGGTCGAGGTTTCCCAACGCTCGGCGATCTCAGGTGGCAGTGGCGCTCCGGCGACAGCGACCGCACGCAACGATTTCGAAAGGCGGAGCGGGTGATTCAGCATCCGGATCACGTTGGTCGGCACACCGACCATCACGGTAGCCCCGGACGCGGCCGCGACGTCGAGACAATGCTCCGGGGTCCAGTGCGGCTCCCGGAGCATGACCAGCGCTGCTCCAACCCGAAGGCAGTAGAGGCACATGCCGCCGATGCCCTGGGTCAGCGGTGTCATGGGTAGGACGCGGTCGTTTTCGGTGATCTCCAGGCGTCGGGTGAAGCCCTCGAAGGTAACCTGCTTCAAGCGCGCCGAGAGCGAGGCGAGCTTGGGCATCCCCGTGGTGCCCGAGGTCATCGCGATCTCGACGATCCGATCCGGGTCGGGACCGGCCGTGGCCGGCTGGGCCGATCCATCGCCAGTCAGGGCTTCGAGGTCGGCCCCGGTCACGACGAGAGCCGGTCGCGTCTTCTCGCGCAGCCATCGCATCTCGTGCTCGCCGAGGCTCATGGGCATCGGAAGGATCACCGCCCCCATGTCGGGGATCGCAATCTCCAGTGCGACGTACTGCCAGATGTTGGGCAGCTGCACGCCGACGACGTCGCCGGCCCTCACGCCTTGCGCGGCGAGGCCGCGTTGGAACCGGCGCACCCGTTCGAGGAGCTCCCCGAATGCGATCTCGCCACCGTCCCAGATGGCGGTGGCATGCGGACGGCGTCGAGCGTTCCACTCCAGATAGCTCACGGGGTCGTACGGCCGCGTCAATTGAGCAATCCGGTCCGGCGTGAGCGGCAGCGACACGTCGGTGAGAGAAAGCGCGTCCGAGATGGCGTTTGCGACAGCCGCGGTAGCGCCGATCGTCCCGCCCTCACCGGCGCCCTTGGTGCCCAGCTCGTGGACGGTCGACGGAGTGATGAGGTGCGTGATCTCGACCGACGGTGTCTCGCCGACGCTGGGGATCAGGTAATCGAGTAAGGTGCCGGTCAGCAGCTGCCCGTCCGGGCCATACGCGACCTCTTCCATCAACGCCGCGCCGACCCCCTGCGCCACACCGCCCACCACCTGCCCTTCGACGATGGTCGGGTTGATCAGGACGCCGCAATCCTCCGCCACCACGTAACGGAGGATCTTGACCGCTCCGGTCTCGCGGTCGACCTCGGCCATGCAGACGTGCGTCGCGTACGGGTGCGACGCCTGGCCGGCGTCATAAGTCGCCGAAACGTCAAGGACGTGCTGACCGTCATTGCGCTCGGCAAGCTGCGCCAGCGTCATGCCCGGTTCACCGTCGACCAGCACCGCCGCCCCGTTGATCGAGAGTCGCTCAGCAGGCTGGTCGAGCCGGTACGACGCTGCGTCGAGGATCGCCTCACGAAGCAACGCCGCCGCACGGTAGGTGCTCGTCGCCGCGGTGACCGAGCCGCGACTCATGAACGATCCTGTCCCGTGGCCAACGGTCGCGGTGTCGGTCTGCTCGACCACCACGCTCTCGGGCGCGACGCCGATTCCGGCAGCCGCAACCTGCGCGAACGTCGTGTGCGACCCCTGTCCGATCGCGGGGCACGTCGTCTGGAGGTGAATGCGGCCGTCGCCGGCGAGCCACACGCGCGACGTATCAGTGCCCGGGATGTCCGCCATGCCCCGACCCTGGAAGGTCGACGACCCGGCGCCCGTGTACTCGACGTAGGAGCCGATGCCGATGCCGACCAGGCGGCCTTCATGGCGCGCTTTTAGCTGCTCGCGGCGCGCAGCTGAGTAGTCAAACGCCTTCAACGCGGAATCGAGAGCGGCGGCGTAGTCGCCCGACTCAAAGGGATGCTTTGTGACGTTGAGATAGGGCATCTGCTCCGCCTGCACGAAGTTGACTCGACGCACGTCGGCGGGGTCGAGTCCGACCGTTGCCGCGATCAGGTCCATCAGCCGCTCATGCGCGAGCACCGCCGTGACCATGCCAACGCCGCGGTACGCGCCCTGCGGGCACTTGTTGGTCGCGACCGCATACGTGTCGTACTCGTAGACCCGAATGTCATAGGGTCCCGTGATGAGTCCTGCCGTCCCGAGAGGATCGAGCAGCGGACCAAACGGCCTGATCCCGTAGGCCCCGATGCTGGAGAAGATCGTCGCGCGCACGCCGAGCACGCGCCCGTCCTTGCGCACGGCGGCGCTGAACTTCACGTTCTGGTCGCGGGCGTGGCTGGCGGCTCGCATGTGCTCGGAGCGGGTCTCGATCCACTTCACCGGGGCGTTGAGCCGGAGGGCGATCCACGCGAGCAGGACCTCCTCGGGGTAGACCTGTGCCTTGATGCCAAAACCTCCGCCCACGTCCGTGGCGACGACGCGAACCGCCGCCGGAGTCAGCCGCAGGCACTCGGCGATGGCATCGGCCACCAGGTGAGGAATCTGGGTAGACGTCCAGACCGTGACGCCTCCGGTACCGTCGGGCGCTGCGACCACGCCGCGACACTCCAGCGGTGCGGCGGACACGCGCGGGTGGGTCACCTCGCCCTCGACGACGAAATCAGCGCGCTCGAACGTGTCCTCCACGTCTCCGTACGCGCGATGACCGAGGAAGAAGAGGTTCTCCGCGAGCGCCTCGTGGACGAGCGGAGAACTTTCTGCCATCGCATCTTCGAAGGTCACAACCGCCGGGGTGGGATCGATCTCCTGTTGGATGAGGTCCAACCCGTCGGCTGCGTGGTAGCGCGTGTCCGCCACGACCGCGGCCATCATCTCGCCGACGAAACGAACCCGATCGATCGCCAGGATCGGCCGCTCCGGGGAAACCGCGCCGGGCGTCGTGAGGTGGACGGCAAGTGGCAGGCACGTGCCGTCAAGGTCTGCGGCGGTGAAGACCGCCAGCACGCCCGTTGCGGCTTGCGCCGCCGCAACGTCGAGCCCCCGGAGCTCGCCGCGGGCGACCGGGCTGCGCAGAAGTCCCACGTGCAGACAGCCCTTCGGCTCGATGTCGTCCGCGAACTGGGCGGTCCCGCGCAGCAGACGGCCGTCTTCGAGCCGCCTCATGCGCATGCCGAGCGGGCCGGCCTCAGCCATCGGCTGAAACGTTAAGGTCTTGGTCATCGACGGCATCGCCAACTTCAACGCGCTGCCGTCCGAGGAAGCGGAGGAGCAGCTCCACTCGTGCTTTGCGAATCGCGCGTGGGCCGCGCGCGTAGCTGCGGGCCGCCCCTACCGGGACGTGACGGAGATGATGGCCGCCGCGGAATCGGCGTGGGCTGGGTTGACCGCGGAAGATTGGTTGAAAGCGTTCGCCGCGCATCCTCGCATCGGGGAGAAGGGTGGTCACGCGCCGGAGACGTCGGAGCGCGAGCAGAGGAAACTCGCCCAGGGCTCTGACGTGACGCTGACTGCCATCGCGGCCCAGAATCGGGAGTATGAGAGGCGGTTTGGGCACGTGTTCCTCATCGCCGCCAGTGGCCGTACCGCCGACGAGATTCTCGCCGCCCTGCGCCGGCGCATGGGCAATGACGCGGCGACCGAGCTTCAGGTCGCGGCCGCGGAGCAGCGTAAGATCACGCGGCTTCGGCTTGAAGCACTGTTGAAAGCGTGAGCATCTCGACCCACGTCCTGGACACGATGCGGGGATCGCCGGCCGCGGGCCTGGCGGTAAAGCTGGAGCGCCGTGAGCCGGACGGCGACTGGAAGCAGCTTGGGGATGCGATCACCGACGCGGACGGCCGCGTTCGCGAGCTGACCGAAGAAGAGCTCGAGGCGGGGGAGTACAGGCTGGAGTTCGAAACGCGGCCTTACTTCGAACGCTCGGGACTGAGCGCGTTCTACCCGGCGGTCACGGTTATCTTCACCTTCGACGGCGGTCATCTGCACGTCCCGCTTCTGCTCAGCGCCTATGGATTCACCACCTATAAAGGAACCTGAGTGACCATCGTCCTCGGCGACAACCAGTACGGCAAGGCCGAAACGCACGTTGTGCGCGTGACAAAGTCCGGCGGGATCCACGAGATCAAGGACCTCACCGTCACCATCGCGCTGGCCGGCGATTTCGCCGAGACCCACATCAGCGGCGACAACAGCAAGGTCGTCCCCACCGACACGCAGAAGAACACCGTCTTCGCGTTTGCTCGCGAGCCGATCGGCGAGATCGAAGATTTCGGTCTCCGGCTGGCGCGGCATTTCGTCAGCGAGTTCGCGTCGGTTTATAGGGCTCGGGTCCACATCGACGAAGCCTCGTGGTCGCACATCAACGTCGGCGGCAAGCCGCACGACCACGCGTTTGTCCGCGCCGGCTCGGAGAAGCGCATGACGACGGTCACCTGCACCGACGATGGAAGCTGGGTCGTGAGCGGCGCCGGCGAGCTGGTGGTCTTGAAGTCCACCGGTTCCGAGTTCCACGGTTTTCTCAAAGACCGCTTCACCACGCTTGCCGAAACCGACGAGCGGATTCTGGCGACATCGGTCGTCGCGCGATGGCGCCACGCCGACACACAGGCGGACTGGGGAAAGTCGTATGCCGAGGTCCGCCGCCTGCTTCTCGAGACGTTTGCCCTCAAGCACAGCCTGTCCCTACAGCAGACGCTCTACGCGATGGGCGAGGCGGTGCTTCGCGCGTGTCCCGAGGTCGCCGAGATCCGGATGTCGATGCTCAACAAGCATCACTTCGTGGTCGACCTCTCGCCGTTCGGCATGCCGAACGAGAACGAGGTTTTCTACGCGTCCGACCGGCCGTTCGGACAGATCGAAGGCGCTGTGACACGCGACGACGCGCCGGAACCCGGCTTCTCCTGGTAGAGATGGACTTTCTCCAACCGTCGACCTGGACCGAGGCGCTCGGCATGAAGGCCGCGCACCCGGAGGCGACTCCAATCGCGGGCGGCACTGATGTCATGGTCGAGATCAACCTCGACCACGGCCGCCCCGCCGCGATCATGGATCTCACCCGGATCGCGGAGCTGACGGAGTGGGGGACCGAAGACGGGCTTTTCCGGATCGGCGCCGGCGTGTCCTATACCCGCCTCATCGATGAGCTGGGCGACCGCCTGCCCGGCCTTGCGATGGCGTCTCGCACGGTCGGATCACCGCAGATCCGCAACCGCGGCACGGTCGGCGGCAACCTGGGCACCTCTTCACCTGCGGGCGACGCGCTTCCGCCGCTGCTCGCGTCGGATGCGATCGTCGAGCTGGCTTCGGCGTCCGGCACGCGGCGCGTGCCGGTGCGTGAGTTCTTCACCGGCCCCAAGCGAAACGCGATGCGCAAGGACGAGCTCATCGCCGCATTCCTTGTCGAGCCGGCGGCCGGGCCGCAGCAGTTCTCCAAGGTCGGTACACGCAACGCGATGGTGATCGCGGTGTGCTCGTTTGCTCTTGCGCTTGACGGCGGGCGCCGGCGAGTCGGGACCGGGATCGGCTCGGCGGGACCGACGCCTCTTCGCGCGGCCGAGGCTGAGGAGTTCATCCAGGCCGAGCTCGACTGGGACGGTCGCAGGCAGCTGAGCGCGGCGGCGATGGATCGCTTCGGCGAGCTGGTTGCAGCGGCGGCGCGGCCGATCGACGACATCCGCGGCACGGCCGCGTACCGGCGGCACGCGCTGGCGGTGCTGGCGCGCCGCTGCCTTGCCTGGGCACTGAATGAAAAATGGCCCGCATGAGGATCGACTGCACCGTCAACGGCCGGCGCTACACGGCGGACGACGCGTGGGCGGGCGAAAGCCTCCTGTACGTGCTGCGTGAGAGGTTTGGGCTTTACGGCTCGAAGAACGCATGCGAGCAGGGCGAGTGCGGATCGTGCTCGGTCTATCTCGACGGCGCGTTGGTGTGCGCGTGCCTGGTGCTGGGTGGACAGGCCAACGGCCGCGAGATCGTGACCGTCGAGGGCATCGCGCCAGAGGGCTCGCCGCATCGCGTGCAAAAGGCATTCGTCGAGGCGGGCGCGGTGCAGTGCGGTTTCTGCACGCCCGGCCTCATCGTCGCGACGCACGACCTGCTGCGGCGGGTGCCTCAGCCGAGCGACGCTCAGATCCGCGAGGCGCTGGCCGGCAACATCTGCCGCTGCACCGGCTACGCGAAGATCATCGACGCGGTTCAGCTTGCGGCGGGGCGCATGCGATGAGCGAGACCCCCCACCCAACCCTCCCCGGCGAGCGGGGAGGGAAAAAACCGCGTCTGGCGCCACCGGCGCGAACGACCGGTCGTGTCGGCGAGAGCGTGCCGCGTCCGGATGGCGCCCTCAAGGTGCGCGGCGATTTTCCGTACTCCTCAGACCTCCAGGTGGAGGGAATGATCTGGGGTGCGACGCTGCGCAGCCCGCACCCATACGCGCGAATCATCTCCATCGACACCACCGAGGCGCATTCGATGCCCGGCGTCCACGCGGTGCTCACGCACCACGACGTACCGGGTCGCAACGTCTACGGCCTCGAGATCCAGGACCAGCCCGTGCTCGCCTTTGAAGTCGTCCGCTACTGGGGCGAGGCGGTCGCCCTCGTGGCAGCTGACCACCCGGAGCAGGCCAGGCGCGCCGCGGAGAAAGTCCACGTCGAATACGAGGTCCTGCCCCCGGTCACCGAGGCCGAGCGGGCGCTGTCCCCCGACGCGCCCAGCCTCCATCCGGGAGGCAACGTCACTCGGTGGGTGAAGATCCGCCACGGCGAGGCGATGCCGCGTGCCGATGTCGTCGTGCGTGGTGAGTACGAGATCGGCATGCAGGATCAGGCGCCGCTGGGCCCGGAGTCCGGTCTGGCGGTTCCCGATGGTGAGGGTGGGGTCGACCTCTATATCGCGACCCAGTGGCTGCACGTGGATCAGAAGCAGCTGGCGGACGTGCTTGGGCTCGCGCCGGAAAAGGTGCGTCTGACCATGGCCGGCATCGGCGGAGCGTTCGGCGCCCGGGAAGACCTCTCGATGCAGGCGCACGCATGCCTGCTCGCCTTGAAGACCGGGCGGCCGGTGAAGATCTCGTACTCCCGACCCGAATCATTCGTGGGTCACGTGCACCGCCATCCTGGCCGCCTGACCTACGAGCACGGTGCAAACCGCGATGGAAAGCTCGTCTACGTGAACGCTCGCATCCTCCTCGATGGCGGCGCGTACGCGTCGAGCTCGACCGCGGTGATCGCCAACGCGTCGTGCTTTGCGGTCGGCCCGTATCAGTGCCCAAACGCGACGATCGACGGCATCGTCGCCTACTCCAACAACCCGCCCTGCGGCGCGATGCGTGGCTTTGGCTCGGTCCAGAACTGCTACGCCCACGAGGCGCAGATGGATAAGCTCGCCGCGGCGCTCGGGATGGACCCGGTCGAGCTGCGCATCCGCAACGCGATGGAGACGGGCAGCGAGATGATCACGGGCCAGCTGATCGACGGCCCGGTCCCAGTCGCAGAGCTGCTGCGCAGGGTGAAAGCCATGCCGCTTCCCCCTCACCCTGACCCTCTCCCCGAGGGGGAGAGGGAAATTCTTCTGCCCGGTGGCGTCTCCAACACCACCCACGGCGAAGGCGTCGTGCGCAGTGTCGGCTATGCGATCGGTTTCAAGAACATCGGCTACTCCGAGGGCTTCGACGATTACTCCACCGCGCGCGTCCGTCTGGCAGTCGTCGACGGACGACCCCTCGTCGAGGTCCACACCGCGGGCGCCGACGTGGGCCAGGGCCTGGTCATGGTTCAGGCGCAGATCGCCGGCAGCGAGCTCGGGGTCAGCGACATCGTGGTGCTCAATGCGGATACGCGCGTCGGATCGTCGGGGTCTTCATCCGCGTCGCGCCAGACCTACATCACCGGTGGCGCGGTCAGGGCCGCGGCGCAGGCCGTCTGCGAACGAGTCCTCGAGCTGGCGCAGTCGGAGCTGCACCCGGCGCGCGACCTTCGCATCGAGCACGACACCGTGATCGACGCGCATGGCAAGGAGATCATCTCGCTCGCCACTCTGCTAGGCGACGTGGTCATCGAAGAGACCCGCGAGTTCCGGCCGCGGCACACGCAGCACCTCGATTCCGAGACCGGACAATCCAACGCACACATGCAGTTCGCGTTCGCCGCCCATCGCGCGGTGGTGGACGTCGACACAGAGCTCGGCCTCCTCAAAGTGGTCGAGCTCGCGACGGCGCAGGACGTGGGCAAGGCGATCAACCCACTCGCGGTGCAGGGCCAGCTGGAGGGCGGAGCGGCGCAGGGCCTGGGTCTCGCGGTGATGGAGGAGATTCAGGTCAAGGACGGCGTGATCCGCAACGCGTCGTTTACCGACTACCTGCTTCCGACGATCCTCGACATGCCGCCGGTGAGGATGGACATCCTCGAGCTGGGCGACCCCAACTCGCCATACGGTCTGAAGGGGGTGGGGGAGCCGCCCACCATCTCCTCGGGACCGGCCATCGTGGCCGCCATCCGCGCCGCGACCGGACGTCAGATCGACCGCGTCCCGGTTCGACCCCACGACATCACTCTTTGAGCTTTCTCTTGAAGGCCGGACTGGTCTACACCGGCACACGCGAGATCGAGAACGGTTGGGTGCATGTGCGCCAGGGCGAGATCATCGGGGTCGGATCCGGTCCGCCTCCACAGGCGGGCGAGGTCGTCGACGAGCCCAACTGCGTCGCCATGCCGGGGCTTGTCAACGCGCACGACCACATGTACCAGTGGGCAACGCGCGGCTACGTTCCCGACGGCACGCTCTTCCAGTGGCTGCGCGCGCTCTACCCGGTGTGGGCACGCATCGATGCAGACAGCGTGCGCGTCGCGGCACGCGCCGCGATGGCGAAGCTGCTCCTGTGCGGATGCACCCTCTCCACCGATCACCACTACGTCTTTCCGCACGGCCGGCCGGGCCTTTTCGAGGCGCTCGTGGAGGTGGCGCGCGAGCTCGGCGTCCGCTTTCACCCGTGCCGCGGCTCGATGTCGCTGGGCGAGTCCAGGGGCGGGCTGCCGCCCGACAGCGTGGTCGAGCAGGAGGATGCAATCCTCGCCCACACCGAGGAGATGATCGCCCGGTACCACGACCCAAGGCCCGGTTCGATGTGCCGGGTTGCGGTCGCGCCATGCTCGCCGTTCTCCGTCACGCCGGAGCTGATGCGCGACTCTGCCGCACTGGCCCGCCGCCATGGCGTACGGCTCCACACGCACCTCGCCGAAACGCTCGACGAGGAGCACTTTTGCCAGGAGAAGTTTGGGCGCCGGCCGCTTGAGCTCATGGAGGACCTCGGCTGGACGGGCGACGACGTCTGGTACGCGCACGGCATCCATCTCAACGACGCCGAGATCGACCGCATCGCGGAGGTCGGTACCGGCATCGCGCACTGCCCATCCAGCAACATGCGGCTGGGCGCGGGCGTGTGCAGGGTCGAGGACCTGCTGCGGGCGGGCGCCCGTGTAGGTCTTGGCGTCGACGGCGCGGCGAGCAATGAGGACGCCAACATCGCGATGGAGGCTCACCAGGCGCTCCTGCTTGCTCGCGTGCGAGCCACCTCGCCAACCGCTCTTGACGCCCGCGCGGCGTGGAGGCTCGCCACTCGAGGCGGTGCCGAATGTCTCGGCCGGGACGACTGCGGGTCGCTTGAGGTCGGCATGCGCGCGGACATCGCGTGCTTCCGGGTCGACGACCTCGCCCACGCGGGCATCAAAGACCTGGTGGCGGCTCTCGCGCTGGCGCCGCCGGCGCGGGCTCAAACCGTGATCGTCAATGGACAGGTAGTGGTGCGCGACGGGCGTCTTCTGACGGCCGACGAAGGCGAGATCGCGCGAGAGGTCGCGGCTACGAGCGCGCGCCTGGCCGGATGAACTGTCCCGACCCGGGCTCGCGTCCGCGCACGAGTGTCGTGACCGTCTTGCCGCGGATCTTCTGGTTTTCGTGCACGCTGAACTGGTTCTTGTAGAGCAAGTCCTCGCGCCTGACCACGTCGTCGTGACTCAGGTCGACGATCCACAAGTCGGCATCGAAGCCGGGCGTGATGCGGCCTTTACGCGGGATGCCGAATCGGTTTGCAATGTTCGTCGACGTGAATGCGGCGATCCAGCGCAACTCGAGCCGGCCCTGTCCAAGGAGCAGCTGCCGGGTCGACTGGCACCCGGAGATCCCGCCCCAGATCTTGCGAAAGTCGTCGCCCTGCTTCAGCGCCAACGTGCTGGGCGAGTGGTCGGAGACGACGAAGTGCATCTGCCAGAGGAACTCGCGATCTCGGTCCGTGCGCATTGGGGGCGCGCACTTTGCCAGCCCGCCCAGCCGCTCGATGTCAGAGTCGGTGTACAGGAGGTAGTGAGGGCAAGTCTCTGCGGTTACATTCCCGACATAGGACACCACTCCGCCACGTGCTGTGCTGACGTGAACGATATGTACAGCACAGCCAGTCTCTTCGCTCAGGGCCACGCACCGCTCGATGGCCCTCACCTCGGCTTCTGGTGGTCGGGAATCGAGGAAGTCACGAGCGGTCGGACCAGCAGGCTCCAGCAACAGCGCTGGGTCCTCAGCGTGAACTAGCAAGATCGAGCCCAGTTCGGCAATCCGCTTCATGCCTTCACGCAATGTCCCCTCGTCGCAGGCGGGAAACTCGTCGATCCCGCTCGGGCACATGAAAGCCTTGAACCCCATCGCGCCGCGCCGAACAAGCGGTTCCAGCTGGTCGAGATTGTCGGGCACAAGGCCCCCCCAGAGGCCGAAGTCGACCTTGGCCGACCGCTGCATAGCGGCGAGTTTTAGCTCAAACGCATCGACCGTGGTTGTGACCGGAAGATTGTTGAGCGGCATGTCAATGAACGCCGTGTACCCACCCGCGGCCAGCGCCGCCGAGCCGTGTGCGATGTCCTCCCAATCCGTCCGCCCGGGCTCGTTGAAGTGGACGTGCGAGTCGATTCCGCCAGGAAACACATGGAGACCCGATGCGTCGAGCTCTTCGCCGTCTTCGTCCAGGTTGAGTCCGACTGCCGTGATCTGGCCGCCTGCGATCGCGATGTCGGCTCTCTCGACTCCGCGGGCATTCACGATCGTGCCGCCGCGGATGATCACTTTTGCGGCATCAGGTCCAGGAAGCGGCTCAGCACGTCGATCGCTACGCCCACATCCGCGGTCGTCACCGATTCGGCCGGGTTGTGGCTGATGCCGCCTTTGCAGCGGACGAACAGCATGCCGACGTCGGTCAGCGAAGACATGACCACCGCGTCATGCCCCGCGCCGCTCGTCAGCTGCACCGGTTGCTGCCGGCATTCTTTGACCGCCTGCGTCAGGAGATTCACCAGGCGAGGCGCGCAACGCACCGCGGGGTTCGAAGACACCGCGCGCGCCTCGACCGACAGCTTGCGACGCCGAGCGGTCTCTCGAGCTCGCGCCAGAAGCGCCTCCGCGACCCTGGCTCGCATGTTGTCGTCGGCGTGGCGCACGTCGAGGCTGAACACGGCACGGCCCGGTATCACGTTGGCGGCGCCAGGCTCGACCTCCAGCTTGCCGACGGTCGCGACCAGGCCCTCCTGGGTCGCGGCCATGGCCTCGACCGCCAGCACAATCTCGGCCGCGGCGGTCAAAGCGTCCCGGCGGCGATCCATCGGCACCGTTCCCGCGTGGCCGGCCTCGCCTGAGAAAGCGATCTCGAAGCGGCTCTGTCCGGCGATGGCCGACACGATCCCGACGGGAAGGCCGCGGGCCTCGAGGATCGGTCCTTGCTCGATGTGGACCTCGCAGTATCCGAGCAGGTCATCGCTCGGACGGCGATCGTTTGCCACCCGCGCGGGGTCACCACCGAAGGACTCGATCGCCGACGCCATGGTGATCCCGTCGGCGTCCGTGAGGGCGAGGTCGCGAGCCTCGACTTGCCCGGCCAGCGCGCGACTGCCCAGGTAGGTGGAGCCGTAGCGAAGGCCCTCCTCGTCAGCGAAGGCGAGCACCTCTATGGCAAACGGCAGCCGCCGGTTGGCATCGTGCAGGCGCTGCACCGCAGCGATCGCGACCAGCACCCCAAGCGGCCCGTCGTACTTCCCTGCGTCCCGCACCGAGTCGAGGTGCGAACCGATCAGGAGCGCTGAGGGGCCCGCGCCCTCGTAGCGGCCGCGCAGGTTGCCGATGCTGTCGCGGCGGACCTGCATGCCGGCGCGGCGCATCCATTCGTGCACGTAGTTTTGAGCGCGCCGCATCGCGTCCGAGGCGAACGGCCGCGTGATCCGGCCGGGGTCCTCGCTGCAGGTGGCGAGCAGGTCGCACCGCTCCATGACCGCCTGCGCCAGATCTGTCATTTGACCGCGGTGAAGCTGATCTCCTGGGCGCCCTTCCACAGGACGAGGTTGCCTAGCTCTCCGAGCCGCTCGTTGCCTTCGAAGATGGTCGCGAAATGGTTGCCCGCGAGCTGCCCCATCTTGCTGGCGAAGACCGTAGCTCCGTACGGAAACAGGATCTCGGTCTCGCTCAAACCTCCCGGGTAAAGAAGAAGGTGGCCCGGCGCCGGATAGCTCGTGTGGTTCTCGTGGCCGAGATCGAGCTCGAGGTCGCCGAAGGGGATCCACGCCGCCTCGCCGCTCCAGCGCGCCTGGATGAGCTTGGTTTTGAGGGGCAGCATGGACTGGAACTTCGCGCAGGATTTCGGCGCGCGTTGGGTCTCGAGGCGCGCTGTGAAGCGCAGCCCCGAGACCAGTATCTCTATCTCTATGCTCGCGTACCCATAGCGGCTTTGGGCGCCGCCTGGCTTCGCGTCATCATGTTGAACGCGTAATACAGCGCGCCCGCGACGATGAAGCCGACGATGAAGGTGATGTCGCCGATCTGCGGGTTGTTGTTCGCGAGGGGTCCCGTGTACACGGAGTACACGTTGGCGAAAAGGCCGACCGACACGAGCAGGCCGATCGCCATCGCGGCGACACCTTGCCACCGCTGATATTTGGTGTCGTAGAACATCGACTCGTCGCCGTAATCGCCCTTGCGCATCCAGTAGTCGACAAAGACCACCGCGAGCCACGGGGCGATCCAGTAGCTGATGAGTATCAGGAAATACTCGTACTTGCTGCCCGGGCCGACGTTGGCCCGACCGACGATGCCAATCACGAATCCGAGCACGCCCGCGCCCACCGCCAGCACCGCGCGCCTCTGGCGCAGGGTCATGCCCATCTCGCGAATGCCGACCGCGACCAGCGACATGGTGCCGCTGTAGATGTTGATCGCGTTTGCGGCGACCGCTCCGACCGCGATACAGAGCAGCGTCAGGTAGTAGAGGAAGTCAGGCATGGCCTGCTTGAGCTGGACGGTCGGGATGTCGTTCGGACCCCATTTGGTTCCCGAGACCGTGGCCAGCGCCGCGCCGGCGAGCTCGAGGACCACGCAGGAAACGAAGACTCCCATTCCCGCCCAGAAACCGACCATCGTTCGATTGGTCGTCGGCGGGTGGTAACGCGTGTAATCCGCCGCGTACGGGTTCCATCCGGCCGCGTAGCCGAATGTCGCCGTGAACAGGAGCGTGAAGGCGCCGAAGTGGCCGATCGCCCCCGGGTTGGCGGCGACTCCGAAGTTCGCCTTGCTGAAGATGGCGATGACCGCAAGGGCGAACACTATGCCCAGAAGCGGCAGCGACCAGCGCTCGAAAAAGTGGATGAAGTTGTGCCCCAGGGTTGCGATGGCGACCTGGGCCACGACGATGATCAGGAAGGTCAGCCAGAACGGTAGCGTCAGGTTGGCCAGGCCGCCGAGCGCCTGGAGGGCAAAGGCGCCGCTGACGCTGTTCACGATGAACCAGCCGATCGAGCCTGTGAACGCGTTCAGGCCGGCCGGCAGGATGTTGCCGAGGAAGCCGAACGCGCCCCGGCTCTCGACCATCATGGGGACGCCGAACTTCGGTCCCCACGACGATAGGACGGCGTGGGTCAGCGAACCGAGCGCCGTCCCGACGACGATGGCGACCGCCGTCTCCCAGAAGCTGAGTCCGAAAACCGCGATCCCGAGCACGCCCACGTAGACGGTCGCGAACTCGAGGTTGGGTGACAGCCACGTCCAGAAGAGCTGGATGGGGTTGCCGTGCCGCTCTTTGAGAGAGATGTACTCGACACCGCCCGGCTCGACCGTGGCGACCCTCTCCCCGTAGTCGCCCTCCCGAACCGGTACGTGCTTCTCT
>Ga0209806_1000684_pt1 | contig 22885 bp, 19 predicted proteins | sample GraSoiAngelo_152_FD_186166 | JGI IMG/M metagenome (GOLD analysis project Ga0209806, IMG submission 186166) | Grasslands soil microbial communities from the Angelo Coastal Reserve, California, USA - 14_1009_12_30cm (SPAdes) (version 2) | ecosystem: Environmental > Terrestrial > Soil > Grasslands ... | reverse complement strand
CCGCTGTTCGGCCACCAGTACTCGCACGTGTGGATCGACTTCCGCGGCATCCAGGACCCGTACATGCGCGCGAAGGGGATCGATTACTTCGAGAACTCGCGGCGCGCCACCTACGCGCAACGCGCGTACGCGATCGCGAACCCAGGCGGCTGGAAGAGCTACGGCGCCAACGTCTGGGGGCTCACCGCCTCCGACGGCCCCGCCGACCTGGCACCGTACCACACCTACTTCGCGCGCGGCGCTTCCTTCACCGAGATCCAGGACGACGGCACCATCGCCCCCACTGCGGCGGGCGGCTCCGTATCCTTTGCCCCGGAGATCGCGATCCCCGCCCTGCGCGCGATGCGCTCGGCATACGGCAGCAATCTGTTTGCGATGTATGGCTTCCTCGACGCCTTCAACCCGACCTTCACCGCCACGCCAGCCATGGGCCACGTCGTCCCGGGGCTCGGCTGGTTCGACACCGACTACCTCGGCATCGACCAGGGGCCGATCCTCGCGATGGTCGAGAACTACCGCAGTGACCTGATCTGGCGGCTGCTGCGCGGCAACGCGCACATCGTGCTGGGACTGTGCCGCGCGGGGTTTGCGGGGGGATGGTTGGTTGGGAAGTGTCCGTGAGGCACGGCTGGGTGTTCTTGCTCGCGACCTTTGTCCTCACCACTACCTGCACCTCAGGCAACACCCCCGACACCCTGCGGTTCTGGGCGTTCGGCCGCGAAGGGGAAGTCGTGGCCCAGCTGGTGCGGGACTTCGAGCGCGAGCACCCGGGCGTGCACGTGCGCGTGCAACAGATCCCCTGGAGCGCGGCGCACGAGAAGCTGCTCACCGCGCACGTCGGCGGCGCGCTGCCGGACATGGCGGCCATGGGAAACACCTGGGTCCCGGAGATGGTGACCCTCGGCGCGCTGGCGCCGCTCGACTCGCTCGTGCGCCAGTCGTCAGACATGGATTCGACCGGCCACTTCCCCGGCATCTGGGCGACGAACGTCGTGGACGGCGGGCTCTACGGGATCCCGTGGTACGTCGATACCCGGGTGCTCTTCTACCGGCGCGATATCCTCGCGCGCGCGGGCTACACCCGGATGCCGGAGACGTGGCCCGAGTGGCGCGAGGCGATGCGTGCCATCACCCGCGTGATGGGGCCGCGGCACTACGCCATCTACCTGCCGGTCAACGAGTGGCCGCCGCAGGTCATTCTGGGATTGCAGCAGGGCTCCCCCTTGGTCACGCCGGAGGGCTACGGCGCGTTCGCCGACTCGAGCTTCACGCGGGCGTTCGCGTTTCTCGTGTCCCTGTATCGCGACGGTCTCGCGCCTCCCGTGAGCAACACCGAAGTAGCCAACCTGTACCAGGAATTCGCCCGCGGCACCTTCGCCATGTACATCACCGGCCCGTGGAACATCGGTGAGTTCCGCCGGCGCCTGCCCGCCGCGATGCAGCAGGCGTGGACCACGGCCCCGCTCCCCGGCCCGACGGGCCCGGCGAGCGGTGTGTCAGTGGCGGGCGGGTGCAGCCTGGTCGTGTTCCGCGGCTCGCGGCATCGGGCGCTGGCGTGGGAACTGATGCGCTTCCTGTCGCGTCCCGACGTGCAGGTGCGGTTCTACCGGTTGACGGGGGATCTGCCCGCCCGGCGCGAGGCGTGGAGGGATACGACGTTGGCCGGCGATCGAGAAGCCCAGGCGTTCCGGATCGAGCTCGACCGGGCGGTGCCCACGCCGATGATCCCCGAGTGGGAAGAGGTGACGACCCGGATCATGGACCAGACGGAAGCCGCGGTGCGCGGCGGGGCGTCCCCGGCCACGGCGCTCGAGGCCCTCGACCGCGACGTGAACCACCTGCTCGAGCGGCGGCGCTACCTCCTCGCCCGTCGCGCGGCCGGCCCGTCTGTGCCCCGGTGATGCTCCAGCACGAACGCGCCGAGTCGCGCGCGGGGTGGATGTTCATCACGCCCGCGCTCGTCTTGATCGGCGTGTTCTTCGTGATCCCGGTGCTGGGCGCGCTGGTGTTGTCGTTCACCGATTTCGACATCTACTCGATCGGCAATCCCGCCGACACTCGCTTCATCGGCCTCGGCAACTACCGCTCGCTGTTCGCGGACCCGCTGTTCTGGAAGGCGCTGCGTAACACGGCGTATTACGTGGTGGTGGGCGGCCCCCTGTCGGTGGTCGTGTCGCTCGCGGCCGCGCTGCTCGTCAACGCCCGGCTCATCCGCTGGAAGCCGTTGTTCCGCAGCGCATTCTTCGCCCCCTGGGTGACGACGCTCGTCGCCGTCGCGCTGGTGTGGCGCTACCTCTACCATCCGCAGTACGGCCTGCTCAACGCGTTCCTGGGACTCGTGGGGGTGGGGCCGATCGATTGGCTCGGCAACCCGCGCTGGGCCATGCCCGCGATCATCTTGATGTCCGTGTGGAAGAACTTCGGCTACAACATGCTGATCTTCCTCGCTGGGCTCCAGACGATCCCGCCGCAGCTGTACGAGGCCGCCGAGCTCGACGGCGCGGGGCAGTGGCAGCGCTTCCGCCAGGTGACGGTACCGATGCTCGGGCCCACTTTCGTGTTCGTGGGCGTCGTGACGATGATCGCCGCCTTCCAGATCTTCAGCGAGCCGTACGTAATGACGCAGGGCGGACCGCTCAAGAGCACGCTGACGCTGGTGCTGTTCATGTACGAGCAGGGCTTTCGCTGGTGGCGGCTCGGCTTTGCGGCCGCCGTCGCCGTGGTGCTGGGCCTCCTGACCCTCGCCGGCACGGCGGTGCAGCTGCGGCTGCGCCGGGGGGGGGAGCGCGTGGTGTGAGACGAAAGCTGGAGGCGGTGGCGCTGCACGCGCTCGTCATCATGGCGGCGGTGCTGACCGCGGCCCCGCTGCTGTGGATGGTGTCGGCCTCCTTCATGCGGGCCGGCGCGGCGACGTCCTCTCCCCCGCCGCTCTTGCCGGCGCCGCACACGGCGACCCTCGAACACTACCGCGCCCTGTTCACGAGCCAGAGCCTCGGCCGCTACCTGCTGAACAGCCTGGTCATCGCGGGCGGCGGGACCCTGCTCGGCGTCGCGATCACCGCCATGGCGGGCTACGGCTTCGCCAAGCTGCGGTTCCGCGGACGGGATCCCCTGTTCAGGAATCTGGTCCTGCTGATGGTGGTCCCGGGGCAGGTGGCGATGCTCCCGATGTTCCTGGAGCTCCGGGAGCTGGGCCTCATCAACACGCTGTTCGGCGCGATGATCCCCGTACTCGCCCCGATCTACGGCGTGTTCCTGGTGCGGCAGTACGCCCTGTCGATCCCCGGCGATCTACTGGACGCGGCGCGCATCGACGGCGCGAGCGAGTTTCGCATCTTCCGGTCGATCGTGCTCCCCACGATCGCCCCCGTGCTGGTCACGCTCGGCGTATTCACGTTCCTCTCCGCCTGGAACGACTTCATGTGGCCCCTCATCGTGCTGAGCGACGACGCGCGCTACACCCTCCCCGTCGCCCTCGCGAATCTGGCCGGCGAGCATGTCCAGGACACCGAGCTGATGATGAGCGGAGCGGTGGTGACAGTGCTGCCGGTGTTTCTCGCTTTCCTCTTTCTGCAGCGCTACTACATCCAGGGCATCATGGCGGGGAGCACCAAAGGATGAGGCTCGAACAGCGCCGCGCCGCGCGTGCGGACGACGTCGGCGTAGAAGTGCGCGCTCGCTTTGGGGGTGCGGCGCTGGGTCGCGTAGTCCACGTGCACCAGGCCGAAACGCTTGGCGTAGCCCAGGCTCCACTCGAGGTTGTCGAGCAGCGACCAGGCGAAGTACCCCCGGAGGTTCACGCCGCGGCGCAGCGCCTCGAGCGCGGCGCGCAGGTGGGCGCGGTAGTAGGCGACGCGCAGCGGATCATCCATGCGCCCGTTCGCCGCCGTGGGCGGATCGGGGAACGCCGCGCCGTTCTCGGTGACGTACAGCGGCAGCTCGCCCGCGCGCTCGCGCACCCACAGCAGCGTTTCGGTGAGTCCGGGCGGATAGACTTCCCAGCCGGTGTCCGTGTACACCGCGCCCGGCGGCAGCACGGCGGTCGCCTTGAGCGGCGGCGCGTCGTCGTGGCGCGTGACGCCGCGCTTGTAGTAGTTGACGCCCAGGTAGTCGATCGGCTGAGCGATGAGCCGCAGGTCCGCGTCGGACACAGCGGGCCACGCTGCGCCGAACAGCTCGGGCAGCTCCGCCGGGTAGGGGCGGCCCAGCACCGGTTCGAGAAACAGGCGGTTCATGTACGCGTCGGCGCGGCGCGCCGCATCGCCGTCTTGGGGCGTGTCGCTCGCCGGATGCTTGGGCTCCAGGTTCAGCACGATGCCGATGTGCCGTTTGCCCTCGGCGCGGTAGGCCTGGACGGCCGCGCCGTGGGCGCGGAGCAGGTTGTGCGCGACGCGCGGCCCGGCGGCCACGTCGCGGTGTCCCGGCGCGAGGGTGCCGTGCACGTAGCCGCCGTCCATGATGACCCACGGCTCGTTGATCGTCGCCCACAGCGGCACGCGGTCTCCGAGCGCGCGGAACACCACGCGGGCATAATCGGCGAACCAGTCGGCCACGTCACGGTTGAGCCAGCCGCCGTCGTCGTCGAGGGCGGCGGGGAGGTCCCAGTGATAGAGGGTGACGGCGGGCTGGATGCCGCGGGCGAGCAGCGCGTCGACGAGGCGGTCGTAGAACGCGACGCCGCGCGGGTTCACCGCGCCGCGGCCCGCGGGGAGGATGCGGCTCCACGAGATGCTGAAGCGGTAGGCGTTGAGCCCGAGGTCGGCGAGCAGCGCCACGTCCTCGGGGAAGCGGTGATAGTGGTCGCACGCGACGTCGCCGGTGTCGCCGTTGGCGATGTGACCGCCCCCCGGCGCATGCGCGAAGCGGTGCCAGATGCTCGGCCCGGCGCCGTCGGCGAGCGGCGAGCCTTCGATCTGGTAGGCGGACGTGGCGGCGCCCCAGAGAAAGTCTCCGGGGAAGCGATTCACCTCACTCATCGTTCCTCATGGCGAGCGTAACACTCAGCGGCATCCGCAAAATATACCAGGACGCGGGCCGCACCCGCGTCGCCGTCGCGGATTTGGACCTGGCGGTGAAAGACGGCGAGTTCGTCGTTCTCGTCGGGCCCTCCGGCTGCGGCAAGAGCACGACCCTGCGCATGGTGGCGGGGCTCGAAGCGATCTCGGCCGGGGAACTGCGCATCGGCGACCGCGTGGTCAACGACGTCCCCGCCCGCGACCGCAACGTCGCCATGGTGTTCCAGAACTACGCGCTGTACCCGCACATGACCGTCTTCGAGAACATGGCGTTCAGTCTCAAGCTGCGGCGCGTCCCCAGCCCCGAGATCGCCGCGCGCGTCGGGGAAGCCGCCCGGATCCTGCGCATCGAGCCGCTGCTCGAGCATCGGCCGCGGCAGCTCTCGGGCGGCGAGCAGCAGCGCGTCGCCCTCGGCCGGGCGATCGTCCGCCAGCCGGCGGTGTTCCTCTTCGACGAGCCGCTCTCCAACCTCGATGCCAAGCTGCGCGTGCAGATGCGGCGCGAGATCGCCCGGCTGCACCACGCGCTCGGCGCCACCATGTTGTACGTGACGCACGACCAGGCCGAAGCCATGACGCTGGGTGACCGGGTCGTGGTGATGCGGGACGGTCGCGTGCAGCAGGTCGACGCGCCGCTCGCCGTCTACCGCGTGCCCCGCAATACGTTCGTCGCCGGGTTCATCGGCAGCCCGCCGATGAACCTGCTGGCGGGCCAGGTCGTCGACGACGGCGGCCTGCGCTTTGTCGCGAAGGGCGGCGCGCTCGCCGTGCCGCTCCCCGGCGCGTGGCGGGCGGCGCTCGGCGGCCCGCGGCCCGTCATCCTCGGCGTGCGTCCCGAAGACGTGCGTCCGGACCCGGCGCCCGGGGCGGCGATCGCCGCCCGCGTCGACCTCGTCGAGCCGCTGGGCCAGGAGCTGCTCATCTACGCGAGCGCCGGCGGGCAGGAGCTCACCGCGCGCGTCGCGCCGGGGGTGCGCGCCGAAGTCGGCTTGGACGTGCTGCTGGGGTTCGACCCGGAGCAGCTGCACGCCTTCGACCCCGACTCCGGCGAGCGCCTCCCCACCCCCCGCTCCCCACTCCCCACTCCCCCCCGGCGTTAGATTTCCCCCGGCATGACGATTCAGATCACGAAGACCCACGAGCAGCCCGGGGAAGCGTCCCTCGCCGTCACGGTGCCCACCGACAGCGTGCGCGAGGCGGAGGAGCGCGCCACGAAGACGTGGCAGGCCCGGGTGCGGCTGCCCGGCTTCCGCAAGGGCAAGGCGCCGGTGGCGGTGGTGCGCAAGCGTTTCGCCGAGGACATCCGCCAGGCCGCGTTCGAAGAGCTGGTGCGCGAGAGCTGGCGCACGGCGCTCGCGCAGGAGCAGCTCAAGCCGATCGCCGACCCGCACATCCACAACCTCAAGTGGCAGGAGGGCGCGCCCGTCACCTTCGAGTTCCACGTCGAGCTGCGGCCGGAGATCGCGCTGCAGCGGCTCGGCGGGTTCACGGTGCCGCGCACCGTGACGCCGGTGACTGCCGAGCAGGTCGAGGCCCAGCTGGCCGAGGTGCGCGGGGAGCGCGCGCCGTGGGTGCCGGTGGAGGGCGAGCGGCCGCGCCCCAAGGACCTGGTGAACGTGACGCTCGCGCAGCGCGAGGGCGCCGCGATCAAGGACGCGCAGCCCTACCAGCTGGTGCTCGGCGAAGGCCGGGCGATCCCCGAGGTGGAGGAGCGCATCATGTCGCTGCTCCCGGGCGAGACGGTCGACGCCATCGTGCGCTTCCCCGAGGATTTTGCCGAAGAAGCCAAGCGCGGCCAGACGCGCGACGTGCGCATCACGCTGCACGAGGTGAAGCGCCAGCACCTGGCGGAGCTGACCGACGACTTCGCGCGCGAGGTCGGGGACTTCGAGGACCTGGACGCGCTGCGCCGGGCGATTCGCGAGGATCTCGAGAAGGACGCGGCGCGCGAGGCGGACGCGCGCGTACGGGCGGCGCTGCTCGAGCAGGTCGTGCAGGCCAACCGCGTCGAGGCGCCGCGGCCACTGGTCGAGCGCGCGCTGGCGGCGTACGCGCAGGCGTACGGCATCCCCGAAGACCGCTGGCCGCAATTCGCCAAGGAGTTCCAGCCGATCGCCGAGGCGCAGGTGCGGCGCGACCTGGTGCTGGACTGGATCGTCGAGCACCAGGGCCTGCACGCGACTGCGGCCGAGGTGCAGGCGAAGATCCAGGAGCTCGCGGCGCGGCGCGGCATGCCGGCCGACCAGCTGCGGGCATCGCTCGAGAAGGCGAAGCGCCTGCGCGACCTCGAGCGCGGCCTCACCGAGGAGAAGGTGTTCGCATTCCTCATGTCCCAGTCCACCGTGGAGCAGCCGTGAGCGTCAACCAGATCTATCCGCCATACATCATCGAGCGCTCCAGCCGGGGCGAGCGCACCTACGACATCTTCAGCCGGCTCCTGATGGACCGCATCGTGTTCCTCGGGACGCCGATCAACGACGAGGTCGCCAACATCATCATCGCGCAGCTGCTGTTCCTCGACGCGGACAATCCGGAGAAGGATATCTACCTGTACATCAATTCTCCGGGCGGCATCATCTCGAGCGGCATGGCGATCTACGACACCATGCAGTTCCTGCGCGCGCCGGTGAACACGATCTGCATGGGGATGGCCGCCTCGATGGGGTCGTTCCTGCTCGCCGCCGGCCGGCCGGGCAAGCGCCAGGCGCTCCCGCACGCCCGCATCATGATGCACCAGCCGTCGGGGGGGACGCAGGGCACGGCCTCGGACATCGAGATCCAGGCGCGCGAGATTTTGTACCTACGGAGCAAGCTCAACGAGCTGTACGCCAAGCACACGGGCAAGCCGTTCACCGACATCGAGAAAGACATGGACCGGGACCGTTTCATGTCGGCCGACGAAGCCAAAGGCTACGGCCTCATCGACCACGTCATCGCCCACCAGGCGGAGCTTGACGGCAGCGGGAAGAAGGGGTCCTGACTTGCGCCGGCCGGGCTCCTTTCCCATGTTAGGGCGCCATGTCGCACGATAAACACCTGCGCTGCTCGTTCTGCGGGAAGTCCAAGGACTCGGTCCGGAAGTTCATCTCCGGCCCGAGCGTGTATATCTGCAACGAGTGCATCGCGCTGTGCAACGAGATCCTGGCGGAGGACGAGGAGCGCGAGGTCGCCGATGCGATCACGCAGGTTCCCACGCCCGCCGAGATCAAGGACGTGCTCGACCAGTACGTGATCGGCCAGGAGAAGGCGAAGAAGACGCTGGCGGTCGCGGTGTACAATCACTACAAGCGCATCAACTCGCATTCGGGACGCGAGACCGAGGTCGAGCTCGACAAGAGCAACATCCTGCTCATCGGCCCGACCGGCGTGGGCAAGACGCTGCTCGCCCAGACCCTCGCCCGCATCCTCGACGTCCCCTTCACGATCGCCGACGCGACGACGCTCACCGAAGCGGGCTACGTCGGCGAGGACGTGGAGAACATCCTGGTCCGCCTGCTCCAGGCCGCCGACTTCAACGTCTCCGAGTGCGAGCGCGGCATCGTCTACATCGACGAGATCGACAAGATCGCGCGGAAGTCCGAGAACCCCAGCATCACGCGCGACGTCTCGGGCGAGGGCGTGCAGCAGGCCCTGCTCAAGATCCTCGAGGGCACGGTGGCGTCGGTGCCGCCGCAGGGCGGCCGCAAGCACCCGCAGCAGGAGTACATCCAGGTCAACACCAAGGACATCCTGTTCATCTGCGGCGGCGCCTTCGACGGCCTCGAGAAGATCATCGAGGCCCGCACCGGGCGCCGGCAGATCGGCTTCACCAAGGAAGAGGTGGCGCGCGGCGTGGCGCAGCGGCTCAAGGCGAATCCGTACTCCGACGTCGAGCCGGACGATCTGCTGCGCTTCGGGCTCATCCCCGAGCTGGTGGGGCGCCTGCCGGTCGCCGTGCCGCTCGACGCGCTCGATGAGGACGCCTTGGTGCGCATCCTGGTCGAGCCGAAGAACGCCGTCGTCAAGCAGTACCAGAAGCTGTTCGAGCTCGAAGAGGTGCGGCTGACGGTCGAGAAGGAGGCCCTGCGCGTCGTCGCCCAGAAGGCGATCAAGCGCGGCACTGGCGCCCGCGGCCTCCGCGCCATTCTCGAGGAGATGATGACGGAGATCATGTTCGAGCTGCCGAGCCGGGATGACGTGCGCGAGGTGTGCATCACCGCCGAGACCGTGCGCGAAGGCCGGAGCCCGCTGCTCGTGACCGAGCGCGTGCGACAGAAGAAAGAAGCCTGATCGATCCTCGTTTCGTCGGCGCCTTCCCGCGCGCCGACGCCCCGCTCGACCCCCCGCTTCCCGAAATCGCCTTCCTCGGACGCTCCAACGTCGGCAAGTCGACGCTCCTGAACGCGCTCGTCGGACGCCGCATCGCGAAAGTCTCCGCGACACCGGGGAAGACGACGGCGCTGACCGTCTTCGAAGTGCGTGGAGGGTGGGGCGTGGGGACGGGGGGAAGTGGGCGCGACAGTGCAGACCGCAGCTCCGGCTCGCACCGCAGCGCCCACGTCCCCGCCTCCCACGCCCCCAGTTTTTACTTTTTGGATTTACCGGGGTACGGATATGCGCGGGCGAGCCGCGGCCGGCGGACGGGGTTCCGGCGGCTCGTCGCCCGCGCGCTGGATCGCGAGCGGCTCGCCGGCGCCGTGTGGCTGCTCGACCTGCGCCACGACCCGTCGGCCGACGACCGCACGATGCAGGACGCCCTCGCCGCCGCCGGCACGCGCGTCCTTGCGGCGCTGACCAAGAGCGACAAGCTTCCGCGAGGGCAGCAGCGGCGCCGGGCGGAGGCCGTCCGGGCCCTGTTGAGCCTCGACGAGGATCAGGTGATCGTGACCAGCGCGCGGACGGGGGAGGGCGTGCCGGAGCTGCGGGAAGCGATTGTGGGGTTGATCGGAGGAAGTGGAGGATGAGCTCAGCGGCGGTCGGGCGGTCGGGCGGTCGGACGGTCGCCCTCATTGCGGTCTTGGCTACCGCCGTACCGCCGTACCGCCTTACCGCTCAAGACACCCTCCCCATCGGCTTCGGCACGCTCAAACGCGACGACATCGTCGTGCGGCTCGCGACCGATCAGGTCGAGATCCAGGTGCTGCCGCTCGACGAGCAGGTGATCCGCCTGCTGTTGCCGGATACGTACCGCTCGCTGAGCGACCTGATCACCTCCAAGCGGGCGCCGCTCGACGACGCCGCGCAGCGCGCCGGGGTCCGGCACCCCACCCTCGTGATGGTCACCTTCTACGGGCTGGTGCCGCAGGCGCGCTTCGCGCCCGAGGACATCAACCTCACGAGTCGCGGCCGGCTGTTCCGGCCCGTGGGGATCGTGCCGCTCTCCCCGACGTGGAACGGGCAGCAGCTCGAGGCGCGCCAGCAGGCGGTGGCGCTGTATCTGTTCGACGAGGGGATCACGTTCCGCGAGCCCCTGACGGTCAGCTATGCGGGGCTCTCGAACGACGGATGGAGCCGCGGTGCCATGCGCGCGCTGGAGCGCGAGCGCGCCCGGGTGCTGGCCCGGGCGCAAGCCCGCCAGGGGCCATAGCCGCGACGCCCGCGCCGCGTTCGCTCCTCGACCTGTTGCTCGGCGTCGCGCTCGCCGGCGTCCTGGGCCTGCTCTGGTACCTGGGGGCGCGGCTGCTGCGCAGCGAGCGCGAGCGCCGCCGCGCGACCGACGAGCTGAACCGCCGCCTCTCCGAGCTGTTCGCCCTGCAGGAGCTGTCCTACGTCCTGTCCGATTCCCTCGAGCTGGAGCGCATCGCCGACCAGGTCGTGCGCTTCGCGCTGCGCTTCCTCGAGGCCCGCGGCGCGCTGCTCGCCCTGGCCGGGTCGACCACGATGGCCGGCGACGTCTCGCCGCTGCGCGTGGCCGCGGCGATGGGTACGCTCGCCGACCTGAAGGACCGCGCTGTCGCCCGGGACGACCCCGGCCTCCTCGCCCGATCCCTGACCGGCGAGAAGCTCGAGCTGGTCCGCAACTCCGGCGGCGGCCCGACCCGCCTGCTGCGGGATGTCGAGGCCGACTCGGCCGCCGCCGTGCCGCTGCACACCCACGGGGTCACGGTCGGGACGCTGCTCGTCGCCGACCCGCGCGCCGGCAGCTTCGCGCCCGAGGACGTCCGGCTGCTCTCCACGCTCGCCACGCACGCGGCCGTCGTGCTCGCCAACGCCCGGTTCTTCGAGCTCGTGCGCCAGGCGAAGGAAGAGTGGGAAACGGCGTTCGACGCGCTGAGCGAGGGCATGGCGGTCGTCGACGAAGACGGGCGCGTGCGGCGGGCCAACCGCGCGCTCGCGGCCCTGCTGGGCCGGTTCGTCGAGGTGGTGGTGGGCGAGCACCTGAGCCACGCCCTGTTCGGGGAGAGCCACGCCCTGACGGAGCTGCTCGACGCCGCTCGCCGCGGCGCGCGGCCCCCGCCGCTCGTGGCCCGCTCGACGCCGCTCGGACGCATCCTGCGCGTGGCCGCTGCCCGCATGCCGGACCCCGGCCCCGCCCGCAGCCTCGTGGTGCTCGTGGAGGACGTCACCGAGCAGCAGACGCTCGAGGCGCAGCTCATCCAGAGTGAGAAGCTCGCCGCGGTCGGCCAGCTGGTGTCCGGCGTCGCGCACGAGCTCAACAATCCGCTCACCTCGATCGCCGGGTTGTCGGAGTTCCTGCTCGAGCAGAAGGAGCTGGGCCCCAAGGATCGCAGCCATCTCAAGGTCATCCACGAGCAGGCGGACCGCGCCGGCCGCATCGTGCGGAATCTGCTGACGTTCGCCCGCAAGTCGCCGGACGAGCGCGCGCGCGTAGACGTGAACGACGTGGTGCAGCGCACGCTGCTGCTCATGAGCTACGACATGAAGCTCCAGGACGTCGATACGGACGTGGACCTCGCCGCCCTGCTCCCCGACGTCCTGGGCGACCGCCACGCCCTCCAGCAGGTCGTCCTCAACCTGCTCACCAACGCCGCCCACGCCGTCGCCGGCAACGCCGCGAGCCGGCCGCGCCGCATCGCCGTGCGCACGTGGTTCGACGGCCAGGTGCATCTGCGCCTCGCCGACACGGGGCCGGGGATTCCCGACGAAATCGCTCCGCAGGTGTTTACGCCGTTCTTCACCACCAAGGAGCCGGGCCAGGGCACGGGCCTGGGGCTGTCGATCAGTTACTCGATCGTCGAGGCGCACGGCGGGCGGCTCGTGCTCGAGCGCCCGGCGAGCGCGGACGGCGGCGCGGCGTTCGTCATCACCCTGCCCCCGGCTCCCGCGGACACGCCCGCCCGCGCGGCCGCGCCGGTCGCCGCGGTCACCGCGGTCACCGCGGCCACCGCGGCCCCCGCGGCCACCGCCCCTGCCGAGCCCGCGACCGCGCCGCGCACGATCCTGCTCGTGGACGACGACCCGGCCGTGCGACGCGTGGTGCAGGCGCTGTTCGCGCGCGAGGGGCATCGGGTGGAAGTCGCTAAGAGCGCGCAGCACGCCCTGGAGCTGACCGGGACGCGGGCGTACGATCTGATTCTGGTCGATGCGCGCGCGGCGGCGCGCGGCCGCCTGCTGGTCGAGGAGATGCTCGCGCGCAAGAGCGCGTTGAAAGAGCGGATTCTGGTGGCGACCGGGGACGTGCGCCCCACCACGGACGAAACGCTGCGCCGCCTCGGCTTGCGCTACGTGCGCAAGCCTTTCAACCTCCGCGATCTGCGAGACGAAGCGGCGCGCGTCTGGGCGGCCATCGCGCTGTCGTAGGCTTCCGCCGGCCATCCGTAGCGACTGAGGTTCACGGCCCCGGCGCTGCCCGGCGCGAAGCGCACGCCTTCGCGCAGCAGCAGCGCGCGCTGGAACACCGCGCTGTGATCGTTCGGGGCGAGCGAGATGCGACCCGCGGCGTTGATCACGCGCCACCACGGCACGTCGCTATCCTCGGGCAGCGCGGACAGCGCCCACCCCACCGTGCGCGCGGCGCCGGGTCGGCCCGCCAGCCGCGCGACGAGTCCGTACGTCGCGACGCGGCCACGCGGGATGTGGCGGACGATGCGGTAGATGCGATGGTAGAACGGGTTCACGATCGCTTGGGTTAGCATATCCGCAATACGTCGTCCAGCAAGCCCCCGTCACCTTGACAAAATAGCGCGAGCACGTCCTCGAGAGCGCGCCGCTCCCGGGGCCACGCGAAGCGCCGCAGCGCCTCGGGGGGCGCGAGCCACTCGGCGCGATCGTGTTCGGCCGACACGCGCGCGTCGGCGTCGCCCGCCACGAACGCGGCGAACACCGGAATGAGCGCCACGTCGCCGGTGCGATGCTGGTAAAACGCCTCCACGCGGCTGGCGTTGTACAGGCGCAGCGGCGCGAGTCCCGTCTCCTCGCGCAGCTCGCGGAGCGCCGCCTGCTCGGGACGCTCGCCGGGCTCCACGGAGCCGTGGACGGTCTCCCACGCGCCGGCGTTGCGGCCGCCGGGCCCGCGGCGCAGCACCAGCACCTCGGGGCGCCGCGGATCGCCGCGCAGCACGTACGCGTCGATGAAGCGAACGCGCGCGTCGATGGGCGGAGGACCGCTAATGCCGGCGGCGGCCGAGCACCGCCTCGAGCCGCGCCGACAGGGCGCGCGCGCGGAACGGCTTGGTGAGAAAGTCGTCGGCGCCGAGCTCGAACACGCGGACTTCGTTGTCCTCGTCGCCCTTCGCCGTGAGGACGATGACGGGGATCCCCGCGGTCGCCGGCCGGGAGCGCAGATGGGAGAGCACGCCGTAGCCGTCGAGGCCGGGGAGGTTCAGGTCGAGGACGATGATGTCGGGCCCCATGCGGTCCACTTGATCGAGCGCCTGGACGCCGTCGCGCGCCTCGGCGACCTCGTACCCCTCGCGCTCCAGCAGCTCCTTCATCACTTTGCGCAAGCTGTCCTCATCGTCCACGAGGAGGACCTTCTTCGCCGGCTCGCCGTAGGCGCCGGAACGGCGCGCGGGCAGCGCCACCTCTTCGAGCAGATCGAAGTGCGTCGCGACCGGTTGCGGGCCGACCCGCGCCGGAGCGGCGGGGGCGCCGTGCGCGCCCGGGGCGGCCGCAGAGGCGTGTGCGGCGAGCTCCGCGATCGCGGCCGCGTCCGGCGGCACGTCCACCACGCGCATCAGCTCGTCGATCGTGGACTCGCCGCGCAGCACGTGGGCGAGCCCGCTGTCCCACAGCCCCTTCATCCCGCCGCGCCGCGCTGCCTCCGCGATCCGGTCCGCGGGCTCGCCGGCGGCGATGCGCCGCTCCAGCTCGGCGTTCATCGTGAGGACTTCGAGAATCGAGAACCGGCTGCGATACCCGGTCATCGCGCAGTCGGGGCAGCCGGCCGCCCGGTACAGCGGCGTGCCCGTGGGGATCCAGCGCTTCAGACGCTCCGGCGGCGTCTCCATCCACACTTCCTTGCACGTCGGGCACAGCTTGCGCATCAGGCGCTGGGCCACGACCCCGCGCAACGCTGCCGCGATCTTGTACGGCTCCACCCCAATGTCCACCAGGCGCGTCACCGCGTTGGCGGCGTCGTTGGTGTGCAGCGTCGACAGCACGAGGTGGCCGGTGAGCGAGGCCTGGACGGCGATCATGGCGGTCTCGCGGTCGCGGATCTCGCCGACCAGCACGACGTTGGGGTCCTGGCGCAGGATCGAGCGCAGCGCCGCGGCGAAGGTGAGGCCCGCCTTCTCCTGCACCTGCACCTGCACGATGCCCGCCATGCGGTACTCGACCGGGTCCTCCACCGTCACGATGTTCACGCCCTCGCTCTTGATCTGGTTGATCGCCGAGTAGAGCGTGGTCGTCTTGCCGGAGCCCGTGGGTCCGGTCACGAGGAGGATGCCCTCGTGGTTCTCGAGCAGGCGCTTGATCGCCTCCCCCTCGCCGGGGTTCAGACCCAGCGAATCGAGGGACTTGACCGTGGCGCGCGAGTCGAGGATGCGGATCACGACCTTCTCGCCGAGCTGGGCGGGGAGCGTCGAAACGCGCAGGTCGATCGGCTGGCCGTTCACCGCCACCCGGGCGCGGCCGTCCTGGGGCCGCAGCCGGTCGGCGATGTCGAGCTGGGACATGATCTTGATGCGGGAGATCAACGGCAGCCCTGCGGCGCGGGGGATCTTCATCACCTGCCGCAGCACGCCGTCGATGCGATAACGGACCGCGACGCCGCCCTCCTCCGGCTCGATATGGATGTCGCTCGCGCGCGAGAGGATGCCCTCGGAGATGATGAGGTCCACTAGCCGCACGACGGGGCGCTGGCTCGCTTCCTCTTCGGTGACCTTGATCTCCTCGACCGGCGCCTGCTCGGTCAGCTGCACGAGGTCACCCGAGGATTCCATTCCCGACAGCAGCTTGTTGATCGCCTTGTCCGGCCGGTACAGCTCGTCGAGCCGCAGGTTGATCTGCGACGGCGCCAGCAGCAGCAGCCGCACCTCGCGGGCCGTGGCGAACGCGAGATCCTTCTCGGCATGCATGTCGAACGGATTGGCGGTCCCGACTTCGAGGTAGGAGTCCGTCATGCGCAGCGGCAGGATCCGATACCGCCGGGCCAGCGTTTCGGGGACGGCTTCGCGGACCTTGGGATCGATCTGGGCGGCGTCCGCCACCTTCATGCGGAAGCGGGCGGCGAGCTTCCCGAGGATCTGCTCGTCGGTGCAAGTCTTTGCGGCGACGAGCGTCTCCCACAGCGTCTTGGCCGGGTCGGCCTTACCCCGCAGCTCCGCCAGACGCTCCGCGTCAACCAGGCCCTCCAGGGACTGGACCAGCCACTCGTCGGAGAAAGTCGCTTCAGGCATTGGGGCTAACCCGAAACCTAGTGCCGTTCCAACTGTTCGCGCCATACCATTTTAGCGCAAGACACGCCGTTGGCCTCAGAGCAGGCCCCAGAAATCGCGCGTGACGTCGAACGCGAAGCGGACGCGCCCGCTCTGCGCGCCGACCCCGACGTCGAGGCGGAAGACGCCCAGCCATTCCAGCCCCGCGCCATACGTCACCCGGGCTTCCGGCGTCGCGCGCCACGGCGTGCCCGGCACGGAGCGCCCCGTCCAGCCCGTCGCGACGTACGGCGCGAGCACGGCGGCGGCGGGCGTCCGCGCCCACGGCCCCAGCTTCAGGGACAGGAACGGCACCGGCAGACGCCACTCCGCGTGGACGAGCGCCGCACGCGCGCCGCCCCAGCGACGGAAATCGTCGCCGAGCAGCGAGCCGTGGCCGCCGAGGACGAACGCGCGGTGCGGCGGCACGTCGCGCGTCGCGGCGCCCCCCTCCGCGCGCACCAGCACGCGCGTGCCGCCGAGCGGGACGAGCAAGTGCCCTGCCCCCGCGAGCCGCGCATACGTCGCTCCGCCGTCGCGACGGCCCAGCTCGAGCGCCGCGTCGACGTGGACGTCGCGCCGGACCGCGAAGCCCTCGCTCCGGCGCCGCACGCCCAGCGTCACGAGGTCGGCCCCGCCGTCACCGAGCGGGACGTTCGGCCGGAACGTCCCCGACGCCGGCACCGCGCGCACCGGCAGCGCCGAGATCCATTCCCGGCCGGCCGCCACGCTCCACTCCCCGCGCGTCCCGACGCCGTGACGCCACGTCGCGCGCGCGCCGTCGGCGAGATAGTAGTCGCCGTCGTCGACGCCGAACTCCTGCGCGACGAGGGAATTGAGGAGCGGCGCGATGACGGGGACGTCCCCCACGTCTCGCACTTCGCGGAACCCCTCGACCTCCAGCGTGGCCCGGCCCGAGCCGTAGTGCGCCGCAACCCGCCCCTTCGCGCGCCGGTCGGCCAGCCCGTACGCGGCGTGCCCGTGCAGCTCGATCCGGTCCCCGCCGGACCGCCACACGAACCCCATCCCCGGCGTGACGCCCTCGACCCGGTTCACGTGCACCAGGTCGCTCAAGCGGCCCGCCCCGGGGCGGGCACGGCGCAGCCCGGAGAGCGCGCGGTCGCCCGCGATGCGCTCCACCTGGGCGCGCACGCCTTCCAGATCGTTCTGCCGCACCGGCTCGGCGACGTCCTGGAGCGCGGCCGCGAGCGGCTGTGTCCACGGGAACGAGTCCAGCTCGGCACGCGGCAGGCTCACGATCTCCTCGCCGGCGAACCACGCCTCGACCAATCCCAGGTTCAACCGGTAATCGTCGATCTCCCAGCGGCCGCGGATGATCCCCCGCGCGGGCAGGTCGAGCCAGCTGGAGCGGCGGCGGATTTCAATCTCCTGGCGGTAGGGGAGCCACCAGCGGCCTTCGAACAGCGCGTTCTCGAGCACGATGCTGACGTCCTCCAGCTCGGGCTCGCGGTACGTGGGCGGGGTGAAATTGAACGCCATGCGCACCAGGTCGGCGGAGGCCGCGTCCAGGTAGAGCGTCCCGACGATCCGCGGCGCGGCGAAGTCTCTGGGCCGAACCCGCACGCTGATGACGCGGACGGTGCGGCCCGGCAGCCCGATCGCCAGCGTGTCGTTGATGGCGTAGTCGTAGAGCAGCGGCGCCCCGGTGCTGAGCGGGTGCGGGACGTCGCGCACTTCATCGCCCTCGCCCAGCCGGATCAGGGGACCGAAGTTGTTCTGCACGATGCCGAGGTGGTCCCGGTGGTAGTTGATGTCCGTGGGCAGCTCGGCCCGGTCCCGCCACCCGACGATGCGCTGCTTGCTGGCCCCCGGCGCCTTCCAGTACACTTCCAGCTCCAGCTGGTCGGCCTTGATCAGGCGCGGCGGCTCGCTCAACCCCTCACCGAACTGCCCGAGGAAGAAGACGAACCCATGCGCTTGAGCCTTGTAATCGTGCAGCGAGGTATCCGCCGCCGCCCGGGAGCGGCGGGCGATGGCGCGCGCGACCAGGGCGAGGGCCGAATCGCTGTTCCAGGTCTGGGCGGCGAGCGCCCCGGCGCCGGGGGCGGCCAGCAGGGTGAGGATCAGGGACAGCCGACGCATCGTCGCGGAATCTCGCGGGCGGGCACGGCGGCGGCAATCGCGGCCGCGATCGTCGGCTCGGCGTGCGGCGGCGGCACCGGGCCCACCGAGCGCGGCGTGCCGCTCAGCGCCCTGCTCGTGCTGCCGCGCGTCGACTCGATTTACGCGCCGAGTCCCGGGCAAATCGACTATCAGAACAATCGACTCAACATGTTCTCCATCCGCCATCCCGATGGCTCGAATACCCTGTTCGCGACGTATTCGTTCACTTCGCACAGCATCGTCTCGGTGAACAACGTCATCCTGGCCGACACGTCCACGGTGCGCGTCACCGTCACGCTGACCGCTGGCGTATACGGCTTCACCGTGTCACCCGCCGGGATGGTCTTCAACAGCGCCGGCGAGCCGACGGTGACGGTCGCCTACGGCACGTACGGAGACTTTTCCGTGTACAGCCAAAGCCCGAAATACGCGACCGCGACGGACTACGAGCAGGCCCTGGCGCTGTGGCGGGAGAACACCGCGGACCACTGGGTCCCGGGCCGCAACAGCGCCCACGTCGGCACCAACACCGTGACGAGCGCGCTGGAGACGCCCGGCCGCTACGTGATCGCGGCGCCCAGATGACCGCGGGGACCGACGCCCGGGGCGACTTCCTCGCGCGCGCGGCGCGTGGCGGCATCGTGCCGCTCGTCCGTGAGGTGGTGCTCGATACCGATGCGCCGGTGGCGGTGCTCGCGAAAGTGGCGCGGCCGCCGTTCTCCTTCCTGCTCGAGTCGCTGGTCGGCGGCGAGCGCTGGGCCCGCTACACGTTCCTCGGCACCGAGCCGCGCGAGGTGTGGCGCTACCGCGGGCGCGCCGTGGAGCGTTGGACGCGCGGCGACGGCTGGCGCCCCGCCGGCGAGACCGATGATCCCATCGGCCACCTCGCCCAGCGGCTGCGCGCGTTGCCCGCGGTCCCGGTGCCGGGCCTCCCGCGCTTCACCGGCGGGGCCGTCGGCTATCTGGGCTACGACCTGGTCCGCACCATCGAGCGCTTGCCGGCGCCGCCGCCGGACACCTTGGGGCTACCCGACGCGGTGCTGATGATCGCCGACAGCCTCGTCATCCTCGACAACCTCTACGGACGCGCCATCCTGGTCGCCAACGCGGAGGTGCCGCCCGGCGCGCCGGGCCAGGAGCGGGTGCGGGCGTTCGAGCGCGCCGAGGCCCGGATCGAGGAGCTGTCGCAGCGGCTCGGCGCGCCGCACGGCCTCGCGCCACTCGCCTTGCGGGACGGCGACGGCGGGCCCGCCGTGCCGACGACGACGCGCTACCCGCGCGAGTCGTTCGAACGCGACGTGCGGCGCATCCTCGAGTACATCAAGGCCGGGGACACGTTCCAGACCGTGCTATCGCGCCGCCAGGAGGCCGCGGGCGCCGTGGACCCGCTCCTGTTGTACCGCTACCTGCGCGCGCTCAACCCCGCCCCTTACCTCTATTATCTGGGGCTGGACGACTTCGCCCTCGTGGGCAGCTCGCCCGAGGTGCTGGTGCGGGTCGAGGGTCAGGACGTGACGCTCCGGCCGATCGCCGGGACGCGCCCCCGCGGGGCCGACGCCGAGGAGGACCAGGCGTTGTCCGCGGCCCTGCTCGCCGACGAGAAGGAGCGGGCCGAGCACATGATGCTCGTGGACCTGGGGCGTAACGACGTCGGCCGCGTGTCGGCGTACGGCACGGTGCGCGTGACCGACCTGCTCGTCATCGAACGCTACTCCCACGTGCAGCACCTGGTGAGCGAGGTGCGGGGCCGGCTGCGCGACGGCTTCGACGCCCTCGATGTCTTCAAGGCGTGCTTCCCCGCGGGCACGGTGACCGGCGCGCCGAAAGTCCGGGCGATGCAGATCATCGACGAGCTCGAGCCCGAGCGCCGCGGCCCCTACGCCGGGGCGGTGGGCTACGTGGGCTGGGGCGCGGTGAACCTCGACACGGCGATCTGCCTGCGCTCCGCGCTGGCGCTCAAGGACCGCGTGATCGTGCAGGCGGGCGCGGGCATCGTGGCCGACTCCGACCCGGCGCGCGAGTTCGCCGAGTCGCAGCAGAAGGCGCAAGCGGTGCTGCGGGCGCTGGCGCTGGCTCGCGCCGGGGACTGAGGTATATTCTCGCCCGATGTTCAAGCTGCTCTCCACCTCCGGCGAACAGTCGATTGACCTGCAGCAGGGCCGCACCCTGGTCGTCGGCCGGGCGGTCACGAGCGACATCCCCATCTACGACCCCACGATCTCGCGGCGCCACGCCGAGGTGGCGTTGACCGACAACGGGGTCAGCATCAAGGATCTCGGCTCCTCCAACGGCACGTTTCTGAACGGCGCCCGGATCACCGACGCCGAAGCGGCGCCCAACGACGTCGTCACCTTCGGGAAGGTCGCGTTCCGGGTCGTCGCGGTGACGCCCCCGGTGGCGCGCCCACAGGTGGTGCCGCCGTCGGACTTTGCCCCCGGCAGGCCGCCGCCGGGCGGCACCATCGTCCGCCAGCTGCCGGTGAGTGTCTCGGGCGGCGTGCCCGCGATCATCGACGCCCACCCGCAGGGCGCCTCGCACTTGAAAGTTCAGGCGCAGACCCAGGAAGAGCGCACGACGAAGAAGCTGTCGCTGCTGCTGGAGATCTCGAAGGAGCTCAACAAGCAGCAGGAGCTGGACCGTCTGCTCGACAAGGTGGTGGACTTCACGTTCCAGATCATGAACGTGGACCGGGTCTCGATCCTGCTGCTCGACCAGAAGTCGAACGAGCTGGTGCCGCGTGTCTCCAAGAGCCGCACCGGCGACGCCTCCGCCGCGCGCCACGTCCCGCAGTCCATCGCCCGCAAGGCCGTGGACGACCGGGTCGCGATCCTCTCCGACAACGCCGCCGCCGACGACCGCTTCAAGGGGAAGTCGATCCTCATCCAGAGCGTGCGCAGCGCGATGTGCACGCCGCTCATGGGCTCGGACCAGGGCGTGCTCGGCATCCTGTACGTCGACAACCAGACCGCGATCCACTCGTTCGCGGACGAGGACCTGGAGTTCCTGATCGGGTTCGGCGGGCTCGCGGCCGCGGCGATCGAGAACTCGCGCCTCTCCGAGCGCAGCCGCCGCGAGGCGCTGGTGCTCTCGAACTTCCAGCGCTACTTCGCGCCCAACCTCGCCGCGCAGATCGCCCAGCAAGAGGGCGCCGTGCAGCTGGGGGGGCAGAAGCGGCCGGTCGTCATCTTCTTCTCGGACATCCGCGGCTTCACGCCGATGTCGGAAGACATGAGCCCGGACGACATCGCCACGCTGCTCACCGAGTACTTCACCGAGATGGTGGAGATCGTGTTCGAGAACAGCGGCACGCTCGACAAGTTCATGGGCGACGCCATCATGGCGCTGTGGGGCGCGCCGATCGCCCACGCCGACGACGCCGACCGCGCCATGACCTGCGCGCTGGAGCAGCTGAGCGCGCTGGAAAAGATGAACGCCAAGTGGAAAGCGCAGGGCCGCCAGCCCGTGGCGATCGGGATCGGCATCAATTTCGGGGAAGTGTTCGCCGGCAACATCGGCTCCGACCGCCGCCTCGAGTACACGGTCATCGGCGACGCCGTGAACACCGCCAGCCGGCTGTGCTCCTCGGCGGGTCTCAACGAGATCCTCATCTCGGAGCCGTTCTACAAGGCGCTGAAGAAGCCCCCCAAGGTCGAGGCGCTCGAGCCCGTCCAGGTGAAGGGCAAGGCCAAGAAAATCCCCGTCTACCGCGTGAAGCGGTAAGGCCGGCCGAAGCGCGCCAGCAGGTCGAGCGCCAGCCGCAACGGCAGGCCCATCACCCCGAAAAAGTCCCCCTCCACCCGCTCGATGAGCGGCGCGCCAAGGCCCTGGATCGCGTAGGCGCCGGCCTTGTCGAGCGGCTCCCCCGTGGCAACGTACGCCTCGAGGGTGGGCCGGTCCGCCGGCCGGAACGTCACCCGCGACACGTCGAGCGCCTGGGCGAGGTCGCCGTCCCGCGCCACCGCCACCGCCGTCATCACCTCGTGGGTTTGCCCCTGCAGGCGCGACAGCATCTCCACCGCGTGCGCGGGCGACGTGGGCTTCTCGAAGATCGCCCCGTCCAGCACCACCGTCGTGTCCGCCGCGAGGATCAGCTCCCCCGGCGCCCGGGCGACGACCGCCTCGGCCTTGGCCCGCGACAGCCGCGTGACGTAGCGGTCGGGCGCCTCGCCGGGGAGGACGTGCTCGTCCACGTCGGGCCGCATCACGCGGAACGGGATCCGCAGCATCTCGAGCAACTGGCGCCGGCGGGGGGAGCCGGAGGCGAGGACGATAGGACGGTCGGGAGGACGGGAGCTCATGGAGGGAAAGCAACGCGTGAGCCGGGCGGTCTAACGACCGCCCGGCCGATATCAGGCATCCCGCTCACGTGCCGTTGGGCTCTCCCGTCGTCGCAGCGGCCGCCTGTACGCGGTCGATGTACCATACGCCCAGCTCGTCCACGAGGACCGACAGCTCGACCACCGTCGAGCTCGACGTCAACGTGCAGTCGCCGGCCGGGAAGGAGTAGCAGAAGTCCGGCGTCGCCGCGCTCGCGGACATGCTGGTCCAACCGGTCGCCGGCGTCCCGCTCACGTGCGCGGCGCAGCCGTAGAACGCGACCCCGTCTGCCAGGCCGTCGCCGTCCGTGTCGTAGGACAGGTTGAACCGCGGCGAGCCGGCGCCGCAGCTCCCGCTCACCGAGAAGCCGATGTCGCCGAGATCGGTGATCGTCAGCCCTTGGACCCCGCTCACGATCGCCGCCGCAAACGCCGCGCAGCCGTTCTGCGGCGTGGCCGTGTAACAGGACGCAAAGTCGACTGACTTCGCCAGCAGCATCGAGAACTTGCCGTCCAGGGCCACCCGGTTCGTCCACCGCGCTTGCGAGTACAGCCCGTTCCCGATCTCCTTGAGGAAGTCCGGCGGTGCGAAGTTCCCGGCGGTCGGGATCAGCTTCAGCGACACGGGATC
>Ga0209806_1000680_pt1 | contig 22902 bp, 22 predicted proteins | sample GraSoiAngelo_152_FD_186166 | JGI IMG/M metagenome (GOLD analysis project Ga0209806, IMG submission 186166) | Grasslands soil microbial communities from the Angelo Coastal Reserve, California, USA - 14_1009_12_30cm (SPAdes) (version 2) | ecosystem: Environmental > Terrestrial > Soil > Grasslands ... | reverse complement strand
CCGCGAGCGCGATCACAAGACCCTTCGGAACGCCGCTTCCTCTCAGTGTCTGCCTGGCTTCCATCTCTGTCTCCTCGTGTCGTTTAGTCGGTCTCGTCGGCCGCCGGCACGAGCTTCCAGCCGCCCCCTCAACCCCCACTCAAGCGACGCTCAAGGACCCATCCGGCGGGATGGTTTGAGCGCTCCCCAAACGCACACGTTCACAGCGTCGGTTTTGGATTTACAGTAGCCGCGAAATGATCAATCTTCCGCCCGACTTATTGACCGGGGATCCCGCCATCGACAGCATGGACGTGACTTCGATCGTTACGACGGTCAGGACCGCCAACAACTGGTCGGCAACCAGAGCCTATGAAGCCGAGAAGTGGTACCGACGCTTCCTGTTCTTGACCAAACAGCAGCAGAAGCGGGGGCAGCCGGTCGTGGCCGTTTTTGGACTCGACAAAGACGCGGACCTGATCTGGCACGAGCACATAACCTGGACTCAGAAATATCAGCAGGACAGCGAGGCGATGTTCGGCAAGGGCCAGTTCCTCCATCACACACCCACCACGCCACCGAACTGGCAGACGCTCCTTGACGCCGCGATGGCGCTCTATAACAAGAAGTGGCACGAGATCCCGCCGTACGCCAACATCTGCTGCATCTAGCGCTCGCTCCTCAGGCATCCACCTCCACTTCAGCCAGCGCGTAAGCGATCGCCTCATGTCGTGACATCGCGGCGCCCGCAAGCCACGCTTGCTGCGCCTTCGGGCCCTGCCGCACCGACTCCAGCCGGCGACTCATCTCGCGATGCAGCGGCGACGTGGACACCACCTCGATTCTCCTACGCAAGCCTTCGGCCGCACCGCCAAGCCTGAGGGCTCGATCGCTCTGGCCCTCCGCGATGGCAACGGCCGCCAGCGACTCGAAGAGGTTGGCTATCGACCGGGAGCTTCCCTCGAGGCGCTGAATCTCGAGACTCTCGCGAAGGTGGGCCTTCGCCTCGTCGAGCCGGTCTTGCCGCATAGCGATGTTGCCGAGCATCAAGAGCGACATCGCTACCGTCTCGAGGTCGCCGAGACTTCGCGAGATATCCAGGCTTGCCTCGAAATGCGCGGCCGCGCCCTCCGAGTCCGCCGTGTACAGCGCGACCAACCCAAGCCGCCACTCGCAGTACGCCTGAATCTGGCCATACCCATGCCGCTTCGCTATCTCCAGCGCCGCATCCAGGTGGCTGCCCGCGGCGGCAAAGTCTTCGCTTTGCACGGCGATCTGACCCAACTGTTGCAGGCCGCGTGCCTCCCCCTCCGAGTCGTGAAGCCGGCGGCTCAGTGCCAGGCCTTCGTTCGTATATGCGGCTGCCGCCGCCTGGTCGCCCTGCGCCCAGGCGAGGAGTCCGGCCGCCTGGAGCGCCTCACTTCGAACCCTCGATGACTCCGGACTGCGTGCCAGGGCAGCGTCGAGGCGGCCCCGCCCCTCGCTGTACTCGGCGCGTGCCTCCCAGAAATCAGCCAACCCCGAGGCGAGCGCCAGCTTGATTTCCGGGAGCACGCTTTCAACTTCGAACACGCTCCGCAGGTTGTCGACATCCGCGCCGAGAATCTGGAGCCATCTCCGCCGCTCCGGACCTGCAATTTTCTCGCGCGCCGCCTCGACGAGCTGGCCGAAGTAGGTGGCGTGTTTCTCCTGCAGCGTCTCCAGCTCCTCGTGCTCTTCGAGGTGAGACCTGCCGTATTCGCGGACCGTTTCGAGCATCGCGTAGCGAGTTCCCCCGCTTTCGGTCTCCTGCGGGGCGAGCAGGGATTGGTCGACGAGCTGCCCGACGTGTTCGAGGACGGACGCAACACCGTCGCCACCACAAACCGCCTCGGCGGCGTCGAGAGTGAACCCGCCTGTGAACACCGAGGCACGACGAAAAAGGCGCTGCTCATCTTCTTTCAGCAGCCAGTAGCTCCAGTCCATTGCAGCCCGGAGCGTTTCGTGGCGGGCGTCGGCTGACCGGCTCCCGCCGGATAGCACGCCGAAGCTCTCCTGCAACCGCTTCAGGATCTCTGTGGGCGCCATCATTCGCGCACGCCCGGCCGCCAGCTCGATCGCTAGTGGAATTCCTTCCACGCGCCGGCAGATCTCGGTCACCGATCTGGAGTTGTCCTCGGTGAGGCGAAAGGCCGGCTGCGCAGCGCTCGAGCGGTCCGCGAACAGGACGACTGAATCCCGTTCGTCCAGGGGGCCCACCCTCATAATCGCCTCGCCGTTCACCCGCAGCGCGGCGCGGCTGGTGGTGAGCAGGCGCACCTCAGGACATTCACGCAGGAGGCGATCGGCGAGGCTCACCACCGCAGGGACGAGGTGCTCGCAGTTGTCGACCAGCAGCAGGAGATTCTTGTCCTTCAGCCAGTCGCACAGGGTCTTCAAGATGGGCCGGCCGGCTTCCTCTCGGACACCGATCGCTTCGGCGGCGGTCTGGGCGACAAGGTCGGGCTCGCTCAGCGACGCCAGCTCAACCAGCCAGACGCCATCCTTGAATCGTTCGATCAGGTCGGCGGCCGCCTGCAGAGCCAGACGGGTTTTGCCTGTCCCGCCGGCTCCGATCAGGGTCAGCATTCGGTTCGCTGCGAGCCTCTCTTTGATGTCGGCCAGCTCGAGGTCGCGACCGATGAAGGCGGTGGGGCTCACCGGCAGGTTGTGGCGCTGCGGATCCATCGCCTTGATTGGCGGAAACTCCGCCCGCAGGCCAGGAGCGATCACCTGGAAGACACGCTCGGGCCGTTCGAGGTCGCGGAGCCGGTGGGCACCCAGGTCGCGAAGGGCAACGCCCTCGGGCAGAGCGTCGACGGCCAGGTCACGCGTCGCCTGGGTCAGCAGCACCTGGTCGCCATGCCCCGTGGCCAGGAGGCGTGCGCAGCGGTACACAGCCGGCCCGTAGTAGTGACCGTCACGCACCTCTGCCTCTCCGCTGTGGATGGCAACCCGGATGTGCATGTCAGCGCCGGCGGGCCAGGCGTGGGCGGCGAGCTCCCGCTGCATCGCCACCGCGCTCGCCACCGCGTCGCTCGCCCGGGTGAATGCCGCCAGCACGCTGTCGCCTTCACGTCCGGACTCGACCTGCATGCCGCCGTGCGCGCCGACCAGCCGCCCGAGCACCGCGTCGTGCGCGGCCATCGCCTCGCGCATCGCCGCCGGATTCCGGTCCCAGCGTCGCGTCGACCCCTCGACGTCGGTGAGGAGAAAGGTGATGGTCCCGGTGGGAAGCTCGTGCGTTGAGGGCTTGCTCGCGGTCGCGGCCAGGCTGGCGTCCTGCTGGAGGATGCGCTTCAACAGCATCTGCAGGTCCGGACCTGGCTCCATGCCGAGCTCATCGACAAGCCGCTCCCGTGTTCGCTGATAGAGGTCGGAAGCCTCCGCCTGCCGCCCGGAGCGATACAGGGCCAGCATCAGCTGTCCGCAAAGGCGCTCGCGAAGCGGGTGCTCATCGACCAGCGACTGCAGCTCCCCGATGAGCTGCCCGTGCCGGCCCAACGCCAGCTCGTTCTCGATTCGCTCCTCTCGCGCGTGCAGGCGCAGCTCGTTCAAGCGTGCCGCCTCGCTGACGGCGAAGGGCTCGCTTGTGAAATCGGCCAGCGCCGGCCCACGCCACATGTCCAGCGCCCTGGTCAACAGCCCTTCGGCCTGCTCCGGCGGCGCCGACTTCGCCGCCTCCACGAGGTGCTGGAACTCGGCCGCGTCAAGCTCGTCGGACGAGACCTGGAGCTGGTAGCCGGAGGGCTTCCTGAGGAGCACGCGGTAGGGCGCTCCGGTGGGTTCCAGGGCGCGGCGGAGCTGGGACACGTAGACCTCGATGATGTGGTCGGAGGTCGCCGGCGCTTCGTCGCGCCACAGCAGCTCGGCCAGCCGTTCGAGACCGACGACGTGGTTGGCCTCGATCAGAAGGATGGCCAGGAGGGCACGCTGCTTGGCCCCGCCGAGGGCAAGCATCTGGTCCCCACGCGTGACCTCCAACGGGCCGAGAACCCTGAATTTCATCGAGGCCGTGGCCATTGTGAGCCTGATTCGGGCGCTCTGAAAACCGCGGGTGGCGGCGCGGCAAGGTTTGAGTCGTTCTTGGGTCGCCTTTGAGCGGCCTCGCCGAACCTGCGTCTGCGGTCGATCGGACCGACATCAACGCAGGAGGAACCCGATGGCGAACGACGAACTTGACAGGTTGGCGGGATGGAACCTGAGCGCCGATTTTGGGGCGCCGACCGCACGTGAGCTCGAGCTCGAGCTGGCCCTGGGCAGCGACAGCTGGCTGGCGCTGCTGAGGGGCGAGAAGCCCTCGATTGCGCCTCGTTCGGAGAGCCGCGTCCGGCGCCGCGCCGTCGATCCGCCAACTCGCTCGCGCCAGCCGCGCCTTCGGATTGCGAAAGCCTGACGACTGAAACCAAAGACACCCCTACCCCTGGCCGGCGCTCCTGGAATCGATTCCGGGGGCGCCGGACCATTTTCAGCGGTGGTTTGAGCAGCCCTTGTCTCGGCCTTGAGTGGCCCGCGGGAACCTGCGGACGCGGTCGATGAGACCGACTACGAAGTAGAAGGAGTCACCCGAGATGAGCGAGAACTACCGGATGTACGAAAAGAAGATGGCGGAGCGACGCGCTGCGCGCGAGGCGGGTGGACCGCTAAGCAGCCAGCTGGAGGCGATGTTCGAAGTTGTGCGCCGGTGCGAAGCCATGTGGGCGCTCGAAGATCGCATCAGTGGCGGCCGCTGAGGCGCCGCGCCCACCCGCGACCGACGAACGGCATCCGCGTGCGCACCTCCATTCAACTAGCTGTCGCCGGGACCAACGCCGGCCCGCGCCGGTGATGGCAACCTTGTGGTCAGCAGCGCGGCGATCACAGAAACCGCGGCTGCGGCCCACAGGACGGTATTGAGGCCCTCGCGTACGAGCAACGCTCCAACGACGCCGCCGGCTATCGAGGAGAAATAGATCGGGAGCAAGACCAGGTTCAGCGTTGTCGCGCGCCGCTCCTCGGGGACGCCGGTGGCCAAAAGCGAGAACACCATGGATATCGCCGTGGCTGTTGCGGCGCCGAGGGCGACTGCGCCGACTGTGAGCCAGAGCAGGTCAGGTGCCAGCGCCAGTTCGGCGAGGCTTGCCGCCGCAAGCACGCAGGCCGCTGCCAGAAGAGGCCGGAAGCCGTAGCGATCGCCGGCGGCGCCCGCAAGGGGCGAAAGGAACGCTCCCAGCAGAGCAGACGCGCCGAAGACGATGCCGATCTGACCCGCCGCACCAGCGGTGCTGCCAACAAGCCTCACCACAAGAAGAGGTAAGAATGGGTTGGCGATCTGCTGCGCAAAATAAGCCAGGCCGAAAACCCCGAAGACGATCAACGTCAAACGTCCCGTGAACGCCAGCCGCAGGGCATTCATCGCGAGCCGCGCTGCCGACCCGGCAGGCGCGGGCGGGCGCCTCCCTTCCCGAGCGAATGCCAGGAGAACAATGCCGGCCGCAAGCGACAACGCCGCATCCAGGGCAAACAAGGTGTGCAGGTTCAAGACGTTGTGGGCGACGAGCCAGCCGCCGGTGACAGGGCCCAGCGCGAAGCCAAGTGACGGCGTGATGCCAAAGAGGGAAATCGCGAACCCGACGCGGCCCGGCGGGGCGACCGCGCGAAGGGCGGTGAGCATCACCCCGGTGTTCCCGAGCTGGAAGCCGACCAGGAGCAAGCCGAATGCGGCCTCCCACCGGTTCTGCGCGAGCCACAGGACGGCGAAGACCACCATCTCGACGAACGCGCTGCGGGCGATGATTGGGATTCGCCCGTAACGCTCTGCCCAGACTCCCCAAAAGGGAACCAGCGGCAAGCCGAAGAGAAAAAACGCGGCGTTGAGGTATCCGGTCCAGGCCGGCACCTCCGAGGGCGGGACCTGCACGGTTCCGAGGTAGAGGGGCAAGAATCGGAAGACGTGAGAAACGCTGAATGCTTCGACCGTCGAAGCGATGCCAAAGAGAACGAGCAGAGCTATCCAGCTCGATGCCCTCATGGTTGATGTTGCCGCGGCACCGCGCGTTGACATGTTCGCCGCCTATAGGAGGCGACCCGATCGGTTCATGACAGCCACAACAACGCCGCCGCGATCGCTGCCGGGACTGCCTGGACAAGAACGATGCGTCTGCTGACCGTCAAGCCGCCAAAGATGCCCGCCACCACGATGCAAGCCAAGAAGAAGGTGAGAATCGCCCGTCCGCCGACGACCCCATACCAGACCAGGGTCCACACGAGACCCGCCGCGAGGAAGCCGTTGTACAGGCCCTGGTTGGCAGCCAGCACCGCAGACGATTCAGCTACCTCCGCCGTGGTTCTGAATGTTCGACGCCCGAACGGTGTGCGCCAGAGGAACATTTCCAACACCAGGAAATAGACGTGCATGGCCGCGACCACGACGATGAGAACGGTCGCGACCGCGCGCACGGCGATAGATTAGGTCACATCGAATCGGCCTATCGGCACACTTGGCGCGAGTCGTTGGTTCTATGAGCGCGCGCGGTGCGCAATGGCCCGCGCTGCCCTATGAGGACTGGCGCGAGACCAAAGACACGCTGCACATGTACACGCAGGTGATCGGCAAGCTGCGGCTGGCGCTCAGCCCACCTGAGCCACAGTGGGGACACGTTCCTCTTTACGTCACCGCACGCGGGCTGACGACCTCCCCCATCCCGGTCGGTCTGGGCGCCTTCGACGCGGAGCTGGATCTGCTCGCGCATGAATTGGTAATTCGCTGCAGCGATGGCAAAGTTGAACGCCGGCCTCTCGGTGGCGATGTTGCCTCCTTCTATGAGGACGTCATCCGGATGCTGCAAAGAATGGACGTGGCCGTGGAGATCTCGGTTGTCCCGTCAGAGGTGAACGACCCAATTCCATTTCCGGATGACCGCACCCACGACACGTACGTGGCCGAACACGCGACGCGATTCTTCCGGGTGCTCTCGATGGTGGACGTGGTGCTGAAGGAGCATCGCGCGTCATTTCGCGGACGGACCACACCGGTGCAGTTCTTTTGGGGCACTTTCGACCTGGCTCTGACGCGCTACTCAGGGCGCGCGGTCGAGCCCCCGACAGATGCCGGGGTGATCAGGCGCCTCGGCGGAGACGCCGAGGTCATCTGCGCGGGCTGGTGGCCCGGCGATCAGCGGCTGCAAAATCCCGCGTTCTTCGCCTACGGATATCCAGCGCCAGACGGCATCGATCGCGTGGCGGTGCAGCCTCGCGAAGCCGCGTGGAATCCGAGCGCAGGTGAATTCCTCCTGCCTTACGACTCAGCTCGATCAAGCAGCGAGACACGCCGAGCGATCCATGACTTTCTAAGAAGCACCTACTCGGGTGCGGCCAACCTGATGGGCTGGGGCAGCGAGCTCACCGAAGCGGGTTAAGGCGCCTGAATCGGCTGAGGGCCGCGCTCCTACAGTTTCGTCTCTACTCCAATTGAGTCACTGAAAATCCGACCAACGGTACGGCGACCGGAGGGTTCCCCCGAAGCGAAAGTAGACCCAGGGAAAGCGCCCAACCCGTGACGCACCACCTTGGAGGGGAAGGAATCCAACAATGACTGAACAAAGCACACTTACGAAAGAGGCAGGCGCGTTCGTCAACAACTATCAACCTGGAAACGAAGCGGACTTCGAGCGTCTGTACCAGGCGTCCTATGGCAAGATCCTGGGCACGCTCACTGCGATGCTCGGTGATCGAGCAGCCGCCGAGGACTGTGCCCAGGACGCTTTCGAGCGCGCGTACAAGAAGTGGGCGACATGGCAACCAATCGCTCCGGCTGAGGCGTGGGTCCATCGCATCGCGGTCAACGCTGCGGTTTCGTACAAGCGCAAGATGCGGCTTCGCGAGGTCGGAGAAGTGATTCGACGCATCGGCCGCCCAGGCGTCGCTCCCGATCCTCAGGTGCTCGCGGAGAACAGCGACCTGGCGGCCGCGCTCGCCAAGCTGCCGCCAAAGCAAGCCGCGGTGATCGTGCTCCGGCACTACCACGGCTATACCAATCGCGCGATCGCCCAAGCGCTGGGCATCCCTGAGCGAACGGTAGCCTCTCGCCTGGCCGTGGCTAAAGAGCGAATGCGTCAGATGCTCAAGAGCTCCTACGGTCCTGAGGCCTGGATCGACGAAGGCGTCCGGCAGCCGGTGTTGCTCGCCGCCCGCGACTGAGGCAGCGCGACTCTAGGGATTATTGGCAGCCGATGAGTGGGGCTGGATCGGTTGGCACACCCCCCACCTCGAGCTGCAGGTGGAGATGCGAGCCGACAGAAAGACCAGTGCTGCCGACCAAGCCAACCTTCTGGCCTTGCTGGATCGAATCGCCGACCTTGACCGACGCGTCTGACATGTGAGCATAGATCTCGACCAGGCCGTAACTGTCGGTGATCGCGACCCGCAGGCCGAAATAGTCCGCGTAGCCTGCGGCGGTCACCTTTCCACCGGCCGCGGCGACGATCGGAGTCCCGTATTCAGCAAGCAAATCGACGCCGGAATGAAAGTGAAGGTAGATGCCAGACGCCGGCTCCAAGGCAAACGAGGTCGGTCCGAACTTCTGAATGATCTTCGCCCCCTGGATTGGACAAAACAGCGCGCCGGGATCCATCGGGTCGGCGGGCGCGCCGTTGTTCAGGTTCGGGCCGGTTTGCGGGTCGACCGGAATGACGATCATCAAGCCCGGGATCAGGTCTGGATCGCGAATGTGATTGAAGCCCAGGATGGTGGTCTCATCGACGCCGTAGAAGGCGGCCAGGCTCGCCGGCGAGTCGCCGTTCTTGACTACGACAACGACGCCTGGCACTGGCGGCAGCTTGAGCGTCTGGCCGGCCTTGAGTGGTAAGCGCAAACCCGGATTCGACCACGTGATCTGTCTGAGGGTGATGCCGTGGACGCGCGCGATGCTGTCGAGCGTGTCTGCTGCCTGCACCGTGTAGCGGATTGGCTTGTGATTGGGCAGCGGCGCAATGGGAATCGATACCGCTTTGATGATCGTGCTGTCACGGCCCAGCAGAACGTCGCCGAACTGACCTCCCTCGGCGGCCGCCCTGGCGTCTACAGCGCCGGCCCTCGCGGCCAGTGAAGTGTTCAGATCGACGGCGCCATAACCGGACATTGCCACCGCGACCAAGAGCACGGCGGCATGGCTCGCATAGCGATAACGTCGCAACGGCTACCCCCAGGGCTTGGCTTTCCGCACGCCGGGGCGCAAGGAAGTCGGCGCCAAGGTAACACATGGCTCACGAGTGTCCGATGACCTGCCGGTGTAGCGTTCCGCGCGAGATCGACTACCACATAGAGCTGATCACGGCTGAGCCGAGCCCGACCGTAGTCGTTGTCGCGACCACCACCTGGGAGCGATTCCCGACACTATGGAAAGAACTGCTGGACCAGGTCTGGGCCTTCGTCCGCGAGAACGATCTCAGCGTCGGCCACAACATCATGCTCTACAAGGACGACGTGCCCAATGTTGAGGTCGGCGTCCTGGTGACCTCGGCGTTCACGCCCACCGGCCGCGTTGTCGCCTCCAGCCTGCCGGCCGGCCGCGTCGCGCGTACCTTGCATCGTGGCCCGTACGACCGACTCGACGAACCTCACCGCGCTGTCCGCGATTGGTGCACTGCCCGCGGCCTTGCCCTCGCCGGGCCGCGCTGGGAGATCTATGGCGACTGGCGCGAGGACCCCGCAGCGCTTGAAACCCAGGTGTCGTACCTGCTGGCCTGAAGGGTGCAGATCAAACCCGACCCCGGCCCGGCTGCTGCTGCTGCTCGAACATCTCCCGAATCTCATGGACAGTTGTGGCGTCCTCGGGCTTCTTGTCCGCGTCTCGTAACGAGACGATCCGGGGGAAACGCAGCGCGAAGCCCGGCCCGTCGGCGGTCATGCCTGCGGTGTGACGTGGGCTGGGAGTGATCTCATCGGCCAGGACCTCAACCACGATCTCAGGCTCGAGCCACGCGTCGGGGACGATGTTGGAGTTCACCCTCGCCGGCTTCTCGGGAACCTCGAGGTTGGCCAGCCGCTTGTGGATCGCACGCCACCCTTCGTCAGAAAGACCGGTGCCCAACTTGGTGATGGTCACGAACTCGTCCTTCTCGGTGTCGTAGACACCGGCGAGCAGAGCACCGGCGCCGAACTCCGCGCGCTTGCCTTTGCCTCCGTAGTAACCGAGCAGGACGACATCGATGGTGTCGGTCAGCTGGCCGCTCGTGTTGCGCTTCAACTTCACCCAGTTGAAGTTGCGCGCACCCGCCTGGTAGGGCGAGTCGAGCCGTTTGGCCACGACTCCTTCCAGGCCGCGGCTGATGTTGTCCAGCAGCTCGCGTGTGAGCACCTCGGCTGAGTCGGTTTGCATAAGCGGCGCGGTCAGCAGCGTGTCGGAGCCCTTGATCAGCTCCTGCACGATCTCGAAGCGCCGCTCATAGGGCAGCGGAGTCAGGTCGGACCCGTCCCGGAACATCACGTCGAAAACGAAAGCACGCATCGGCGCTCGGGCGGCAAACTCCTGGATGCCCTCTTTGCGTCTGCGCGCGGTGGTCTCCTGGAACGGCACGTACTCCTCCGACTCAGGGTTGTACGCGATCGCTTCGCCGTCGAGGATGACATCGTCGACCTGCAGCTCGGAGGCCGCCGCAACCAGCTCCGGGAACATCTCCGTCATCGACTCCAGGTTTCTGGAGAAGAGGCTGACCTGGTCCCCGGCCTTGTGGATCTGGACTCTGAGGCCGTCGTACTTCGGCTGGACGCCCACCGTCCCAAGCTTCTTGATCACCGCCTCTGGGTTGGGAAGGCGTTCCGCCAGCTGAGGCCTCAGAGGGTGGCCGGCGCTCACCTTCAGCGCGTCGAGCCCGGCCTCTCCTTCCTGCCACAAGGTGTGCGCGATCAGGCCGAGGTCGGAGGTGCGGTTGTAGGCCGCTTCGAGGACCGGCCGCAGCGACCGGTCTCCCTTCTTGGCGTAGGACATCGCGTCGAGCACTGTCGGGTCGCCGATTCCGAGCCGCATCTTGCCCAGGGTGATCCGTACGAGGTGCTTGGCCGAGGTGGAATCGAGATCGCGGAGCAGGCCGGTGAAGACATCCAGCTTCTGCTGCTGGCTGCCCGCCCCGCCCGCCGCGGCGATCTGGGAAAGACGCTGGTGCACCTCGGCCACCGAAGGCGAGTCACCACGCGAGGCCGGCGCCAGGCGCTGCGCGGTGATTCCGAGGTCGCCGGTCTGGCGGTTGAGCTTGACGACCTCATCCTTCGGAGTGGCGTAGGCGACCGCGATCGCTGACATGAGCAGCCTTTCGCCGAGACCCATCTCAACCGGCTCGAAGAAGGGCGCGAGCCGCCCCTGGATCAGGTAGGTGATCGGCTCGAGCTCGTCCGGCTCCGAGGCCCGGTACACGTCGGAGAGGATGCGGACCAGCTCGTTCCGGCTCTTGGTCGCCTCCATCTGGTCCAGGCTTGCGGCGAGCTTCGCGAACTTCACGATTGCTCACGTTAGTCAGCTGACGAGCCGAACGCGGGAGACTAATCGCGCGATGTCGGATCGGCGCGACACGGCCAGTCCTGGCCAGGCCATGGAATTTGCCATCTGGTCAGATCTGATCAAACAGTCGCATGGCGCCTTGCACATCTTTCTTCCGCTTCTCGACCGAGGCCTCGATGCGGTGGTGCACCGGATGACCGACCGCCGCTATATCCCGGTTCAAATCAAAGGCCGAACGGCGCTCGAGAAAGGCAAGGTCGAACTAGTGGTCCGTGCCGATAGCCTCGTGGACGACAACGCGCTGATCATCGCGTCGCTTGTGTTCGATGTCCCGGACCAGGTCGACCTGGTGGTGACCGAAGGCAATTTCAAGCAGCTGGCCGCCCATGACGTTTCGGAACGCGAGGACGTGTACGTAGCCGCTTTCAGCATGCATCCCCGACACAGCCACTGGCTTCCGTTCCTGGTCCCTCGCCCGCAGCTTGCGGAGCGAATCCTCGAGAGGTCCGTTGCTCTGGCCATCGAGCAAATCGCGCCCGATCTTCTGAAGCCCAGCGAACGACGCAACGGCTGGCTCGGCTTCCTCGGTGAAGCAGAGGTCATCCGGCGGCTGGCCGAAAGCTCGCGGCTCGATCTATTTCGTCCGTTCCCCGACCTCGAGATGGTCGAGGTGCTGGCTCGAGACAACGTTCTGCGCAACTTCGCCGGGCTGCAGGTCAAGGCGGCAACCGTGTCGCACCTTCACGGCGAGGCCGCGATTCACATTCGCACCGCCACTTTGACCGATGACCCGACCACATGGGTTGTGGGGCTGGCATGGCGGCAAGAGACGAACGCATTCGATGGAGAATGCCTGCTGATTCCCGCCGCAGCCATACCAAGGGTGGCCATAGACGACGGCTCGATGATGACGATCAACTTTCATCCTGCGAGTAATCGGCGGACGCTGATTGATCCTTATCGGCGGCGATTGGCCGACCTCAGCCGGCTGATTCTCGAACTCACCTCCGCCGGCTAACTCTCAGCCGGCTGCGCGTCGAGGAAGGCCAGGGTTACCGCTGCGAACAGTGGCGAGACACCGAGGTTGTAGTGGGTCAAGCCTGGCAAGATCGCCAGTGCGTGACCGCCCGCCGGCCGGCCCTCGCCCATCCAGCCACCGTCGCGCACTCCGCCGCCGAGCAGCTTGAAGACCTCGACGTAGTGGCTCGGCGGAGCCATGTCGGCGTCGGCGGCGACGATCAGGGTGGGGACCTGGAGGCCGCGGACCTCGTCGGCGAAGTCGAAGTCCTTCGCCATCGACGCGCCGATCTTGTCGAGCAGCCGCGGAAAGTCCTCGGGACGTGGCGCGACCCTCTGGTAGAGCTGGTACATCGGAGTGTCTTTCATGAACTCGGCGGCCGCCGCGTTGACCTGGCCTTGCTGCGTCCGCATCTCCGCATAGATCGCGTCGGGGCGTATGTTCGCCGAGGCTGCGACCAACCGGCGGATCTTGGCCGGGTACTTCGCCGCCGTGTGAAGAGCCACGCCACCACCGAGCGAGTAGCCGACCACGTCCGGCTTCTCCAGGCCCAGATGGTCGATAAGGGCGGCGATGTCGTCGGCCATCAGCCGAACGTCGATTGGTCGATCGATATCAGCGGTACGACCATGTCCTTGCAGGTCGGGGGCGATGACCTGGTGGCGCTCCGCCAGTTGGGGTAGGACGGGACCGAACATCTCGCTCGACATGAGTCCGCCGTGCAGGAGGATCAGCGGCCGTCCGGCGCCGTGGGTCTCGTAGTAGAGGTCGATGCCGTTCACCTTGGCGTACTTGCCGGTGCCCTTCGTGTCGGTGGTCATGGTCAAGCTCCTTACGTGCAGTGGAAATCGAATGCCAAAGCTAAAGACTTCGCCTGTACCTGGAATTCATCGGTGCGGAGGACGCGGTCCTTGGTGACGGACTAGCCGGCCAGGCCCTCGGAGCTGAATAGACGCTCGTCGGGCTGCTCGTTGAGGCCCAACTCCTGGACCTCTATGACATGAAATGGTTGGCCGCCCTGCTCTGCTTGACTCCTCAGCAAGATGCCGATCTCGGCGTCCACCACCAGCTCATACCTGTCCGCGCCGGCGCCGAGCGCGTGCAGGACCGAGGTTTGACCGTTCCTGTCAACGGGCCCCGGTTCAGCCGAGACGACGTATGCAGAGCGAGACATGAAGGTGGTCCGGCTGACGGCTCGCATCCTTAGGAAGCTGAGGAGCCCCGGCGTATCGGTGAGTACCTCTGCCGGCCCAGTTCCGTGGGTGGAGCTTGGGTCACCTCGATTCGTCCTGAGGCCGGTGCTCCGGGTCCAACTCCACCACACGGGGCCAATCAGGAGAGCTTTGACGGTTTCAGCGCCAACCTGAAACTCGGTCCGGATCTTGTCGGGCTTGGCTTGCCACAGTCGCCACTTCACGACGGTTTCCTCGGGTTCCTCCCCTTCGGCCATGGCCCTGACCGCCGCGAGACGCATGACCGAGCCTCGATTTGAATCGCGCTGCCAGGCTGTCACCCAACGCTCCCACGCCTCCTGGTGCCGAGCTAGATGTCTCCAATCGCTGCCCGCCAGCCGCAGGGAATCCCAACGCTCAGGACTGGTATGGAGCAGTTCCAGGACGTCGCCCAGGTCACGCACGTTGAGAGGGTAACTCGCTCGGGATTCCCGCTTTGGGCTACCCGGCGGCGCCTGTTTTTCGGCGATTGATGTACTTGCCCGGGTCCTTGTCGAAGGTTTCCTTGCAGCCCGCCGAGCAGAAGTAATAGGTCTCGCCCTTCTGGAACGAGCGATATTCCGCGTGGTCGGGATCGACGCTCATGCCACAGACCGGATCGATCGCTGACGGATGTAGTTCCATTTTTCCTCCCGGCCTTGCAGCCATCACGCGTGAATCACCCAGGTGGCCCGCATGCTCGACCTGCACCACCTGAGACGTGTACCGAGCCGGGTCCTTCTCAAACGTTGACCGACAACCGGCCGAGCAGAAGTAGTAACTGGCGCCCATGTACTCGACCTTCTCATCGCTGGTAGCCGGGTCGACGCTCATCCCGCACACAGGATCGCGAACCAATTTCGCCCCGGCCTCCGGCCGGCGTGCGTGAGCTCGCAGCATCTCGATGCCGCCCGTCGTCACGAAACGCCAGGCCAACACCGCCATGAGGACGAGAAAGGCGACGTCAAGAAAGCTCGTGTAGTTCCAGGACGGCTGGGTTTCGAAGACCGCGACGTGGTGATTGGTCGGAGCCAGGCCCAGGAGCTGGAACGCGCCCCCGATCAGGAAGCCGGCAAGCGCCATCGCCGCGTAGGAGACTGCGAGCAGGTAGAGCGCCGTCCGGCCGCCGTAGTACTTCCGGTAGATGTTCAGGATCGGCAGGATGATGAGATCGGCAAAGATGAAGCTGATTACGCCGCCGAAGCTGATCCCGCCGTTCCACAGCACCACCGCGAGGGGTACGTTTCCAACCGAGCAGACGAAGCTGAGCATGGAGATCACCGGGCCGATCAGCGGGCTCCAGAACTCGTTCAGCGCGGGATGGTTGGTGAGGAAGAACGCCTGCCACCAACTGTTCGGCACCCAGGCGGCGAGCGCGCCCGCGATCAGGAAGCCCAGCCCAATGTCGACATACAGGGCTTTCAGGTCCATAAAGAAGGTATGGGAGATCGCGGTGAATGCTCGCGGCGAGAAGACCCGGGAAAGGAACCGCCCATCTGTGATAGACATGTCCATCTCGCCGTGGGCCTCGTGGGTCGAGCCGAAAACTCCGCGCTCTGCCTGACGCCTGGCCTCGTCGACCATCCGCTGCCGCAGCGTCACCTTGAACAGGATCCAGAGGATCACGGCCATCAAAAGGCCGCCTGCGAACTCAGCGGCCACGAACTGCCAGCCCAGCAGGATGAGGAGGACAAGGCCCAGCTCGAAGACCAGGTTGGTGGACGCGAACTCGAAGATGATCGCGTTTACGAGACTGGCCCCCCTGCGGAAGAGCGCCCTGCCGACCGCGACCGCCGCATAAGAGCACGAAGAGCTCGCAGCGCCGAACCCGCATGCCAGGACGAAACCTTTCAGGTCGGGCTTGCCCAATGCGCCCGCCACGGCCCGCTTCGAAACGACCGTCTGGATCATTGCCGACAGCAGGAAGCCGAAAGCGAGCGGCCAGAGGACCTCCCAGAGCATGAAGAGCGAGATCTGCAGGGCATGCAGGATCGCGTTGACCACGAACAATCCGACCTAGCTCCTCACCAAACGCTCGACGGCGTCGTTGAGCTCTCGGACCTTCTCGCTTCCGCCTCCGGACCGGATCGCTTCGGTTACGCAATGCTCGGTGTGGTCGGCCAGCAGCCGCAGCGCCACGCTTTCGAGTGCGGCCCTGGTTGCGTTGACCTGGGTGAGGACGTCGATGCAGTACCGATCCTCCTCGACCATCTTCTGGATCCCGCGGACCTGGCCCTCGATGCGCCGCAGTCGCGTCTCGATCTTCTGCTTGTCTTTCGTATAGCCTGGCATCCGTCAATCATACCCCCCAGAGGTATAGTGATGTTGTGAGGGACCATGCAATGGTGATGGGCTCCCAGCACGAACTCATGGGCCACGGCGGCCAGCCCGGGATGTCTATGGACGGCATGGTCCAGGACATGCGTAACCGCTTTCTGGTCGCCGCTGGGCTGTCGGTGCCAATCCTGCTCTGGTCTTCGATCGGCCGCCAGGTGCTGCACTTCAGCGTTCCAGCTCCCCTTGGCCTGCGCGACGACGTCTTCCAGCTGGTCCTGAGCCTGCCCGTCATCGGGTACTCGGCGTGGGTCTTCTTCGACGGCGCGATTCATGCCCTTCGCGCGCGAACCCTCGACATGAACGTCCTGGTCGCGATCGCCATCGCCGCCGGCTGGACCTACTCGGTCATCGTCACGCTGCGTGGCGGCGGAGACGTGTTCTACGAGGCCTCGACGGTGCTCAGCGCCTTTGTGCTCCTGGGCCACTGGCTCGAGATGCGAGCGCGAGGCGGCGCCAACGACGCAGTCCGCGCTCTGTTGAATCTCGCCCCGCCGCAAGCTCTCGTCATAAGAGATGGCGCGCATGTCGAAGTGCCGACCTCTGAACTCCAGGTCGGTGACGTCCTTCTGCTCAAGCCAGGCGCCAAGGTCCCGGTTGACGCGGTGGTCGAGGAGGGCGCCAGCGAGGTGGACGAATCGGTGGTCACCGGCGAGAGCCTGCCGGTTTCCAAAGCGGCGGGCGCTGGGCTGATTGGCGGTTCGATCAACAAAAACGGGACGCTGCGTGCCCGCGCCACAAAGGTCGGCTCGGACACCGCGCTGGCCCAGATTGTGAAACTCGTCCAGGAAGCCCAGAGCTCGAAGGCGCCTGGGCAGCAGCTTGCGGACCGGGCTGCCTTCTGGCTGGTGCTGGTGGCGCTGGTCGGCGGCACGCTGACCTTGATCGTCTGGTTGCTCGCCGGCCGAAGCTTCAGTCAAGCAATCCTCTTCGCCATCACCGTCGTCGTCATCACCTGTCCGGATGCTCTGGGCCTGGCGACGCCGACCGCGATCATGGTGGGTACCGGCCTCGGTGCGAAGCGCGGAATCCTGTTCAAGAACGCAGCAGCAATCGAAGCCGCCGCTCGAGTCCAGGTTGTGGTCGTGGACAAAACGGGCACGCTGACCAAAGGCGAGCCGGCGGTGACCGACATCCACGTCGACGGACTGACTCAGGACAAGGTTCTCGCCTTTGCGGCGGCCGTGGAGCGAAACTCGGAGCACCCGCTGGCCGAGGCAATCGTTCGCCGCGCCGAGTTGGAGGGTGCAGGCCGGTTCTCCGCGACCGACTTCGAGAATGTGCCTGGACATGGCGCGCTGGCCACCGTCGACGGCCATCGGGTAGCGGTCGGTAACGCACGGCTGATGGCGCACGAGAACATCAGGCTCGAAGGCTTGGCCACCACACGCGACAACATGGCAACGGAGGGGCGAACGGTCGTCCTGGTTGCGCTCGACGGGCGGGCTTCGGCGGTGATCGGCATCAGCGATGCCCCGCGTCCAACGGCCAAGGCGGCGGTTGAGGCACTCCAACACGAGGGCGTCGACGTCGTGATGCTCACAGGCGACAACCAGGCCACAGCCGAACGGATCGCCCGTGAGCTTGGCATCCGTGAAGTGATGGCCGAGGTCGTCCCCGCCGACAAGGCCGCCAAGATCGCTGAGCTGCAGCGAGCCGGCAAGAAGGTGGCGATGGTCGGGGACGGCGTAAACGACGCTCCGGCTCTGGCCCAGGCCGATCTCGGTATTGCCATAGGCGCCGGCACCGATGTCGCGATCGAGACCGCCGACGTCGTCCTGATGCGCTCCGATCCACTCGACGTCGCGACGGCGATCACAATCGGGCGGGCGACGCTGCGCAAGATGCGGCAGAACCTCGGCTGGGCAGTCGGCTACAACACGATCGCAATCCCTATCGCGGCCGGCGTCTTTGAACCCGCCTTTGGACTCGTGCTGCGCCCAGAAATCGCCGCCCTGGCGATGTCAGGCTCGAGTCTGTTGGTGGCGGTCAATGCCCTCCTTCTCAGAGGTCTGAAGCTGCCGGCAGCGTAGTCGGCTTCTCGTTAGGGGGCTACGATCGGCGCCACAGTGTTCACGGTTGAGCAGCGGGACGCCTTGCGCGAACGCGTGTTGACGCTTGCCGAGAATGATCGCCGGGTCGTTGCTGGAGCCGCAGTCGGCTCGCTGGCACTCGGCGGCGGCGATCGCTTCTCCGACCTCGACCTCACCTTCGCCGTCGCCGACGAGGTGCCCGTGGCTGAAGTTCTCGACGACTGGACTCGCACGCTCAGCGGCGAGTCAGGCGCAGTGCATCTCGTCGACCTTGTGCGCGGGCCGACGACATACCGCGTGTTCCTGCTGCCGGACGCCCTCCAGTTCGATCTGTCCTTGACGCCGGCGGCGCGCTTCGCCCCTGCCGGTCCCCGGTTTCGACTGCTGTTCGGCGAAACCGCTGAGGGCGAGCCGGCAAGTGGGCCCAAGCCGCCGGCCGCCGGAGACCTCTTCGGCTGGGGCGTCATCTACGGCGTGCACGCGCGCGCGTGCATCGAACGCGGGCGTTTTTGGCAGGCGGAGCACTACGTCGGCGCGGTCCGCGACCACGCCCTCTCGCTCGCCTGCCTCCGTCGAGAACTACCGGCGGTGCAAGCACGTGGTTACGACGACCTACCCGCGGACACCCTCTCAGGCTTTATCGAAACGCACGTTGGCTCCCTTGAGCCCGAGCGCCTCCGCCACGCTCTGTCGGCGGCTCTGCGCGCGCTTATTGACGAGGGTAAGGAAGCCAACGTGCCGAGCGCGGACGTGGTCGCGGAGCGGCTCGCTGAGTTGCGGTAGGAAGGCTCGCCCGCGCGTCGGATCCGTCAGCGCGTTCTAGGTTTTGAGAAGGAGGGGCGCGCCGTCAGCTGAGCAAACTCTAGCCGGCTTCTTGCTTGCGGCGGAAGAGCAGCCAGGCGGCGAAGAAGAACCCCAGCGTCCACACCGCGAGCGTCTCCACTTCGACCGTGAACTCATTGATGCCCGAACCGGCCGCGGCAGTGCTGTTGCCGAAAGTGGGCGCCACCGACCCGACCGGGGCAAGCACGTTGAAGAAGATGTAGTTGAGGAAGTGCGATGAGTCCTGGCTCCCGCTGATCAGGAACAGGATCCCAGCGATCACGGTGCTCACTAGTGGAGCTCCGAACAGCAACGCGAGCACAATCCCGATCGCCGCCCACCTGCCCGTGAGTACGGAGATGAGGAGACTCATACCCTGCACGCAGAGGACTCCGAGCATCGCCGCGCCAATGCACATGAGCACGAATAGGTAGATCGGCATCTGCAGCAGGTTCCCGGGTCCAAGGGGTTTGGCCCCGTCGATCGCGACACCGGCCTGGTCCGTCAGCGAACCTGGAGAGCCATACCAGAACGAAAACATGGCGTAGACGATCAGCAACGTCACCAGCACGACCACCAGGCTGATCAGGAAGGAGGCGAAGGCCTTGGCGAACAGGACCTGGTTTCGGCTCGGTGGCCGGCTCAGGAGGATTGTGATGGTTCGGTCGGAGCGCTCGCCCGCGATCTGTTCGGATGCGAGCCAGCCGAAAATGCGTGTGAGCAGAAACATGATGATCCCACCTAGCGCGAACAGCGACGCCTGGGCGATGGCGAATGATTGCACGGGGGCGATGTTGTGGTCGATTAGGTATCGATCGTTCGCGATCGCCTGATTGGCCTGAGCGATGGCTTGGTCGATCGTGAGTTCCTCTCTACCCACCCTCACCGTGCCTCCGTTCTGTTGCGTCTGCTGCTTGACCTGCTCGAGACCAGCGACGTTCTGCTGATTAGCCGCGATCTCGTCACGTAGCTGTGACTGCCACGCCACGGCCGCCGGCGGCGTCCAGCGATGTTCGAGATGGACGAAATATGCGTAGAGACCGGCGGCGATCAGCAGAAACAAACCGAAGAGCACGGCGAAAACGATCCACCGGCTGCGCCATGTCTTCTCGAGCTCGTTGCGTATCAAGCTCGGAAGGATGCTCACTGTGCTGGCACCGAGGGCACCGGGGTGCTGAGCGGGCTGGCCACCGGTACTCCGGTCAGCTGGATGTAGATGTCCTCGAGTCCCTTTTCGGTCCTGACCAGCTGATCGACCCCCACCCCTGCGCTGACCAGGGCGTAATTGATCTGCCGCGCGATGTCATCGTCAGCGGTCACGGAGATCGAGCCCTTGATCGTGCCAGGCTCCGCCCGCGCGCCATCGACCGCCCGGACGATCTCCAACGCCTTGTCAACGTCGGAGACGTCGATCCGGTAGCGATAGCCCTTCACGTTCATGAGCTCACTCAGTGGTCCCGATGCCTTGACCTCGCCGCGGTGCAGCACAACCACACGATCGCAGAGCTCCTCGACCTCAGACAGAAGATGGCTGGAGAAGAAGATCGTCAGCCCCTGCTCGGTGGCCAGCTTGCGAAGAAGAATGCGCAGACCGTGGATGCCGTTGGGGTCGAGCCCGTTGGTTGGTTCGTCCAGGACCAGCAGCCGCGGCTTGCCCAAAAGCGCCTGCGCAAGCGCAAGCCGCTGCCGCATGCCCATTGAATAGCGCTTGACCTTGTCATCCGCACGTTCCGTCATCCCGACGAGGTCGAGAAGCGCGGTGATCTGCTTCTCGTCGACCGGGCCCAACATCCGCGCGAACTGGCGGAGGTTATCGCGGCCCGATAGGAATCCATAGAACCCCGGCTGCTCGAGGGTGGCGCCAAAAAAGCGTGACGCCCGCACGTGGTCGGTCCAGCAGTCGTGGCCGCCTATCTTCGCGGTGCCACCGTCCCCGTGGAGGAGACCGAGGAGGATTCGGATCGTCGTCGTTTTACCCGCGCCGTTCGGACCGAGGAACCCAAGGACCTCGCCCTCGTCGACTCCAAACGAGACCTCGCTGAGCGCGCGTACCCGGCCGAAGCTCTTCGACAGCCGCTCGACCTCCACGACAGCAGACACGGTTGCAGTCTAGGTCCGGGGCGTGTCAAAACTGTGGCAAGAGGCAGCTGCGCGTTGCTACAGGATTTTCGGAGATAGTTAGCCGAATGTCGACACCGAGGTCGACCGGCAATCCTGGTCGACCACCAGCCACGATGACCTCGGCGGTCCTGTACGCGCCGCGCGATCTGCGAATTGAGCAGCGCCCAGTTCCAGCTCCGTCGGAAGGCGAGGTCCTGGTCCGGATTCTGTCGGTCGGAGTTTGCGGATCCGATGTCCACTATTACGAGCACGGCCGCATCGGCGATTTCGTGGTCCGCGCGCCTTTGGTCCTGGGACACGAATCGTCAGGTCAAATCGTTGAAGTCGGCAATGGAGTTTCACCTGCGCGAGTGGGCGAGCGTGTCGCCATCGAACCGGGCGCGCCATGCGGTCGCTGCGATCAGTGCCGGACCGGCAGATACAACCTTTGCCCGAACATCAGATTCCATGGCACGCCTCCGGTCGATGGCACTCTGTCGGAATTCGTTGTTGTGAAGTCGGAGCTCGCCTACACGGTGCCCGATGAAATCAGTGACAACGCAGCTGCTCTGCTCGAGCCGCTTTCTGTCGGCATCTGGGCAAACCACAAAGCCGGTACCCAGGCCGGGACTTCGTTGCTGATCGCGGGGGCAGGGCCGATCGGCCTGGTAACGGCCATGGTCGCACGTGCCGTCGGCGCGACGCGAATCGCCGTGAGTGACGTCAACCGCAACCGACTGTCGGCGGCCCTGGCACGCGGCGCCACGGAGGTCGCGGTCCCGGGCTCTGATGACGTCGCCGGCGAGTTCGATGCGTTCATCGACTGCTCCGGTTCCTCAGCCGCCATCGATGCAGGCGTACGTTTGGTTCGGCCCGCGGGGTCGGTCGTCCTGGTCGGGATGGGTGCGGATGAATTGAAGCTGCCTCTTGGGGTGGTCCAACAACGCGAGCTGATGATCACCGGCACATTCCGCTACGCCTAGTTCGACCAGCGCTAGCGATTCCCGTGAACGCCTCGGGTGGCTAACCCTGTGTCGCCACGATGATGCGTCGCATCAGGCCAAGCTCGGTCTGATAGATGTGGGCCGATTTCACCGTCATCGTCAGCGAGCCGACGCCAACGCCGAGGTCGTCAGCCACGCGAGTTTGTAGTGCCGCGAGCTCGACGAGATTGGCATAGCCCTTCGTACCGAAGTCGATGGAGTGAGCATAGACAGCGAGTTGTAACTTTCCGTCGACGAGCCAGAAGTCGAGCAGGCTGACGCACGGGATGTAGCTGGTGTCGGTCAGTGGCTGGAACGTCGTGACTGTCGCATCCCGAGCCCCTGGATCGCTGGTTAGTCGGTCGATGACCCATCGGATCTGGTCGCGACCTGTGTGGGCGTAGTCGTACAGGCGCGTCGCGTAGCTGTCCGCATCACCGATTTCTGCCACGCGAGAACGGTCGTTAAAGTTCGCGTGCATCCAGGCCAGGCGTTCGGGATCGCCGTGCTGGGCGATGATCGGGTCGTCCACCCTTGGTGAATGCACGTCGAGCGTCGCGCGGAACAGCTCGACGATTGGCAGTCCCTCCCAGCTCCCGGCGACTCCGCCGGTCAGGATCGCCGCGGCGATCGCCATCCACGCCTCGCCCAGCGTCATCGCTTCGATCCGCATGGGCACGAAGACCTCAGTCATGCGTTTGGTTCCAATGGGGTCTCGACACCTGGAATGGGTGGTGTCCCCGACAGGATTTGAACCTGTGCACCCGGCTCCGGAGGCCGGTGCTCTATCCGGGCTGAGCTACGGGGACACAGCGGAATCCCGATTATAGAGAGGGCGCGACGAGGGGGTTCGCAACTCGCGACCGAGCTTACGGAATCCGTTACAGACGTGACCCTGCTGAGTGACGCGTCTCCATAAGCTGGCAGCAGG